>Ga0208595_1000110_pt1 | contig 29526 bp, 28 predicted proteins | sample LakMenEpi28Jun11_FD_150742 | JGI IMG/M metagenome (GOLD analysis project Ga0208595, IMG submission 150742) | Freshwater microbial communities from Lake Mendota, WI - 28JUN2011 deep hole epilimnion (SPAdes) | ecosystem: Environmental > Aquatic > Freshwater > Lake > Epilimnion/Euphotic zone ...
CGTGAAGGAGGAAGTGGTTTCAGACCAAGAACTACATCAACTGGTGGAAGCGACAGAAGAAGTTCTGATTCTCGCGATAGCGGAAGAAGAGGTGAAGGTCGTTCTACTGAAGGTCGTTCAACAGAAAGAAGAAGTTCTGGATTTGAAGGTGCAAAAAGAACACCAAGAAGATCAAATGACTAATTTTTAGTTTAAATATAATTATCCCGATTCGTGTATTCGTTTCGGGATTTTTTATGTTATAAAATCAAACTTTTTATAATCTTATGTTAACACGATTCACTATTTAAAATTAAATCTTATTTTTGTAGAAATATATTTTCAGATGAAAAAAATAGCTTTTCTTTTTCTTATTTTAAATGCCGTATTTGGGTTTTCTCAATCCGATACATTGCAAGTAAAAGTGAAAGGAAAAATTATAGATATTAAAACGAATATGCCAATTGCCAGAGTAACGGTTTTAAATAAAAATACCTCTTCGGTGGTTTTGGCATCTGAAAATGGTGATTTTGAAATTTCTGCGAAAACAAATGACAAATTGTTGTTTTCTCATTTGGGTTATAATTATGCTGAGGTTGGTGTGAACCAAAAATGGTATGATGGAAACCATACTGTTTTTTTAAGTTTTAAAGAAAATGAAATTGAAACGGTTTTAGTGACAAATTATACTTTAACAGGGTATTTACAAATTGATACAAAATTAATTCCTGTAAACGAGAATTATCGCTATAATATTGTGGGTTTAAATTTAGGTTACGAACCTGGAATGAAAGCTAAAAATGCTACAGAAAACTTATTAAAGGCTTTGTCTAATCCAGTAGATTTAGTGTATTCATTGTTTAATACAAAAGAAAAAGATTTTAAGAAATTAATCGATTTAAAAAACGATACGCATTTTTCAGCCATTTTAAGTAATAATACAAATCGTGAAGTTTTAGCGATGTTGTTACAATTGGATAGAAATGAAATTGATAAAATTTTAGAAAAATGCAATTATTCTAAAAACTTTATAAATACAGCAAGCGATTTACAAGTGTTAGATGCCTTAGCAACTTCCTATAATGATTACAAAGTTTTGAGAAGAAAGTAGTTTAAGTGAAAAGTTGCAAAGTTGCAAAGTTTCAAAGTTTCAAAGTGTCAAGTAGCTATTTACAACTGCCAACTCATAACTGATTACTGAAAACTATCCCACAAACTGTTTTTCAATATACGCAATATCTTTAATTGTTTTTCTCGTCCAATCCAAGCGTTTTTCTAACACTTCTTCGTCTGTAAGTTGCCAATTAGTATTCGATTGTCGCATTCTGTTTGTAATATCCTGAATTACCAACGCAGCTGAAACAGAAATATTTAAACTTTCTGTAAATCCAACCATTGGAATTTTTATAAACCCATCCGCTTCTTTCATTACTTCTTCTGAAAGCCCGTCAATCTCCGTTCCAAAAAAGATTGCCGATTTTTTCGAAACATCAAATTCGTCTAACATACAGGAATCATTATGTGGTGTGGTCGCAATAATTTGATACCCTTTTGCCCGTAAACTTGCGATACAACTTTTCATATCTTGATGTTGGTTAATGTCTACCCATTTTTCGGCACCCATCGCAATTTGTTTGTCAATCGCTTTTCCGTATCGTTGTTCTACAATATGTAAATTTTGAATGCCAAAAACCTCACAACTCCTCATAACAGCACTTGTATTATGTAGCTGATACACATCTTCCATAGCAATAGTAAAATGATTGGTTCTGTTTTTTAGTACTTCAATAAATCTGTTTTTTCTGTTTTCAGACATAAAGTTTTCTAAATATTCTAATAAAGCGAGTTTGTTTTTTTGCATTTCGGTTTAATTTGTCGCAAAGTAACAAAAATTCTATAAAAGAAAATGGTTGAATTAATAGCTCTAATTTTTTAATGTATATTATTTTAAAATTAATTTTTCAAAAAACAGCTAACTAATTTCGGAATACTACCCACGAATTACTAAATTTGCATCTTTAAAAAACAACACAACATTATGCAATTAACGGAATTAAATGCCGTATCGCCAATTGACGGACGCTACAGAAGTAAAACCAAATCGTTATCCGCTTATTTTTCGGAAGAAGCGTTAATTAAATATAGAGTTTTAGTTGAGGTAGAATATTTTATTTCAATGTGTGAATATGGTGTGCCTCAATTACAAGGTGTAGATAAAAATAGCTTTGGAAAATTGAGAAGCATTTATGAAAATTTTTCAACGGAAGATGCACTTTGGATTAAAGAAACCGAAAAAACGACTAACCACGATGTAAAAGCGGTTGAATATTTTATAAAAAAGAAGTTTGACGAATTTGGTTTAGAAGCGTTTAAAGAATTTATTCACTTCGGACTAACATCTCAAGATATTAATAATACTGCGATTCCACTTTCTGCGAAAGAAGCTTTTGAAAATGTTTATTTACCAAGTTTAATTGCGATTGTTCAGAAATTAAAAGAACTTTCGGTAGAATGGGCGAATATTCCTTTATTAGCTCGTACTCACGGACAACCGGCTTCGCCAACCCGTTTAGGAAAAGAAATTTTAGTTTTTGTAGAACGTATTGAAGAACAAATGCGTTTGTTGTTTAATGTGCCTTTTGCCGCTAAATTTGGTGGCGCAACAGGTAATTATAACGCGCATAAAGTAGCCTATCCAAACCACGATTGGAAAGCATTCGGATCGCAATTTGTTGAAGAAACGTTAGGACTGCGTCATTCATTTCCAACTACACAAATTGAACATTACGATCATTTTGCTGCTTTTTTTGATGCATTAAAAAGAATAAATACCATCATTATTGACTTAGATAGAGACATTTGGACGTATGTGTCTATGGATTATTTCAAGCAAAAAATTAAAGCGGGAGAAATCGGTTCTTCAGCTATGCCACATAAAGTGAATCCAATTGATTTTGAAAATTCGGAAGGAAATTTAGGAATTGCAAATGCGATTTTTGAACATTTATCTGCAAAATTACCGCTTTCAAGATTACAACGTGATTTAACAGATAGTACCGTTTTACGAAATATTGGTGTGCCAATTGGACATACACTTATCGCATTTGAATCGACATTAAAAGGTTTGAATAAACTGTTATTAAATGAGCCAAAATTTGAAGAAGATTTAGAAAAAAATTGGGCCGTTGTAGCAGAAGCGATTCAAACTATTTTACGAAGAGAAGGCTATCCAAATCCTTACGAAGCACTAAAAGATTTAACAAGAACCAATACGGTTATTAATAAAGATTCGATTTACGCGTTTATTGAATCGTTGAACGTTTCTGACGATATTAAAACAGAATTAAAAGCGATTACACCAAGTAATTATTTGGGAATTTAATTTTTCATTCAGAATCTGGTACCAAAAAAAAACCATTCCAATAAATCGGAATGGATTTTTATTTTTCAGACCTGACAGGTTTTTGAAACCTGTCAGGTCTATATATTAAATGCTATCTCGAATAATTAGGAGCTTCTTTAGTTATCGTAACATTATGAGGATGACTTTCGCTAATTCCACTTGATGTTAATCTTACAAATCGACTGGTTGCTTGTAAAGTTTCTATGTTTTTAGCACCACAATAACCCATTCCGGCACGAAGTCCGCCAATAAATTGCTGCATGCTTTCATTAAGTTCGCCTTTGTAAGGTACGCGACCTACAATTCCTTCTGGAACTAATTTTTTCACATCATCTTCCACATCTTGGAAATATCTATCTTTCGAACCTTCTTTCATAGCTTCAACAGAACCCATTCCTCGGTACGATTTGAATTTTCTTCCTTCAAAAATAATAGTCTCTCCTGGAGATTCTTTCGTTCCTGCTAACATCGAACCTAACATCACACAAGAAGCTCCTGCAGCCAACGCTTTCGGAATATCTCCAGTATATCGAACTCCACCATCAGCAATTACTGGAATGCCAGTTCCTTCTAAAGCGGCAGCCACTTCCAAAACGGCAGAAAATTGAGGGAAACCAACACCGGCTACAATACGAGTCGTACAAATAGAACCAGGTCCGATTCCAACTTTTACTGCATCAGCGCCATTTTCAGCTAAATATAAAGCAGCTTCTGGCGTAGCAATGTTTCCAACCACTACATCTATTTCTGGAAATTTGTTTTTTACTAGTTTTAAAACGTCTACCACACCTTTTGTATGTCCGTGAGCCGTATCAATAATTACAGCATCAACACCTGCTTTTACTAAAGCTTCAGCTCGGTCAAGTACATCTGCAGTAACGCCTAAAGCGGCAGCTACGCGTAAACGACCAAATTTATCTTTATTTGCGTTTGGTTTTTGTGTTAGTTTGGTAATGTCTCTAAATGTAATTAATCCAATTAATTTAAAATCGGCATCAACTACAGGTAGTTTTTCAATTTTACTTTCTTGAAGAATTTCTTCTGCAGCGGCTAAAGTAGTTCCTTTTCCTGCAGTAACTAAATTTTCAGAAGTCATTACTTCTGTAATAGCACGACTGTTTTCTTTTTCAAATCGCAAATCTCTATTGGTAACAATTCCCTTTAAAATTCCATTTTCATCTACTACTGGAATTCCGCCAATACCAAATTCTCTCATCGCATTTTTGGCATCACCAACATTTGCGGTTAAAGGTAATGTTACAGGATCTATAATCATTCCGCTTTCTGCACGTTTTACTTTTCTAACTTCTGCAGCTTGTTGTGCAATAGTCATATTTTTGTGTAGTACACCAATACCACCTTCTTGCGCCATAGCAATAGCCATCGCACTTTCTGTAACTGTGTCCATTGCAGCGGAAACAATTGGTGTATTTAAGGTAATGTTTTTACTAAATTTTGATTGAATAGAAACTTCTCTTGGAAGAATTTCTGAATAATTTGGAATTAAAAGAACATCGTCATACGTTAGTCCTTCTCCTATAATTTTTGTAGTGTGTGCTTTCATGCTGCAATTGAAGTTAAATTGCGTGCAAATATAAGAAAAAGTTAGTAGTAAATCATAATTTAATTCAAAACAATTAAATTTATCACTAAATCAATGCTTTAAGTTTATTCATTAATAAAACGCGCCAAACAATTTAGTTGCTTCGTTATAAGCACTTTCAAAGCTCATTGGGCTGGTGTTGGTGTTTTCTTTTTTGGTAGTAAAATAGGACAATAATTTTTCGGTAGGCATATTTCCGGTTAAATCGTCTTTAGCCATTGGGCAGCCTCCAAAACCTTGAATGGCGCCATCGTATCTTCTGCAGCCAGCTTGATATGCGGCGTCAATTTTTTCAAACCATTTGTCTGGCGTGGTATGTAAATGCGCACCAAATTCAATATTTGGATATTTTGTTATTAAATTACGAAACAAATAATCGATAACTTCGGGGGTAGAAGAGCCAATCGTATCGGAAAGTGATAAAATTTTTACGCCCATCTTAGCTAATTTTTCTGTCCAGTCACCTACAATTTCAACATTGTATGGATCGCCATACGGATTTCCAAATCCCATAGAAATATACGTTACAACTTCTTTGTTAGATTTGTCAGCTATTTCTAATATTTCTTGCAATGTTATCAAACTTTCAGCAATGGTTTTGTGCGTGTTTCGCATTTGAAAATTTTCAGAAATAGAAAACGGAAAACCAAGATATTGTATTGCTTTATGTTTTGATGCAGCTTCTGCTCCTTGCGTATTGGCAATAATTGCTAATAGTTTGCTTTTTGTTTGCGAAAGATCTAACTGAGCTAAAACGTCAGCAGTATCTTGCATTTGCGGAATGGCTTTTGGCGACACAAAACTACCAAAATCCAATGTGTCAAATCCAACTCGTAATAAAGATTGAATGTATTGCACCTTTTTTTCGGTGGGAATAAACGTTTTAATGCCTTGCATGGCATCGCGCGGACATTCGATAATTTTTATTGCTTTCATAAGAATGTCAAAGATAAGTAAAACTTTATTCTCTACAAATATGTTTTTATTGCAATCAAGTTAAACGTTAGAAGTATAAAAAAAATTATTAAAAACGTTTTTTTATTTATACTTTTGCACCACAAATTAAGTAAGAAATTATGGTTAAAGATTTATTTGAAAGAATACAACAAAATAAAGGACCATTAGGAAAATGGGCTTCACAAGCAGAAGGTTATTTCGTATTTCCAAAGTTGGAAGGTGAATTGGGTCCAAGAATGCAATTTCAAGGTAAAAATATATTAAACTGGAGTTTGAATGACTATTTAGGGTTAGCCAATCATCCAGAAGTTCGTAAAGCAGATACTGAAGCAGCAGCGCAATATGGTGCAGCTTACCCAATGGGAGCTCGTATGATGAGTGGACACACTAAGTATCACGAACAATTAGAACAAGAATTAGCTGCTTTTGTAATGAAAGAATCGGCATATTTATTGAATTTTGGTTACCAAGGAATTTTATCTACAATTGACGCTTTGGTTACCAGAAATGATGTTATTGTTTATGATGTAGATGCACACGCGTGTATTATTGACGGTGTTCGTTTGCATAGTGGAAAACGCTTTACGTATAAGCATAATGACATCGAAAGTATGGAAAAAAACTTGCAACGTGCTACAAAATTAGCTACCGAAACCGGTGGTGGTATTTTGTTTATTACTGAAGGTGTTTTTGGAATGCGAGGACAACAAGGTAAGTTAAAAGAAATTGTAGAAATGAAGAAAAAATACAATTTCCGTTTATTAGTTGATGATGCACACGGTTTTGGTACACTTGGTAAAACAGGTGCTGGAGCAGGTGAGGAGCAAGGATGTCAAGACGGAATTGATGTGTATTTTTCAACTTTTGCAAAATCAATGGCTAATATTGGTGCTTTCGTAGCGGCTGATAAAGATGTAATTGATTATTTAAAGTATAATTTACGTTCTCAAATGTTTGCTAAAGCATTGCCAATGATTCAAACGATTGGTTCGTTGAAACGTTTAGAATTATTACGTAATTCATCTGAAATTAAAGATAAATTATGGGTAAATGTTAATGCGTTACAAAACGGATTAAAAGAAAAAGGATTCAATATTGGCGATACAAACACGTGTATTACACCAGTTTACTTGGAAGGCTCTATACCTGAAGCTATGATTATGGTTAATGATTTAAGAGAAAACTACGGAATTTTCTTGTCAATAGTAGTGTATCCAGTAATTCCAAAAGGAATGATTTTATTACGAATGATTCCAACCACAACGCATACATTAGAAGATATTGATGAAACATTAACTGCTTTTGAAGCCATACGTGAGAAATTAGAAAATGGAACGTACAAAAAAATTGCAGAATCAACAATTACAGATAAATAATTTGAACAAATTATAAAAATTAAAAAGCGTTGATTGTTTCAACGCTTTTTTTTATTCATCTTATTTTTAGTTACTTAAAAGTGTAAAAAAGATGATTTTTTCGTAATGTTGAATAAATATTAATAAAAAATGAATTTTAGGCTCAAATAAAATTGTTTTATCCTTTATGAAATGATATATTTGTCCGTTTTTAAAGAAAATAACTTAAATTAACTATAATGCAGAACAAAGGACTAATTAAATTCTTCGCAATCATATTTACGATTGCTTGTATCTATCAACTTTCTTTTACGTTTGTTGCTAACGGAATTGTAAAAGATGCGAAAGAATTTGCGAAAGGAGATTCTCAAAAAGAATTAAACTACTTAAAAGATCTAAAGAAAAAAGACGTTTTTTTAGGCTTTACTTATGAAGATGTTGAAAAACAACAAATTAACAAAGGATTAGATTTAGAAGGTGGAATTAACGTAACGTTAGAAGTTTCTGTTAAAGACGTTTTAAAAACATTATCTAACAATTCTAAAAACCCAACTTTCAACAGAGCTTTAGAAAGAGCTACAAAAGATAGAAAAGGAAATCAAGATTATTTAGATGCCTTTTTTGACGCTTTTGCTGCAGAATCTAACGGAACTATAAAAATGGCTTCAGCTGAAGCATTCTACAATAGAACATTTGAAGAAATTCAGTTAAGTATGACTGATGATCAAGTGAAAGTTATTTTGAAAAAGAAAGTAGCTGAATCTATTGAAAGTGCTTATAAAGTATTAACAAAACGTATCGATAAATTCGGAGTAGCACAACCAAACATTCAAAAAATTGGTGAAACAGGAAGAATTTTAGTAGAATTACCAGGTGCTAAAGATTTAGATAGAGTTGAAAAATTATTATCTCAAACGGCACAATTGGAATTTTGGGAAACCTTAAAACCAGAAGAATTAGGTAATTTCTTTACTGCTGCTAACGATGCTTTAAAAGCAACTGAGAAAAAACCAACCACAGCTGTTGCTGTTGTTGATACAACGAAAGCGGTAGATGCAAAATCTAAAGTAAATGAATTATTAGGCGATAAAAAAGATGCCGCTAAAAAAGTAGCTAAAGATTTAGGACCTTTATTTGAAAATGCAATTCCAAGTCCGTCAGGATTAATTGGATATAATGTTAAGGATACAGCTAAAATTAACTCGTATTTAAAAAGAGCAGAAATTAGAGCTTTACTTCCTGCAACGGCTTCAAACGCAAAATTTGCTTGGGGAAAAACAACTTCTAAAGCTGAAGATGTTACAGAATTATACATATTAAAAGGAACTGCAGATGGAGTTGCGCCATTATTAGGTGGTGCCATTACAGATGCAAGTGCTGATTTTGACCAGTTTGGTAAACCAGCAGTAAGTATGCAAATGAATCCAGTTGGTTCAAGAAAATGGGAACAATTAACAGGTGATATTGCTAAAAACGGAAATCAAGTTTGTATTGTATTAGATAATGTTGTGTATTCTGCAGCTACTGCAAAAGCAGCTATTTCTGGCGGACAAACACAAATTTCAGGTTCTTTCACATTAGAAGAAACTGCCGATTTAGAAAACGTATTACGTGCAGGTAAATTACCAGCTAAAGCAGATATTGTACAAAAAGCAGTAGTCGGACCTTCTTTGGGTCAAGAAGCTATTGACAATGGTATTTTATCCTCTATCATTGGTTTATTATTAGTTTCTTTCTGGATGGTTTTCTATTACGGAAGAGCAGGTTGGTATGCTAACGCAGCTTTATTATTAAACTTAGTTTTGTTATTTGGCGCTATGGCTAACTTTGGTTTTGTTTTAACATTACCAGGTATTGCAGGTATCGTTTTAACAATGGGTACTGCGGTAGATGCGAATATTATTATCTACGAGAGAGCAAAAGAAGAATTAAGAGCTGGTTTATCATTAGAAAATGCAGTTACTACTGCTTTCGGTTGGAAAGGAGCTATGCGTTCTATTATTGATGCCAACGTAACACATATTTTAACAGGTACAATATTATATATTTTTGGAGAAGGTATGATTAGAGGTTTTGCTATTACTTTGTTAATAGGTATTTTAACTTCGTTATTTACTTCAATCTTTATTGCTCGTTTCTTTATTGATGCAGATATTGCTAAAGGAAGAAGTTTACAATTCTCAACAAATATTACTAAAAATTGGTTTACAGGTTTCAATTTTGATTTCTTAAAAATTAAAAAGTTTACTTATGCTTTCTCTTTATTAGTATGTATTGTAAGTTTTATATCATTTTTTACAAATGGTTTTGATCAAGGTATTGATTTCGTAGGAGGAAGAACATTCCAAGTGCAATTTGACCAAAAAGTGTCTCCAGAAGAAGTTTCAAATGCGCTTTCTACAGCTGCGTTTTTTGACAAAGCTGAAGCTAAAACATTTGGTAACGACAATCAATTGAAAATAACGACAAAATACAAAATTGACAAGCAAGGTGTTGAGGTTGATAAAGAAGTAAATGAGAAATTATATGCAGGATTGAAAAAATTCTTTGCTAAAGAAATTTCTTACGATCAGTTTACGAATACACAAGAAGGAAAACAATTTGGGGTATTACAGGCTATGAAAGTTGGACCTTCTATTGCAGATGACATTAAAACAAATGCGTATTGGGCAGTATTAGGAGCGATGTTATTAGTGTGTTTATACTTAGTTATTTCGTTCAGAAAATACCAATATTCATTAGGAGCAATTGCTGCAGTAGCGCATGACGTTATTTTTGTATTAGGAATTTACTCTTTATTGTACAAATACATGCCTTTCCATATGGAAATTGACCAACACTTTATTGCGGCTATTCTAACAGTTATTGGATATTCTATGAATGACACCGTAATTGTATTTGATAGAGTTCGTGAATTCTTAGGTGGAAAATCGCACCATGGTAATTTCAATAAAATTGTAAACGATTCTGTAAACACTACATTATCTCGTACCTTAAACACATCTTTAACGATGATTATGGTATTAGCAATTATGTTTGTATTTGGTGGTGATTCAATCCGTGGATTTATCTTTGCGATGTTAATCGGAATTATTGTAGGAACCTATTCTTCGTTATTTATTGCGACACCAGTATTAGTGGATACGATGTCAGCATCTGATAAAAAACAAATTGAAGCAGAGCATAACGTATAACGTTGTGTTATAATATAAGTAAAACGTCCCGATGAAAATCGGGACGTTTTTTTTATAAGTTTATGAAAAAATTATAAATGTTGCTGTTTTAGATATTCCACTGCATATCTTCCTTCATTAAACAATAAATCTAAAATGGATAAATTATTTATGAAACCGTGTTTGTTATCAAAAACTTGAGTATACGGCTCTATTTGAGTGCTGTCCTTTTTTCCATTAACTAAATAACGAAAATCAGTTTTATCAGTAACTTCATGAAAATACTCCGTTGTTTTCTCAAAAGGAATGGAAATTCCCAAAGCATCATTTATTCTTTCAAATATTTCAAAGTTTAGATCTAACATAAATTGGTGTTTCTTTTCAAATATGGGTTGTAAATCATCTATGAAATATTCGTAAAACGGCGAATTCTTATAAGCAGCTTCTAAAGATTTAAAATGGTTTTTTTGCCAATTGTATTGGTTGTCTATTTTGATGTCTTTAAAGTTGTTATTTGCATCTTTATGCTTTACTGATATGTTTAACATTTGAATTCCATTTGGACTATAAATGTACATTCGGTTTCGGTTGGTTTGCTTTTGAAAGGTATCTTCTACTTCAAACGTAACCGATTCAGCAGCAATCATAGCAATGTAATGGCTGATAGATGGAAAGTAAGTTGGGTAAATTAATATGTTATTCATACTTTATTTTTTAAAACACATAGGCACATAGTTTTGGCAAAGTTAAGACGCCATGCTTAGAATAGTTATCATAGCTCTGTGTTCTGCTTGCAAAAATAACTCAAAAAAACTATGTGACTATGTGTTTATTTTTAACTAAAGTAATTCTTCTTTTTTCTTTTTCTTACCTCTATACCAATCCCAAGCAAAATATCCAGCTAAAAGAATTAGGAAATATTTAAAATACGATTCTGGTTGGCCTTCTCCATGAACAACTGTAAACATTCTATCCCAACGCGGGCGCCAATTTCTAATATTTCCAAATCCTTTTTCAATACCTTCAACGCTTAACCAAACAAAAATTGGTTTTCCAACAACGTGGTCTTCAGGTACAAATCCCCAAAATCTTGAATCTAACGAATTATGTCTGTTGTCTCCCATCAACCAAAAATAATCTTGTTTGATAGTGTATTTATTGGTGATTTGATTATTTATTTTTATTTCATTACCAGAAATTGAAAGAGTATTGTGCTCGTATTCTGTTATGATTTTTTTATAAAAAGCAATATTTTCTTTGTTTAATGTAATTACTTCGTTCTTACTTGGAATTTTGATTGGACCTAAATTGTCTTGAGTCCATTTCTGATTATGTGGAAAAATTTCACTAACAATTGTATCGGTTTTGCTTATGTTTCTGCTTACTGAATCGATACCTTCAAATTTTCTAAGTTTTTTTGCATTAGCAATAGTTAAGTGCGCTTCTCTTTTATAATCATTTATTTCTTGTAATGAGATATTGTTTTCTTGTAACAACCTTTCAGGAATACCTTCTGATTCTGTAAAGATTGTAAATGACTCATCTTTGTTTTTAAAAGCTCCTCTGGCGTATTGTTGAATTAAATTACTTTGTTGTTCATTATATATATTAACTATAAAAGTTCTCATAAACTCTGTTGAGCCAGCTTTTGATAATGATTCGGTTGAAACACCATTTTTCGAATAAACACTATGTTGAAATTGAGGATGAGCTCTTTCAGGTAAAATAGATTCTTTACCGTTAATCATTAATATTCCATCTTTAATTTGAATAATATCTCCTGGAATAGCTGTACATCTTTTTACATAATTTGTTTTCTTGTCAATTGGTTTTATGTATTTTTTGTCGGCTGCTTTATACATGTGATAAAGAGTGTCAGCTGGCCAGTTGAACACAACAATATCATTTCTATCGATTTTAGAAACCGCTGGTAATCTAAAATATGGCAATGAAGGCCATGTAGAATAGGATTTTTTGTGAATTATTGGAATTGTATCATGAACCATTGGCGCTGCAATTGGAGTAATTGGTGTTCTTGCGCCATAATGAAATTTACTTACGAATAAGAAATCCCCTTTAAGTAAAGATTTTTCTAACGATGAAGAAGGAATAACAAAGGGTTGAATAAAATAGGTGTGAACGAAAGTCGCTACAATTAATGCAAAAGTCAAAGAACCTAATGTATCTAACGCTTTTGTTGCGGGTTTGGTATCGCGTTTAGCTTCGTATGAAACTTCTTGGGTGTAATTTACGTAACCAATATACAATCCAAATGTAATAACGCCCAACCACATGTCTGCAGTAGATTTTTTACCGAATGTACGTAAGGTTTCAATCCAAATAACTGGTAAAATTAACAAGTTAATTACAGGTAAAAACACTAAAAACACCCACCATTTTGGACGGTTTATGATTTGCATTAAAACAATTCCGTTATAAACAGGAATGAAGGCTTCCCAAGTTTTTCTACCTGCTTTTAGATATAATTTCCAAGTACAAATTGCGTGTATTGTACTAATTATTAATATTGTAATAATCCAAGATGTCATTTCCATAATTTTTTTATTTTTTAAAGAAAATAGAATATAGAGAATAGAAAATAGAGATGACCTCTATTTAAGACCATTTTGAAAACCCATGGTCATTCTTTGAAATTCTTCAATTTTATTTTCTAATATATTAAATGTTTCTTCTGTTATATATTTTCTGTGTTTTGCAACATTTAGTTGTGTAATTAATTCAAATGAGGACCCTAATGAGATGTCTAAAAAATGACTGAAAGATTTATCAGTTCTTGAAGAACCTTCAGCGATATTACTTGGAATAGATACAGAACATCTACTTATTTGAGAGCTTAAATCATATCTTTCATGTTTTGGAAAATCTAATAATATATCCGAAATATCATTCGTTATTATTATTCCATTTTGCCAAATTTTAAGATTCTTATAATTATGCCTCATTTCTAAGTCTATATTCTATTCTCTATTTTCTATATTCCTAAAACGTCTTTCATAGTGAAAACGCCTTTTTTACCTATTAACCATTCTGCAGCTATGACTGAACCTAAAGCAAAGCCTTCTCTACTATGTGCGGTATGCTTTATTTCTATTTGATCCACTTTGCTATCGTAAAAAACAGCATGTGTTCCAGGAATGTTTTCTATTCTTTTTGCGTCAATATAAATTTGATTATTAGTTGGGTTTTCTAATGTCCAGTTAACATAATCTGTATTTTCTATGATTCCATTAGCTAAACTAATTGCTGTTCCGCTTGGTGCATCTAATTTTTGTGTGTGATGAATTTCTTCCATTGAGACATTGTAGTCTTTAAGATTTTTCATCATTTTTGCTAAATAATTATTTAGTTCGAAAAAAATATTTACCCCTAAACTAAAGTTCGAAGCATAAATAAAACTTCCGTTTTTTGCTTGGCATAAATGTACCATTTCATCATAATTTTCTAACCAACCTGTTGTTCCAGAAATCACAGGGATATTTTGGTTTAAACATTCTGAAATATGATTAACAGCTGAAGTTGGAACGCTAAAATCAATAGCCATATCGGCTTGTGTTATTCCTTCAAAAGAATCAGAACTTCCTTTTCTTAAAACAATTTCATGACCACGTTCTAAAGCAATTTTTTCAATTACTTTTCCCATTTTACCATAACCTAATAATGCTATTTTCATTTTGATTAGTTGTTGTTTTAATTAAAATGTTACGAAATAAAATGTTAAAATTGATACGTTAATGTAAATCCTACATTTTGATTAAATGTATAAGGATTGGTATGTAAATCGGGTTTTAATGATAAATCGTCATTCACGTTAAATTGCAATAAATGAGCGTCTACATTTGCTTCTACAATATTTAGAATATATAAACCAGCTGTAATAAGTACAGATAAGTCTCTGTTTTTCTGATAGAATTTTTGTCCTCTAATGACACTTTCGGTACTTAACTTTCCATAAGTAGGATCAGAAGTGTCAATTGCGCCACCATTAGCTAATCGTTTTTTGTATTCGTCACGATATTGATGGTGTTTTTTATTATTATCCATAATAAAATAAACCCCAGCACCTAAGGCGCCGTAAACTATTGGAATTTTCCAGTATTTTTTATTGTATGCTTGACCTAATCCTGGTAAAATAGCAGAATAAAAAGCTGCTTTTGCTGGCGATAATGGATTGATGTCCGACTTTACAATGTCTTTGGTTTCAATTTTTAATTCTCGCTTTTGAGCCACAGAAAAAGTAGTGTTCAAAAACAGTAAAATAAATATGTAAAGAAACGACTTCACTAGTTGTTAATTAATTTCATGATTCGGTTAAAATCTTCTTCAGAATGAAAAGGAATGGCTATTTTCCCTTTACCATTTGCGGCAACGCTAATATCTACTTTTGCACCAAAAAAATTAGCAAAAGTTTTCTTTTGTTCAGTTGCAATTTCAAATGATTTTGTTGCAGTCGTTTTGCTTGTTTTAGGTTTTAAACCTTCTTGATATTTTTTTACTAACGCTTCCGTATCTCTAACCGATAAATTTTGAGTAACAACGGTGTGGTAAATATCGCTTTGTGCTTCTTGGTTTTCAATATTAATTAATGCTCTACCATGTCCCATCGAAATAAATCCATCTCGCATTCCTGTTTGAATTATCGGATCTAATTTTAGTAAACGTAAATAGTTTGTAATGGTTGAACGTTTTTTTCCTACACGCTCACTCATTTCTTCCTGAGTTAAATTTACTTCTTCAATTAATCTTTGGTATGAAATAGCCACTTCAATTGGGTCCAAATCATGACGTTGAATATTTTCAACCAAAGCCATAACAAGTGATTCGTTATCGTTTGCCAATCTAATGTATGCAGGAATTGTAGAAAGACCTAATAATTTTGAAGCACGTAATCTTCGTTCACCAGAAATTAGTTGGTATTTGTTAAATTCTAATTTTCTAACAGTAATAGGTTGAATGACGCCAACTTCTTTAATTGATTTAGCTAATTCTTGAAGTGTATCTTCATTGAAGTTAGTTCTTGGTTGAAACGGATTTATTTCAATAAAATTAATATCAAGTTCGATGATACTTCCTACAACTTTATCTGCATTTTTATCTTCTACAGACTTAATGTCGTTTGAAGGATCGCTTAAAAGTGCTGAAAGTCCTCTTCCTAACACAGGTTTTTTTACTGCTTTTGTCATTAGTTACTACTGTTTTTCTTGATAATTTCTTCTGCTAAATTTAAGTAATTTGCAGCTCCTTTGCTTGTTGCATCATAATTTATAATGCTTTCTCCAAAACTTGGTGCTTCACTTAATTTAATATTTCTTTGAATAATAGTCGAAAACACCATGTTATTAAAATGCTTTTGAACTTCTTCAACTACCTGATTTGATAATCGTAAACGGGTATCGTACATAGTTAAAAGTAATCCTTCAATATCTAAACTTGGATTATGAATTTTTTGTACACTTTTTATTGTGTTTAATAGTTTTCCTAAACCTTCTAATGCAAAATATTCACATTGAATTGGAATTACAACACTATCTGCGGCTGTTAATGCATTTAATGTTAATAATCCTAAAGAAGGTGCGCAATCAATAATTATATAATCGTATTCTTCCTTAATTTCTTGTAAGGCTTGTTTTAGCATATATTCTCTATTGTCTTTGTCGACCAATTCAATTTCTATGGCAACTAAGTCAATATGTGCAGGTATAATCCAAACATTTGGAGCGCTTGTAGGTATTACACCTTCTTCTGCTGTATTACTATGTTCTATTATTTGGTAGGTGCCAATTTCAACACTTTCCACGTCAATTCCTAACCCAGAACTTGCGTTGGCTTGCGGATCGGCATCAATTAAAAGCACCTTTTTTTCCAAAACACCTAATGCAGCAGCAAGATTTATCGAAGTTGTTGTTTTTCCTACCCCGCCCTTTTGATTGGCAATTGCAATGATTTTACCCATTTTTTCTTTTAAAATTTTAGAAGCGTAAAAATACAATTTTTTATGGTATAACCAACCCAATTTTATTAACATTACGTTAAAGTCTTTATTTCAGCATATCTTTGCTGTAAAAATTATTTTTTTTGTAAATTTGACAATTAAATATTTAAGAGTGGTAGAAGAAAAAGTTATTTTAGTTGACATAAATGACAATCCAATTGGATTGATGAATAAGCTTGAAGCACATGAAAAAGCAGTTTTGCACAGAGCCTTTTCTGTTTTTATTTTAAATGATAAAAATGAGTTGATGTTGCAACAACGTGCGCATCATAAATACCATTCTCCTTTATTGTGGACTAATACCTGTTGTAGTCATCAAAGAGAAAATGAAACAAATATTCAAGCTGGAACAAGACGACTTCGAGAAGAAATGGGTTTTGAAACAGAATTAAAAGAAATGTTTCATTTTATCTATAAAGCTCCATTTGATAATGGGTTAACGGAACATGAATTAGATCATGTTATGCTTGGTTATTATAACGATGTGCCCGATATCAATAAAGATGAAGTAGAAAGTTGGAAATGGATGAAGATTGAAGAAGTAAAAAATGACATGATTGCAAATCCGAATCTTTATACGGTATGGTTTAAAATAATATTTGAGGAATTTTATCATCATTTTGATGACAATAAATAAAAAAATGAAAGTAACAGTAAGCAGAAAAGCGCATTTTAATGCCGCACATAGGTTATATCGAAAAGATTGGTCTATGGAACAAAACGATGCCATTTTTGGTAAATGCAACAATCCAAGTTATCATGGGCACAACTACGAATTAATTGTAAGTGTTACAGGTGAAATTGATCAAGAAACAGGTTTTGTAATTGATGTAAAAATTTTATCAGATTTAATAAAAGAACATATTGAAAATGCGTTTGATCATAAAAATCTGAATGTAGATGTTCCCGATTTTGAAAATTTAAATCCAACGGCCGAAAATATTTCTGTTGTTATTTGGCAAAAATTAAGAACACACATTAAATTAAATTTAGATTTAGAAGTGGTTTTATACGAAACGCCGCGAAATTTTGTAACTTATAGAGGCGAATAAATGTTGTTTTATCCTTTACTTTTCGAACCCATTTTTAAAGAACGAATATGGGGTGGTACCAAACTAAAAGAAATATTAAATAAATCTTTTGATGGCAGCCAAATTGGCGAAAGCTGGGAATTATCAACCGTAGAAAATGATATTAGTGTTGTAGCCAATGGAGCATTTGAAGGAATGAATTTAAATCAATTAATTGAAAAATATCCAACAGAAGTTTTAGGCATAAAGACCATCCAATATTTCGGACATAATTTTCCTTTACTTTTTAAGTTTATTGATGCCAAAGAAGATTTGTCTATTCAAGTGCATCCAAACGATGCATTAGCAAAAGAGCGACACAACTCTTTTGGTAAAACAGAAATGTGGTACGTTATGCAAGCTGATGATAATGCAAGATTGGTTGTTGGATTTAAAGACAAAACAAATAAAAAAGAATATCAAGAACATTTAGAAAATAAAACATTAGTTGCAGTTTTAAATGAAGCTCCTGTAAAAGTAGGCGATGCTTTTTTTCTGGAAACAGGTACCGTTCACGCCATCGGCGCTGGTGTTTTAATTGCAGAAATTCAACAAACAAGCGACATTACCTATCGATTATATGATTGGGATAGGGTAGATGTAAATGGAGTTGGTAGAGAATTACATACAGATTTAGCTCTTGATGCAATAAACTTTGAACCTACAAATACTAAATTAGACTACGAAGTTGTTAAAAATAAGTCAGTTAATTTAGTAGAATGTCCGTTTTTTAAGACCAATATTTTACAAATTTCAGATATTTACAATTGGAAAAAAACGAAAGAATCGTTCACGGTTTTGATGTGTACAGAAGGAAGTTTCACTATTAATATGCTACATTTTAAAGCTGAATTTAAAAAAGGAGATACTATATTAATTCCAGCTATAATAGATAGTTTTGATATAATTGGCGAAGCGTCTCTTTTGGAAATTACAATTTAATTAGCAGCGTATTGATATATTGTTTACTTTTGCATCATAATTTTTAAAAATAAGAAAATGGCAAGCGTTAAAAACTTGAAAAAAGAAATTAACTACGTTTTAGGAGATATCTTAAACATAGTATATATTTGGGAAATGACTTCTACAGGAAAACCAACTGAATCTTCAGAGGCTTTAGTAGGAGATATTTACGATACATTTGATGCATTAATGGTAAAAGTAAACCAAAAAAATGTTGAAAATAAAAAAGCACATTACAAATTAGTAAAAGCTGAATTCGAAGTTGCTGCAAATCAATTTGTTGCAAAAGTGAACGAATTAAACTAAAAAAAATCGCAAAAAAAAAGATTATTTTTTTTGCAAATTAAATTATCAAGACTATATTTGCACTGCAAAATGAGTCGCCGGTGTAGCTCAGCTGGCTAGAGCAGCTGATTTGTAATCAGCAGGTCGTGGGTTCGAGTCCCTCCACTGGCTCAAAAAAAGGCAATCGAAAGATTGCCTTTTTTTATTTGTATTTATTGAAGTTTAAAAAACCAAAATAGGTTATAAAAAAAATGCTTTCCTAAGAAAGCTTTTTTTGTTTTAAATATCGTCAAAATCTATATCTGTGTAACTTTTTGAAGAAGTTGAAGTAGGTGCTTCAGAATTAGAGTATTCTGCACCATCAGATTCTTTTTTAAAATCTTTTTGATGTCTTTCTGAAATTACTTCTTCGCCCTTATGGTTAATTACATATTCGGTCATTTCGCTTAAAATTTCATTAAAAGAAGCAAAATCTTCTTTATATAAATAAATTTTATGTTTTTTAAAATGATACGAACCATCTTCTTCAGTAAATTTTTTACTTTCAGTAATGGTAATGTAATAATCGTCTGCTTTTGTTGCTCTTACATCAAAGAAGTACGTTCTTCTTCCTGCTCTTAATACCTTAGAAAAAATGTCTTTTTCTACTAATTCTTTGTCATTCATAATCCTTCGTTCAATTATTAGTTGTTTTCGTGTTTCAAAAATCTAAAAAAAAACTTTATTAAACAATTTTTTTAAGCATTTTCTTTTTCAGAAAGTTGTTTTATGAATAAATCTTTATAAAAGCCTTCTTCAGATACAAGTTCATTGTGTGTGCCTTGCTGTACAATTTTTCCTTCATCTAAAATTATTATTTTAGTTGCATTTTTTGCCGCAGATGCTCGATGTGTAACGATTATAGTTGATTTGTCTTTGAAAATTAATTTAAAATTATTGATTATTTTTTCTTCAGTTTCGGTATCAACGGCACTTAAACAATCATCTAAAATTAATATTGGTGCTTCTTTAATAATTGCTCTTGCAATAGAAACACGTTGTTTTTGCCCACCAGATAAAGTAATGCCTCGTTCTCCTAAAATGGTGTCATATTTATTAGTAAACAATTGAATATTATCATCCACTACGGCCATTTTTGCTGCTTCAACAATTTCATCGTCAGTGGCATCTTCTTTTCCAAATTTTATATTGTTTTTTATTGAATCGGAAAACAAGAATGGATCTTGTGTAACAATACTCATACTTTTTCTTAAATGATATAAATCGTAATTTGCTAAATCTTTACCATCAATTTTAATTTTAGAAATTCCAGATACGTCGTGAATTCGAGTTAATAAAGATAATATGGTAGATTTTCCAGCTCCTGTTTTTCCTAAAATCGCTATGGTTTCTCCTTTGTTTATTGTGAAACTAATATCTGTTAGTGCTTTTATGTTCGTGTCATCGTAGGTATAACTTACATTTTCAAAAGTAATTTTTCCTTCAATTGTAGTGGTAATTGTTCCTATATTTTGAATTTCGGGTTGCTCTGTTAAAAATTCATTAATTCGTTTTTGTGAGGCTTCTGCTTCTTGAACCAATGAAGAAACCCAGCCAAATGAAGCAACTGGCCAAACTAACATTCCTATATATAATAAAAACTTTGCAATCACTCCAATGTCATTAATTTCTCCATTAACATACATTTGCCCGCCTACAAAAATTACAATTAAATAACTTAATCCAATTAATAAAATCATTAGTGGTCCGAATAAAGCGTTTGTTTTGGCTAGGGCTAAGTTTTTTTTCTTACTAATTTCAGATAATTTAATGAATTCGTTATTTCTATCATTTTCTAACGCATACGCTTTTATTACTCTAATTCCTGAAAAAAATTCTTGCGTAAAAGAGGAAAGCGTAGATAGGTTTTCTTGATATTCCGTACTTTTTTTATTGATTCGTTTGCTTAATACAAAAATACTATAAGATAAAATCGGTAGTGGAAGCAAGCAATAAATAGTTAGTTTTACATTTACTGCCGACATACTAATAATGATTGCAGCAAATCGTATAATCGTATTTATGGTGTACATCACCGCTGGGCCTACATACATTCTTACTTTCCCTACATCTTCACTAATACGATTCATTAAATCGCCTGTTCTATTTTTTTTGTAAAAATTTTGAGAAAGGTTTTGGTAATGATTGAATATTTCATTTTTGAGATCAAATTCGACAAATCGCGACATAACAATTAAAGATTGACGCATTAAAAAGGTTAAAAAACCTGCAATTAAAGTGCAGAATATGATTAGTCCAATATTTTTAAAGAGTTCGTTTTTTAATAAAATAGTGTCTTTGCTTTCTGATTTTAGAAATGCTTCTATTAAGGAAATTGATTTTCCAACTAATTCTGGAGTATATAATGCAAATATTTGAGCTACAATGGTAATGATAATTCCAAATAAAAAGCGGAATTTATATTTTATGAAATATTTGTTTAAATATTGTAATTCTTTCATTTAAAGTAATGTAATTAAAAGTAATTTTAATTTTGTTTGTTAATTTCTAGTTTTTTTCTATTTTACATTTAAGCTGAAAATTATTGTATTCGTAAAAATAAAATAAAATACGATAATTATATATAATTTATACCTATTTTTGTGACTTATTATTGATAAATAATCAAATATACTCATGACAACAGATATTATAAATTCAAATGAACTACATAAAGTAGATCCTGTTTTTGGTCAAATTTCTTTTGACGGACACGAACAAGTTGTTTTTTGTAATGACAAAGATACAGGATTAAAAGCAATAATCGGAATTCATAATACAGTTCTTGGACCCGCACTTGGAGGTACCAGAATGTGGAAATATGCAAACGAGTGGGAAGCATTAAATGATGTGTTGCGATTATCTCGAGGAATGTCTTTTAAATCTTCTATTTCAGGATTGAATTTAGGTGGTGGAAAAGCAGTTATTATTGGGGATGCCAAAACTGAAAAAACACCGGAATTGATGAGAAAATTTGGTGAATATGTAAATTCATTATCAGGAAAATATATTACAGCTGAAGATGTTGGAATGGAAACTAAAGATATGGATACGGTAAGAGAAGTAACGCCTTTTGTTACTGGAATTTCTGAAAGTAAAGGCGGCTCTGGAAATCCCTCTCCAATCACAGCATATGGAGTTTTTATGGGAATGAAAGCGGCAGCTAAACACAAATTTGGCGTAGATACTTTAGCTGGAAAGAGCGTTTTAGTACAAGGAATTGGACATGTTGGAGAAGTTTTAGTACAACATTTAACGAATGAAGGTGCAATTGTAACTATTTCTGACATTAATGAAAATAGATTACACGAAGTGGGTTCAAAATACGGCGCTAAAATTTTTAGTGGAAACGATTTATACAGTATAGATGTTGATATTTATGCACCGTGTGCATTAGGCGCAACTATTAACGATGAAACCATTAGCAAAATTCAAGCAAAAGTAATTGCTGGGGCGGCTAATAATCAACTTGCTAACGAAGTGATTCATGGTAAATTATTGAAAGAAAAAGGAATTTTATATGCTCCTGATTTCTTAATAAATGCTGGTGGTGTAATTAATGTTTATTCTGAGTTGGCAAATTTAACATCTGCTCAAGTTATGGAAAAAACAGAAAATATTTATAACACTGCAATGGACATCTTTACGTTATCAGATGCTCAAAATATTACAACACATCAAGCGGCATTAAATATTGCTCAAAAAAGAATTGATGACAGAAAAAAAGAATTACAAAACAAATAATTCTTTAAAATAAAAAATTGTAAATTTGTCCCGAAATAAAACAATAATTATTTCGGGATAATTTTTTTAAAGTTCTTAGCCATGCTTAACAGAAGACATTTTAGAGTAAAAGTGATGCAAACCATCTATGCAATGCATAGACACGAATCGGATTCATTAGATAAAGAGGAAAAATTTTTATTACAAAGTATTGAAAATTCTCAAGATTTATATTTAGTTATGCTTTCTATTTTCAATGAATTACAACTCAAAGAAAAAGCATATTTAGAATTAGCTTCTAAAAAACATTTGGCTACAAAAGAAGAACAAAATCCTAACTTTAAGTTTGTAAATAACAGTTTCTTTAAAATTTTAGGAAATCACACTGCCTTTTATGATAAATTAGAAGAAAGAAAAATTGACAATTGGAAACGTAATGACGATTGTATTATTTTCCTTTTAGAAGCAATTAAAACTTCGGATATATACAAACGATATATGGCAGTTGAAACATCAGAATTTAAGAAAGATATTTTCTTTATATATGATGTTTTTAATGAGATTATTGCACCAAACGAAAAACTTTACGATTATTTAGAAGATTATAAAATTACATGGGTTGATGATATTCCTGTAATTAACACCTTACTTTCTAAACAAATTAAGTCGATAAAAAGTTTCGATGATTCTTTAGAGTTGCCAGTTGTTTTTAAAGATTTAGATGACAAAGAATTTGTAAGAAATTTATTTAGAAAAACAGTTTTAAATGAATTGGAATTTGCAGCCACATTTGAAAATAAAACACCAAATTGGGATAAGGAGCGTATAGCGGAATTAGACACTATCATCCTTAAAATGGCTATTTGCGAATTGTTAAAATTTCCATCAATTCCTGTAAAAGTTACATTAAATGAATATTTAGAAATTGCTAAAGAATATTCTACGCCAAAAAGTAGTATATTTATCAACGGAATTTTAGATAATTTAGTAAAAGATTTTCAAGCCGAAGATAAAATTAAAAAAACAGGTAGAGGATTATTATAAATTAATTATTATGAAAAAAACAATTAGAATTTTTGTAGTAGCTTCATTGCTAATTACTTGGTCTTGTAAAAAAGAGTTGTCACCAGAAGAAAATTTGATGCTTAGTTTACAAAAGAATGCTGATGCGCCAAAAACGAAAGTTGCATTTGATAAAGAGGTTCACGATTTTGGTGAAGTTAAACAAGGTGAAATAGTATCTACGACTTTTACTATTAAAAATGTAGGTGAAAACGATTTGTATGTATTGGAGGCACATGGTTCTTGTGGCTGTACCGTTCCTGAAGTTACAAAAGAAGCAATAGAACCTGGAGAATCAGCGCCAATTGATGTAAAATTTGATTCAAATGGGAAGTCTGGTGAAGTTACAAAATCAGTTATGATTACATGTAACACAGCAAAAATTGTTGAAACCATTAATATAAAAGCAAGTATTAAATCTAAATAAAAACGATATGAATCCAATGTTAATTGCACAGTTAGTATTAATGATAGGAGTGTTTTACTTCTTAATTATTATGCCAAAAAACAAAAAAATTAAGTTAGAAAAGGAATTTTTAACCAATTTAAAAACAGGCGATAAAATTATTACAATCGCTGGAATACATGGGAAAGTTTCTGAAATAGCCGAAACAACAATTGTTATGGAAACCATGTCAGGTAAATTAAAAATTGAAAAAAGTTCAATTTCTGCAGAAATGAGTTTAAAATTAAACGAGAAGAAATAATATTTTAAAATCCAAAAAATAAATTCCAAATTCCTAACTGAAAAAACAGTGGAATTTGGAATTTTTATGTTAAATCCAATTTTGGAATTTGAAATTTGGAATTTGGATTTTATTTTTTATTCTGAATCGCGTTTAATTCTGCAATTTTCACAATTACTTCAACGGCTTTTTGCATACTTTCTACAGGTACATATTCGTATTTACCGTGAAAATTATGTCCGCCAGCAAAAATATTCGGACAAGGTAATCCCATAAATGATAAACGCGAACCATCAGTTCCGCCTCGTATTGGCTTTATTAAAGGTTTGATGTTTAGTTCTTTCATAGCTTGTTCGGCAAGTTTTACAATATGCATTACGGGTTCTACTTTTTCACGCATATTATAATATTGGTCTTTTATTTCTAAAACAGCAATGTCTTCGCCAAATTGTTTTTGGTATTTTTTGTTGATTTTAGCAACTACTTCTTCAACATATAATTTACGTTTTTCAAATTTCTTACGATTATGATCTCTAATAATCAATTGCACTAAAGTATCTTCTATACTCCCTTGAATATTTGTAACGTGATAAAACCCTTCGTAATTTTTAGTCGTCTCAGGAGTCTCATCTTTCGGCAATTTTGAAATAAATTTATTTGCTAAAAGCATCGAATTGATCATTTTTCCTTTCGCATAACCTGGATGTACGCTTTTTCCTTTAAAAGTTATTTTTACTCCAGCTGCATTAAAATTTTCATACTCTAATTCGCCAATTTGACTTCCGTCCATTGTATAAGCCCAATCTGCACCAAATTTTTCTACATCAAAGTGGTCTGCGCCACGACCAATTTCTTCATCTGGTGTAAAACATACTTTTAATGCTCCGTGTTTAATTTCTGGATGTTGCACTAAATATTCCATTGCAGTCATAATTTCAGTAATTCCTGCTTTGTCATCTGCACCAAGTAGCGTAGTACCGTCAGTAGTAATTAAAGTTTGACCTTTATATTGTAATAAATCTTTAAAGTAAGAAGGCGATAAAATGATGTTTTTTTCGGCATTTAAAACAATATCGCCACCATCATAATTTTTTATAATTTGTGGTTTTACATCTTTTCCAGTAAAATCTGGAGTAGTATCAAAATGCGACACAAAACCAATAGTAGGTACTTCGTAATCTAAATTACTTGGTAAAGTTGCCATTACATAGGATTTGTCGTCAATTGAAACATCCGACAAACCTATTTGTTTTAGCTCTTCAACTAATTTATTGGCTAAATCCCATTGTTTAGCTGTACTTGGCGTGGTGTTAGATTCTGGATCCGATTCTGTATCTACAGTAACGTATCCAATAAAACGGTCAATTATATGTTGCATCTGTTTTTTTTTATAGTGATACAAATATAAATGTTTATGTTCAAAAGTTTAAAAGTTTAGAAGGTTTATTTGGGTATCCGTATTGAAATTTTTCAGCTTAAAATTAATTCGTAAAATTATAAGTAATAGTTCCTACTTGTTTTTCAGCAGCAGAATCACTTGGTGTCCATTTTGTTTTTCGAGCAAAGTTTTTTGCTAATGAAATTAAGCAAGCATCTCCAGTTGTACCTCTACCATTTGCGACTCCAATAGTATTTCCAGCTTTATCAACAGTAACTTCAATTACTACTTTTCCGAAAGAATTACATTCGTTACCAACTGCGGGTTTATTAATATTTCTTCTTCCAGCTAAACTATAATTGGCACCGCCTGATCCACCACTTCCATTTCCGCCACCTGAGCCAGAACCATTTCCTGCTCCATTGCCAGTGCCGTTTCCAGTTCCATTTCCGCCGCCTGTTCCTCCTCCAGAGCCGCCACTTCCATAATACCCGTTTGAATTGGCATTCCCGTTAGCCGAGCCTTGATTTCCGTTTGTATTACTATTTCCGTCACCACCTTTATTTTTACCTTTAATCATATTGCTCAAAGCGCTATTAGGTTTTTTTACAGGCGTTTTTGGAGTTTCTACTGGTTTTGTTTCGGTAGGTTTTTTATCTTTAGGTTTGATTTTAGATTTTGGTGGAGTAGGTACATCGGCACCTGTATTATCTTGAGTTAAGATGTCTTCAGGAGTAGATTCTTCAGGTTCTGAAGTCACATCTTTCATATTCACTTCTAAGGTTTCATTTAAATAATCATCTCCTTTTCCAAAATCAGTATCGCCATAATTTAAGGTAACGCCGCCACCGCCACCACCTTGTGCTATCAACATTTCGGTTTTTCCATACGGAGGCCAAAATCGTACAAATAATAATAAAAGTACGATGCAGACTACAGTATGTGTAGTAATTACAATGGATTTATTTGAATCGGAAAGTGTAGATTTCTTTAGAAAATGAATTAACAACCAAACTGAACCAATTAATAAAACAAGTAAAAGCAAGGTAAAATAGCCGTGCTCGTATAGTGTTTTAAATAAATTTATAATTGATCTCATTTTTGGTTTTTTGTAATAACGATTAAAAGTAATAAAAATTGTTGAAACAAAAAAACTAGGTTCAAAATAGTTTAAACCTAGTTTTTAATAGTTTAGGTATTTTTAATTTTATACCAATTGTTTTAAAGCAATTTCATAAGCTCTAGCACTAATATTTGTTTTACTAGCATTTATATCAAATGTTTTTTGAATGGCCTTTCCAATAATTTCAGAAGCATCATTAAAAATAGCTTCATCTGTCATTTGTACTTTTTTCTCCATAAAGTAAGCAAAAACTCTTGCCATTCCACAGTTTGAAATGAAATCTGGAATTAAACTTACTTTATTGTCAGTTTCTTCCATAATTGGTCCGTAGAAAATTGCCGCATCTGCAAAAGGAACGTTAGCACCACACGAAATCACTTCTAAGCCTGTTGCAATCATATTATCAACATTGTCTTTAGAAACAATTCTTGAAGCCGCACACGGAGCAAAAATTTGTGCACCAATTTTCCAAATTTTATCATTGATTTCAGTAAAAGGAATCATTTGGTCAGAAACCAATTTGTTGCCATCTTTATTTCTGAATAATTCTGTGATTTCTTCAAATGTAAATCCGTTTTCGTTTAGCACACCGCCATCTCTGTCAATAATTCCAACTACTTTCGCACCCATTTTAGCTAAATAAAAAGCGGCTGCAGAACCTACATTTCCAAAACCTTGTACAATGGCTTTTTTGCCAACAACGCTTCCGCCATAAATTCCGTAAAAATGCTTTACTGCTTCAGCTACTCCGTAACCTGTAATCATATCGGCAATAGTATATTTTTTAGATAGATCTGGAGTAAATTCTCCGTTTTCAATTACTTTGATTACACCTTGGCGTAATTGTCCGATTCTATTGATTTTATCTGCTTCACTTGGTTTGAAATGTCCGTTGAAAACCCCTTCTTGTGGATGCCAAACACCACATTCTTCTGTCATTGGAATTACTTCGTGAATTTCATCTACATTTAAATCGCCACCTGTTCCGTAATAATTTTTTAATAGCGGAGAAACTGCTTTGTACCAACGTTCTAAAACACCTTTTTTACGAGGATCTGCTGGATCGAAATTAATTCCAGATTTCGCTCCACCAATCGCAGGACCAGAAACTGAAAATTTTACTTCCATCGTTTTAGCTAAAGAAAGTACTTCATTTTGATCTAATCCTTTTCTCATTCGTGTTCCACCACCTGCGGCACCACCACGTAATGAATTTATTACTGTCCAACCCTCTGCTTCCGTTTCAGGATCTTTCCAGTTAAATACTATTTCAGGTTCTTTGTTTTCGAATTTATGTAGTAAATCTTTCATGTTTTGATTTTAGGGTTCGATTTATTTTGCAAATATAATTGTAAAAAATGATTGAGTAAAATTATTAGTTAAAATACTTCGCCTGAGCTATGATTTTGTTTAGCACCTGTTACACTTGCTAAAACATTAACTTCATTTCGTAATTTTAAAACACCAAGTAAAGCAAAAATTAAAGCTTCTTTAAATTTTATGGTTTTTTCATCAGGAATTATGACTTCAGTTTTTGGCAAGTGATTTTTGATTCTGTCGATTAGAAAATCGTTATATACTCCTCCGCCTGAAATCAATAGTTTTCCAGTTTTTGTCTGTAATATTTTACCAATTTGAAAAGCAATATGCTCTGTAAAAGTTCGCATTTTGTCTTCGGTAGAAATAGAATAACTTTCCAAAATGGGCAATACAATTTCTTGTACAAATTCAAAACCCAATGATTTTGGATACGTTTTTTGATAAAATTCTAATTGGTTTAATTCTTCAAATAATTCCTTATTCAAATTTCCAGATTCTGAAATTTTACCTTTATCGTCATATTCTAATCCAAACGTATTCGCATAAAAATTTAAAACGGTATTCACAGGCGAAATATCAAACGCAATTCGCTCGTTATTTTCTTCAAAAGAAATATTTGAAAAGCCACCTAAATTTAAACAATAATCGAATTCAGAAAATAAAATTTTATCGCCAATTGGCACTAAAGGCGCGCCTTGTCCACCAAAAAGCACATCTTGTACTCTAAAATTACAAACCACTTTTTGATTGGTGAATTTTGCGATTTCTGGTAAATTACCAATTTGAAGCGTGAAGCCATTTTGTGGTTGATGTAAAATAGTATGTCCGTGTGAACAAACCGCATCAATATTTGAAATATTGTTTTTGACTATGAATTCAGAAATAATGTTTCCTAATAAATTCGTGTATTCAATATTTAACTCTGAAAGATCACTGCTATTAAAATGAATTCCATTTTTTAGTTTTGAAATCATTTCATTTGAATACGAAACAGTATCACATTCAAATATTTGATAGGACCATTTTCCATCATTTATTTCAAAATTAATATGTGCCAAATCCACTCCATCTAATGAAGTGCCTGACATTACGCCGATAACGTTATAGTTGTGCTTAAACATGGGTTAAAAATACAATTTCTTATTGAAAATTTCATATTATTTACCTACATTTGGTGCAAATTTTTATGAAATATTCAAATAACCTATAGTAAAATAATGGATTTTAAATTAAACGAAGAGCAATTAATGATTCAACAAGCGGCGAAAGATTTTGCTGTTACAGAATTGTTACCTGGTGTTATTGAAAGAGATGAACATTCAAAATTTCCGACTGAGCAAGTTAAAAAAATGGCGGAACTTGGTTTTATGGGAATGATGGTTGACCCTAAATATGGC
>Ga0208595_1000111_pt1 | contig 29439 bp, 31 predicted proteins | sample LakMenEpi28Jun11_FD_150742 | JGI IMG/M metagenome (GOLD analysis project Ga0208595, IMG submission 150742) | Freshwater microbial communities from Lake Mendota, WI - 28JUN2011 deep hole epilimnion (SPAdes) | ecosystem: Environmental > Aquatic > Freshwater > Lake > Epilimnion/Euphotic zone ...
TCCCATGCCCCACCATTTACCACAGCCATCCCCGACGGCAAGAAGAATCTCTACAATTTGTCTGGGAAATTGTAGAGGAGTAGGATGTTGACAATACTGGAGGCCGGAGGCGAGCGGGAGGCGAGCGGGGGGCGATGATTCGAGGCATCCCAGTCGACTGGGTCATTTGTCACCCTGCGGGGTTGAGCAGGGATGCGGCCATGGCGCGGGCTTGTTTTCCGCCGCCTCCGAGCATGCGGACGAGTTCTTGGATGCGGTTTTCGCCGGCAACGGGAAAGAGGCGTGAGCGGGTGCGCCCGGCGCTAACTTCCTTCTCGACGACGAAGTGGTGGGAAGCGGTGGCGGCGACCTGTGGGAAGTGGGTGATGGCAATCACCTGATGTCGCGTTCCAAGTGCGGCCATTTTTGCGCCAACGGCGCGCGCGACTTCGCCGCCGACGTTGGCGTCGATTTCGTCGAAAACCATGAGTGGCGTGTCGTCTTGCTCGGCAAGGGCTGACTTGATGGCAAGCATCACGCGGCTGATTTCGCCGGACGAGGCGATCTGGCGCAGTGGCATGAGCGGTTCGCCGGGGTTCGGGCCGAAGAGGAAATCGGCGGACTCGAGGCCGTGCGGGCCGGGATCGGCAAGCGAGTTGAGTGGGACCTCGAAAGACGATTGCTTGAAACCAAGATCCTTGAGTTGGGAGGAAATTTCCTTGGCGAGTTTCGGTGCGGCCTTGCGGCGTGATGCGGCGAGCGTCTTGCCGTTGGCATCGAGTGCCTTGCGACCTTCGGCGACTTCGCGTTCGAGTTGCTCGATCTTGTCGCTGCGGTTTTCGATCGAATCGAGTCGAGCGGCCGCGTTGTCACGGCGGTTGAGCACATCGGCGAGTGAGGGGCCGTACTTGCGTTTGAGTGATTCGATGAGGTTCACGCGTTCGGCGAGTGTCTCGGCCTCGGCGGGATTGATTTCGAGTTCTTGCGTGTAGTCAGCCAAATTCCCTTCGAGGTCCTGGAGTTCGACCGCGGCGGTCTCGAGCGAGGCGGTTTTTTCGCTGATCGAGGGGTCGAGTTTTTCAAGATCGCGAACGAGGCGTTGGAGTTCGCCGAGGCGGTCCAGGATGCCATTTTCACCGTTGAGTGTGGAGATCGCGGCAGCGGCGGATTCCATGAGACGGCTGGCATTATTGGCTCTGCGCCAGCGGTCCTCGAGATCCTGTTCTTCGGCGGGATTGAGTTGGGCGGCGTCGATTTCGCTGATCTGGTGTTTGAGTAAATCGATTTCGTGCTCGGTGGCGTTTTCCGCGTTGCGGAGTTCCTCGAGCGCCGCGTTTTTCGAGCGCCATGCGCGGTAGGTCTCGCGATAAGTGGCGAGTTGGTTTTCTGATCCTGCGTAAGCATCGAGCATTGCGAGTTGGCGGTCGGCCGAGAGCAATGACTGGTGGTCATGCGGCCCGTGGAGATCGACGAGGTGTTCGCCGAGGCGTTTGAGCAGCGCGAGTGTGACAGGCGAGTCGTTGACAAACTGGCGGCTTGCCGATTGCCCGATCGTGCGGCGGACGATGAGTTGGTTGTCGTCGCAGGGGGGGAGTCCGCCTTCTTCGAGAATCGGGTTGATGCCGGCCGTGTGAGTGAGTTCGAAGACCGCCTCGACGAGGCATTGATCTTCGCCGGTGCGGATGAGCGATTTGTCGGCGCGCTCGCCGAGCACGAGTTTGAGCGCGCCGACGATGACGGATTTACCGGCGCCCGTTTCACCGGTCACGCCGATGAGTCCGGCGCCGAGTTCCCATGCGAGTTCATCGACGAGTGCCAAGTTGCGGATTTTCAGGAGGGTGAGCATGGAGAAAAAATTCGCGGGATTTTTCGGTTGTTTTGTCAGTATCCGGATGAGTCTTCGCTGAAAGCCCATGGGGCTTGGTAGGCGCCGCTGCGTTGGGTTTCGATTTGGCGGATGATGTCGTTGAGCAGTGCCGACGCGCCAAAGCGGTAGCGTTTATTGTTGAGCCATGCATCACCGAGCGTTTCCTTTACGGCAACGAGAAATTGCAGCGCCTGCTTCGCGGTGCGGATGCCGCCGGCGGGTTTCATTGAGATCGCGACGCCGGTGTCGAGGTAGTGGTCGCGAATCGCATCGAGCATGACCTGGTTGTTGGCGAGCGTGGCGTTGGCGGATGTTTTGCCGGTGGAGGTTTTGATGAAATCGCCGGGACGCAGCACGCGCATGGCGAGGAATGATGCCGCGCGGATGTTGTCGTAGGTTTCGAGTTCGGAAGTTTCGAGAATGACCTTGAGGGTTGAGGGTCCACAGGCTTCGAGCACGGCGGAAATTTCGTCCTGCACGAGATCGAGTTCTCCGGCAAGGAAGGTACCGCGGTTGATGACCATGTCGATTTCGTGCGCGCCATCGGCGACCGCTTGGCGGACTTCGGCGAGGCGGGTTTTGAGCGGTGCTTGGCCGGAGGGGAATGCGGTGGCGACCGAGGCCACGCGGATCTGGCTATGGCGCAGGTGTTTCATCGCGTGTTTCACCAAACTTGGATAAACGCAGACCGCAGCGACCTGCGGTACATCGGTGAACTCATGCGGGCGCAGTGCTTTGCGGCAAAGCGACGCAATCTTTTCCGGCGTGTCTTTGCCTTCGAGCGTGGTGAGGTCGATCATGCTCGCTGCCAACCGCAGCCCTAAGAGCTTGGAATTTTTTTTGATACTACGGGTGCCGTACTTCGCGACGCGTTCCTCGACGCCTGCCGCATCGACCGGGCCGACTCCGTCGATGAGCTTGCGCAGGGTGTTCGACGGGCGGGGTGGCATGGTGCTGGCTGGTGAGCGGGGAAAATTTAGATCATGCCACGGCAGTCGAGGTGTTGGTTCATCTCGATCGCGGGGTTCGCTTCGGCCGCCTCGCCGACGATGATGGCTGGCACGCCGGCGACGGTCGTGTGTGGCGGCACATCGTTGAGCACGACGCTGCCCGCGCCGACTTTGGCGCCGGTGCCGATTTCGACGCGGCCGAGAATTTTCGCGCCTGCGCCGAGTAACACGCCTGAGCGGATGATCGGGTGGCGATCACCTGTTTCCTTGCCGGTGCCGCCGAGAGTAACCTCGTGGAGGATCGAGACATTGTCCTCGATGATCGCCGTTTCACCGACCACGAATGAAGTCGCGTGGTCGAGCAGGATGCCGCAGCCGATGCGTGCGGCCGGGTGGATGTCGACGGCGAAGGCTTCGCTCGCGACGCTTTGCAGGTAGAGCGCGAGCCAGCGGCGATCGTCCTGCCAGAGTTGGTGGGACACGCGATAGGTCGTGAGGGCGAGAAAGCCTTTGAAAAATAGCAAGGGCTCGAGCGGCGAGAAGCAGGCGGGATCGCGTTCGTGGATGGCGAGAAGGTCGCGCATCGCGCAATCGACGATGGCTGGGTGGCGTTCGAAGACCCCGTAGAGCAGCGGCTCCATGATGCTGCGCGGCATGTCCTCGCGGGCGAGGCGTCGGGCCAAGCGCGCACCGAGGGCGGCGGCGGCAGAGTCGCGGGAAAGGATCACATCGTCGACCAGCGCGATGAGGGTTGGTTCGCCTGACGCGATGCGTTGGGCTTCCTCGCGAAGCTGGATCCAGAATTTTGCAATTTCGCCATGGGCGGGGGCCCCGGTTTCTGGGGTATTCTTGCTGGCCGGCTGCCCTGTGATTTGTTGGAATGAACTCATGAAGATCTCGCAGAAATTGGAATACGCCTGCAGGGCCATGGCGCAGCTTGCGAAGCACCATGACGGGCGGACTCTAACACAGCTCGAGGACTTGGCGCAACGAGAAGAGGTCTCGGGCAATTTTCTGGTGCAGATTCTCAACGACCTGAGGCGGGCCGGCTTGGTTGAGAGTCGCAGGGGCCGGGCGGGGGGGTATCTGCTGGCCAAGGGCGCCGAGGCCATCACGCTGCGACAGGTCGTTGAGGCGGTGGATCCGATTTTGCTGCAATGCTCGGTCATGGGCGGCGGTGAATCCGGGGCGGCGGTGAAACTGGCTTGGGAAAAAGTCTCGGCCGAGGTGACTGAGGCGCTGGACGGGATCACGCTCGAGTCGATTGTGGCCAACCCGGCGGGCTCGATGTTTTACATTTGAGGTCGATGGGGCGCGAGTGCTTGCGCCGTGCAGCGACGACATGACTCGATTTTTCCGGGTTGCCATTGGCGGGATGAGCGGGATGCTGGGGGGGTGATCGATCTTGATGCCAATGCGACGACGGCGCTGTTGCCCGAAGTGGTGGACGCGATGCTGCCGTGGTTGCGCGATGGTCATGCCAATCCTTCGGGCGCGCACCGTGAGGCCAAGCGTGCGAGGGCGGCGATCGATTGCGCGCGCGAGCAGGTGGCGGCGTTGGTCGGTGCCGATGCCCATGAGATCGTGTTCACCGGTGGTGGCACGGAAAGCGTCAACACAGCGCTTCATTCGATGGACCGGTTGGCGGGTGGTGGTCGTGCGGTGGTTTCGGCGATTGAGCACAGCGCGGTATTGCGTTGTGTCGAGGCGATGGTACGTGGATTTTTTAGCATACCGGTGAATGTGGGTGGCTCGATTGAAACGGATGCCATTGCCGAATACTTGAAGGGCGCTGCCTTTGTGTCGGTGATGATGGCCAACAACGAGACCGGTGTGATCCAACCGGTTTCGGACATTTTCCGCATGTCCAAAGCGATGGGTCTGCCGACACATAGCGACGCAATTCAGGCGGCGGGCAAGGTTGCCATCGATGTCAAAGCGCTTGGCGTGGACATGCTTTCGATTTCGGCACACAAGTTTCATGGCCCGAAAGGGGTGGGCGCCTTGTATGTGCGCAGCGGCTTGGCATTCGAGCCTTTGCTGCGCGGCGGGGGGCAGGAGGGCGGTCGTCGCAGCGGTACGGAAAACACCGCAGGCATCGTCGGCATGGGCGTGGCTGCCGAGCTTGCGGCGAGGCATTTGCGCGATGGCGGTGCGGCAACGGTAGCGGCCATGCGCGATGCCTTTGAATCGAAGGTTCTTGCCGGGCTCGCCGGCGTGACCCTTAACGGCGACCCTGCTCGACGGCTGCCAAATACGAGTCATCTTTCATTCGCTGGCTGCGAAGCCGCGGGTTTGTTGATTTTACTCGATGAAAAAAATGTCGCTTGTTCGGCGGGATCGGCGTGCATGACCGGCAGTCAGCGCCCCTCGCATGTGCAGTTGGCGATGGGCATTCCGGAAGTCCGCGCAAAGAGCAGCCTGAGATTCAGTTTTTCGAGGCTGAACACGATGGATGACGCGCTTGTGTCGGCCGATGCGGTGATCGCCGTTGTTGGCAGATTGCGCCGTGTGCAGGGTGGGGGGGTCGGTCCTGTGACGGTGTATTCGCCATGAGCCGCATTCTACTGGCTTGCCGCATGGTCCTCATCGCCGGTCTTGGCTGACTCTGCGTTGTCGAGTTTCTTCAATGGCGCAGGGGATTGGTGGCTCGGTACTCGCGTGGGGACAGACCCATGTGTTTTTTGAACTGACGGGAGAAGTAATTGCTGTCGTTGAAACCGCAATCAAAGGCAATCTCGGTAATATGTCGACCACTTTGCCGCAAAAGGACGCTCGCTCGCTGGACCCGTTGGCTGAGAATCCATGCAAGTGGCGATGTTCCCGTGGCGGAATGGAACACTCGGAGGAAGCTCCTTCTCGACATGTGGGCGATCTCGGCCAATTCGTCCAGATTCAGGTCCTGTTGGATATTGCTTTCCAAGTGGGAAATCGCCTCGCCAATCCGCAATAGCGCGCGACTGTCGGTGGTCGGGCTACTGCCATAGCGCCGTGAAAGAAAGCCGATGATGCGCATGAACGAGGCGATGGCCATGAAGCCGAAGCCCGGGGCGCGGGCATCAAGCTCCGACTCGAGTTGCTCGACCATGGTGCTTACCTGTGCCAGATCCCTGCCCTCAAGTCGCATGCGCGAGTTGCCCGGTGATCTGCGCTTCCTTTGAGTCGGTTCGAGCGTGAAAAGGGCGTGATAGCCAGCTATGGAAGGCAAATCATGCATTCGCATTTCAAGCCTGTCGGGCTGGTAAAGGATGTTGATCAAGCGCAGATCCCTCACATTCTGATATTCGTGCTGCGTATTGCCGGAAATGACGAATATGTCACCGCGAGCCAATTCCCACGACTCCCGCCCCGACTTGTGCAAGCCCTTGCCGCTTCGGACAATGACGATTTCCGCGAATTCGTGGGCATGCCTGCCAAAAGGCTTTTGTGGCTCCCTGCGCTGCACGCAGATTGGAAAGCCGTCAGCATGAAACCAATCAGTGATTTTCAATACGCTTTTCACTGGCAAAATTGTGCTAATAATTGGCGCAGCTGTGGAGGTTTTTTTTATCTTCTTTGGTTCATTAATTGGGGACTTCCATCCACCAACTCCCATTATGCCTAAATCATCAAAATCCATCGCAAGCTCATATTCAGTTGCCGAATCCCGTTTTGCCGAGCTCGGTGTCGACACGAAAGCAGCCATGAAGGCGCTGTCCCGCATTCAGATTTCTCTGCATTGCTGGCAGGGCGATGATGTCGGCGGATTTGAAAACTCCGGCGAAGGCCTCAGTGGCGGCATCGCCGTGACCGGCAACTATCCCGGCAGGGCCCGCACGCCGGATGAATTGCGCGCGGACCTCGACAAGGCGCTCTCATTGATCCCCGGTAAACATCGTCTCAACCTGCATGCTTTCTACGGCGAGTTCGGTGGCAAAAAAGTCGAGCGCAACGAGATCCGGCCGAAGCACTACAGGGGGTGGATCGATTGGGCGAAATCGAAAGGCATGGGAATGGACTTCAACCCTACCTGCTTCGCCCATCCGAAGTCCGCCGATGGATTCACACTCTCGCATCCGAAAAAGGCCGTGCGCGATTTCTGGGTCGAGCATTGCATCGCATCGCGCGAAATCGGAGCCGCCATGGGCAAGGCCTTGGGCACTCCGACTGTCACGAACGTGTGGGTCCCCGACGGCTTCAAGGACACACCGGTCGACCGCCTGTCGCCACGTTTGAGGCTCGAGGAATCGCTCGACCGAGTTTTCGCCAAAAAGCTCAATCCGAAGCACCACCTTGATGCCGTCGAGTGCAAGCTCTTCGGAATTGGCAGCGAAAGCTATGTCGTCGGATCGCACGAATTTTACATGGGCTATGCGATCAAAAACCAAAAAGTCCTTTGTCTTGATGCCGGGCATTTTCACCCGACCGAAGGCATTGCCGACAAGCTCAGTTCGGCGTTGATGTTCGTTCCTGAGGTCTTGTTGCATGTGAGCCGGGGCGTGCGCTGGGATAGCGATCATGTGGTGATTCTCGATGATGCGCTGCAATCGATCGCCAACGAGTTGGTGCGAAACAAATTGTTGTCCCGCACCCACATCGGGCTCGATTTCTTCGATGCCAGCATCAACCGCATCGCCGCTTGGGCGATCGGCACCCGCAGCACTCTCAAGTCGCTTCTTATCGCGTTGCTCGAGCCACCTGCCTTACGCGAGGCGGAAAAGGCCGGTGATTTCACCGCGCGTCTCGCGTTGATGGAGGACATCAAGGCCCTCCCTTGGGGGGCTGTTTGGGATGCCTATTGCGAGTCGCAAAACGTTCCAGCCGATGGCGACTGGCTTGCGGAGGTGAAGCGTTATGAGGGCGACGTGCTCTCAAGGCGTTGATCTTGTGTGCTGATCCTGCTGGGTCCAGAATGCCAAGCTAGGCACTATTTTGGAACATGCAGGCGCCACAACTTGACGTTGATTGATCAAAAGGGCCGGGATTATGTCAAAAATCAGCAGAAATACCGGAAATTGTCATTTTTCCAAAAATTTCCCTCACTGGTGCATTGACATCCCGCGCCATTCTCCTAGTCTCTGCGCCCCGCGCCGATTGCCGGACGCGAAATCCTAAATTTCCAACGAGGCCCAAGCCATGAGCAAACGCACCTTCCAGCCCTCCAAGCGCACCCGGAAACAACAATTCGGCTTCCGCGCCCGCATGGCCACCAAAGCCGGCCGCGATATCCTTCGCCGCCGCCGCCAAAAGGGTCGCAAGCGCCTCGTGCCAAAGGGCGCCGAGAATCCGTTCAAGCGTCACACGACGCAACACGGATCCTAATTACCCGACCGCACCGCGGCAACGGGCTCACTTTCCGGCCCATCGATGAGACTCCCGCGCAAATGCAGCATGAAGCAGCGTGGCGACTTCGCCCGCGTGCGCCAATCAGGCCAAGCCAAAACCGGCCGCTTCGTGATCCTCAGCACGCTCGCCGATCCATCGCTCAATACCTTGCGCACCGGATTCATCACCAGCCGCCGCGCCGGCAAAGCCCACGAGCGAAATCTTTTGCGCCGACGCTTCCGCGCCTTTGTGCAGGCCCACGCTCCAAACTTCAGCGAGCCGAAGCGATTTCTCGTCACTATCGCGCGACCCGGTGCCGCCAAGGCGAGCTTCGCCGAACTCGAGGCCGATTGGCTCAATCAAGCCCGCCGCCTCAAGTTGATCTCCAACAAATCCGCAGAAGCATGATCGCGCGCATCGCCACCAGTTTGATTCGCGGGCTCATCCGTTTTTATCAAATCGCTCTGCGGCCAATGATCAAATTTACCGCAGGCCCGAGCGCCGGCTGCCGTTTTACGCCCTCGTGCTCACATTATTTCCTGCAAGCCGTCGAAGCCCACGGCCCGCTCACCGGATCCTGGCATGGCATTCGCCGGATTTTGCGCTGTCATCCATGGGGTGGCTGCGGTTATGACCCGGTGCCGCCGGCAGTTCCCTCCAAAGCCAATCATCCCTAACCCGCATTTCATCCTCACATGTACGATCGCAAAACTTGGGTAGTCCTCGCCATTTGTGGCGGTTTGCTTGCCCTCAATTTCCACTACGCATCGAAAAACCAACGCGCCACGGCCGAGGCCCGCGCACGCGAGGAAGCGCTGCAAAAAACCAAGCCCGCGATCGAGCCCGCCTCGAAGGAAAGTAGTGCCGGCCTTACCGTCACGCCGCCTCCGCCGCCCGCCGAAGAAGAGTTGGTGACACTCTCCAACGACAAAGTTTCATTCGTCTTCACCAACATCGGCGGCGGCATCAAATCCGCAGTTTTACAAAACGAATTCGAAGTCGGCAGCAAGACCAGCAAGGTCGAGATCAACCGCTTCCACATCGGTGCCATCGGCACGCTGGCGGGTGCTGGCGAAACGCTCGAAAACATGATGTTTTCCAAGATCGATGCGGAGTCGGTCGAAGGCAAAAAAGTGGTCTACAGCGCCACATTGCCATCCGGCATCATCGCGAAAAAAATCTATTCGCTCAACGAAAGCAATGAGGCGGGCGCGCCCTACCTGATCGACCTCGAGCTGCGCATGGAAAACCCGACGGGCAACGCGGTGAACTTGAGCCAATGGAGTCTTTTCCTTGGCGAATCCTCGCCGCTCTACCATGCGGAAGTCCCGCAACAAACCGGCTATTTCTGGCGCGACAACGACACGATCCATTTCACCGACGGATCGAGCTTCAAGGGCGGCTGGTTCTCATCCGCAAAATCGATCGCCGGCAGCCCGACCAACACGCCAATCCAATTTGCGGGCGTAACCAACCAGTTTTTTGCCACCGTCATCCAACCGAAAGAAACCGCACTCACCTCGATGTGGGCAAGGTCATCGCAAGTCACATTGCCAAGCGACCCGCGCCCGGTGACCTCTGTCAATGGAGGCCTTCGCTTGCCTGCGCTGCAGCTCAATGCCGCATCGTCCGCATCGCTCGGCTACCGCATCTTCATCGGCCCGAAGCACAATCCGATGCTGCGCGAAATGGACGGCGTTTTCGGCGAAGGCTGGGGCGATGTGATGCAATACGGCTGGTTCTGGTGGGTTTCGCGCCCGCTCAACTGGCTGCTCAACACTTTCCACCACATCCTCAACAACATCTCGCCGAAATGGGCATGGGGGCTGGCGATCATTTTTCTCACCATCACCGTCCGCACCGCGATCTGGCCGCTTCACGCGAAGTCGACCCACACGATGAAGCGCATGGCCAAGCTCCAACCGGAGATGGCGAAGCTGAAGGAAAAATACGCCGACGATCCCAACAAGCTCAACACCGAGATGATGGGGCTTTATCGTAAGTTCGGCATCAATCCGCTGGGCGGATGCCTACCGATGTTGATCCAAATTCCGATCTTCTTCGGTTTCTACCGCATGCTGCAATACGCCGTGGAGCTGCGCGGTCAGGGTTTCCTTTGGGTCGACGACCTCTCGCAGCCCGACACCATCTGGCACTTCGCGGGCATTCCGCTGAACCTTCTGCCGATCGTGATGGCCATCACCAGTTTCCTGCAGATCCAGATGACTCCCAAGACGGGCGACAAGATGCAGCAGAAAATCATCATGCTGATGCCGTTCATGTTTTTCTTCTTCTGTTACAACTTCGCGTCGGCGCTCGCGTTGTACTGGACGACCCAAAACATTTTCTCCATCGGCCAGACATGGCTCATGAACAAGGTGCCCGAGCCTGAGCTTAAGCCGGTGAAGGGTGCTGGAAAATCATGGGTACAGCGCATGGCCGAACGCCAAGCCGAGATGCAAAAGCAACGCAACGGCATGCGCAATGTGACGCCAGATTCCCAGAAGAAGCGTACACCGCGCACCGGCGGTTGATCGCACGCGAACCGCCATCGAACCATTATTGTGGATACCTGGAAGACTGCTGTTGAAACGATCCATCGCTGTCTCGATGCCGGGATACGCGAATTCGTGATCTGCGCTGGTGCCCGCAATGCCACGCTCATCGAGGCGCTGGCGCGTGCTGAGTCAGCCGGAAAAGTACGGCTTTGGCGGCACTTCGAAGAACGCAGCGCGGGGTTCTTCGCGTTGGGTCGCACGATGAAAACCGCCAAGCCCTGCGCGGTGGTCACCACCAGCGGCACGGCCGCGGCCGAGCTATTGCCGGCGATGATCGAGGCGCACTACCAGTCACGCCCGCTGGTAGCCATCACCGCCGACCGACCGGAAGCGTTTCGCCAATCGGGTGCACCGCAGGCAATCGTTCAGCCGGGGATTTTTAGCTACTATGCGCATCGTAATAAAATTGAGGAATGGGACGGCAAAGGCCCGCTTCACCTCAATCCCGAGCTCGGAGAGGACTTCGCTCCCGACGGGGAAAATTTTGCGGATTCAACACCCGCGGATTTTGAGCCCGCGAAGGATCGACTCGATGTCGCGGCACTCGCTCGCTGGCTGCGCGACGACCTCTACCGCGGGCTGGTCGTGATGATTGGCAGCCTCGAACCCGAGGAGCACGAAGAAGTTTTTCATTTCTGCAGTGAGCTTGGCGCGCCAGTGGTCGCCGAGGCCACCAGCGGCTTGAGAGAAGCGCTGCAGACATTGGCGATTCACGATGACGACCGCGTGCTGCGCGCCCAACCACCGGGCAAGGTGCTGCGGCTTGGCGGCGTGCCGAGCGGACGCTTTTGGCGCGACCTCGAGGACCTCCCCGAAGTTTCGGTGTGGTCGATCTGCCGCAATGGATTGCCCGGACTTGCGCGAGCAAGCGAAGTCACACGCGGCCCGCTCAACCGCGTGATCCCGGCGCTGGGCCCGATCGAGCAAGCCGAAGACGCGCTCGATTTGCTACGCCATTCGTCGGCGCGCGTTACACGCATCGACGAGTTGCTCGAACGCTTTCCCGACAGCGAACCGGCACTGGTCCGCACGATTTCCAACTATGCCTGCCTCGGCTGTGGGCTCTTTCTCGGCAACAGCCTGCCGATTCGTGAATGGAACTCCTTCGCGCAATGGGCACGCCCGATGCGCAATATCCGCGCCAATCGCGGGGCCAACGGCATCGATGGACAAATCAGCACCTGGCTCGGATGGACTGCCGACGATTCGGAAACCTGGGCGCTCATCGGCGATCTCACGGCGCTCTACGATCTCGCCGCACCCTTCGTGCTCGGGCAGATGAATCAAAGCGGATTGGTACTCGCGGTGTTGCAAAACCACGGCGGCGGCATTTTCAAAAACCTGCCGCGTCTTGCATCGATGAGCCCGCGCGCGGTCGAGTGCATGAGCAATCCGCATCAGGCTGAGCTCTCCGGCCTCGCCACACTCTGGGGCATGGCTCACCTCCAAGTCCGCCGCGCCGATGATCTCGATGCCTTTGACCCGGAGGGCAAAGTCACCTTGCTTGAAGTCGTGCCCGATCCCGAACAAACCGCGCAGTTCTGGAAAGAATGGGCCATGATCAAACACTGATGAATGCCAGCGAAACAGCGAAGGAAAAGCACACGGCATCGGGTGCGACATGGCTGATCCGAATTTCGGAAATTTTCGCCGATCATGAATCGGAAATCATTCGAGGCCTCGGTGCCCAAGCGCTTCGAAAACTTGGCAGGGACTTTCATCTGATTCGGATCAAGCAGCCTGAAAGCATCCGTCATTCGCCGCTCGCGCGCTACCTTCGCTGGAACATGCCGGTGCATCACAGCTGGCCGTGCAACCCGCGCGAGACCGATGGCTTCGTCGAAAAAGCCGCGCAGGCATTGCTGCGAAAATTTGGCGAAAGCAAAGCGCAGACGCTGATCTGCGGGCCGATCGATCCCGGCTCACCAAAACGCTACGACCGCACCCTCGCCTCCAACCTGCGCGGACGCGCACTGCAGTTGTTTCCACGCGAGTGGTCTGCGATCAAAAATGCCGAACAACAAATCCCCAAAAAACCATCGCTGTTCTGTTTGGTTGGCAAGGAAGGACTCTATGCAGGCCTGCAATCACCGGCGCAATGCGATGGGTTTTTTCCCGGCGGCACCAAGTTCATTCCGCAAAATTCACCCGATACGATCAGCCGCGCCGGCGCGAAAATTGCCGAGGCCTTGCATCACCTCCAGCTCACCCGCAGGCCACCGCCAAGCGGCGCGCGCTGGCTCGAGCTCGGTGCCAGCCCCGGCGGCATGACCACCGAGTTGCTCGCGAGGGATTACGAGGTCATCGCTGTCGATCGCGCGCCACTCGATGCGCGACTCAAAAACCGCAAAGGGCTCATGCAATTCGTCGCGGACGCGGCGGACTTCATGCCACCACCGGGCCTCACCTTTGATGCGATGCTTTGCGACATGAATGGCGATGCGCGCGATGCGATGCGGCAACTTGCAAGGCTGTCGAAAAACCTGCGGCCGGGAGGCATCGTCATCTTCACCCTCAAGCTGCCGGGCATTTCATCGATCGATGAAACCACCACCCTCGAATCCGAAGTGAACGGCATCGCCCGCAAGGCCGGGCTCAACAAAATTGCGACGAGGCACCTGACCTACAACCGCAACGAATTCACGATGTTCTTCGAGCGTGAGTCTTGAGGCGCCAATTCATGCGAGGTTGGTGAAAACCGCCTGCACATCGTCATCGTCCTCAAGCTTGTCGACGATCGTTTCGACTTCGACCATCTGCTCTTCGGTCAGTTCGATCGGCTGATTCGGCAAGCGTTGCAGGCCCGACTTGCTGGCGCTGATGCCGAGGGCCTCGACCGCTTGTGAAAGCTGCGCGAAGGCCGTGTAATCGCCGATGACCGAGACCACCCCTTCGTCGACATGCATTTCCTCGAGCCCGGCATCGATCAGCTCGAGTTCGATCTCCTCAAGGTTCTTGCCATCGGGCACGGGAAACTCGATCACCGACTTGCGCGTAAACATGAAGTCGAGCGCGCCCGAGTTGACCATTTGGCCGCCGTTCTTGTTGAAGATCGTTTTGATATTCGTCACCGAGCGGTTTGAGTTGTCGGTGGCGACCTCAATGAAAAACTGCGACCCGTGCGGGCCTTTCGCCTCGTAAGTGATCTCGGAAATTTCCGAGGCATCCTTGCCGGCCGCGCGCTTGATCGCCGCATCGATGTTCTCGCGCGAGAGGTTCTGCGCTTTTGCGTTGGCGATGGCGACCCGCAGTCGGGCGTTGCTCTCCGGATCGGGCCCACCATCCTTGGCGGCCAGCGTGATCGATTTGGCAAGCTTCGGGAACACCTTGGACATCGTGGCCCAACGCGATTCCTTGGCACGGCGGCGGCATTCAAAAGCTCTTCCCATGACTATTCGTATCGGTAATTTATGTTAGAAGGGGCGAGAGCAGTGGCTTAGGCACCGCCACCAACATCTCATCGAGGGGAACCTTAAGATCATCCACCGAATGAGGAAAGCCGGAAAAATTCGGCAGCAGAATGCCGAGTTGCATGGATTTCTCGACTTTCGATCAAAATCAGAAACCGCTCGCCGGAAGTGAAGGATCCGGCCTTATAATTCGGCCATGCGCGTGCTCGCCATCGATCCAGCCGTTCGCAACACCGGTTATGCCGTGCTTGAGGGCGAGGCCCGCAGTCCGGTGGTGCTCGGCTATGATGTGATTTCCATTCCCAAGTCCTTACCGCAATCGGCGGCACTGGCGGCAGTGCGCAGCCATCTCGCGAACATCATTGCAAAATTCCAGCCCGATGAAGTCGCGGTCGAGGGCATCATTTATGTGCAATCGCATCAGACCGCGATCTCGATGGGTGCGGCGCGCGCGGCGGCATTGATTGCGGCGGCCGACCATGGATTGCCGGTTTATGAATACTCGCCCAAGAAGGTAAAAAGCGCGGTGGTGGGGAAGGGGAATGCCGACAAATCGCAGGTCGCCTTCATGGTGCGTGCCTTGCTCGGGCTTGCCGAAACGCCGCCCTCCGACGCTGCCGACGCGCTCGCGATCGGCATCGCCCACTTGCAGGCCTCGGACCCGCTCAAGGCGAAACTCCTCGACCGTCGCCTCGTCTGAACGTGGTGGTTCTTTCCAAGCGTCATCGCGAAGTCCATCATCCGCGTCAGCCGCCAGTCCATCGATGCTCGAAATCATCCATCTGCCCGATCCCGTTTCCTACGAGAATGGCTTGCGTCTGCAAGAGGCGAGGGTGAATGCGCTGCTAGCGGGTGCGGCAGGCGATGCGGTTTTTTTGCTCGAGCATGAACCGGTTTACACCATCGGCCGCTTGAAGGATCGCAGCTCTTTGCGCGATGCGGAAAAACTTCCGTGCCGGGTGCATGAAACCAATCGCGGAGGTCAGGCGACCTATCACGGGCCGGGTCAACTGGTGGGCTATCCGGTGCTCGATCTCAACCCGCGCGGCAGGGATCTTCACGCACATTTGCGTTCGCTTGAGGAGGCGCTCATCCTTGCTTGTCAGGCCTTTGGCGTGGACGCGCAAAGGCGCGAGGGTCTCACCGGTGTGTGGGTCGCCGATCGCAAGCTCGCATCGATCGGTGTCGGCGTGCGCAAATGGATCAGCATGCACGGATTTGCGATCAACATCACCCGCGAATCTCTGCCGCCGTTTTTTGCGATCACGCCCTGCGGCATTGATGGCGTGGTCATGAGTTGCCTCGAAAACGAAGCAGGTCGCGACATCAGCGTGCGCGAAGCGGCGGAGGTGATCGGCGAAAAATTGGCAGGGACCTTTCTCCGAAAGGTCCGCGGGATGGAATGAGCGTCAAATTTAACCCAGATTCCGAAGAAGGAACCACGAAAGTCACGAAACAACACGAAATAAGAAGTACGTGGGGGATTTCATGGCTTATTCATTGGCTTCTCAAAGACCGGACCTTTCGGAGAAAGTTCCCTGCCTGGAGGGATGAAAGTTCCCTGCCTTCACTCGCCAATCACGCTGACGGCGATTTGGCGCGTGTGCGGTCGGCTGCGGTGTTCGAAGAGGAAGATGCCCTGCCAGGTGCCAAGGGGCATGCGGCCGTCGATGATCGGAATGACCTCACTCGTGCGGGTGAGTGCCATGCGGATGTGGCTCGGCATGTCGTCGGGTCCTTCGAGCGTGTGAATGAACCACGGCGTGTCTTCCGGTACGAGTTTTTCGAAAAACACCTCAAGGTCGCGGCGCGCCGAAGGGTCGGCATTTTCCATGATCACGAGGCTCGCGCTGGTGTGGCGCACGAAGACCGTGACTGTGCCGTTTTGGATCGATGAGCGTGAGACGATGGCATCGATCTGACTGGTGATTTCGCTCGTGCCCTTGCCGTGGGTGTGAACGGAAAATGTTTCGGTGTGTGCGGTCATGGGGTGTGTGGGTTTTTATTGGCGATCAGATGCACTTAAAGACCCACTTGCCGTGGGCATCACCTTGCTCCATCGCGATGTGTGCGGTGCAAAGATTTTCGACGCTGAGGGCATCAAACACGCGGGTGTGGATTTTTGGAAATTTCCCAGCCTCGCAGCGTGCGGCAATTTTCGCGAGGATGCGGCCTTGTTCGTGCATGTCGGGCGATTGGAATTTTGCGCGCGCGGCCATGAATTCCCATGCGATGCGTACGCACTTCGCTTTGAGCGGGTCGCCGAGGTTGAGCTTTTCGCGCGGCTCGACAATGAGCCCGAGTGTGCCGAAGGGTGCGATGAGTTGTGAGGTCGCCGACCAATGGATTTCTGGCTGATGCAGGTTGGCGATGAATGGATACGAGGCGAGGCCCAAGGATTCGGATTGGGCGATGAGGTCTTCGCGGTGATTGATCACATGGTGCGCGCCGAGTTGCTTGCACCATGCGATTGTTTCCGGGCGTGAGGCGGTGGCGATGACGGTGAGGCCAGCATCACGGGCGAGAGGAATGAGCGCCGAGCCGACGCCGCCCGCGCCATTGATGATGAGAATTGCCTTGCCGCGATCTTTGCCATCGGGGCTCACGCCCATGCGTTCGAAGAGCAACTCCCATGCGGTGATACTTGCCAGCGGAAGTGCGGCGGCTTCTTCAAATGACCAGTTGCGCGGCTTGTGCGCGACGAGTCGGGCGTCAACCGCTTGCAACTCGGCGTTGCAACCGGGGCGGGTGAGGTCGCCGGAGTAAAAGACCTCGTCACCGATCTTGAAATCGCGAACATCGTTGCCAATTTCGATCACCGTTCCCGCCGAGTCCCAACCGAGAATGCGCGGTGGTTCTTGAATCGTTTCGCCAAGTGATTTGCGGACCTTGGTGTCCACCGGATTCACCGCGCAGGCGTGAATGCGAACGATCAAATCGCCCGGGCCGGGGCTGGGGTCTTGTGCCTCGAATTCCACCAAGCATGCGGGGTCCGAGGTGGGTAAAAATTTGCGTGCGCCGATGGCTCTCATCGGAGTCATTCAAGCGGCAAGTGACCGCTCATGGCAACAGCGGTTTCAAACCAATCCAACGGCAGCCGATGCTTATGACCCATGGCAGAGTGAAGAGACTTGCCGCGGTCGTGAAGACCACTGCCTGCACCGCGATGGCAGGCCGGCCACCGTACATCCTGGCAAGAAGTATGGGAGCCATCGCCGCCGGCATGGCCGCTTGCACGACGAGGATCTGACGCAGGCCTTCGGCGATCGGCAGGAATTTTGCCAACACCAAAAACACCGCAGGCACCAGCAAGAGCCGAACAACCACCGAGCCGAGAGCGATTTTCCATGTCGGTTTCTCCGTTCGCGCCAGATCCATGATGGCCGAGCCGGTGATCATGATGCCGATCGGAAATGCGCCCGCGCCGACCATCGAAAGTGCCTTGCGCGCGGGCCCGGTGCAATGCGCGTCGAGGTTGGTGGCGACCAGCAACACACCGATCGCCACCGCGATGAGCGGGCCATTGATGATGCGGCGCCACGGGATTCCGCCATGCTCGCTCATCATCAGCACACCGATCGACCAGATTGCGATCTCGACGCCGATGTTGTGAACGAAAAGGATGGCAAGTGCGCCGCCGCCCCAAAGTATCTCGACCACTGGCGCGGCATTGAAGCCGAAGTTTTGGCAGCCGCTGGCCAATGCAAAGGTGCGCCTGCCCCCTCCTTTCTCAAGCCCGATGAGCCAACCGAAGAGATAACCGATGAAAATTCCCACTGCGATCATGCCGAAGCCGAGAGCGATCGAGCTGACAATAATCGAGCCCGCCTTGATCGATTCGCTGCCGAGGATTTTGTCGACGATGAAACAGGGAACGAGGACCGAGTAGACCAGTCGCGTGATGCCGTCGATGTGCTCTTTTGCAATTGTCCCGGTCCATCGAAAGACCACGCCCATCAGGATGAGGATGTACACGGGCATGGCGGAAAGCAGGACCTCCGTGTGCGAAATCATGGGGGAGCATCCGGGCATCGATACGTGGCGAGCAAGCGCATATTCCTCAAATTCAATCCCTTGCCAGCCACATCGGGCATTGGCGCGCGGGGATTTTCGTGCGATGCTTGCCGCATGGACTTCGCAGAGGTCACCTGTCCGACATACTTTGAGTTTTTCGAGGTGGCGGTGCCGCCGCCGGAGGAGCAGCCTGCGGAGGTGGATTACGATTGCGAGGTATGTTGCCGGCCGATGGTGATCGTGTTCAACGGCGATGAGGTTTACGCGAAGGGCTTGGGCGAATGAAGAACGAGCCTGATCCATCGTTTGCGCCGCCGGGTGCGCGTTATTCCGGTTTGCTGCCGCAAAAGGGGTGGCCCGTGCGCAACTTGAAATTTTTACGCCATCGCGTCGTGCCCGGCATGTTTCGCCGGCGTGCGGGCAATGTGCTCGAGCCGGTGCTGGCGCCGCCGGAGGACGGCAAGGTGCGCGTCACATGGATCGGGCACGCGTCGTTTTTCCTGCAGTTTGCCGGGCACTCGGTGATCGTCGATCCGAACTGGGCAAAGTGGCACGGGCCGGTGAAACGCCATCGTCATCCCGGGCTCGACCTGCATGGCGTGCCGGAGGTCGATCTCGTGTTGGTGACGCACGCGCACTTCGATCACTTGCATAAGCCGAGCCTCAAGATCCTGCAGGCCCGCGAGGGGGTCGTGGTGCCTCAAGGCAGCGGATCGTTGGTGAAAAAGCTCGGGTTTCCCGCGACCTACGAGATGAGGGTTTGGGATGAGTTGAAGTTCGACCAACTCGAGATCATCCACACGCCATCACATCATTGGGGCGCGCGTTTCATTCACGACACGCATCGCGATTACGGAGGTTACATCGTGCGGGCTGGCGGCAAGAGTGTGTTTCACTGCGGCGACAGCGCGTACTTTGGCGGCTTCGCAGAAATCGGTGTAAAGCACAACATCGACATCGCGTTGATGCCGATTGGTGCCTACGAGTCACCGAGCGGGCGCGATGTGCACATGAATCCGGAGGAGGCCGCGCGCGCCTTCATCGACCTCAACGCGAAATTACTCATCCCGATGCACTACGGGACCTTTCCGCTCGGCAATGAGCCGCACAGCGAGCCGGTCGAGCGCCTGCTGGCGGAGGCCGACCGCCTCGGGATCAGCGAGCAGGTGCTGGTCCCGGAAGAGGGGGTCGGAATCGAGTGGTAAAATCCGCAGGCTGTGCGAGGTTGTCGGCCTCGTGAACTTACCCGCGATCAAATCCTGCTGGATGGCGCTACTGGGCATGTTGCCGCTGCTGGCCTCCTGCGAACCCGAGAAGAAACCGATGAACGATCATCCCGCCGCGCTGCCGCAAGTACCCGAGAATGCCGAAATCGCAACTCTGGGTGCTGGTTGTTACTGGTGCATCGAGGCGGCACTGAGACAGCTTGACGGAGTTTTTTCGGTGACCTCCGGTTTCATGGGCGGGCATGTGGTCAATCCAACTTATGACGATGTGTGCGGTGGCGACAGCGGGCACGCCGAAGTCGTGCGGGTGGTTTTCGATCCGAAAAAAATCGGCTACCCTGCGCTGCTCGACTGGTTCTGGAAATTGCACGATCCCACGACGCTCAACCGCCAGGGCAATGACGTCGGCACCCAGTACCGCTCAGTGATTTATTTCCATTCGGACGCACAGAAAAAGGCAGCCGAGGCCTCGAAAGTGGCGGCGGCTCCGAAGTTTGATGACCCGATCGTGACCGAGATCAGTGCCGCGTCGGAGTTTTATCCGGCGCCAGAGTACCATCAGGACTATTATTTCCAGAACAAGTCCAAGAACCCGTATTGCCGCTTTGTGATCGAGCCCAAGCTCCGAAAGCTCAAGCTCGACCATTGACCCCGGCCCTGCTTTTTTCGGGGCTTGGATATTGGGGAAATGCTGGCATTTTACGGCCAGTCCGACACGCGTCATGTTATCCTCGATTCGCAAGCCCATCTTCCTGATCGCCGTTTTTTTCGTCGCCTACGGAGCGGTGTCCGCCTTGCGCAAATGCGCGAGTGGCGAAAGCCCATCGGCATGGCTGCCGGGGCTTTCACAAAAACCATCGGAGCAGCGCCCGGAAAAGTTCACCCTGCCCGATCTGCCGCCGCTCAATGTCGGCAATGTCGAATTGCTCTCAAGACTCAACGAAGAATACGCGAATCTCACCCGCGCAGTGGTGCCATCGGTGGTGAGCATCGACACGCAGGGTTACAGTACTCAGCGTCTCGCGGATTTCTGGGGTCGTGTCTTTGAACGGCGCATGCCGACGCAGGGTCAAGGCTCGGGCGTGATCGTTTCGAAGGAAGGTCATGTCGTGACGAATCACCATGTCGTGGCGGGTCAGCAGAAATTCCGCATCTTGCTGCATGGTGGGAGGTCTTACACCGCGCGCCTGATCGGTGAGGATCGCCTGCTCGACATCGCGGTGCTGAAGATCGATGACAAAGGCCCCTTTCAACCGCTCAAGCTCGGCGATTCGTCGCAGGTGCAGGTGGGTCAGTTGGTCTTCGCCGTCGGCAATCCGTTCGGCCTTGGCGAAACGGTGACGCAGGGAATCATCTCTGCCAAGGAGCGCTCGATCTCCGACAATCAACGCGACCTTTTCCAAACCGATGCAGCGATCAACCCCGGCAACTCCGGCGGACCGCTGGTGAACCTGCGCGGCGAAATCATCGGAATCAATGCCGCGATCTTTTCACCCGACCGCCAGAACCCCGGCTTCCAAGGTGTGGGCTTCTCGATCCCTTCGAACGATGTGCGCGATGCCATCGAGCAAATTCTTGAGCGCGGTCGGCCGATCCGCGGATTTCTCGGCGTGCAGATGCGAGACCTCGATCTGACGCTGCGCTCGCATCTCGATTACGGCGGTGAGAGTGGTGCCTTGGTGACGGCGATCGTTCCCGGTTCGCCGGCGGAAATGTCAGGCCTACAGCAATGGGATGTGATCGTGTCGCTCGATGGCAAAACCATCCAATCGTCAAACCAGTTGTTCAGTCTCATCCAAGGCTCGCGCGTCGGCGGGACGATCGCGATCGAAGTGTGGCGCAGCGGATCGATCGTGAAACTTCAGGCGAAAATTGCCGAGAGCGACGCTGATGCACCGGTGCCGCCGGGCAAATGATCCTTTTTTGGCGCCGTACCCTTCCTCACTTGTTCCCCTCATGAAAGCTCCTCATTGGTTTTTGGTTCTCGCCGGCGTGCTCGCCGTCTCTGCACTTGCGCTGTGGTTCATCCGCCCCGGTGTGCCGCAAAAATCGCAAGATAAGCCGCAAGCGCCGACGCTTATGCCGACACCTGCCGAACCTGCGCCGAGCGCCGAACCAATCGCGGCCGATGCAAAGCCCACCCAAGCGGTCATCGTCGCGAGCGACGCGAATCCCGCGGAGTTGGTTAGGCGCATCGCCGCCGCGTTGGAGTCGGGTGATGTCTCGGTGCTTGAAAAACTTCTGGGCGATTCTCGTCTTGATGATGCAAGCCGCGAAGCGTTGCGCAGTCTGCTCGCCTCAAAACCAAGGCTCGCGCAAGGCGGTGGCATCCGCGAGATGGGCGAATTAGAATTGAACAAGCGCACGCGCTGGGTGCTCGCGCTTGAGGGTGGCGGACGCATGGTGCTCGATTTGATCAATGATGCCGGACTCTGGTCGGTGGAGAAATTTGTTTTGCCAGCGCAAGAGGGTGTGACAACGGCGCAGGATGATTCGCTCGCCGTGGCCGATGCGTTTTTGCAGTCGGTGTTGAACCAGAGGTTCGAAATCGCCCGCACGCATGTGGATACGAAGTCGGTGAGTGATGCAAAGATCGTGGGGCTATGCATACTTTTCGAAGAGGGTATGTATCAACTGCGCAAATCGAAGCCGCTGCGCTCGATGCTGCAAAAACCGGATATCGCGGGCTATCTCGCCAACATCGAGGCGACCGACGGATCCCAGGACGCGGGCTTTGCGCTCACGCTCCAAAATTCTGGAAGCCCGGCCAAATGGCTTGTGAGTGAGATCAACCTCGACCGCCTGCTTGCGGATTACGCGCGGCGCGTTGCGGATGGCGATGTCTATTACTCGCCATTGGTGAAGAACCCCGCGGGTGGTGACACGCTGGCACTTTACTTTGGCTTTGATGAGGATGAGGTGAATCCCCGCACGCTGAGGCAGTTGGAGATTGTGTCGAAAATCCTGCGCGCCGATCCCGACAAAAAAATCACGCTGAGCGGCCACACCGACGCGCTCGGAACAAGGGACTACAACGACAGTCTCTCCGGACGCCGTGCCGCAGTGGTGCGCGATCTGCTCATCGAAGCCGGTGTTTCCACAACGCAGATCGTGACGGTCGCTAAGGGTTCAAGCCAACCGCGCAGGCCGAATGTGACAGAGGGCGGCGTCGACAATCCCGACGGTCGCAAGGTCAACCGCCGCACCGAGATTTACCTCGATTTCTAACAAAAAAGCTGTTTTGCGATCGGGTCCACATTTTCTAAACCGACACGCGGCCATGTGGCAGCGCGGAACTTTCTGCTCGAATGTCGCGCGGGTGGCATTGTTTCTTTTTTCGTGGGTTGTGGTCGGATGTGCCGACAGCACGCCTGGCGCGGGATCCGAGCCGCCGAAGGCATGGATCAACAGCACTGGATTTCCGGTGGCTTCGCCGCAAAAGGACCTGGCGCGTTGGTGGGCGCGATTCGACGACCCGCAGATGTCGAAACTGATCGCTGCCGGGCTCGCGGGAAACCCCGGCATTGCTGCTGCCACCGCGCGGGTGCGTGAGGCTCGGGCACGGCGAGATGAAGCAAATGCGCAACTCATGCCATCACTGGGCGGATCGCTTCGCGGCATCGGTGATGCCGAACGCGCGAATGGCGAATGGTTGTCAAACTCATCCGGTAGAGCTGCGCTCGAGGCCTCTTGGGAGGTCGATTGGTTTGGCAAGAACCGCAAGTTGGCAAAATCCGCAGCCGCCATATTTGCGGCAACGGAAGAAAACCTCCGCTCGGTGCAGGCGTCGCTCGCGGCGGAAATTGCGATCGCTTACACGCGACTGCGCATCGATGAGGAACGGCTCTTTGTACTGCGTGACATTGTGGTGAGCCGCGAGGAAACCGCGCGACTTGCCTCATGGCGACAACAAGTGGGCGAGGCGGATTCACTCGAGTCGAGCCAGGCAAGCGCGAGCCTCGAGCAAGCGCGTGCCGCAATCCCGACGTTGGAACAATCGATTGCGCAGGGTCGCAATCAACTCGCGTTGCTGTGTGGTCGTGAGCCCGGCGCCTTCGATGCGGCGCTTGCTAACCGTCGCGGCCGCATTCCGATCCCGGCGCGTGACCTTGCCATCGGCATCCCGGCCGACACGATCCGCCAACGGCCGGATGTGCGCGAGTCGGGCTGGAAAGTTTCGGCAGCGGTCGCCGAGCTCGATGCATCAAAAGCGCGGCGTTATCCGTCGCTCAATTTGAGCGGCTCGCTCGGCATCAACTCGCTCGCGGTGGAGAAAATTTTCCGTCCCGAAAATACTGCGGCCGATCTGATTGCGGGCGTCACGGGGCCGATCTTCGACGCGGGCCGCATCCGCGCCGACATCGAAGCGCGCGGCGCGGCCTTGGATCGCTCGTTGCAGGATTACCGAGCATCGGTGTTGACCGCGCTATCCGAAGTCGAGGACGCGCTCATCGCTTGCCGTCGCTCGGGCGAACGGCTTGCTACGCTCGAAAAAGCCGTGGCATCCGCACGCGATGCGGCGACGCTCGCCCAGCAACGCTATCAGGCCGGCGTCACCGACCTCATCACCGTGCTCGACGCGCAGCGCACGCTGCTCGGCATCGAAGACAATCTCCTCGCCTCACGCGCCGAACACATCAGAGCCTACATCGATCTTTATAAGGCGCTGGGTGGCGGGTGGTCATGAGCGCCGGCACATTTTATTTTTCCATCCCGATGCAAGCAGACGAATCAACCAAAAAGCTACCGGAGATTATCCGCAGCGCGCGACCGATGCACCCGCTTTGGAAGGTCTTGCTGCCCGCGTTGGTGTTGGTTGCAGGCGCATTGCTTTACTGGCATTTCGGCCGCAAGGACGGTCGCGAAAACGAGCCGATTTTCAAAACGGAAAACATCGTGCGCGGAGACATCAATCTCATCGTGACAGCGACCGGCAACCTAACGCCGACGAACCAAGTCACCATCGGCAGCGAGCTTTCGGGAACGGTGTCCGAGGTGCTCGTCGACATCAACGACACGGTGAAAAAAGATCAGCCCATCGCGCAGCTCGATACGGCCAAGCTCACTCAGCAGACCGAGCGCAGCCGCGCGATCTTGCTCTCAGCCGAGGCGCGAGTGACGCTGGCCATGGCGACGCTCACCGAAAACACGGCATCACTCGCACGCTTCGAGGACCTCTTGCAGCTCAGCGAAGGCAAAACACCATCGAAGGCACAAATGGACACCGCGCAGGCTACGGTCGATCGCTCGAAGGCCGAACTCGAGAGCGCCAAGGCGGCGGTCAATGAAGCTCAGGCAAGCCTGCGCGCGATCGAACGCGATCTTTCCAAGAGCATCATCCGTTCGCCGGTCGATGGCATTGTGCTTTCGCGCACGGTGGAAGTTGGCCAGACGGTGGCGGCGTCGTTCACTGCACCGGTGCTTTTCGTGATCGCCGAGGACCTGCGGAAAATGGATCTCGTCGTCACGGTTGCCGAGGCCGACATCGGGCGCGTCGCGGCAGGTCAGACGGCAACATTCACGGTCGATGCCTGGCCGACACGAAGTTACAACGCGACGGTGCAGCGTGTGGCGTATGGCTCGGTCATCACCAACAATGTCGTGACCTACAATGTCGAGCTCGGCGTTGACAATGCCGACCTCAGCCTGCGTCCGGGCATGACTGCCACGGCAGACATTGCTGTCGCACGTGCCGCGCAGGTGCTTCATGTGCCGAATGCCGCCTTGCGATTCGATCCGGCATCGGTGTTGGAGTTTCTCAAAAAAACCGATCCCAAGCGCACCCTCGTGCAGGCTTTGTCGCCCGGTGGTGGTCGCCGCTGGAGCCAAAGCCCGACGATTCAGAAACCTGCCGAGCACGGCAAGGTGACCAGCGTCTGGCTGCTTCGCGATGGTGCACCAGTCGAATGCCAAGTGAGCGTTGGTCTCACCAATGGCCGCATCACCGAGGTCAGCGGAGAGGCACTGCGTGAAGGTCTGCCGGTCATCATCAGCGCAGCGCCGCCCGCCAAGCCATGAATGAAGCGTCCTTGATCGATCTGCGCGGCATCGCCAAGACATACGGTCGGGGTGATGCGGTGTTCCATGCGCTGCGCGGTGTGGATCTGCGGATTGATCGTGGTGAATTTGTGGCGATCATGGGCCCGAGCGGCTCGGGCAAATCGACCTTGATGAACCTGCTTGGCTGTCTCGATACGCCGACAGCTGGAAGCTATATTTTCAATGGCATTGCCATCGAGTCGCTGAGCAAGGACCAGCGTTCGTTGATCCGCAGACATGCCTTGGGGTTTGTGTTTCAAGGCTTCAATCTGCTGGCGCGCACATCGGCCTTGGAAAATGTCGAGTTGCCCTTGCTCTACCGCGGGGTTCCAGCGCGGCAGCGCCGCGAAATGGCGCGTGAGGCCTTGGCCAGCGTCGGCATGCCAGAAAAGGCAAGAAACACGCCTGCGGAGCTTTCCGGCGGACAGCAACAGCGTGTGGCAATCGCTCGAGCCATCGTGACCCAACCCGAAACGCTGTTTGCTGATGAACCCACCGGCAATCTCGATTCGAAAACCACCGTGGAAATCATGGAGCTTCTTGGCAAACTCAACAGCGATCGCGGCATCTCCATCATCATGGTCACCCACGAGGATGATGTGGCGGCATCCGCCAAACGCGTGGTTCGCGTGAGGGATGGGTTGATCGCAAGTGATGTGAGGGTGTCATGAGTTACAAGTTATAAGATCGAAAATTTCTCATGTTTTTCAATGCCTTCATCCTCGCGCTTCGTGAGATACGCCGCAACATCACCCGTGCGTTTCTCACGGTGATTGGTGTAGTGATCGGTGTTGCGGCGGTGGTGACGATGGTGACCCTTGGCCGCGGTGCGACCGAGATGGTAAAGTCGCAGATCTCGAATCTCGGCAGCAACCTGATGATCCTACGGCCTGGGCAGGGCTGGGGTCAGTGGGGCGCGCCATTGTTCAGCCTTTCCGATGTGCAAGCCGTGCGCGAGCAGGTGAGCGGCGTGCGTGCCGCTGCGCCATTGGCGATGGGCAATGCGCCGGCGGTGTTCATGGAGAATGTGCGCAACACCGATTATCAGGGCACCACGCCCGAGTATTTTGACATCGCCGGATGGAAGCTAAGCGAAGGGCGTTTTTTTGATCAGGACGATCTTCGCAAGGGCGCTGCCGTGTGCGTCATCGGTGAAACGATCCGCAAGGAACTCTTTGGTTCGGTGCCTGCGATCGGCCAAAAGATCCGTCTGCACAAAACTTCGCTGATGGTGATCGGCGTCACTGCCGTGAAAGGGCAGGGGGGCTTTGGCGATGACCTCGATGACAACATCATTCTTCCGATCACCACCATGCAGCGGCGTCTTGCGGGATTGCCGCCGCCGCAGAACATCAACCAAATCCAGATCGCGGGAATCGACGAGCAATCATGTGCCGGCGTCTTGGTCGACCTCACGCTGTTGATGCGCGAGCGCAGAAATCTTGCGGACAACGAGCAGAACAATTTCTCGGTCGTCGACACCCGCATGATCGCCGAGACGATGAGTTCCAGCACACAGATCCTCACCTCGCTGCTCGGCGCGGTGGCTGGGGTAAGCTTGTTGGTCGGTGGCATCGGCATCATGAATGTGATGCTGGTTTCGGTGACTGAAAGAACGCGCGAGATTGGCATTCGTCTTGCGATCGGCGCGCGCGCACGCGATGTGATGCTGCAATTTTTGGTCGAGGCGGTGACGCTTTCGTGGGTGGGTGGTCTCGCAGGAATTTTGGTCGCCTACGGGTTGTGCCACAGCCTTGCGAAAGTCGTGGGCGCGCCTTTTGTGTTTGATCCAAAGATCAACCTGATCGCCTTCGTGTTTTCCGCGGCGATCGGCATCATCTTTGGTTTCATGCCGGCCCGCCGGGCGGCGTCGCTTGATCCGATCGAGGCGCTGCGTCACGAGTAAACGCATTCATGCGGGGTGAAATTGATTCGACAGCTGCCGGATGATCTGTTAGATAGGGAGAACGTGAGCAAGACCCTATTGATCCTCGTTGCAGTCGCCGGAGCATTCGTTCTTGGCGGAATTTCCACTTACAATGGCCTCGTTGGCAAACAGCAGGGCGTGGATGCGGCATGGGCGCAGGTTTCCAACCAGTACCAACGTCGCGCCGACCTCGTGCCGAACCTCGTCAAGACCGTGCAAGGCTCGGCGGACTTCGAGAAAACAACGCTTGAAAATGTCGTCAATGCCCGCGCATCGGTCGGACGCATGACCATTGATGCGAGCAAGGCGCCGGAGACTGCGCAGCAGCTTGAGGAGTTTCAAAAGGCGCAAGGAGCTTTTGGCAGCGCCTTGCAACGCTTGCTGGTGGTTTCCGAAAATTATCCCGATCTCAAGGCGAGCGCCGGATTCCGCGATTTGCAGGCGCAGCTTGAAGGCACCGAGAACCGCATCGCGGTCGAGCGCGGTCGCTTCAACGAAGTGGTGAAGGACTACAACACCAGCATCCGCAAGGTGCCCGCCGTGTTTTTTGCAGGCATGCTTGGCTTTCATCCCAGGCCGTACTTCCAAGCCGAAAGCGGTGCGGAAAAAGCGCCTGATGTGAAATTCGACTTCGGTGGTCAATCCGGCGAAGCGAAATGACGTTGGCGCGCCATGCATGCGGGCGGGTTCTGTGCTTTTGGCTCGCCTGCCTCGGCCTGATGCTTTCTGCGCCGACTGCGCTTGCCGAGATCCCCGCAAGCCCGTCGCCGCACTATGTGTACGATGAGGCGCGCTGGCTCGGGCCTGCGGCCTTTGCGGCTCTCGACAAGCGCCTGCAGGACTACGAGCGTGAGTCCTCTTCGCAGATGCTTGTGGCGATTTTTCAAGCGCTGCCAGAGTCGGGCGAGTTGGTCGATTTCTCGCAGCGGGTCTTCGAGGCATGGAAGCCGGGGGAAAAGGGCAAGGACAACAGCGCGATTTTGTTTTTCTTTGTCAACGAACGCAAAATCAGGATTCAGGTTGGCTATGGCCTCGAAGGCGCGCTGCCTGATGCGCGTTGCAAGCAGATCATCGAAGAGGTGGTCGCCCCACGCCTGCGTGCCGGAAACCGTGAGCTCGCGGTCGCGGCAGGTATCGAGGCAATGATCGCCGCGACCAAGGGTGAATACCAAGGGAGCGGCCGCACGCGTTTGGATCACCGTCAAGGCATTCCTTTTCCGGTCATCATTCTTTTGGTGATCATTCTTTTGGTGCTTATCTCCTCGCAGCAGCATGGCGAGGTGGTGATCACGCGCGGTGGATCGCGTCACGGCGGTTGGGGCGGCGGGGCTGGTGGGTGGAGCGGCGGGGGATGGGGTGGTGGCGGAGGAGGATTTTCCGGCGGTGGAGGAAGAAGTGGCGGAGGCGGCGCAAGTGGTGGATGGTAATTCAGCAAAACCAAACATGAACGAATTTCTTACAGAAAAAGAGGAGCAGGCGCTGGTACGCGAGATCCGCGCGGTGGAGGCGCGGAGTAGCGCCGAGCTTCGTGTGGTCATCACCACTAAGCTGGTGTTTCGCCCGATGCGCCACGGCTGGAAACTTTTCGATCGTCTCGGCATGCATCGCACGAACGATCGCAATGGCGCGTTGATTTTGGTGATCCCGATGGGTCATCGCTTTGCAGTGATCGGCGACAACGCGTGGGCCGAAGTGGTGGGTCCGGCCTACTGGGAGGAGCTGTCCAATGCGATGTCGCGGCACTTGCGCGCAGGTCGGCGCTACGAGGCGCTCGCCTATGGGATCCGTACCTTGGGCGCGACGATGGCGGGCGCATGGCCGGCCAACGGCGAGAACCCCAACGAGCTGCCCAATGAGATTGTTTATGAGTGATGTGGCAAAGGATTCCGTGACAGCTTCGGCATCCGGTGCATGATGCATGGCGTGACATCACTCTCGATTGCCGCCCTAAGGGAATGCACTGGCACCACTCCGGTGCAGGCCGCCGTCATCGCTCAGTTGCAAAGCCGCTCGACCCGCGTGGCCAAGACCGGCAAGCCTTACTTGGAAATGGCCTTTGCCGACTCGACCGGGAAAATGGCCTTCAAGCTTTGGTCCGATTCGTCGGTCTATCAGGAAGCCGAGTCGCTCAAGGAATCGGCGGTGCTACGGCTTGAGGCGCGCTG
>Ga0208595_1000113_pt1 | contig 29162 bp, 27 predicted proteins | sample LakMenEpi28Jun11_FD_150742 | JGI IMG/M metagenome (GOLD analysis project Ga0208595, IMG submission 150742) | Freshwater microbial communities from Lake Mendota, WI - 28JUN2011 deep hole epilimnion (SPAdes) | ecosystem: Environmental > Aquatic > Freshwater > Lake > Epilimnion/Euphotic zone ...
CTGAACTGCTGAGCAAGAGGTGGACTGAGTCCAATTCATTGCTGTGCGTTGGCCTTGACCCCGATGTCTCACGACTCACCAGTCATTACTCCCCCGACAAAGATGGCGTTGAGTATTTCTGCATTGACATCGTTGATGCCACTGCACAGTTTGCATGTGCCTTCAAACCACAGATCGCGTACTTCGCAGCAATTGGTGCAGAGAAGCAGTTAGAAAACATCTGCGCTCACATTCGTGCGAACTACCCAACGATGCCGATCATCCTTGATGCCAAGCGTGGCGACATCGGCGACACCGCCAAGATGTATGCACAAGAAGCCTTTGATCGTTACGGTGCACATGCAGTCACCGTGAACCCCTACATGGGCGGCGACACCATCGAGCCGTACCTCGTTCATAAGAATGGTGCCGCAATAGTCCTCTGCCGCACATCGAATGCCGGCAGTGGAGAGTTTCAATCACAAATGATTGGCGATGAACCGCTGTACAAGCATGTTGCGCGACGTGCAGCAAATGAATGGTCGAAACACGGCGATGTCTCGCTTGTTGTTGGTGCCACGTACCCTGAAGAACTGGCTGAAGTACGCACCATCGTGGGCGACATGCCGTTGCTGGTGCCCGGCGTGGGAGCACAAGGCGGAGACCCTGAAGCCGTTGTGAAAAATGGAGCCAGCAGCAATGGCACTGGTCTCATCGTGAACTCATCGCGCGCGATTCTGTATGCAGACACAAACGACCCAATGTCGGCCGCAGCTGCTGTTGCTCGCAAGACTCGCGACACACTCAACTTGTATCGCTGAGCAGTGGCTTAGCCGCGCAGTTTTGACACTTCGATGATGCCTGGCTGAGCTCGCAACTCAGCCAATACCGTCTCGGTTACTTCAGCAGTAGTGGCAATCACCATCAATGCTGTGCCCGGCTTGATGGCACGACCCACATCCATGTCGGCGATGTTCACGTTGTGGGCACCCAGCAGAGTTCCGACAAGACCAATCACACCTGGGCGGTCATCGTTACGTACGACAAGCATGTGATCCGATGGTGGTACGTCAGTGAGGTGATCATCCACCATCACAATGTGCGGCTGACGACGAGGACCCACAAGTGTTGCCGCGATGCTGTGTGAGCCTGCACGCAATGTAATCAGGTTCACATAATCGCTGTTTGCTGAGGCCGCAGAGATATTGGTTTCTTTGACAGCAACCTTCTGCCCTTCCGCAATCTGTGGAGCATTCACGTATGTCACCGCATCTGCATGGCGCGCAGAGAAGAAACCCTTCAATGCAGACAGTGTGAGAATGCGTGTGTCATACCCTGCGATTTCACCCGTCGCAATGATCTCAAGTTCTGCAACATCAGTTTCAGCAGCAGACGAGAACAAACGACCAAGACGCTCTGCCAATGGCAAGTACGGCTTCAAAGTTTCGTTGGCATCTGCAGCGGAGATGTTCACTGCATACGGCACGAAGTCACCCGCCAAAGCAAGAAGAATTTGGTCAGCAATATCGAGGCCTGCACGATCCTGGGCTTCTGTTGTGCTGGCACCAAGGTGTGGCGTTACGACAATGCCAGGAACATCAAACAACGGAGACTCTGTTGTTGGTTCCTTGTCGAACACGTCGAGAGCCGCACCAGCGATCACACCGGTCTTCACTGCTTCTGCAAGGTCCGCTTCGTTGATGATGCCACCACGAGCGACATTGATGATGCGCAACGATGGCTTTGCCTTCTTGAACATCTCCTTGTTAAACAAGTTGATGGTTTCCTTGTTTTTGGGCAGGTGCACCGTGATGAAGTCAGAACGCTGCACCAAAGTGTCGAGATCCAACATCTCAATATTCATGGCACGCGCACGCTCATCAGACACGAATGGATCAAACGCAACAATGCGCATGCCGAATGCCGCTGCACGCTGTGCGACCAACTTGCCAATACGACCAAGACCAACGACACCAAAGGTCTTGTCGAAAAGTTCGACGCCTTCCCACTTGCTGCGCTCCCAGCGGCCATCCTTCAGTGCGCTATGAGCTTGCGGAACATTGCGCGCAACTGCCAACAGCATCGCCATGGTGTGCTCGGCAGCCGACACGATGTTTGATTCTGGGGCATTCGCCACCATTACGCCGCGGCGGGTTGCAGATTCAACATCAACATTGTCAAGACCAACGCCAGCGCGACCCACCACCATCAAGGAGTCGGCCGCAGCCAAGAGTGCGTCGTCCACTTGGGTGGCAGAGCGCACGATGAGCGCCTGAGCGCCCTTGATGGCGGAATGAAGCTGCTCGGGAGACAATCCGGTCTGCACGTCGACCTCATGGCCGGCGTCCCGAAGCTTGTTCAGACCGCCTTCCGCTAATTCTTCAGAGACCAGGATTTTTGCCATTCGTCAATTCTCTCGGTTTCGCCCGTAGATTCCGACATGGTTTGACATTCCGTAAAGACCTATTCACAATTCCTCGAGGTTCCCATGAGTTATCCATTCCTTTCAGACGAGTGGATCCAGGCTGCGCGCGATATTCGACACAAATATGCCGATTCTGTGCCCCCCATCGAGATTCTCATCCGCATCAACGTGGTGACCACCAAGGTCCCCTTTGGCGACGGAAGCATCAGCGCCTACTTCGACACCTCAAGCGGAGCCCTCGACATGGAGCTCGGATCACTCGACGGAGCAGATCTGACCATCACCACCGAATATGAGATTGCTCGTTCGGTCTTCGTTGACCAAGACCCCACCGCGAGCATGCAGGCATTCATGAGTGGCCGCATCAAAGTCGAAGGCGACATCACCCGGCTGATGGCGATGCAGACAGCACTGCCTCAAACGGATGAAGCTATTCAGGTAGCGGCAGAGATTAAGGCCATCACGGCCTAAGACTTACTGCTCTGCGAGACGCAGTGCGGAGCGGTCTGTGGAGTTCAAACGAGTAGCAAGCGCTAAAGCACCCACAGATGTGACAGCACCCGACAGAAGCGCGTAGGCGTAACTTTCGACTGTTCCCATGCCCGACAACATCTCATGAACAGAGATCATGACGGTTGACCCAAGAACAGCACCCATCTGACTGAGAAGTTGCTGCATTGCACCAGCCACGCCAATTGACTCTTCCGGCGCGTTGTTTGACACCAGCGCACTCAGCGCAGGCCCCGCAATGCCGAAACCAATTCCTGATGCGCCAAGCCCCAAGACAACGATGAGGTCTCCTGCACCATCGCGGATCGTGCTGAGCAGAATCATCGACAGCACCATCAGCGCACAACCAATCGCGGCAGAGATTCTCTCCCCGACTCGCATTGTGAAAAAGCTGGCGAGCGGCGCAGTGATACTGAACAAGAGCGGTCGAGAGATCACAAGAAGACCAATGTGTGCCGCTGTCATTCCTAGGCCGTTTTCCAACATTTGTGGAACAACGATGAAGCCGCCCATATAGGCGAAGTTCAACAACATCTGAATCACCATCGGCAACATCAAGTCACCTTGTCGCAGCCAACTCAGCGGCAACAGCGGTGCCTCAGCTGCTTGCTCTACTTTCACAAAGGCATAAAACGCAATGATCGAAGACACAAGCGTCGCAAGAACTACCGGCGATGTCCAACCCCATGAGTGACCACGGTTGATTGCGAGCAAAAACATCGTGGCGCCAAAACCCAATGTGACCGAGCCCCAGATATCGAACTTCACGTTCTTCTCGCGACTTGTTTGTGGCAACAAATTCCACGCCAGAAGTGCAGCAATCAACAACATCGGAGTCTGGATGATGAAGATCATTCGCCAGCCGATGACATCAACGAGCGGACCACCCATCACAACGCCGAGAACTGGTGCACCCGCGGTCACGAAACTCCACAAACCCATCGGGCGAACACGCTCGTGTGGTTCGAACAAACGATTGATGTATGCCATTGCTGCTGGTCCAGTTGCAGAGCCAGCAACTGCCGACATCAAGCGGAAAAACACCATCGACGGCGCGCTCCACGCAAACACTGTTGCGAATGCAAAAAGGCCAGAGAACGCAAGCCCGTAGACGTATACCTTCTTATGGCCGTAGAGATCGCCGATCTTTCCGTAGGCAGGCCCCACCACACCAAAAGCAAGCATCGGGCCTGTGATCGACCAGTTCAAAACGTTGACCGAGGAGTTCAAGTCATCGGCAATTGTTTGCAGCGACACCACAAGAACTGTGATGGTGGAACTCGTTGTCATCAAACCCGTGAGGACCACAATGAGAGTGGCCCACTTGCGGGTAATACCCATCTTGCGAGCAACTTTTCGAGGGAACATCATCGTCCAAGGGACGATGGAGACCTCATCAACGCCGCCTTGCTCAATCGCAATGGTCTTTCGACCGTGCGGAGTCAGCTCTTCGTTATCGCGGGATGAAGGGTTCATGGGGCAGATTACGAGGGTAATCCCCTATTGCTTGACCTTTCCAGCCATGGCGTTGAGAGCCGCTGTGAGTTCTGACACTCCCCACCGATCATTCTGCTCAACGGTCTCTGCGCGCTCCCAACTACGTACTCGCGTTACTTCGCCACCCTTCACAAAGAAAGTTTCGCCAGTGAAGTCACACGCTGCTGATGCAAGATAGGCAACAAGCGGAGAAATGTTTGCGGGGTCCCACTCGTCAAACTGTGCAACATCTGTAGGAGCAGCAATGCGCTCGCCAAGACCAGGAGTTGCTTCCGTGAGTCGTGTTCGTGCAGCAGGCGCAATGGAGTTGCTCTTCACGTTGTAGCGAGCGAGCTCCTTCGCCAAAATCTGACTAAATGTTGCGATGCCTGTCTTTGCTGCGCCGTAGTTCGACTGACCAGGGTTTGCAAACAAACCAGATGTTGATGAAGTGTGCACGATGTTGCGTGGCTTCGTGACACCGGCCTTGTGCTGCTCACGCCAGTACGCAGCAGCCCACCGTGATGGTGCGAAGTGTCCCTTGAGGTGCACTGCAATCACAGCGTCCCATTCGGCTTCCGTCATGTTCACCAAGACACGGTCACGAAGAATGCCGGCATTGTTCACAAGGATGTCGAGATCTCCGAATGCCTCAACAGCGGCGTTGATCATGTGCTGGGCACCTTCCCAATCAGCAACGTTGTCGTAGTTGGCAACTGCTTCGCCACCCATGGCAATGATCTCATTGACAACTTGTTGCGCTGGTGTGGCGTCTGTGCCGGTGCCGTCATTGGCACCACCAAGATCATTCACAACAACTTTTGCGCCCTCTGCAGCAAACAACAATGCATGCTCACGGCCAATACCGCGACCAGCTCCGGTGATAATCGCAACGCGACCGTCCAATGCACCCATGATTTCCCCCTCAAGTGGTTGGCGACTTCATCGCCTCCATTGAGATTAGGGGAAGGTGAGGTCGACGGTCTTACCGACGATAACGGAGGTGCGGTTACGCACTACTTTTCCATCGATGCTCGCCGACTTGAGACCGCGATTCTTATTGCCTGTCACCTTGCCGATGACCATCCCATACTTTTCAAGGCGAGCCTTCACCGTTGCGAAATCCTTGCCATAGATATCTGGAATGAGAGTGTTTTTGGGGCCTGCCGACACCGTCAAAGTAACGGTGCCGCCGCGCGCAAGTTTTTCACCCGCAACAGGCAACTGAATCGAAATCTGGCCCGCAGGAATCTCAGGGTGACCCAATGTCGGAGCTTCAACAACAACAAGACCCATATCGGTGAGAGTTTTTGTCGCCTCTTCCAATGTCTTGCCCACCAAGTTCGGGATGTCGCGCAATGCAGGACCTGATGAAACATTCACTGCGACAGTGGTGCCCTTGACGACCGAGTCGCCAGCTTTCAATGTTGGTTGATCAGGAATACTCCACGAGACAACTACACCTGGTGCAATGACTTCATCAGGCAGATCGATTTTCTCCGCCTTCAGACCTAGTTCAGTGAGTGCTGCCGATGCAGCTTCGAATGTGAGGGCGTTGATCTCAGTCAACTGCGACAACGTTGGTCCTTCAGACACCACCAGAGTCAAAGTGCTTCGCTTTGCAACATTCACACCAAGGACAGGGTTCGTGCTGATGATCTGACCGGCTGCAACAGTGTCACTGCGCTCTTTCAGGACTTCGACTGTCCAACCAAATTGCGAGACCTGATTACGTGCCTCTGCTTCGGTGAGACCAACAAGTTGAGGAACAGGGTTCTTCGGATTCAAAACAGTGAAGTATGCGCCCGCACCAACTCCAGCGATCAAAACAAGAGCAACTGCAACGATGATAAGACGACGACCCCAACGCTTCTTCGGTCGAACCACTTGCGTTGTTTCATCTTCGGCAGCAAGTACAGACAATGTGTCGGCATCCAACACGATGGGGCCAGTGTCATCGCCACCAATCGTGATCGGTGTGTTTACTCCATCAGTGGAATCAATGATCGCAATCGGAGTGGGACCAGTGGGTGCATCAACTTTTGGCGTGGTGCGAATCAGGATTGGTTCATTCGTACTTGAGTCACCTGCTGCGTCAGATGCAACAGCATCCGACGGTGCCGTCTCTTTCGGCATTGTGGAATCTGATTCCACGTCATCAAACATTCCGCCACCAACAATGTCGATGGGTGTTGGACGAGCCATCTTCTCTGCTGCTTGTACCAACGCTTGACCCATCTCACGTGGAGAGAATCTTTCATTTGATTCAGGGCGACCAGCACGTTCAAGAACTTGAGCAAGAGCACCGAAGTCGGCACTCACTGGCAACAACTTTCCTGCGCGATTTGTAAACGCTGCAGCAACTGTGTCGGCAGTAAACGGCACATCACCAGTCATCGCTTCAATCAAGATGAGTGCAAGTGAATAGATATCTGACGACGCTCCGCGGGCTCCACCTTCTGCGAGCTCTGGTGCCGAGTAGATCGCCTGTTCAAGACCCAAAGAATCGAGAGTCTTCAGTGGCGCTCCAAAGCCCACGAGACGTACCCGCTTGTCGAGGCCGAACACCAAGCGCGACGGACGAAGATCTCCGTGGGTGATTCCCACCTTGGCCGCTGCATCAAGTGCACGGCAGACGTCGACACCAACAATCAGGGCCTGGGAAGGGGTGAGACGACGTCCGCGGTCGAGGAACTCACGAAGGGAGCCGCCCGAGAGGCGCTCACCCACGACATAGACGTACTTCTCACCGTCAAGGATTGCCTCACCGTGATCGAGGACAGTTTCAATACAAGGATGACGAAGGCTGCTTGCGATGTCTGCCTGCTGCTCAAAGGCGCCCTGGGCGTCTGCAGGGGTGGTGGAGCCCAGCGCTGGGTCAACAAGACGAGACAGCGGAACGACACGGACGGACACTTCCTCGTGCGAGGACAGATCGGTGGCGTCGAATTGTGTGGCTCCGGATGCCGATTGAGTGGCTTCGCCCCTGGCTTGGTCGAGCTGGTAGCGCCCGCCCAAGACGGTGCCCGGCATATTCTCTGGGTCCCTCATGACCCCAAAGAACCTAGCGTCTCAGGCCTGATGAGGTGTATCGAGCGGCAAAATCAGACAGAATGGGGCCGTGAAACGCCCAATTAACAAGCAATTGCTCCTCGTGAGCGTTGGAGTCGCCTTTGGGCTAATCCTCATCGGAATGGGCCTCCAGAGCGCCACTACTGGCCGAGAGGCCCAGAACATCCCGGCCGTCATCGAAGATATGCGCCCAGGCCCAGGTGACCAGGTGGTGCAGCAGGCTCAGGTCTCTGTTGACTTCGTCGAAGGGTACGAAGCCAGTCTCGAGATCGATGGAATTGCCCTTGAGACCACTCGCCTCGATGAATTATCCGCCGAGGGAAACAGCTCGCTTGAGCCAGGAGCCCAAGTCGAGATTCCCCCCACTGCCATCTATGACCCCGGCAACTACATCATCAGTTTCACCCCGCAAGAGGGTGCACCCATCGAGGTGTTCACTCAAGGCGTTCACACGGCAACGGTGACGTACTGGAAGATTATTGACGGCAAGGCGAAGGCGCGTTCCTTCACCTGGGAGTTCGAAGCGAACTAGCCCTTCGGAAGCTCGCCAGTTTCCAGGAGAACTTCAAAACCTGCCTCATCGAGAACAGGAATCTTCAACTGTTCCGCTTTCGTGACTTTGCTCGCCCCGGGCGATTCCCCGAGCACCACCGCAAAAGTCTTCGCACTCACACTGCCCGGGCTCTTGCCTCCGCGCGATTTGATAGCCACTTCTGCGCCTTCACGTGAATAGTTTGCAAGCGTTCCTGTCACGACAATTGCTTTACCGACCAATGTTTGAGGAGCATCACTTTTTTCAACGCGTCCAAACTCCACACCAGCACTACGAAGTTTTTCAATCACCAGCGAATTCTCTGGTTGAGCAAACCACGAGGAAATTGATGTGGCAATGACTCCACCCACGCCGTCAACGGAAGACAACTCCTCCTCAGTCGCAGATGCAATCGCATCAACAGTTCCGAAATGTATCGAGAGAGACTCTGCAGCAGCTGGACCAAGATGTTTGATGCCCAAGGCAGTTAGCAGCTTTGGAAGCGGTCGAGTGCGCGATGCTTGAATTCCCGAAACAAGATTCTGTGCACCTTTGTCTGCAAAGCCGTCGAGTGTTAACAACTGTTCAACGGTGAGCGAATACAAATCTCCGACATCTGCGACCAATCCAGCATCTGACAACGCGAAAACTGTTCGTTCACCAAGACCTTCAATGTCCATCCCTCCGCGAGATGCGAAGTAGATGATGCGTTGATCACGTTGGAACGGACAGGATGGCTCGACGCAGCGGGTATCAGCTTGCTCTTCGATTTTCACTAAGACCGACGACAACTTGCATGGACAATGCGTTGGGAACTCCCACGGTTGTGAGCCTTTTGCACGCTTTGAAAGCACCGGCCCTACAACTTCGGGGATGACATCTCCTGCTTTACGCACCACAACCGTGTCACCAGGACGCACATCTTTCGCGGCTACTTGATCACGGTTATGCAATGTGGCCATTCCGACATTTGAACCACCGACAAAAACAGGTTCTAACACCGCAAACGGAGTAACCCGACCGGTTCGCCCCACAGAAATCTGAATGTCTTTCAGAATCGTGTGTTTCTCTTCAGGCGGAAACTTGAACGCAATGGCCCAGCGCGGTGCTCGCGATGTGAAGCCCAACTGTTCTCGCTGGCTGAGATCATCAACCTTCACAACAGCGCCGTCAATCTCATATCCGAGCTCGTGTCGACGCTCTTGCCACTGGCGACAAAACGCAACAACAGCATCAATGGAATCAACAACAGTGATTTCTGGATTCACAGGGAAGCCAAGACCGCCAAGAAACTCAATCGTTGCGTGGTGACTGACGAACTCTGGACCATCGACAACTTCACCCAGTTGATATGACCACAAAGACAAATCTCGTTGTGCAGTAATCGTCGGGTCTTTCTGACGAAGACTTCCTGCTCCCGCATTGCGCGGGTTTACAGGAACTGCAAGTAGTGCGCGATTGTTTGCAAGCCGTTGCAGATTCTCTGCTTCACGCTCTGCCTTTAACTTTTCAAAGGCAACAGTGGACATGTAGATCTCACCGCGCACTTCGATGACAGAAGGAGATCCCTTCCCCAATTTCTTTGGCAATGAAGAAATGGTCGCGACATTGGCGGTGACATCTTCTCCGACCTTGCCATCGCCACGAGTAGCAGCCTGCACCATGACGCCGTTCTCATAACGAATTGAAATCGCAAGACCGTCAATCTTTAGCTCGCATACGTATCGCACCGGCTGATCGCCAAGCCCTTTTGCGATGCGATCACCCCATGCACGAAGTTCGTCTTCGTCCATCGCGTTATCAAGACTCGTCATCGGCACGGCATGCACAACTGGATCAAAGGTTGTGACAGCAGCAGCGCCGACTACTTCAGAGGGGCTTTCCGCATCCGAGAACTCTGGGTGTTTCGCTTCAAGATCTTGCAGTTCGCGAACGAGCGCGTCGTATTCAGCGTCGCTGACTTCAGGACTGTCTTGTCCGTAGTACAACTCGTTATGAGTGCGGATGAGCGTGCGCAGTTCCTCAATTCGTTTACGGGGTGAGGGTGTGCGCGCCATTGCCTACAAACTACCCAAGGGGTACGGCGAGGGAGATTCTTATCCCTGAGTGAGCCGAGAAACTGTGGACTCGTCGGCCACTTTCTCGCTGAGTTTTTGGGCAAGGGCAAAGACCCGCTCTGCAACTCCATCTGCGTGGGTACCCAAACCACACGCAGGCGTCACGTAACTACGACGGCGCAGAAGGTCGGCACTCACTCCGGCCTGTACCAATGCGCACATCGACTCCATCAGCAACTTCCATGAACGTTCTGGGTTAATGGAGATGGGACCATCGGTACGAACAGCACCCCATGCAATGTGACCGCCATGTGCAAGATGATCACTAATGCGACTTGCGGCAACCAACATCTCTGACATCTCTTCTTGATTGTTCGCATTCGGTACCGGAACAGAAATGATGTTGGCACCTGTTGCCAAAAGCACTCCCCAATCAATGCTCGCGCAACAGTGAACACCACTGATATTGCGCGGCTCGACGGCAGCAAGAGCACCAGAGATCAAGTCGATGATGTATTCCACACCGACGCAGTATCCAGGCTCAAGTGCTTCAGCAAGTGATGGTTCATCCAACACGATGATTTGTGTGACGTCTCCGCAGACGCGAGTGACTTCTTCTTCTAACGCAAGGACGTGTGAGCGAACTGCTTGCAATGCAAGCGGGAAAGCCACATCAGACTCGAGACCAAGACGCAGCAAGGCGGCCCCCAAAGTGACCGGCCCGACAAACTGCCATTTCACTGTTGAAACATCACTGGTGTTGCGTTGGGCAAACTCATCAAGAAATTCTTTGAACGCGCCATACGAATCAGATTCAAGATCAGTCGTGATGAATTGATCAACATCAAGATGAGCGACATCAACACTGATTCCACCGTATTGACCCACCGATACGCCTTCGATGCCAACCAGAGCTTGCGCAATCATGCCTTCAGCCGGCGAACGGCGAGGCAGAGATGGAATCGTGACAATGTCGGTCGACGACCACACGAAATCAAGCGCCTCAGACACGCTGCGATGAGGGAGACTGCCGATTCCGAATGTTGCGCCTGGTCGCTCATGCGATCGCTCTGTATTCACGGTGCCTCCCTTCTGTGCTGATCGGCGAAAGTGCCTGACTCATTGGTAGCAGCATGGGCTCAGCCAATACGAGGCGGGGAATGCAGTCATTTGTCCCCTTTTGAGGCAGGCTAGAGAGATGCCACAGGTACCGAAGGTGAACCCCAAGACCACCATCATCGCCAGCACTTTGGCGACATGGATCCTCCTCGGTGTGGCTGCACCCTGGCAACAACTTGCCGACGACTACTCCTTTTCGGTCGGCATTGTTCTCACCGTCTGGGGTTGGCTCTTCTTCCTTGCCGTCGCAATCGGCATCTTGGTGCCCTCGCCTATTTCATTAACTGTCACGAAATGCATCACGCCGCTCACGCTGTTGTGTGCGTTTCTTGCGGCGTCTCCTATCGGCATCTTTGGAGCACTCGCTGCGTTCATCATCACCTGGTCAGCCCTGTTTGCAGATGTCATGGTGCAAGGCAGTGCTTACGGCGAAGAAACACGCTTCGCATTACGGACCCCGGTTCCACATTGGGCACCGAGCGTTGTTGCGTGGGGTCTGCTCTCTGGGTCTCTCCTCAGCGGCACCCTTCTCATTGCTGCAACCAACTATGTCGTCGGTGCACCACTACTCGTTATTGGTCTCGTCCTCGCCCGAACAGTCCCTCGCCGACTTCATCTGCTCTCTCGTCGCTGGCTGGTCATTGTTCCTGCAGGCATCGTTGTGCATGATCACCTTGTTCTTGCTGAAACCATGATGAATATGCGCAGCAAAATTCTTTCCGTCACCAAAGTCGATGTCTCGGGTGAAACTGCTGATTTCACCGGTGGCGTCACTGGGCCGCGAATTGCAGTTCACCTCACAGAGTCCGACAAAGTTGCGCTGTCAAAAATCACGGCGAAGACTTTGAGGACTGCGAACGCCCTCCATGTCAAAGCATTTAGTTTTGCGCCGCGTCGAGTTGATGCTGCTCTCGCTGCGATTCGCTGAACAATAAAGAGCTCTAGGGCGCGACTATTGCGCCGCCGAGAACAACCTGATCTGCTTTGTCGTAGAACACAACTGTTTGTCCCGGTGCAATCCGACGATTCGGTCGCGCCCACATCATGCGATAGTCCCCGCCGTGACACTCAATGCGAGCCGCTGCACGTTCGCCATGTGCACTTCCCTGCACCAGCACTTCGCCGTTAAGAACAAGTTGTTCATCTTCTTTGTGCGGCCACACCATGCTTCTGAGATTTTCTGATTCGACAAACAAACTTGCTTCATCACCAACGGTGACGCGACGCGCTGGAACATCAACAGCAACCACATATCTCTTGTCGCCACCACCAAGGCCCAAACCACGGCGCTGACCCAAGGTCACAAGTTCCACAGCAGACACTTCGCCCACTTTGGCGCCGGACTGATCAACCACCTCAGCGGCATTAAACGAAAGGCGAGGTTCCAAGAAACCAGCACGGCCAATCGTGCTACCAATGAAGCACACGTCTTGGCTGTCAGGCTTGGTGGCAGTCCGTAATCCGAAATCAACACCTAATTGACGAACATCTGACTTCTGCATAAAGCCCACAGGGAACATCATGTATGAAAGGTCTTCCCCCGACAGCATGTGAACGACATAGCTCTGGTCTTTCAGGGCGTCCTCACCACGGCCCACGCGCAGCACACCGTTGTCATCAACAATGCGCGCATGGTGCCCCGTCGCAACAGCGTCAAAACCTAAGGCGCGCCCACGCTCGATGAGACGATCAAATTTCAAGTGCCGATTACATTCAATGCACGGATTCGGTGTGGTGCCGGCGACGTGAGATGCCACATACGGGTCCACCACGTGCTCGTTGAATTCTTCGGAGAAATTAAAGACCAAATGATCAATGCCCAATTGCTGAGCAACGCGACGTGCATCGTCAACATCAGAAACAGAGCAGCAACCCGTATCGCTTTCTCCGCCCCACAGACGCATGGTCACACCAACGACATCATGGCCTTGATTACGAAGCACTAATGCTGCGACGGAGGAATCCACTCCGCCTGACATTGCAAGGAGAACTTTCATTTCTTTGCCACCGCCATTAATCGATCAGCTGCAGCCACTGTTGCATCAACTGCCTTCGTGATGTCGTCACGAGTCGTGGTGTGCCCAAGACTAAAACGCAATGAACCGTTGATACGCGAACGTGGAACATTCATTGCAGCAAGCACATGTGATGGTTCCATTGCTCCGCTTGCACATGCCGATGCTGCCGAGACACAGACATTCTCCGTATCCAAGAGATACAAAACTGACTCGCTCTCCAAACCATCAAGACACACATGCGCAGTGCCGGCGACGCCCACACCTGGCTGCAACGTAGGAACTGCACACGAAATACGTGACGTCAGTCCCGCAACCAACTCATCACGCAAGGCACCAAGGCGTGTGACCTCTGCATTGCGATGTTCATCGGTCACGGCCAAGGCAACTGCAGTGCCCACGATGCCGGCGACGTTGTGCGTGCCACTGCGGCGATCGCGCTCCTGGCCACCACCAAGAATGAGTGGTTCAAGATGCACGCCCTCGCGCACCACCATCACACCCATGCCTTTTGGTCCACCAAACTTGTGTGCCGACAATGTGAGCACGTCAACATGTGGCCAGATGGTGCGAAGATCAAGCCAGCAAGCGGCCTGCACAGCATCAGTATGCAACACCGCATTTTCAGCGCGACCCTTCACTGCGTGCGAGATGTGCTCGAGGTCGTTGATGGCTCCCGTTTCATTGTTGACAGCCATGACTGAAACAACACTCACGTCGGTCATTGCGGCAAGCGTCTCGCGCATGACATCAGGACTCACAGGCCCTTGTTCGGTGACGGGAACGACTGTGCCGTTCACATGCTCAACACAATGCAACACCGCATGATGTTCAGACGCTGCACACACCGCGGTTCCTCCGTTACGTCGCACTGAACCCAAGATTGCGGAGTTCGCACCTTCTGTTCCACCACTGGTGAACACAATCTCGCCTGGGCGACAACCAATCAATTCCGCGATCTGATCACGCGCTTCATCGATGGCGCGTCGGGCCTCGCGTGCAAACCGGTGCGACCCAGACGGATTCGCATACATGACATCGCCAAATGGCTCCATCGCCACATGTGCTTCCGGGCGAAGTGGAGACGTGGCGGCATGATCTAAGTACACATACTCAGACCTGGGCGCAGATGACGTCGTCATTGCTTCTCAGGCTACCGATGCGCCATGAGACGAACCGCCGTGGTGGACTATTGAGATGAGTGCCAGTGACCATCCCTATGGAATCGAAGGGTATGACGCTGCTACCTATGGCGAATCCTTTGCTGACGTCTACGACGATTGGTACGCCGACCTCAACGACGAGGACTTCATTTCCTCCGTTGCGGCATCCCTACCCGCTCACGATGCCCACATTCTCGAGTTGGGCGTTGGTACGGGTCGCCTGATTCGCCAGCTCCGAACATTGCGCCCGCACCACAACGACACCATCATTGGCGTCGATACGTCTGAGGCCATGCTGGCGATTGCGCGAACCGCGGAGCTTGGGGCGAACACCACATTGCTGAACATGGACTTCTCACAAGCACTCCCCGACGGACCCTTCGATGCGGTCTTTGTCGGATACAACACCTTCTTCAATCTGCCCACGACCGAGGCGATGCAGCAGTGCCTGAGCCTGGTCGCATCTCGACTCAAACACGGTGCGTTCTTTCACGTCGATGTCGTTCATCCTCAACCGTCGGGCGAAAGCGATCACATGCGCATCCGCACAATGACTACTGGCGAAGTCGTCCTCAGTATCAGTCGTCATGACGAAGAGGCCCAACGAATCATCGGCCAATTTGTGCAATTCACGAACGGTCAGCAGACACGCCTTCGTCCGTATTCGGTTCGGTATGTGAATCCTCAGCAATTGGACCACCTGGCACAGACTGCAGGTCTTCGACTGGTCAGTCGTCACGCCGATGGCAACCACACCCCCATTGCCCCCGACTCTGACCGCCACGTCAGTCGGTACACAAAGGCTGATTAGCCAAACACTGGGTGAACTCCACCCATTCGCCTGAAAGGGCACCTATCCTGAAAGCACCGTGAGCCAGTTACGTTTGAACCTTCTTACTGGCCGATGGGTCACAGTGGTGCCCGATCGTGCCAATCGCAGTACCGACTTTGCGCCGCGCGCACCCCAAGTGGAAAGCGGCCCGGAGCACGAGTGCCCCTTCTGCCCGGAATTCTCAGACCCCGACCCTGCACTTCTCGAAAATGCAGATGCGTCTGGCACATGGCAAAGCCGTGTCGTCGCCAACCGTTTCCCTGCATTCGTCGGTGATGAATCACTCGCCGTGCGCAACCTTGGTCCCGTGCACGTGATGGCGGAAGCAAGTGGCACTCACGAAGTGTTCGTGTTCTCCCCCGATCACACCAATCGTCTCGACATGTTCTCTGACGAGAAGATTCGCGAATTGATGTTGACTCTTCGCAGTCGCTTCATTGCGCACAAGAACACTCCGAACATTCGCTACACACAAGCAATTGTGAACCACGGACGTGAAGCCGGTGCCTCGTTGTCGCACCCTCACGGTCAACTTCTTGGTCTTCCCTTCGTTCCAGGCGAAATTCTTGAAGAAGAACGCGCTTTCGAACGCTTCAAGGGTGGCTGCATCGTCTGCACCACCGCAGAAGCAGAATCTCACAGCGAGCGATTCGTTCTTGACAATGAACATGCCGTTGTTGTGTGCCCGTTTTGGAGCTCTAGCCCGTACGAATTGTTGATCATGCCAAAGGATCACCATCGTCATCTCCCAGATTCGACAGAAGACGAACTGACTTCAGTGGGCATCGCAATTCGTGATGCGCTTGCACATCTCGTTTCACGCCTCGGCGACATTGCATTCAACTTGGTCTTTCACACTGCGCCATCGCACCACGAAGGCATGTACCACTGGCACGTGCACCTTTGGCCGAAACTCACCACCGCTGCCGGTTTTGAGCGCGGTACTGGCGTGATGATCAACATCATGCCTCCCGAGACTGCTGCGGCAGAACTGCGCAACGTCGCAGTGCAGGCATAACGCAGTGAGCATCCGCGTTTCCATCGACATCGCAGCACCCGTACAAAAGGTGTGGGACATTGTTGAACCCATTGAGCGCCACATCGACTGGATGGCCGATGCTGTGGCGATTCGTTTTCAAACGGAGCAAACACGTGGCACAGGAACCAAGTTCTTCTGCGACACCAAAGTGGGACCCATCAAACTTGTCGACGTGATGACCATCACTGCATGGGAGCCCGGCAAAGTCATGGGTGTGACTCACACTGGTGTCGTCACCGGCACAGGCGAATTCACCCTTGAAGCCATCGACGCTTCGAATACTCGTTTTACATGGACAGAAAAGCTCATATTTCCGTGGTGGCTCGGTGGCCCTCTCGGCGCATTGGTGGGCGGTCAGATTGTGATGAAGGCCATCTGGCGTCGCAATCTGCGCAAGCTCAAAAAGCTCGTCGAAGCCGCCTAACGGCGTTCGCTACACGAACAAGCGAATCAGAGCTGTGGTGCCAACACCAGCGATGATGATGACCACGAACGGCAACTTGCGCCATGTGGCAATGACAGCCACTGCTAAGCCTGCTGCACGCGCGTCGATTCCTAATTCCTGACCCACCGTAAAGGTGTCTTTTGCAATGAGGCCCGCCAACAATGCTGCAGGAATCAACAAGAGACAACGCTCTAACGCTGGGGGCATGACCCAGTGTCCGATGATGACACTGCCCAGCAACTTCAAGAAATACGCCGCTGCTGCAAGGCTCAGGATGAGTGTCCACGTCACAATGCTGTCTCATTCTCTTGATGCTGTGGCGCGAGGCCAAACAACATGCCAAATGCCGAAACCAAAATGGGTAAACCGATGGGCATGAACGGCGCTAACGCCACTGCGGCAATTGCACCAAAGATCGCAGCGCGGCGTCCTTGCTTCGTCTGCAAATGAGACGCCACCATTGCGGTAAACATCACAGGAAATGCAACGTCTAATCCGAAATCACTGGGGTTAATGCTCGAACCCAGCAGTGCACCCAACAATGTGCCCAGGTTCCAGCACGCATACAAAATTGCACCCGAGATCCAGAAAGCAGTGCGTCGAGTTGCAGGATCAGTTTCTGCGGACACAACAGCGGTTGTTTCATCAATCACCCACTGCGCACCAAGAAGCCGCGACGGCAGTGAACCACCACGCAACACCGGCGCCATCGCCAACCCGTACACCGCATTGCGACCAGCAAGGAGCACTGCCCCACCGAATGCACTCGCAGGACTTCCTCCTGTTGCAATCACACTCACCGCAGACATCTGCGATGCACCCGTGAAGATCAGTAATGACATCGCACACGATTGCAGAACGCTTGCACCAGCAGATACTGCAAGCACGCCAAATGACAGCCCAAAGATGATGAACGCAACACCGATCATGAGTGATGCAGAAATGAATCGACGCGCGTGTGGTGCGCGGAAATGATGCATGGGTTAGCGACCTGTAAAGGTTGCCTTGCCCGGGCCGTTCTCAAGGAAGCTCTTCACGCCAATCTGGCTGTCTTCCGTGCGGAATACTTCTTCGAACGCAGCGAGTTCTCCGGCAAGACCAGTTGCGATGTCGGTTTCAATTCCTTCATTCACCACGCGCTTAATGATGCGCGCAGCAACTGACGCTCCCGATGAAATAGATCCGGCGAGTTCCAGTGCTCGAGCCATGAGTTCTTCTGGTTCCACCACTTCGTCAGTAAGACCAATACGCAATGCCTCTTCAGACTTCACCTGACGACCTGTGACCATGAGTTCCTTAGCGCGGCTTGCGCCCACAACGCGCGGAAGACGCTGAGTTCCACCACCGCCAGGGATGATGCCAAGGAGAATCTCGGGCTGGCCGAACACTGCCTTTGTTGACGCAATGCGATAGTCGCATGCAAGTGCGAGTTCGCATCCACCACCCAATGCGTAGCCACTAACAGCAGCAATCACGATGGCTGGAATGTCAGCAACAGCATTCAACGCTGCATGAAATGCAGCACCAATGTTGCGGGCATCCTCAGCGCCACCGAACTGCGAAATATCCGCACCGGCTGCAAACAAACGATCGCCACCAGTGATGACAACTGCTCCGGCAGGAGTTGTCGTGAGTTCTTGCGCAACTTCCAGCAAGCGACCCAGCAACTGTGTGGACAACGCATTGACCTTCGGCGAGTTCAACGTGACAATTGCTGTGCCGTTTTCTAAACGCTCTAATAAAACAAGATCTTGGTTTGACATCTCTATGCCCCTACGCCTTTCAACATTTCATCGGCCGCTGACCATGGGTCAATGGTGCGACCAAGAACTCCGTCTTGTAACGACTCCCATTGGTCACCCGTGCAAATTTCACGTGCACGAAGTTCTAAACGACGCGCAACAATCTCACGAAGTTCTTCACGCAATCGGAAGTCACGGCGCTTCTGCAATTCACCACTTGTCTCGATAATCGAGCGATGCTCAACAATGGCATCCCACAATTGTGTGACACCTTCACCCGTATTGCCGACGGTGGCAATGATGGGTGGACGCCAAGCATCATGTGCAAGGTCACTCAGTTCCAACATCTGCTCAATATCGCGACGTGTTTCTTCCACGCCTTTACGGTCTGCTTTGTTGATGACAAAGATGTCCGCAATTTCCATGAGGCCAGCTTTGTTCGCCTGCACAGAGTCGCCCCAGCCGGGGTTGAGCACAACAACAGTGGTGTCAGCTTTGCCGGCGATTTCTACTTCCACCTGGCCAACACCAACGGTCTCTACAAGAATCCACTTGCGACCAACTGCATCAAGCATGCGAATTGCTTCAGGTGTGGACAACGACAAACCACCCAAGTGACCGCGTGTGGCCATCGAACGAATGAAAACGCCAGGGTCGGTTGCATGGTCTTGCATGCGTACTCGGTCACCCAAAATGGCGCCACCGGTGAATGGAGATGACGGATCAATTGCAAGAACTGCAATCTCTAACTGCATGGAACGCAAGTGCTTAATGACTGCACTCGTCAGTGTGCTCTTGCCAGCTCCAGGCGCACCAGTGATTCCCACCGTGTATCCCTGGCCACCACGCTTGTACGCCATGCGGCCCACTTCGCGAGCCACAACATCACCACGTTCAAGAAGAGACAACACTCGCGCCAACGCAGCACGATCCCCCGCGCATGCAGCATCAAAAAGTTCAGTCGGGCTGAGATTGCGGCGGCTCATTTAGGCGACCTGAACAACCTCGGTCACACCATCGATGCGATCTTTCATGATGCGCTCGATTCCGGCCTTGAGTGTTTGGTCGGACGCAGGACACGTCGTGCAGGCGCCGGTGAGAGTCACCGACACAATGCCCGAGGATTCATCTACTTCGCGAAGGATGATGTCGCCACCGTCGGCCTGCAGTGCGGGCCTAATGACTTCAATTGTCTCTTCGACTTGCTGACGCATTGTCATGTCGTCCTCCAATACCTGTAAGACGATACCCACCTTGGGGCCCTGCTCGCCTAACCTCAGGAACATGTTGGCGCATCAAGGTGGATGGGACGAGTTCCTCTATGCAGCGGTCCCTATCGGGCTCATTGTTGCCCTCCTGCGCCTTGCCACCACTCGGGCCCGGAAACTGCCACCACCCGATGACACAGAGTCGGAAACTATTCCGCTAGACGTTTCCGAGTAATTGACGCGCCGAGTGAGGCCAAACGGCCCACAATGTCGTCATATCCACGGTCAATGTGGAAGACATCACCAATCTCGGTGCTTCCAGACGCAGCAAGCCCTGCCACAACGAGCGCAGCTCCGGCACGAATGTCTGGGGCCACCACCGGTGCACCCACCAGGTGTTCCACGCCTCGCACTGAGGCATGGTGGCCATCAATGGTGATGTCGGCACCCAATTTGCTGAGTTCTTCGACATAACGGAAGCGACCTGGATACAAGTTTTCGGTCACAATGCCCACACCCTGTGCCACTGACAGCATTGCAACAATCAATGGTTTGTAGTCAGTCGCCACACCGGGGTACGGAAGTGTCGCAACATTGATTGCAGTGAGCCGATCTGGCGCTGTTGCTGTAATGCCATCAGGTGAGATATCAAAAGCGATTCCCATGTCTGTAAACCGCGACAACATCATGCCCATGTGTTCAGCAACGGCACGAGCAACGTGCACTGTTCCGCCGCACATTGCAACAGCGGCAACATAGGTCGCGGCTTGCACACGGTCGGTCACCACTTCATGCGTCACGGACTGCAATGTTGCATACTCAACGCCAGTCACGATGAGGGTTGATGTCCCAATTCCTTCAATGCGGCATCCCATTTTTCGCAGCATGTTGCACAAGTCGACAATCTCGGGTTCGCGAGCAGCATTACGAATTGTTGTCACTCCGTTGGCAACAACCGCAGCCATCAGAATATTTTCGGTTGCACCAACGCTGGGGAAATCAAAATCGATATCGGCACCCTGCAATCGCGATGCACGACCGATGATGCCGTCAGCCGTGACATCAAACGTTGCACCCATCGCCTCGAGTCCACCTAGATGCATGTCAATGGGGCGACCACCGAAGTCGTCACCACCTGGCAACGCAATATCAATCTCTCCACAACGACCCAGCAGTGGCCCGACCAAGTTGACAGATGCTCGAATGCGATCAGCTAGTTCGAAGGGAGCGACGGGCGTGATGGCACCACTATTCACAATTTCAATGTGTTGGCCCACCTCGCCAGCGGGCGCGGGGTGGAAGGTGATACGCAACCCGACAGCCGTGAGAAGGTCAGCCATGATGTCCACGTCGACAATGACTGGGGCATTCGTCAAGAGATATCGGCCGTCTGCCAGCAACGTGGCAGCCATCAGTTTCAAGACTGAATTCTTGGCGCCCGGAACAGTGACCTGGCCTGCCAAGGGCCCACTATGTGAGGCGACAATGATGTCACCGACTGTGTTTGACCCTTCAGACATGGCTATCAGTATGCTCCCGCCATACCCATGAAAGGGAGGACTCCCCCTATGCGCCTGCCCACATGGGCTTTACCGTCAGACACACTCACCCTTCGCCAGCGCCGCATCGTGCTTTTGATGGCGATGGCGTCAATGTCGGCAGCCTTCACGAACACCCTCTTCACACAGACTGTGGCCTATGCCGCCGATGAGTTTGGCGTTGCCACTTCCGGACAAGGCATCGGGGCTGCCGTGGTGCGGTGGGGCATCCTGATTTGTCTGCCCCTTGTTGTTTTGGCCGACAGACGCGGCCGACGCCCCATGATCCTTGTTGTCGCGTGGATCGCACCGATTGTGTGTGCACTGGGTGCTCTCGCTCCCTCGTTCCCCGCGCTCGTTGCGACACAAACAATCGGACGCCCATTGGGCCTCACCCTCGACATTCTTATTGCAGTGATCGCAATTGAAGAGATGCCGAAGAACTCGCGCGCATTTGCCACGGGAGTGCTCGCAATGTTCAGTGGATTTGGCGCAGGTACTGCCGTGATGGCGCTGCCTCTCGCAGATCTCGGAGAGCGCTCGTGGCGACTCGTGTATCTGATCACTCTAATTTGGCTCGGTGTTGCGATTGCACTCACCAAGTGGCTCCCCGAATCACAACGATTTGAAAAGCAACACACCGTTTTCTCCACTCGTCATTTACGAAAACTTCCGGCATTGCGTCGCAATCTTGGGCGTATCTGCACAGTTGTGTTTCTCACCAACGTGTACATCGCAACTGCCTCCATCTTTCAGAATCGATATCTCAAGGACACGCGCGACTATTCCGCTCTTCTTGTTGCGCTCTTCACTATTGCCACATCGCTGCCAGCCGGTCTCGGACTGCTCGTGGGTGGGCGCATTGCCGACGAACGCGGCCGACGTCTCTTGGGTGCCACCATGGTGCCTCTTGGCGCGATTCTGATGGCACTCTCATTTGTGGTGAGTGGCCCGACCATGTGGTTTGTTGCCGTTGCAGGCGGGCTTGCATTCGGACTGTCCTACCCAGCAATGGCCGTGTATCGCGGCGAGCTCTTCCCCACCCATGTCCGCAGCATCGCAGGCGGCATCATCATGTCGTCGGCCCTGATCGGCGGAAGCATCGGCCTCATCGGTGGCGGCTATGTGCTCGACACTGGCATTCAGTACGGCACTGTGATGATGTGGTTGGCGCTTGGGCCTGTCATCGCTTCTCTCATTGTGTGGTTCCGCTATCCGGAAACCGCCCACATGGAATTAGAAGACATCGTCCCTGACGACGTCGACTCAACTACAGCGCCCTAATCCAGTCGGCGGCAACGTCGGCAACAAGTTCATCCTTGCGCGCAAGTTCATGACGTGCATTCTCAATCCACTGCCATTGCACATCACCCGGTACCACCGAAAAAGCTTGCGTCAATTCATCCGGGGTTCCGAACTCATCCCGCGTACCACTAATGCAGAGCGTGCGCGACGTCAATTGCGGAAGGTGCTCAGTTCGTAACTTGTCGGGCTTTTTGGGCGGATGCAAGGGATACGAAATAAGAACAAGCGCTGCAACGTGCAGTGGATCATTCTCGTCTGCGATTGCCATGGAACACATCCGGCCACCCATCGAACGGCCACCAATAACAATCTCCGTTGTTGCAACGCCTAAAGAATCTGCAAAGGCACGCACTTCATCTTTCACGCATTGCACAAGTACTGGTGCCTTATCCGGAAAAGACTTTCCGGCTTTGCGATAGGGAAAATCAACTCGTGCAACGGGAATCGGCGAGAGCGCTTGCTCCATCGCCATGAGGGAAGAATGCGTGGAAGAAGAGCCTGCCCCAGGGAACAGGACGACGCCTCGCACGATGCTCACAAAGCGTCCAACAAAATTCGTCGTGCTTCTGCAATATCCATCATGACTTTGCTCGCCAGCTTCTCATTACCACCATGATCAGGGTGAGCGTCGCGCATGGATGCACGAAACCGGCTCATGACTTCACGCTTCGATGGCTTCACAGTCCCACCAGGAAAACCCAACACATCGAGTGCCCACGCACGTGGATCAGCCAATGCAGAAACAGACGAGGTTCGTGATCCAGCGAGGTACGTAATGAATGATGGCCCGATAGGACCCCGCCATGTCAACGATTTGCGCATGACAGGAATCAACAACGTACGTGTTGTCTCGTCAAGGCGTTCCAACGCATAAATAGAGCCCAGCACTTGCTGCAAGGCAGTACCACTGTTATTCATTTCAAACTCGACGGAATCACCCGCACCAATGAGTCGATGAGAACTGTGTGTTAGTCCATGGCGATCAACTTGAAACCGATGGCGCAATCGTGGCTGCACTACGCGGCTTCCACGTTCAATCTCAGTAAGTAGTCGTTGAATATCAATGTGGAAATCTTCATCCACATCGCGGATGTGAACAGAAAGAACTGCCCCAAGAAGTAGCCCGCCGAAACCAGGCGCAGGGTCGACTGGCAGATACATGTGACCCAGCGATATCCGGCGGGTCGGAGCAATCGGGCGCGAGTGGAAGATTTCTAGCTCGGCCAGCAACATAACTGTGACGCTATCTAGTACACCCCGTGCGTGCAGACGACATGCGCCACACCCTCACAACAGCGTGTTCAAGAACTCTTCCGTGAAGGAGTATTCGCGAATCACATTGAGGGGGTCTCGAAAGCCATGCCCCTCGCCGGGCATGACTTCAAGACGAATGGAGCCCCCGGCTGCACGCACCACATTTCGCAAGCGTTCGGAATGAATGAGCGGCACCGAATGGTCTTGATCACCGTGAAAAATGAGTACCGGAACCTTCGCAATGCGATGCGCCCACTTCAGTGGCGAACGTGCGTGGAGAAGCGGATCATCTGGCGACGATGCACCAATCAATCGCGGCATGTAATGCGTCTCGAACGGGTCATCGCCACGCATTAGTTCGCCGAGATCAACAACGGGATAACTGAGCACTGCACCTGCACACGAGTCGGGGTCAATGGCAATCGTGTTCAACACAGTGAGACCACCAGCACTGCCACCCATCAACACCGTGCGCTCGGGGCGATACCCAAAGACACGTTGCACGTGCTGCAGCACTGCATGCGTGTCAATTGAATCTGCACTTCCCCACTGGCCTTCCAATGCTTCAGTGAAATCACGACTATGCCCTGTTGTGCCTCGGTGATCAACAACAACAATCGACCATCCACGCGACAACCAGTACGTCAATCGTGGACGAAAGGTGACTTGCCATTGATCAGTGGGGCCACCATGCACCCACACGATGAGACCGAACGGCGGATGCACTGATCGATACAAGCGATACGGAACCGTGACACCGTTGTTATCAACGCTATGAACAGATGGTTCAACAAGTTCTGCATCAATCTCAGGCGTGAACCACAACTCGTCAGCAGGACGAACAAGAATCGTGCGCTGAATGTTGGATACGTCTGTGGTGTCGTACACAACAACTTGTTGCGGAGTACGCGCTCCGCTACGTAATGCGCTCAATGTGTTGTCTTCCCATGACACACAACCATGAATGCCACGACCCACAAAAGCACGTTCCGTTGTCACACGGTCGTACACCCACAACGACCCAAAGCCATTTTCATTCCGTGTGTACGCAACACGAGTGCCGTCAGAGTTGAAACACCATGTGCGCTGCCCTGGTCCCCACGTGGGGCCACCGTGTTCGCAGTCGTCTTCAATGACGACATCGTGATCAACAACAGAATCAGCAAGGATTCGCACATTGGCAATTCCACGCATGTCATCGATGTATCCAAAACTGGTTCCATCAGGACTAAATCGGGGCTGCTGCACTGACACATTGGGCGTCGATGGTTCGGGGTAAATCGTGCTTTCTGTCCAGGGCATATGTGGTCGTTGCCATTCCAGGCACATTCCATCGGCACCCGCGGCTGCATCCATTGCAAAACCTTCCGATGCATGCACCAACCATGGGTCTCCCGAACCCACCTTGCACCCCCACAACTCACGCCAGTCGGCAATGACAAACAGAGAACGGTTCATGTAATCAAAGGCGGGCGTTGACCAAGAACGCGATGCATCAAACGGAAGACGTTTCACTCGCATCGGTGCATCGTCTTCAAGAGTGACTTCAACGACCCCCTCCGACTTTGTCACCACAAAAATGCGATTGCCATCGTGGTCCCAGACATGCACCCCGCCAGAGAGTCCTCGACCATTGACAGGAGCGGGCTCCAAGAGGAGGTCCACCACCACGTCGGGATCTGCCACGTTCCACATCTGCAGCCGATTGATGGCCCCCTCGAGACCAGGCTCTGAGAGGACGCCCGACACCCATTCTCCGCCAGGCCGAACACGGACATCTGTGACATCTCGGCCAGACAGACAGAGGGAAAGGGGGATGTGAGGCACGGAGTCACGCTAGCCACGGCACTAGGTTGGAGACATGACGACACAGCGCCCCGACCGCAACCTCGCACTGGAACTTGTACGCACCACCGAGGCAGCCGCCATGGCCGCATCTCGCTGGGTGGGCCGTGGAGACAAGATTGGTGCCGATGGCGCCGCTGTCGACGCCATGCGCGCCGTTCTCACCACTGTTCCCATGTCGGGCATCGTGGTCATCGGTGAAGGCGAAAAGGACGACGCCCCGATGCTCTTCAATGGCGAAGAAGTTGGTGACGGCTCCGAGCCTCTCACCGACGTTGCAGTGGACCCCATTGACGGAACCTCACTGACCGCTCACGGACGCGGCAATGCCATCGCCGTCATCGCGGTGTCTGAGCGCGGCAGCATGTTCGACCCAGGCCCATGCTTCTACATGGAAAAGATTGCCGTAGGCCCCGAAGCTGTTGGCTCTATTGACATCACAGCCTCCCCCACTCAGAACCTCAAGTGGGTTGCCAAGGCCAAGGGCGAAAGTGTTCGCGATCTCACGGTGATGATCCTCGACCGCCCTCGCCACGACGACCTCATTCAAGAAGTGCGTGACTCCGGTGCACGCATCAAGCTCATTTCCGATGGCGACATCCTTGCTGCCATCGCAACATGCTGGCCAAAAGCTGGCGTTGACATCATGTTCGGTATCGGAGGCACACCAGAAGGTGTTGTCGCTGCGGCTGCACTCAAGTGCATGGGCGGAGAAATTCAAGGTCGTCTGTGGCCACGCAATGAAGACGAACGCCAACAGGCAATCGACGCTGGTTACAACTTGGACCGCATTCTCACCACCAACGATCTTGTGCAAGGCGACAACTGCTTCTTCGCAGCAACCGGCGTGACGGACGGAGAGCTTCTCAATGGCGTGCGCTTCACCCCTGGCGTGGTGCACACACAGAGTTTGGTGATGCGCTCACGCAGCGGAACAGTTCGTCTCATCGATGCACAGCATCGCCTCGACAAGATTTCAACCTTCAGCGAAATCGATTACAACTGATTCCGACTGCAAATCAGTCAATAGAAAAGGCGCCCTTTGCAGGGCGCCTTTTCTATGTACTCAGTGATGAGTAATTCTTAGTGACCGGTTTCAATTCCACCGGTGGCTGCGATGCGTGCATGTGTGCGACGCAATTCAGCTTCCACTTCTGCGGAGTGCTCGGTGCGCAACTGCTCTTCAAGACGAATCTTCGCTGCGCGCACTGCGGCAACGTCGATGTCTTCTTCAAGTTCAGCAGCGTCGCTGAGAATGGTCACATGATCTGCGCCCACTTCAACGAAACCAAGGTGAACAGCGAGGTTCTGAATGGTGCCGTCGGCCAAGTAGATGCGCGTGTGATTCTCGGTGAGTGCACCAAGAAACGCAGCGTGACCAGGAAGGAAAGCAACCTCTCCCCCTTCAAGCGTACGAGTGATGACCTGCGTGCCTTCTCCGGAGAAAAGAACTCGCTCGGGTGACACCACCTCGACGCGCATCGTGGCGTTGGAATCAGCCATTATGCGTTCTCCTGAAGAGCCTTTGCCTTCGCGAGAACCTGCTCGACGGAACCGACGTTAAGGAATGCCTGTTCTGGCACTTCGTCAAGTTCGCCGTTAATGAGCGATTCGAATGATTCCACTGTCTCTGCAACAGGAACGTATTCACCCTTCACACCAGTGAAGACTTCGGCCACGTAGAACGGCTGACTGAGGAAGCGCTGCACCTTACGTGCACGAGACACGATGAGGCGGTCTTCTTCAGACAATTCGTCGAGACCAAGAATCGCGATGATGTCCTGAAGTTCCTTATAGCGCTGGAGAATTTCCTGCACGCGACGAGCAACTGAGTAGTGACGATCGCCCACGGTCTCTGGCGTAAGAATTGTTGACGTTGATGCCAATGGGTCCACAGCTGGGTAGATACCCAACGATGCGATCGAACGAGAAAGCTCGGTGGTTGCATCGAGGAATGTGAACGTGGTGAACGGAGCAGGGTCGGTGTAGTCGTCTGCAGGCACGTACACGGCCTGAAGAGAGGTAATCGAACGGCCACGTGTTGACGTAATGCGCTCCTGGAGTTGACCCATTTCGTCAGCAAGTGTTGGCTGGTAGCCCACAGCGGAAGGCATACGGCCGAGAAGTGTTGACACCTCGGAGCCTGCCTGCACGAAACGGAAGATGTTGTCAATGAACAACAACACGTCCTGGTTCTGCACGTCACGGAAGTACTCAGCCATGGTGAGAGCTGACAGAGCAACACGAAGACGCACGCCGGGTGGTTCGTCCATCTGGCCGAACACTAAGGCTGCTTTTTCGAATACGCCCGACTCTTCCATTTCAAGACGAAGGTCAGTTCCTTCACGTGTGCGCTCGCCAACACCGGCGAACACAGACACACCACCGTGCTTTGAAGCAACACGGTTAATCATCTCGGTAATGAGAACGGTCTTACCCACTCCTGCACCACCGAACAAACCGATCTTTCCACCAGCAAGGTATGGGGTGAGAAGGTCGATGACCTTAATGCCGGTCTCGAACATGCGCTTTGATGGCTCGAGTGTGTCGAACGCAGGCGCTGGACGGTGAATGTCCCAACGCTCAATGTCAGCGAAGTCGGAGTTCTTGCCGTCAAGAACTTCGCCCCACACGTTCCATACGTGACCAAGGGTGCGGCTACCGACTGGCACCTGAATGCCGTGGCCTGTATCGCGGACCTTGGTGCCACGACGAAGACCGTCGGTTGGCTTCAAGCACACGGCACGCACGCGGCTGTCGCCGAGTTGCTGTGCAACTTCTGCGAGAACCGTTGTCGTCTTGCCGTTTACCTCAATGTCGAACTCAATTGCTGAGTTCAACTCTGGGAGGTACCCGCGAGGGAACTGCACGTCAATAACGGGACCGGCAATTGCCACTACCTGTCCGTCGTGCTTTGTCTCTGTCATACTCATCTGGATTTCTCCTACTTAGTCGCTCTTAATTACCGGCCGACATGGCTTCGGCACCGCCGACGATTTCCATGATTTCGGTCGTGATCGAGTCCTGGCGGGCTCGGTTCATGATTCGTGAAAGGGTCTTAATCAGCTCTTCGGCGTTGTCTGTTGCAGACTTCATCGCGCGCTGACGGAAGGCATGCTCTGACGCAGCTGCGTTGAGGAGTGCCGCATACACGCGGGCCTCGACGTAGCGCGGGAGCAATGTCTCGAGAATTGTTTCTGGCGTTGGCTCAAATTCGTAATCGCGGCCGGTTTCTGACTTTCCGTCGCCACCTTCGGTGACTTGGGCATCGAGAGGAACCAACGGACGCTGCACTACTTCTTGTGAACCAGAAGAAATGAAACGGGTGTACACCAATTCGACGCGATCAACTTCGCCAGATTCATACAAACCTGTGACGTACTCACCAATTTCTTTGGCAATTGAATACGTTGGGCTATCGGTGAAACCGGTGAAGGAATTCGCGATGTTGTACCCGCGGAAGCGGAAGTACCCCTCTGCCTTGCGACCAATAGCAACCACTGTGTGGCCACGACCCTTCAGTGCATCTTCTTTGATTTCGCCTTCAGTGGCGCGAAGAACACCAGAGTTGTAGCCGCCGCACAATCCGCGATCGGCTGACAACAC
>Ga0208595_1000114_pt1 | contig 29066 bp, 32 predicted proteins | sample LakMenEpi28Jun11_FD_150742 | JGI IMG/M metagenome (GOLD analysis project Ga0208595, IMG submission 150742) | Freshwater microbial communities from Lake Mendota, WI - 28JUN2011 deep hole epilimnion (SPAdes) | ecosystem: Environmental > Aquatic > Freshwater > Lake > Epilimnion/Euphotic zone ...
ACAAAGAGGGTGTCAGCGTACATGGCAGATATCGTGACTGCCTCGTGGGGTCAGCAATGACTTCGCGTGGAAGAGTGCGAGAGCGGCCGAACCGGCACGCTTGGAAAGCGTGTGAAGTGAAAGCTTCCGTGGGTTCGAATCCCACCTCTTCCGCCAGACATCAGTAGGTTGTGCCCATGACTCATGAGGACGCCATGCGGATTGCACTCGAAGAGGCCGCACTTGCCGGGGCCAAGGGCGATGTTCCTGTTGGTGCCGTGATCTTGCATAACGGTGAAGTGATTGCGCGCCGGCACAATGAACGCGAAGCAAGCAATGACCCCACTGCGCACGCAGAAGTGTTGGCATTGCGAGATGCAAGCAAGTTGTTGAACAGTTGGCGCCTCAGTGAATGCACTCTTGTTGTCACGCTTGAACCATGTGTGATGTGCGCAGGTGCTTCTCAGTCGGCGCGTATTGGTCGTCTTGTCTATGGCGCTGCAAACTTTGAAGCTGGTGCAACTGCAAGTTTGTACAACGTGATGAGTGATCCACGTCTTGGGCATAATCCGCCCGTGGAACATGGCGTTTTGGCAGCTGAATCAGCAGCGTTACTCAAGGAATTCTTCGGCTCAAAGCGTTCATAGCCCCGATAGCGTTTATTAACGGAAGGGTGCCAGAGCGGCCGAATGGGACTGTCTCGAAAACAGTTGTGGTGTCACAGCCACCGCGGGTTCAAATCCCGCCTCTTCCGCCATTGCGACCCGGCTTCGGCCGGGTCGTTTTTGTTTTTGATCAGCTCTTGGTAAAAGTTCGCCACGCTTTTTCGGGTACACGTCCATCAATGTGCGGAAGTCCGAAGTTTGCGAGTGCTACCAATACCGGTTTTGTTTCCTTACCTCTGGCAGTGAGCTTGTATGAAACGTGGCCGGTATCGGACTTCTCAAATTGTTCGATGAGGCCGTTGTGGACAAGGTCTTTCAATCGTTGAGACAGCAACGTCGGTGAAATACCCGTGAGACTTCTGCGAAGTTCTACATAACGGCACGAGGAGTGGATGAACAGATCGCGCAGGATGAGCAGCGTCCAGCGGTCTCCCATGAGATCGAGCGACATCGCAATCGGGCAATTCATGTCGTATGTACGCGGTGGAGAACTAGCGGATTTCTTGGAACGCGGGGTGCTCATGTCTTCATGATACATTTTTTGTACTACAGGAGAAAATCATGAATCAGGCATCAGCACCAACAGAAAATCGGTCAATGAGTCCGTGGCCAACGTTTGTGGTCACTGCAATTGCTGCATACATCTCAACGTTGGACCTTTCCATTGTGAACGTTGCCTTCGCGGAAATTGCAGCAGACTTTCCCACGGCGAGTCGTGGCACAGTTTCATGGGTCGTGACCGCGTATTCCATTCTCTTCGGATCGCTCTTGGTTGTCTTTGGTCGTCTTGCAGACCGTGTTGGTCGCAAGAAACTGTTCCAAATTGGTTCATTGCTCTTCTTGGCAGGATCAGTTGTGTGCGCTGTTGCTCCAACGATGGGCATGCTCATTGCGGGTCGCGCAATTCAGGGCGTTGGTGGCGCAATTATGACTCCAGCGTCCTTGGGTCTGTTGTTGTCAGTGTTTTCATTAGAGCGACGAAGCCAGGCAGTGGCATGGAACGGTGCAATTGGTGCTCTCGGTGTTGCGTCTGGACCAACACTTGGCGCGCTCTTCATCGAGACATTCGGATGGCGTTCTGCATTCTGGATCAATGTTCCGATTTGTCTCATTGTTGTGTTGTTGGCAGCCAAGTATGTGAAAGAAACTCCTCGCATTGAATCTCCGCGTCCAGATATCGGCGCATCCGTATTCGTGACTCTGTCGGTGGCCTCATTGGTGTGGGGAATCTCTCGTGCTGAGGAGCACGCATGGACAGATTCACTTGTCGTCTCTTTGTTTATTGCAGCCGTGATCTTCGGAGTGATTGTCGTCAAGCGCACAATTTCGCATCCGGTGCCTCTCATGCCTCCTGCAATGTTCAAAGTGCGATCATTCTCTGTCGCAAATACTTCAACGTTTTTGTTTGGCGCTGCTTTCTCCGCAAATATCTTGAACAACGTTCTATTCTTGCGTTCTGAATGGAAGTACAGCGTGCTCGAAGCTGGTTTGTATTCAGTGCTTGCTCCGGTGATTGTTGCTGCAACTTCATTTGCCATCGGTCGACATATCTCACGAATCGGCTTCAGAAAACTTCTGGTGACCGGTCCGGTTCTGTTTGCAGTCCTTGTTCTCATTGGCTCCCGCATTTTTACCGAAACTCCGACTCCGTGGTCTGAGTGGCTGCCATTGATGTTCGTCTTAGGAATCTCGATTGGTCTTACGTTCCCAACGCTGTCGGCAGCAACGGTTCATTCATTGCCGCAAACGTTGTTCTCACTCGGCGGGGCAATCAACAACACATCGCGTCAAATCGGATCTGCTGTTGGTGTTGCACTTGTGGTGACAATTCAGACATCAACTGATGGACTTGCTGGATTCCAACGCGGTTGGTACTTCATTGCGGGTTGCAGTGCTTTGGCTGGCGTTGTTGCTCTTCTGCAGCCTCGCGTGGAGAAAGCATCCGCGTAACTCAATCGCGGAAGGAGTTAACAGAGTTTTTCTGCGAACGACACTTTGGTCGTCAACAGATATTTATTGACTGCTGTGGTGACGCAGTCATTCTCTCCGTACCCCGTGTGACGATCTGCAGTCACCACGATGAGGCGACCATCTTCCAATGCGGACGTCATTTTTCGTGAACTCTCGAGCGGTGTCGCTGCATCGCCAGTGGTACCGATGACAATGACCGGCCCAGCACCTTTGCCTGTGATCGCAATACGACGATCTGGCTTCGCTTTCCAGAACACACAGCCGTATCCACTGGTAAATCCGCGTGCGAGTCGCGGTGCGACTGCTTCGAATTTTGGAATATACGAATCTGTTTCTTCAATGGTGAGTGGACCTGGATCATCGAGGCACAAGATGGCGTTGAACGCTTCGAGTTCGTTGCCGTAGGTTCCATCGCCCTTGCGTTGGTAGTAATCATCATTCAACGACAACAATCCAGTGCCATCGCCCTTTTGCGCATCAGCTAGTGCTTGCTCTAATTCGTCCCAAAGGGTCGACGAATACATGGCCTGAGAAATTGCTGTCAGTGCAACTGCCTGATTAACGGGAGCGCGCTTGTCACCAGTTTCCAAGGGCCGCGCATCAAGTTCCTCGATCAACGTGTCGTAGGCACCTTCTGCATCACCCTTGTTGTGGAAGGGACACTTCACATCTTGCGAACACTTCTCGAGGAAAGTCGTGAATTGTTTTTCAAATCCTTTGGCTTGATCAAGACCACTTTGTATGTAGTCCGCATCAGGGTCGGTCGCGCCATCAAGAACGGCGGCACGAACAGTGGTGGGAAACATCGTGAGCCATGCCGCTCCCAGTTCGCTTCCATACGAAAATCCAAAGTATGAAATCTTTTCTTCACCAAGAGCAGCCCGAATGGAATCCATGTCGCGCACTGTGTTGTTGGTAGAGACATACGGAAGAATTTCCCCGCTGTTCTTCTCGCATTCCTCTGAGAAAAGACGACTTGCATCAATCAGTGTCTTTCTCTCTGCGGCAGTCTGTGGGGATGGATCGACAGTGAAGTACTTGTCGTAACTGTCGATGCAGTCAACAGCTGGTGTTGACTCGCCAGTACCGCGTGGGTCCCACCCAATGATGTCGAAAGAGTCAACGATGTCGCCGCCAAAATAAAGAGTGGGGTCTTCTGCCAAAAAGAGACCACCAAAACCAGGGCCTCCAGGGTTGACAAGCATGGAGCCGATGCGCTTTGCAGGTTTTGCCGCTGGGTGCTTCACCATCTTCAGAGAAAATTGACCAACTGATGGATTGTCGTAGTCGTAGGGCACCTTGAATGTGGCACACATGGTGGGGTCAAGTTCATCCCCCGTGCACGATTTCCAATTGATGGTGCCACCGACTGCCGGTGTGATGGAGGTTGGTGTGACTGTGGACTGTGGGGTCGTGGTGTCAGATGTTGAAGCGGACGAACATCCCGCGATGGTGACCAATAAAACAGAAGCAATCAGTGTTTTGCGAAGCACTTAAAAGACACTAGGCCCAGGTTCGCCCGTAGCCTCATCAGGGTGCGAATGGGTCCTCATATGCTTCTCCCCGGTGATGCCGATGCTGTGAAGGGTGCACGAATGAAACGTGCTTCTTTGCGTCGGGCTTGGCAGTTCTCATCTCCGTACAAATGGCAGATCATCGGCTTTCTTTTGGCCATAGTTGCCTCAGCTTTGGCCGCTCTTGCGCCACCACTTTTGTTCCGCGCGATTCTCGACACGGCTATTCCTGAGGGAAACCGAGGTCTGATCACGACTTTGGCGGTCATCTTGGTGATTGCGGCAATTGCCGATGCGGGGCTGGCAATTATTCAGCGCTGGTTGAGTTCCACAATCGGTGAAGGCCTTATCTATGACCTTCGTGTCGCGCTATTCGACAAAGTGCAACGAATGCCCATTGCATTCTTCACTCGCACACAAACTGGTGCACTAATCAGCCGCCTCAATAGTGATGTTGTTGGCGCACAGACTGCGGTGACATCAACCTTGGGAAGTGTTGTCTCTAACGTTGTAGTACTCATCACCACCTTGGCCGCAATGTTCGTTCTTGAGTGGCGATTGACATTGCTTTCTTTGGTCGTCCTTCCATTGTTCATCGCACCAGCAAAACGAATGGGCCTGAAGTTGGGTGGCATTGCGCGCGAGCAGATGGAGCTCAATGCTCAGATGAATACGCAAATGAGCGAGCGCTTCAATGTTGCGGGGGCAATGATTGTCAAACTCTTCGGTCGACGTGAACGAGAAGTCAATACTTTTGCAACAAGCGCATCAGGAGTGCGCGACACCGGCATCAAAGCTGCGTTGTATGGGCGAGTGTTCTTCGTTGCTCTTGGTCTTGTCGGAGCGATGGGAGCTGCAGCCATCTATGGCATCGGTGCACAACTTGTTGTCTCCAAATCAATCACTCCAGGAACGTTGGTTGCATTAGCTGCGCTTGTCACTCGCATCTATCAACCTCTCACTGGTCTCACCAATGCGCGTGTCGAAGTCATGACGGCGTTTGTTTCATTTGATCGTGTGTTTGAAGTGTTGGATGCACCGGTGTCCATCGTTGATCGACCTGGAGCAATTGATTTGGTGGAACCTCGTGGCGAGATCGAGTTCGACAATGTCGTCTTTCGGTATCCGCCCGCATCAGATTCATCCGTTGCATCGCTGGAAACGCCGGGAGGAACATCAGGTGATCCTGATGTCGACGTGTTGAAGGGCATCAGCCTTCATGTCGCGGCAGGTGAGACTGTCGCAGTTGTTGGTTCTAGCGGTTCCGGCAAGAGCACGATGGCGACATTGGTGCCTCGCTTGTATGACGTCACAACAGGTGCTGTACGAATTGACGGACATGATGTTCGTGACCTCACGGGAGACTCACTTCATGATGCCATTGGTGTGGTGACACAGGATCCGCATCTCTTTCACGAAACCATCAAGGCCAATTTGTTGTACGCACGACCTGATGCAACAGATGAAGAAGTGATTGCTGCCTGTGACGCAGCTCGTATTCACTCAACAATTGCCGCATTGCCTGATGGTTACGACACCTTTGTTGGCGAGCGCGGTTATCGCCTCTCTGGTGGAGAAAAGCAGCGCGTGGCCATTGCCCGCATGCTGCTGAAGAATCCAGCAATCATGATTCTTGACGAAGCCACGAGCCATCTCGACAATGAGAATGAGTCATTGGTGCAAGAAGCGCTTGAGGCTGCGTTGCACGGCAGAACTGCCCTTGTGATTGCGCACCGATTGTCGACAATCCGCGATGCTGACCGCATTGTCGTTGTTGATAATGGCCGCATTGTGGAACAAGGAACCCACGATGCCTTGATGGAACTTGATGGCGCCTATGCCTCTCAGGTTCGTGCCGGCGGTTCTTTCGGTGCTGCCACACCAACTCTCTAGAGTGTGAGCAATGTCTTCTGAGATTGAATTCGTCAACGGAATCCCTTCCTTCACTGTTGGTCAATTTGCTGGCGTCCTGAATCAGGTCATGAAGGCGTCTTTTGACGAAGGCGTATGGGTGGAAGGTGAGATTGAGGGAGTCAAGCGTCCGAACCCTCATATGTACTTCACTTTGATTGAAAAAGTTGATGGCGCGAAAGCGCAGTTGAATGTCAATCTTTTTGCGGGGCCATTAAAGAACATTCAAGCAAAACTTCGTAATCAAGGCATCGAATTGAAGGATGGCTTGAAGGTGCGCCTCTATGGTCGGCCCGACTACTACGCGCCTTTTGGCAAATTGTCACTTGTGGTGTCAGACATTGACACACAGTTCTCGGCCGGAGACATTGCCGCAAAGCGCGAAGAACTATTGCGAGCACTTCTTGAGAAAGGCGTCGACAAGGTCAACAAGCGCAAGCCTGTGCCGTTAGTGCCCTTACGTCTCGGCATTATCTCTTCCAGCCAGGCTGCAGGTTGGGCCGATGCACAACAGCATCTTTTGGAATCAGGTATTGGCTTTTCTATTTCGTTTATTGATGTACGCGTACAAGGCGATGATGCTGCGCCGCAAATTATTCGCGCATTGAAGACATTCTCTCGCCGTGATGACATCGATCTTGTTTTGTTGATGCGTGGTGGTGGATCAAAGGGAGACCTTGCGGCGTTTGATGACGAAGGTATCGCAATGGCAATCTCCCAATGTGCTCATCCGGTGTTCACAGGTATTGGCCATGAGATTGATACAAGCATTGCCGATGTCATTGCGCACACGGCCAGCAAAACACCTACTGCGTGTGCTCAGGCAGTCATTGCTTTGGTTGAAGAATTCCTCGGAGAGTTGGCGTATTCAGCAGATCAACTGCGTCGTGTCACCGAGGGCTCTCTTGTGAGAGCGCGTTCTCGAATCAATATGTCGATTGAACGACTGACAACGAGACCACGTATCGCTTTGGAACGTCAGGCTCAAAGAGTCGCAATGCATGCTTCAGCGATTCGTTTACTCGACCCTGTCACCACCATGGCTCGTGGATGGAGCATCACTCGTGATGAAGACGGAAAAGTTGTTCGTTCTCGAACTGATGTTTCTCCCGGCCAGAAAATCACCACGTTGCTTGCCGATGGCAGCATCACCAGCACAGTAGAAGGGGTTGCATAATGGCAACAAAGAAGGCTCAATCAGCAGACCCAGCGGGTTATGCAGAGGCAATGCGTGAAGTCGAATCGATTCTTTCTGAATTGGATTCTCCGTCGGTCGACGTTGATGTGTTGTCGACAAAAGTTGAACGCGCATCCTTTCTCATTAATTGGTGCAATGAGCGCATCTCTTCTGCACAGATGACAGTTGATGCACTTGTTGCTGATCTCGGAGTCTTTGAAGAAGACGAATCTGATGAAGATGATTTTGACGATGATGACTTCGACGAGGATGAAGACGACGAATGAGTTCAACGAGTGAACTCATTGCTCGTGTTGACGCATTACTTGCGCAGACTCTTGAGGAGAATCAGCAACGGTGGGCACCACTTCAGCAAGATCTCCACACAATCTTTGAAGAGATTCAGGCTCTTGTCCTCGGTGGGGGCAAGCGTTTGCGTCCACAGTTCAGCCATTGGGGCTGGGTAGCTGCTGGGGGAGACCCAACGTCGGCAGAATCACCGCGAATTGGTGCGGCGATCGAATTGCTCCATGCTGCAGCACTCTTCCATGACGATGTCATCGATGATGCCGATACTCGTCGCTCTCGACAGTCAACGCATAAGAACTTCGCAGAGAGCCACTCGACAAACGGCTGGGTGGGTGAGTCTCGACGATTTGGTGAAGGCTCGGCGATTCTCATCGGCGACATCACGTATGTCTTGTCCGACTCTTTGACCAATTCCCTTTCCGCGGAAGCGCGTCTCATCTGGCACGACCTACGACTTGAAATGAACATTGGGCAATACCTCGATGTGTTGGGCTCTGCCCGTCAAACTCGCGATATTGCTGAAGCAGACCTGATCTGTCGTATGAAGAGCGCCAAGTACACGATCGAACGTCCACTGCATCTCGGAGCCGTTGCGGCAGATCCGAAGCGGGGTTCAGCCTTGATGCCGATGTTGTCGGCATATGGTCTGCCGCTTGGCGACGCTTTCCAAATGCGCGACGACATTCTGGGCGCTTTTGGCGACACCGCCATCACCGGCAAGCCAGTGGGCGGCGATTTCCGTGAGGGGAAACCCACACCATTGTTGGCTCGTGCCTGTGCCGTTGCGAACGCTCAGCAGGTTGAAGTTCTCAACATGGTCGGTGCGCCAGATCTATCTGACGAAGACATCGCAAAGATTCAACAAGTGGTCACAGAGACCGGAGCTCTTCAGGTGATGGAAGATGTCATCAGTATGAATCATGCACAAGCACTGCAGGCTCTGAAGAAATCTGAGATGCAAGGTGAATCATTTGATGCGCTGGTACATCTTGCAGATGTTGTCACGCAGCGCGTGATCTAAATCGCAGCGTAGATATCAAGTGCATCTTGCATCGTGATGTCAGTCATCACTCCTGCTTCTGCCTTAATCGCTTCGATCCATGGTGGCGACACTTTGCATGTCACTGCAATCGGGTCATCGAGACCAGATGTGGCAACTGCAAGATGTGTGAACGTCACTGCATAGTTCGGTGGGCGAGCGTCGCGCGATAGTTCAATGAGTGCCCACGGATCAGGTGCTTGTCCGACTCGTGGTCCTGCGACCGAAATTTCAGAACTAGATGTTGCGTGAATGGAACCGCCGGTAAGACCAGGACCATCAACGATGACGGCTCCGCGAACCAGTGATGGACGTGCACCTGCAATTAGGAATGCAACGTAGCCACCAAGTCCACGGCCAAGAACTGTTGCTTCGCCGAGGTAGCGAAGTGCAACGTCAACATCTGCCATCAGTATTTCTGCTGAGTAGCCACCACCACGCGGCACCGTGGAATCACCATGACCCGTGAAGTCAAGTGCCCAGATGGGGCCAGACCACGAAAGTGGCAAAGAGGCAATGTTTACTGCGCTTTCGCCAAGGCCGTGCAATAAGAGCAAAGGCCGGCCGGCGCCGTCTTGTAACTGATGCAGCGCAAGCGTGATGCGATTGTGCTGCAGAGAAATTGTCTGTATCGCAGTGCTCATGACAAGAAATCCAGTACTAGTTTGCTCACACGTTGTGGGTCTTCAATGTGAATGAAGTGCCCAATGTCTTCCAACACTTCAAGACGTCCGCCTTGTGGAATCCACGGCAACACATCGCGTGCACGTGCACCCCAGCCCATTGGTTCATCAACTGTTCCGAGTAGTCCAAGAAATGGAATGGGAAGAGATGCCATGCGCAACGCACTCCACTCAGGACGCCATGGTCCGAATCCACCGAAGCGCATCGAAGGATCAAGTTTCCATCTCCAGCCGTCGGCCTCGTGTCGTGCGCCAACGGTGACGAGATACTCCAACCATTCAATAGAAAGTCGTGGATTCATTTTCGCGCGGCGTGCAGCAAGGTCAACAAGTGTTCCTGGTTTACGAATGGCAGTTGCTGCATTGTGTCGGTTGTCAAGCCATGAACCGATTTCGTTTGCCATGAGACGCGTTTGATCATGATCGGGAACATCGGGCATGCGTCGCTTGCTCGGCATGCCATCAATATTCACCATGCGTGAAGCGCGATACGGACTTGCTTCGATCAACTGCATCATCAACGCGCCACCCTTGGAATGGGCGACGACAGGTGCGGCTGTATCGGTTGTGGATGTCATCACTGCCAATGCGTCACGGATATCTGCATCCCAGCTGTACATCTCCGCGTAATCGCTGTCGCCATGTCCGCGATGATCCCAGGTGACCACTCGCCAGCCTGCGTCGGCAATGAGCGGACCGAAGACATCAAAGGTACGGGCAAAGTCTGAGCCGCCATGGACCAGAAACACCACGGGATCTGACTCTCGGCCCCATTCGTACACCGCAATACCAACATTGTCTGCATTGACCTGGCGAAATCGGTCCGGCTGTCGGGCGCCAGGGTAGGTGCGGGTGTCTGTACTCATCGAGGTACGAGGTTAGGACAGTGGAGCCAACTGAGACCACATGGGGCGAACACGGGACAGTTGCGTCATCGCCGTAACATGAGGGGGATGTTTCTTCGCACTCGCCTCCACATGTACCTCTTGTGGAGCACATGCGCGTTTGCGTTTCTTGCGATCATTTCCGGTCTTCTCACCGATGGCGGCTCTGGTGCAGCGAGCGACACAACACTCGTGCAAGGTGCGAGTACTACAACGACCACTGTTGCACCGGGACCAACCACTGCACCACGTACATATGTCGTGCAGCCGGGAGAGTCCCTCTTCGCTATTGCGATGAAGTTCAATCTCAGCGCACCAGCTCTTGTGGAGTTGAACAACATCAAAGACCCAGACCGTGTGTCTGCAGGCACACAGTTATTGCTCCCGCCCAGTAACGGTTTCGTGGCCATTGGTGCATCAACCACGATGGCTCCGTAGCCATTCAGAAAAGCCACATGGTTTTGACCCCATGCGACATCATTTCTTTCATACACTGAAGTTATGACCACAACATTTTGGCCCACGCAAGAACATTGGTCCGTTGCAATTCCTTTACGTACTCCGCACCCGCGTCTTGAGTGTCTCGCCGAAACTGGTTTTGTTGGTTTGAAGCCCATCGCATTTGATGTTCCACAACACGAATGGGAATCACTTGAGTACTTCGATTGGAAGAGTGGCGGCGACACAAACTTCGCACCACTCGCATCTGCAGACGGAGAACTTGACTGTCGCGGATTCTGGGACAAGGGAAAAACTGACAAAGATGCCATCTGGACATCGAACGCAAAACTAGCGCCAACATTGAAGAATTACGTCGATTCGGTCGGCGCCAACTTTGGTCGTGTGCGCATCATCAAGCTTGAGCCACAAGATCGCGATCAAGCAATTCGTTCGATTCACCGTGACGACAACAATCGCTTCAACCCAGAGAATGAAGGATGGGTTGTGCGTTCATGGGTGGAACTCACCGACAGTCCCGACAGCTACATGTTGCTGATGGACAATGGTCCAGACGGATTGCCAGACCCATCAACCGAGCGTCGCGTTCCACTTTCAAAGGGTTCACGTTTTGTTGTTGACACACAACGCTTATGGCATGTGGTTGTTCATAACCACGATTTCCCTCGGTACGCATTGATTACAAGTTTTGAGAGCGGCGCTGCTCTCGATTCATTTATCTCACGCGAACGCGCGTAAGTGCATTGCGCAATGTGCGCGATTAGAAAGCCGCGATAATCGCGCCCATCACTGCAAGTGCAACGATGTCGTTCCCTGCTTCAAGAGCCCAAGTAAGAAATCCTTGGCCTGCGAAAAGTCGATGACCGACTGATGACATCGCTGCAATTCCGATTCCGAGTGCAACAGCAATCAGTGCACCCTGCGCAATAGACGCGTTCTCGTAGAGACCATTGATGACTCCAGACAAGATGATTGCTTGGATGAACATTGATCCGACCAAGCTGGCGAAGATTGCACCCATGTTTGTGCCCTTGCCAGGAACCTCATCGGCTGGCTTTCCCATGGCACGCCACCACAGAGGGAAAAAAGTCTTGGGGCTAAACCACAGGGCACCCGCACTAAAACCGGCAACGGTGGCCAAGAAGATGGCAAAAATGTTGAAAGAGCTGAAATCCATGAGTTCCCCTTGTTGGGGAATCAGATTAGAGGGCTGATTCGATAGCGGAAGTGATGACGCCGTCGTCGGGAGATGTCTTTGGGTGGAAGCGAGCGATCACTGCGCCATCGCGACCAATGAGGAACTTTTCAAAGTTCCAACGGATGTCGCCCTTTTCGCCTTCCGCATCAGCGACGGGTGTTAACGATGCGTAGAGAGGATGCTGGTTCTCGCCGTTGACGTCGATCTTCTCGGTGAGAGGGAATGTGACGCCGTATGTGGTGGAGCAGAAGGTTGCGATTTCTTCTGAAGTGCCGGGCTCTTGCCCAAGAAACTGGTTACAAGGAACGCCGACCACAGTGAAGCCGCGATCGCCGTAGGTCTTCTGCAAGGCCTCGAGTTGTTCGTACTGCGGGGTGAGTCCGCACTTGCTTGCCACGTTGACGAGCAAGGTGACTTTCCCATCAGCTGCAGCCAATGCGTTTGGCTGGCCGTTCAGTGTTGCGATGGGGGTTGCGTAAATGCTCATGCAGAGTGCAACCCATCAAGCAGAGGTTGGATTCCCGAAATGGGGAAATTTAAGCCCGGTACGCGACAGCGAGCTCTGCCACCTCACGCATGATGCGTGAGATGTCGAAGTCCTTTGGTGTGTACACAGCGGCCACACCTTGGCTCATGAGAAGGTCACGGTCTTCTTCGGGAATGATTCCACCCACGATGACGGGGGCATCAACACCTTCAGCACGCAATTGGCGAACCACTTCTGGAACTAGCTGCATGTGGGATCCCGAGAGGATGGAGAGTCCGACGACATCGGGATCTTCGTCTCGAGCGCTAGCAACAATCTGCTCAGGCGTCAGACGGATACCGCTGTACACGACTTCCATTCCTGCATCTCGTGCAGCAACGGCAATTTGTTCAGCTCCATTGGAGTGACCATCAAGGCCTGGCTTTGCCACGAGGAAACGAGGCGGGCCACCGGCAATTGACTTCACAAACTCAGCAACTTCAGCAAGTGCGTGAGTGCGACGACCGACTGCAGCGCCAACACCAGTGGGTGCACGGAACTCGCCAAACACTTCGCGAAGAACTGCAGACCATTCACCCGTTGTGCCACCAGCTTCAGCCAATTCAATTGATGCTTCCATGATGTTTTCATTGGATTCAGCAGCTGCACGCACATGAGCAAGTGCTGCTTGCACCCGTGCGTTGTCACGCGATGAACGCCATGCTGCAACGTCGGCAATCATTTCATTTTCAACAGCAGGATCAACAACCAGAATGTTGCCAGGAACAGCGAGTGGGCTGTCTTCTGACTCGGTGTATGAGTTCACACCAACAACAACTTGTTCACCGCCTTCGATGCGACGTGTGCGTGTCGCCATTGAACGCACTAAGCGACCCTTGAGTTCATCAACAGAATTGAATGCACCACCGAGTGACAGCACTTCTTCAAACTCTGCCCATGCAGCATCGCGAAGCTCCGCAGTGCGTGCTTCGATGACCTTTGATCCGTCAAAGATGTCTTCGTACTCAAGAAGGTCTGATTCGAATGCAAGCACTTGCTGCATACGCAATGACCACTGCTGGTCCCACGGACGAGGTAAACCAAGAGCTTCGTTCCATGCAGGCAACTGCACGCTTCGTGCACGAGCATTCTTCGAAAGTGTGACTGCGAGCATTTCAAGAACGATGCGCTGAATATTGTTTTCTGGCTGCGCCTCGGTGAGACCAAGCGAGTTCACCTGCACGCCATAACGGAAGCGACGAGCCTTTGCGTCGGTGACGTTGTAGCGCTCGCGACCAATGCGGTCCCACAACTCTGTGAACGCGCGCATCTTGCACACTTCTTCAATGAAGCGAATGCCGGCATTGACGAAGAATGAGATGGAGCCAAAGACTTGGTCGAACTGTGCATCGTCAACCTGACCGCTCGCACGAACAGCATCAAGAATGTCAACAGCTGTAGCAAGTGAATACGCAATCTCTTGCACTGGTGTCGCACCTGCTTCTTGCAAGTGGTACGAGCACACATTCATGGGGTTCCACTTCGGTGCGTTCTGCGCACACCAGGCCACCATGTCAACGATGAGTCGTTTCGATGGCGCTGGCGGGAAGATGTACGTACCGCGTGAGAGATATTCCTTCACGATGTCGTTCTGCGTGGTGCCACGAAGTTCTTGTGACGTTGTGCCTTGTTCACGCGCATTGGCAACGTAGAGAGCAAGCATCCATGCAGCGGTGGCATTGATGGTCATCGATGTGTTCATCTTGCCCGGAGGAATGGAGTCGAGCAGTGTGCGCATGTGGCCGAGGTGGGCGACAGGAACGCCAACCTTGCCGACTTCTCCGTGCGCCAACACATGGTCGGGGTCGTATCCGGTTTGCGTCGGCAAGTCGAATGCAATGGAGAGACCGGTCTGGCCTTTGGCCAAGTTGGTGCGGTAGAGCTGGTTAGAAGCCGCGGCGGTGGAATGGCCCGAATAGGTGCGCATTAACCATGGGTCGTCACGGCGGGGGCTGCTTGCGTCAGTCACGGGTTCAGTATGGCAACGGGTGGGGGCGTTCCCCACAGCAGGGCTATGGCTGAATGGCTGAGGCCAGCAATTGCAGGTATTTCTCGCGCGGAATGGCGATGCAACCAAGGCTTTCCAGGTGGTCGGTGCGCCACTGAGTGTCGAGCAATTCCATGCCGTCAAGGGTCATCAGTTGCACGAGATACATCAGGGCCACTTTCGATGCGTCGGTCTCGACATGGAACATGGATTCACCAGCAAAGAACTTGTTGATCCGCACTCCGTAGAGTCCACCCACCAATTCACCTGCTTCATTCCATACTTCGACACTGTGTGCATGGCCTTCATTGTGCAGGTCGGTGTAGGCATCGATGAAATGCTGATTGATCCAATTGCCATCAGTGCGCATTGAGCCACATAGCGTCATGACTTCAGTGAACGCTTGGTTGACCGTGCACGTGAACTTCTTAGCGCTTTGTTGCATGGAGCGAGTGACACGAAGTCCATCCAGTGGAATGACGCCACGATCAACAGGTGACCACCATGCAAGATTGCGCTTGTTGACAAACATGGGAAACATGCCGTGCGCATACGCAAACAACAATGTGTCTGTTTCTAAATCTGCACCAGCTGCAACGATGTCGTCATCGTCGGGCCAGAGATCAGGGGATGGGAAAGTCCATCGGCATTCTGTCGGCGGCTTCATGTCACCGACCTGAATTCATCAGTACGTGTAGAAACCTGAACCGGACTTGCGACCGAGCTTGCCAGCGGCAACCAAACGGCGAAGTGTTGGAACTGCTGCGTAGTTCGCATCTGCGAACTCTGCATACAACGCATCAAGAATTGCAAGCGATGTGTCGAGACCGACAAGGTCGAGCAATGCGAATGGGCCCATTGGGAAGTTGCAACCGCCCTTCATTGCGGTGTCGATGTCTTCCATTGTTGCGGTGCCTGTTTCCCAAATGCGAATTGCATTGTTGAGGTAGGGGAAGAGCAATGCGTTCACGATGAAGCCTGCGCGGTCCTTGACCTGCACGCCATTCTTTCCGCACTGAGCGGTGAATGCGTTTGCAGCGTCGATGGTTTCATCTGATGCAGTGATTGGACGAACAACTTCGACCAATGGCATTGCTGTTGCAGGGTTGAAGAAGTGAATGCCGCACACCTTGTCGGGACGACCGGTGGCCATTGCCATTTCAACAACAGGAAGCGTGCTGGTGTTGGTCGCAAGAATTGCACTTGGCTTGACAGCCTTGTCGAGTTCAGCGAAGAGAGCTTTCTTGACGTCGAGGTCTTCGACAACTGATTCGATCACGAGGTCACAATCAGCAAGATCTGCGATCTTGTCGGTGGCTGACAAACGGCCAAGGATCGCAGCCTTGTCGTCTGCTGTGATCTTCTCGCGGGACAACTGCTTGTCGAGACCCTTTTCGATGGAGGTGATCATTGCCTGTGCTGATGCAGCACTGCGTGAGCGAACGATGACTGTGTAGCCAGCCTTCGCAGCAACTTCTGCCAAGCCTGAACCCATGATGCCTGAGCCGCAAATACCGATTGTCTTCATTTCAAACCTCCCGAATGAGTACTCGCGAGGCTAACAACAGGCCCTTCTTTTTGAAGAACCCGCAGTGAAAGCGCTTACTGCTCGGCGATGGTGATGGTCTTGACGGTGACCGTACGGCTGGGCTTGCCGCCAAGGCCGTCCATGGTTGCCTCATGAAGACCGATGATCTTCTTGATGACATCGAGACCCTTGGTGACCTTGCCGAAGGTGACGTAGGTGCCCTGACCGTCGAGGGCAGATGCCTTCGGACCTGTCACGAAGAAGAACTGGGCTCCGGCCGAATCTGGAGCACCGGTGCGAGCCATCACGAGGTCACCCTCGGAGTATGCATACGGGCCACCTTCGTCCTTGATGGTGTACCCGATGCTGTCACTCGCGCTGAAACCGCCACCCTGGATGATGTCGATGGAGGGGTCAGTACGGAAGATGGTGGTGCCGTCGTAGTACTTGTACCGAGACAACGAAACGAAGTTGTTCACGGTGCCAGGCACCGCCTGGGCGTTGAGCGCAACGACAACCGAGCCTTCAGATGTGTTGAAGGTCGCGGTGTAGGACTTCGCAGGATCAATGCACTTCTTCATCGAGTCACTGAATTCCTCGACACGCTTCTGGGAGCCATCGGTCTTCGGGCAGGCAGTGGTGCCTTCAACAATGGTGAGGGGCTTGCCGACCACAGTTGATGCAGGGGCATTGGAGGAATCCGTGGATACCGAGGTGTCGGTCGGAGCAACAGAGGTGACAGCAGGTGCGGCTGTCTCGCTGCCGCCTCCCAACTGGGAGATTGCGAAGAGTGCAATCACAAGGACGGGGATGCCCACCCCGAAGATCAGCCCCCGCTTGGTGAGCTTGCTGCGCTGTTGTTTCCGGATGCGTTCCTGACGAGCGCGATCTCGGTTGGCTTTTTGACGTTCTCTTTTATCTGTACCCACGAAGTCGGCAGGTTAGTACCTCACGGGTATCCTCTTCCATCGGTGGCACTCATTGTTCAAAAATATGGCGGCACGTCGGTCGCAGACCCTGACCGCATTAAGTCGGTGGCGGACCATATTGCCTTCACGCGGAAGCACGGAAATGACGTCGTCGTGGTCGTTTCGGCCATGGGAAAGAGCACCGACAACCTTTTGTCCCTTGCCAATGCAGTCTCCGATGTGCATCCGGGGCGCGAGATGGACATGTTGCTCAGCACCGGCGAGCGCATCTCGATGGCGCTGTTGTCTATTGCCTTGGCCGGAATCGGCGTTGAGGCTGTCAGTTTCACGGGTTCACAAGTCGGCATCATCACCGACACCATTCACACCAAAGCCAAGATTCTGGAAATCACCGGCGATCGCGTTCGTGATGCATTGGCAGAGGGCAAGGTTGTTGTCGTTGCCGGATTCCAGGGTGTGTCGACCAGCAATGAGATCACGACACTGGGACGTGGTGGGAGCGATACCACCGCAGTCGCAATTGCTGCGGCGCTGAATGCCGATGTGTGTGAGATCTACACCGATGTGACTGGTGTGTTCTCCGCTGACCCGCGTATTGCACCACAAGCTCGCAAGCTCACACGGTTGCAGTTTGATGAGATGCTCGAGATGGCCGGTGTCGGTAGCAAAGTTCTTGCGCTTCGATCAGTCGAATTCGCTCGTAATCACAATGTTCCTATCCATGTTCGTTCCAGCTTTACGTGGGAGCACGGCACGTGGGTGAGCGCAGAAAAATCACAAGGAGACACTTCAATGGAAGAGCCAATTATTTCCGGCGTAGTGAATGACGCCAGTGAATCAAAGGTCACTGTTGTTGGTGTGCCTGACCGCCCAGGTATCTCAGCTGCACTGTTTGAAAACCTTGCGAACGCAAACATCAACGTTGACATGATCGTGCAAAACACATCGAAAGATGGTCTTACCGACATTTCATTCACGATGCCAAAAGCAGATATGAAAGTTGCAGAAGAAATCGTGTCGCGCGTTGCATCAGAAATCGGTGCACAAGGCGTCACACACGATTCGGAAATTGCCAAAGTTTCTTTGGTGGGTGCTGGGATGAAGACAAGCCCTGGCATTGCAGCCAAGATGTTCCGTGTTCTTGCAGACAACAACATCAACATCCATATGATCTCGACGAGCACCATTCGCGTTTCAGTGGTGGTGTCCTCTTCAGACATGGAATCAGCTGTTCGTTCGCTTCACACAGCGTTCGATTTGGACTCTGGTACTGCGTATTCGGCACCATTGCCCGAACGCAAGTAACGAGCCTGCAATACTCAACTAATGGCTCTTCGTCGACAAATCATCCCGTGGCGTGCCGCTGGCACTCGCGCCGAGATGCGACGCAACGCTGACGAGGTCGTTCGTGACACCGGTTGGGTGTTCAACAATCAGACTGGCTCATCGCTCACCTTGGAAGAATTCGTTCAGACAGGTGATGCAGAAGTTGAGATTTATCTCGATCGTTTTCAGTGGTCAGAGATGGCACCACAATCATCAGTTCTTGAAATCGGATCTGGCATTGGTCGAATGACTGCAGCTCTCACACGACGGTTCGCTTCTGTGATTGCAACCGATGTTGATGCAGCATTCCTCGAGCGTTGCCGTGAGACCGTTGCTCGCTTCGGCACTGTCAGCGCATTACGCACCGTGCACATTGCTGATGGCAGTTCGATTAACACGGCAGATGATTCCGTGGATGCCGTGTTCTCCTACATCACGTTGCAGCACTGCAAAGCCAGTGATGCCCTTCGTCTCACCACCGAAGCACTTCGTGTCGTCAAGCCCGGCGGATACATCGCACTGAATTACCGCACCTGGGTGCCCGCCGACATCATCTTGGTGCCTGCTGGTGGCGTGATGCGTTGGTTGTGGCGTATCCCTGTGGTGGGTCAGCGTTTGTCGCAGTGGCGTTGGTCAACCCGTTTGGGCTGGCAGGCGAATCGCCTTGACCCTCGACGCGTTCTTGCATTGTTGGAGGCCAGCAATATCAGCCTGAAAGACCCTGTGATTCTTCATCATCCAGGTCGCCCTCAGCGCAGTGTTTCGCTTAATGGAACAGTGGTTCGCCAGCGTGATCTCGACGTGGCAAATAAAAGTCATTGGTGGCTGGTCGCACAAGCCCATTAGCCTCAACACCCATGCGCGTAGGTGTAGTAGGAGCAACCGGTCAAGTGGGAAGCGTGATGCGCTCTCTTTTGGCCGAACGCCAATTCCCCATTTCAGAACTTCGTTTTTTTGCGTCCGCTCGTTCAGCGGGCAGCACGTTGCCATGGAATGGCGGCGAGATTGTGGTGGAGGACGCATCAACGGCAGACCCCTCTGGTCTCGACATCGCATTGTTCTCAGCGGGTGCAACGTCATCGCGTGAACTCGCACCAAAGTTTGCTGCTGCTGGCGTCACGGTGATTGATAACTCCAGCGCATTCCGCATGGACCCAGAGGTGCCATTGGTTGTCAGCGAAGTAAACGGCGAGTTGGTGCACAACTTGGCAAAGGGAATCATCGCAAACCCCAACTGCACCACGATGGCTGCAATGCCAATCTTGAAGCCTCTTCACGATGAAGCAGGATTGCTCAAGATGATTGCAAGCACGTACCAAGCAGTCAGCGGTGGCGGACTTGCAGGTGTGGAAGAACTTGATGTGCAGGGTCGCGCGATGGCCGAACGTGCTGCAGAACTCACCTTTGATGGTGATGCTGTGATCTCACCAACTCCGAAGAAGTTTGCGCGCACGATTGCATACAACGTGTTGCCACTCGCCGGCTCGTTGGTCGATGATGGCGAAGGCGAAACAGACGAAGAGAAGAAGTTGCGCTTTGAGAGTCGCAAAATCCTCAATATTCCTGGGCTTTTGGTGTCGGGCTTGTGTGTGCGAGTTCCTGTATTCACGGGACACTCCATCGCAATCAATGCAGAGTTTGCAAAGAGCATCACAGTTGCTCGCGCTCATGAACTACTCGCCAATGCACCTGGTGTTCGTTTGGTTGACATTCCAACGCCGTTGGAAGCTGCAGGCAAAGACCCCAGCTATGTGGGCCGAATTCGTCAGGACGAAACAGTCGACGGCAATCGCGGTCTGGCGTTGTTCTTGAGCAACGACAACTTGCGCAAGGGTGCTGCGTTGAACGCAGTACAAATTGCTGAATTACTGATTAAGTAATTTTGTCGCGTTATTGCGCGACGGTGTCAGCTGCATCTGCCGTGACTTCTTCGGTCACGGTTGCTTCTTCTGCGATCTCTTCTTCAAGATCAGGAGTGGGAATACCTTCTGCGTAGCAACCGCCACCGGCAATTGCGGTGACAGCTTTGCGCAAGCGAAGTGAGTCGAGAGGCTTGATGGTCCATCCGTCGGCACCGCTACGGCGCGCCATGTGAACATCGGCAACACGATCGAGAAGCATGAGGACCGGAACCTTGGGCAATGCACCACTCGACTGGTCGAGGCGAAGGTCCATCGTGATGGCCATGCCGCCCATGCTGCCAACCTGCATGTCGAGGATGGCGATGTCGGGGGTGTTGGCTGCAACAGCGGGAGCAACCTCGCGACCGTTTGAAAGCACGGCAAAGGTGGTGGACGGGGAGTCGAGCGCGGCTTTGACCTCGTTGACGACCCACTGGGCATCGGTTGCAATCAGGATGTGCACGGGAAGAACTCTACTGCCGAGCCTGTGGGGCTGCGAGTTGCTGGGCCAAAACCACAATGGATTCCATGTCATGGATGTCAGAGGGCATCTCGGTTGCGGTGGAGGAAGGGACCCCAGCAAATTTCTCTTGAGCACGGTCGAGGAAACCGTTGATGCCTTCTTCGGCGCGTTCGGCGTCTTCACACAGTTCTGCCAAGAGAGCGTGTGCCAGCGCGGTGTCGCCACTGCTTGCCGTGGCTGCAAGATGCTCAGCTGTTGAGGAGGTGGTACCAAAACGAGGAGGCATGCGATTCGCAACAATCATCTTCAACGTGATGCCGAGACGCTTCAATTCGGAAACGAAATGGTCCGCTTCCTTTAAAGCATCAGGTGATGGCGCAGTGACGACAACGAAGCCGGTCTTGTCGCTACGGAGTGTGTCGGCCACTGCGAGAGCACGGCGTGAGAATTCGTTTTCCATTCCGTCAAATGCCTTGAGGAATGCAGCAACACCAGAGAGTGCATCAGAACCGACAATGTTGGAGATGAGTTTGAGGACGGGAGTGAGTGCAGCATTTGCAATGCGGAAACCACCGCGACTTGGCGCAATGAGCAGACGCACAATCGGATGTTTCAAGAAACGTGCGAGACGCTCTGGCGATTCAAGAAAGTCCAATGCGTTTCTCGATGGCGGAGTATCAACAATGATGAGATCAAATCGTTCGTCGTTACTGAGTTCGTAGAGACGTTCGGCTGCCATGTAATCGCGAGTACCAGAGATGGAACGCGAGAGATTGCGATAGAAGGAATTGTCCATCACTTCGCGCGCGCGTTCAGGCGTGGGCGAAGTACTGCGCACTAAATTGTCGAATGTCTCGCGCACGTCAAGCATGGTGACCCACAATTCGCCAATGGAATCAGTGTTTACTTGCTGTGGTTCGTTGCCAAGATCGTTTGTCAGGCCGATTGCGTCAGCGAGACGTTTCGCAGGGTCAATGGTGATGACGCACACACGCCGACCTAATTGAGCAGCGCGAACACCGAGCGCAGCAGCCACACTTGTCTTCCCTACGCCGCCTGTGCCGCACGTGACGAGAACTTGTGCGTCAGCGCAGAGTGCATCAATCGTGAGTGTGGTCATGGCAGTGCGTCAATCGCGAGAGCAAGGTCTTCGACCATTGCGTTGACTAGTTCTGCACCATCAAGACGACGTCGAGTGATGGTCATCTGTGGAAGCTCAAGCGTGTTACTGAGAACGGCGATTGCTTCTTGTTGCGCTTGAGAACGTTGTGATGCATACGTGTACGCATCGACAAGTTCTTGCGACATGTCTGTCGTTGACAGTGACGGAACGTCAGGCTCTTTCTTGTTGACAACAACGGGTGCCAAAACAATGTGAACGTCATCGCGCAATTCTGTTGCTGCTTCCACAGTTTCTTGCACGGGTGTCATCGCTGGTGTTGTCACCATCAGAATTTTGCAACGAGTTCCATCAGCGAGCATCGCGAGAACCTCATCGGCTTGTTGCGCAATCGGGCCGGTAGCCAGTGCACGCTTCAGTTGCAGTGGAGCACGAACGAGATCGATGGCATGACCAGCTGCGGGGCCATCCACGATGATGATGTCGGCGCGCAGTTCTTTTTCGAATGCCTTGATTCGCCCGAGAACAAGAAGATCGTCGAGGCCAGGTGCCGTGGTGGCGACCAATTCCACGATGCCGGACTTGGCCAGCTGGCGTGAAATAAGTCCCATACCCTTTGAGGCCAGGTAGTCGGTGAGGGCATTACCGGGGGTAACGGTGACCCTTTCCAAGCGTTCATGGGCAGGAACCTCAATGGTTTCAGCGTCAAAAGAGACCAAAAGGGCTCGAAGGCCACTTTGGGCAGCCAAGAGCGCCAGCGAGCCTGCCACTGCGGATTTCCCCACGCCGCCTTTGCCAGCAACAATGAGGACACGCTGTGCCGTGAAAAAGTGGTGTGGTTCCATAACGCAAGGAGAGACCTTTGAGGGTAGGCGCAAAAAGACGCATCATGTGCGGACTTGGTCTGGTTCTTGTCGGACCAGTGATGGGAGTCCTGACGGCCAATGGCGCGCAGGCTTCCACAGGTGCAGAAAAATTGGCGCCAGTTGACGTCGTTGAGGTCAGTGGCATTGTCGACGCCATCGTGGCGCAGAGCATTGGCGAGTCGATTGAGCGCTCGCAGAACAATGGTGCACAAGCTGTGGTGCTGCAGTTCAACACCAAGGGTGCAGTTGTTGGTCGTGATCGCATGGCAGAGATTGCGACTGCAATTCAGGAGTCAAAGATTCCTGTTGCCATCTGGGTCGGGCCGAGCGGCTCGCGCGCCTATGGCCTTCCTGCACAGTTGCTTGCGGTTGCGGACGTGACTGCCATGGCACCAGGCGCACGCATGGGTCGTACCGGAACGATGTTGACTGTTAACGGAAAGCCTCTGAGCTTCGGCGCAGCTGATGATGCGATCTATGCAAAAACACTTGGGTTCCTTGAAGCACGTGAACAGGATGTATTGAAGTTTTCGACAGACGACCGTGGCGTGCCGGTGTTGCGCAACATGTTGTTTGCACTTGACGGTTTGACCATTCGCGGCACAACTCTCGACACCGTTGCAGACGTGTTGGACAAGAACGGTCAAGTCATTCGTGAGGCAACAACTGTTCGCTTCTTTAAGTTGGGCTTGATGCCACGCTTGTTGCACACGGTTGCTAGCCCGCCATCGGCATATCTGTTGACCACTATTGGCCTTGCACTATTGATCTTTGAGTTCTTTACTGCGGGTATCGGCATCGGTGCGTTTGTTGGATCCGTGTGCTTGGTTCTTGGAACGCTTGGCATGGGGGCTCTCCCCATGAGTGGCTTTGGCCTGACTTTGTTGATTCTTTCGATGATTGCGTTTGCAATCGACGTACAAGTCGGCGTGCCGAGATTGTGGACTGGTCTAGGGCTAGTTGCCTATATCGGAGCGTCGTTCACGATGTTCCGAAGTGTTGATGGTCTCACGATGCGACCGGGGTGGTTATCGCTCCTGGTGTGCATTGTGGGTGTTGCACTGACGTTCATTGTCGGCATGCCATCGATGGTGCGCACGCGATTTGCGACACCAACAATTGGTCGCGACAACTTGGTGGGCACCACCGGCGTCGCAGTCGGCGACGTGAATCCAGAAGGAATCGTTTTGGTTGATGGTGCGCAATGGCGTGCACGCACAAACCGTGCAACTCCATTGGCGAACAATGCTGAGATTCGTGTTGCAAGCATCGACGGCATCACCTTGCAGGTGGAACCACTTGAAGGTGCAGCTCGCGATTATCGAGAGGCGCGTAAGTCGCAGTAGCGGCCATGTTTCTTCTCATCATTTCTCTTGTGGTGGTTCTGCCACTGATTGAGTTGTATTTCATCGTCCAAGTAGGCCAAGAACTTGGGTTGATTCCGACGGTTGCATTGCTCATTGTGATTTCGGCAATCGGCTCAGCATTGGTGAAGCGCGAAGGCATCAAGGCGTTTCGCCGCTTTGTGGCGGCCGCACAGACCGGCGATGAACTGACGAAAGAGATTGCAAACGGTGTGTGCATTCTTGCTGCAGGTGTTTTCTTACTTGCTCCTGGATTCATCTCTGACATCCTGGGAATCGCTCTGCTGTTATCCCCGGTTCGTTTAATGATTGTGCGATTCGCAAGCCGGCGCATCCATGGGAAGACCACAGTGATACGCAGTACGCACTCGGGACCTAGGGTGGAAAACAGGGGATATCTGTCAGAGTCGAATGACGTGATTGATGTTGAACCGCACGAAGGGGATGATGAGCGGTGAGTGATACGTCAAGTGAAGAGTTTGATCCGACAACGGTGCCGGTGAAGCCAGCGGCAACGGTGTTGTTGGTGCGTGATGCAGATGCAGGCGGTGTTGAAGTGTTCATGCTTCGCCGCACATTCAATGCGGCTTTCGCAAGCGGCATGTTTGTCTTCCCCGGAGGCAAAGTTGACGACGTCGACGGTGTTGATGAAATTGCCGAATTATGTGATGGCCTTACCGACGCCCATGCAAGTTCGTTGCTGGGAATTGCAAACGGTGGTCTTGCCTATTGGGTCGCCTGCATTCGTGAATGTTTTGAAGAAGCGGGTGTGTTGCTCGCTCGTCACGAAACAACCGGTGATGTTGTTCGCTTCGACGATGAGTCAACAGCACAACGATTTGAAGTTGAGCGGGAGAACATTCACGACGGGTCTGTGGCACTTCTTGATTTATGCAAGCGTGAAGGTCTTCGTCTCACAACAGATGACATTCACTATGTGAGCCATTGGATTACACCCATGGGCGAGAAGCGCCGATTTGATACTCGCTTTTTCATTGCGCGTGCTCCACAAGCCCAAGAGCCATTGCACGATGACGGCGAAACGATTGAGAGTTTCTGGATTAGTCCACAAGAGGCAATCGAGCGCGCACACGAAAAAGACTTGATGTTGATGCCTCCAACAAAAGCAAACATTGAGTTTCTGTTGCCATTCAAAACTGCCGATGAAGTGTTGGCTGCAGCTGCTCAGGTGGGAATGCCCCAAACAATTCTGCCGAAGTTGAAGATCGACGCAGATGGTCGAGTCGTTGGAATCGCTATGCCTGGGGATCCGGAGTACGCCGTACTGTGACGCCGACCGCGACGTCTTCGTCGCGTGCGGAGCATCCGTTCATGTCGTCGTTGTCAGGTGTTTCTTCAATGATGCGCGCAGCGATGCGTGAGAACACTTCGGCAGCTTTGCCAATGCCATCGAGCACCACTGGTTGACCTGCATCGCCACCTGCAGCAACAGTTGGTTCGATCGGTACTTGGCCCAACAGTTCAACACCGATTTCATCGGCTAACGCTTGACCGCCACCGGTGCCGAACAATGCATACGACTCACCGTGGTCGCACTCAAAGGCACTCATGTTTTCAATCACACCTGCAACGCGTAAGAAACTGCGTCGTGCCATGTCGGCTGCGCGGATTGCCACCTTCTGTGCAGACACTGCAGGTGTAGTGACAATAAGAAGATCGGTGCGAGGCAACATACGTGCAAGACCCATCTGCACATCACCGGTGCCAGGCGGCATGTCGATGACGAGATAATCAAGATGACCCCACTGCACGTCATTTAAAAATTGCTCGACAGCTTTTGTGAGCATGAGTCCGCGCCACATCAGAGCAGTTCCTTCGTCTTCGACCAACATGCCAGTGGAGACAACTTTGAGAAGTCCCTCGCCGACGCGACGTTCGTTCGGCATGATCATCGGCTTGTCGCGACCATCAATCTTTTGGGCCTCAAGACGGTCGGGCATTCCCAACATGCGAGGAATGGAGAAGCCCCAGATATCTGCATCGAGGACACCAACGGTTTTGCCGGCTGCGGCAAGAGCGGCGGCAAGGTTCACGGTGACGGACGACTTGCCCACACCACCTTTGCCACTGGCAATGGCAAGGATGCGCGCTCCGGTGGGCACTGCGGTGTCGGTGGCGTTCTCGCGGGCGTTCCAACGGGCACGAGACATAACGGCTGTGCGCTCGTCGGCTGTCATCTCGCCCCAGTCGATCTTGACCTTCTGCACCCAGGGGTGCACTTCCAGGCGGCTACGAATGTCCTTTTGAATCTGGGCACGCAGAGGGCAGCCGCGGATGGTGAGCTTGACCCCAATGGTCACAATGCCGTCAGCCATGGTGATTTCTCCGGCCATTCCAAGGTCGACAATGTTGTCGCCCAGTTCTGGGTCGATGACAGCACGGAGGAGGTTACGGACCTCTTCCTCGGTGGGCGCTGGGGGAACTCTCTGGCTCACAAAATGAAGTGTACGGCGGTATCGGAAATGCCGTTAGGCATGCCTAGTATGAAGGCAACCCGGATCCTTTTTGGAGGTCATCATGATCACTCTCACAGATGTTGCAGCAAAGAAAGTCGCAGAGCTTCTCGCTGAAGAAGGCGCACAAGATCTTGCACTTCGCGTTTCCGTGAAGAGCGGTGGCTGCTCAGGCTTCTCGTACGACATGTACTTCGATGGCGACATCGCAGCAGATGACGTCACCCTCACATTCGGTGATGTCAAGGTCGTTGTCGACCCAGCATCAGCTCCGATGCTTGAAGGTGCAAGCCTCGACTTCAAGAACTCTCTCACCGAGCAGGGCTTCTCAATCTCCAACCCGAACGCACAGCGTTCATGCGGTTGCGGTAAGTCGTTTAGCTAATTCCCGCGGCTGCGAGAACTTCTCGTAGTTCTCTCGCATCAAAGATCGCATCCAGTCGATCTATCTGAATGCCCTGTGCATCAGTGATGTACAACAACGGTTCATAGCTCAGTTTGTATGCCTGGACTGCGGGCGCAGCCTCTGTTGCTGTTTTGTCTTTGTACACGTCTGCATGAACAAAAACTGCTTTGTTTTCAAGGGTTTTTGAGATCTCAATGAGTGCATCAAGGCCAGGTGCGCATGTTCCGGTTTTGCAATACGCAGGTGTTCCGATGAGATACACAACAGGCTTTCCACTCTTCAACGCTTCGGTCAATGTCATCGAATGGAATGGGCATGTGCCTTCAGGTCGTGTACAAATCGGATTCACGCCGCGTGCATTGTCGATAGTCGGTGTATCGAACGGGGGGAGAGGATCTCCCACTTTGGGCATGGGCACATCACTGGGCTTCAACACTTGGAAAGTGACTTCCGTGTCGGGGGCAATGTCGAGAGTGAGGACATAGATGCCCTCTTTCTTGATGTTGAAAACAAACGGCCAATACGGAACAGACATGTTTTCGTCGTAACGCTGTGCAGTGACTGAATCGAGAATTACGTCTCCGGTTTCACTATCAATCACTTTTGCCGTGAGTTCATCAGGCAGGGTGACTGTGCCATCGGTACCGAGAACACCTGACTTGTCGGCGAGGGAAAGGGGAAGACGCACCTTGCCAGGAACGATTGATTCGGGGGAGAAGCGCTTGGCGATCTGGAGGGATCCATCGAGGCCCTTGAGCGTGTCGGTTGAACCTGTGCCGCCGGAGCCAGACCCACCCCCGCAAGATGCCAAAACAGCACCAGCGCCCACGGTTGCGGACAGAGCAAAAAACTGTCGACGGCTAAACATCTGCGAGGGATTCATTGGTCTCAATCGTACGCCCGCCCAATGGTTGCGTAGGATTAGGGGTATGGCAGCTCCCGCACATCCTCCATATACCCCCGTCGTTCGCGCCGGAGATTGGGTCATCGTTTCTGGCCAGCTCGGAATGAAAGACGGCGCCATTGTTCCCGGCGGTGTTCGCGCTCAGACGCAGCAGGCCGTGATCAACCTCAAGGCTCAGTTGGCCACCATGGGTGCCACCATCGATGACATCGCAAAGACTCTGTGCTTCCTCACCGACATGGACACCTTCCCAACATTCAATGAGATGTATGCAGCAGGTTTTGGCAAGGCTCGCCCTGCACGCAGCACCATCGGCGTGAAGGAACTTCCGTTCGGCGGCGCAGTGGAGATCGAAGCTTGGGCATTTCTGCCTGTTGCGGCGAAGAAGCCAGCCAAGAAAAAAGCTGCGAAGAAGAAAGCGGCAGCAAAGAAGGCTGTTGCGAAAAAGGCTCCTGCAAAGAAGAAGGCGGCAGCGAAGAAAGCTGGCGCAAAGAAAGTCGTGAAGAAGTCTGCTGCCAAGAAAGCCGCTCCAAAGAAGTCGGTCAAGAAGTCCGCTCCAAAGAAGAAGAAGTAGTAGTCACATGCCTGGTCCATTGATTCTCGTTGTCATCCTTTTGGCTTTTCCAATCATTGTTGGTTTGTCCACGGCAGCTCTCGCAGGTGTAATTGGTTTTTTCCTTAACCGTGATGCAGAGATTCGTCACGAAGGTAGCGAACTGCTCGACACCAACATCTGAGTTCGCTCAGTCGTTAGGTCACTTTCATGTCTGCTGACCTTCTTGTTCATAACGCGCTATTAGTTGCAACAGTTGATGCAACTCGCCGGGAAATTCCTGGTGGCTGGATTGCAATCACGAACGGTCTGATTTCTGGTGTTGGTTCTTCAGTTGATCCAATGCCTGATGCGACGCAACGCATTGATGCCTCTGGTTGTTTGGTAACGCCAGGCCTCATCAACACGCACCACCACTTGTACCAAAACCTCACTCGTGCGTATCCGCCGATGACATCGTCACCACTGTTCGGTTGGCTGCAGACGCTGTATCCGTTATGGCGCGCGTTGAATGAAGAAAGTGCGCATGTTTCCGCATGGATTGGTTTGGCAGAACTGGCACTCTCCGGTTGCACCACTTCTACTGATCACTTGTATCTGCATCCACGTAACGGTGGAGACTTACTGAGTGCAGAGATTGCTGCAGCGAAAGATTTAGGAATTCGTTTCCATCCAACTCGTGGCTCAATGTCGTTGTCACAAAAAGATGGTGGCCTGCCGCCTGATGATGTTGTGCAAGAGGATGATGAGATTCTTGCGTTGTCACAAGTGGCAGTGGAGCGCCATCATGATCGCTCGTTTGGTGCGATGACACGTATCGCGCTTGCACCATGTTCACCTTTCAGCGTCACCAAAGATTTAATGATTCGTTCTGCAGAACTTGCAGAGAAACTTGATGTTCGTTTGCACACTCACTTTGCAGAGAACGCC
>Ga0208595_1000115_pt1 | contig 29038 bp, 37 predicted proteins | sample LakMenEpi28Jun11_FD_150742 | JGI IMG/M metagenome (GOLD analysis project Ga0208595, IMG submission 150742) | Freshwater microbial communities from Lake Mendota, WI - 28JUN2011 deep hole epilimnion (SPAdes) | ecosystem: Environmental > Aquatic > Freshwater > Lake > Epilimnion/Euphotic zone ...
GTATTTAGTGTTTGACCATTAAAAACAACAAATTGATTTTTACATATAATCCTAAAAGAGTCTTTCTTAGTCGTATCTTTTACCGTTAAATGCAAGTATAAAAAACTGTCGCAACCTTTCGAATTCAAAAGTGTATCTTTATATATTCCACTTACATTTCGGCTGATTCCATTAAAGATAATTGGTTGGTTTTTACAAATAATCAAGAACGAATCTTTCTTCGTCGTGTCATTTACCGTTAAATGTAAATAAACAAAACTATCACAGCCTTTTGCGTTTATGAGCGTATCTTTATATATTCCAGTATTATCTCGGCTGATGCCGTTAAAGACAATCGGCTGGTTTTTACACGTAATTAAGAACGAATCTTTTTTGGTGGTATCTTTTACCGTTAAATGCAAGTATACAAAACTGTCGCAACCTTGAGAATTAACCAACGTGTCTTTATACAAACCTGAAGTATTTCGTAAAATGCCATTAAAGAAAATCGGTTGGTTTTTACACGTAATTAAAAACGAGTCTTTTTTAGTCGTATCATTTACGGTTAAATGTAAATAAATAAAGCTATCACAACTTTGCGAATTGATAAGCGTATCTTTATAAATTCCACTTATATTTCGGCTGATGCCATTAAAAATTATCGGTTTATTTTTACAAATAGTTAAAAATGAATCTTTTTTTGTCGTATCTTTTACCGTTAAATGCAAGTATACAAAACTGTCGCAACCTTGAGAATTAACCAACGTGTCTTTATAAACTCCATTTACATTTCGGCTCATTCCATTAAAAACAATGGGCTGGTTTTTACAGATCGTAAGAATTGAATCCTTTTTCGTCGTGTCTTTTACCGTCAAATGTAAATAAATAAAACTGTCGCAGCCTTGTGTGTTTACCAAAGTGTCTTTATAGATTCCGCTTACATTTCGGCTGATGCCGTTAAATACAATGGGTTGGTTTTTGCAAATTGCTAGAAAAGAGTCTTTTTTTGTCGTGTCTTTCACAAATAAATGTAACGTGACGAAGCTATCACAACCTGATGCGCGTTTTAACGTATCAAAATAAGTTCCTGCAAGTTGTAAAATCGTACTTCCAAAAACCTTTGTTTGATTTTGACAAATGGTATCTAATAAAATCGTTCGAATCGTATCATTTACTGTTAAATGAAAATACATAAAGCTATCACAACTTTGCGAATTGATAAGCGTATCTTTGTAAATTCCACTTATATTTCGGCTCATTCCATTAAATACAATCGGCTGATTTTTACATATCGTCAGAAATGAATCCTTTTTCGTCGTATCTTTTACAAATAAATGCAAGTATATAAAACTGTCGCAACCTATAGAATTAACCAAGGTGTCTTTAAAAATTCCACTTACATTTCGGCTCATTCCATTAAAAACTATCGGCTGATTTTTACATATCGTTAAAAATGAATCCTTTTTCGTTGTGTCATTAACCGTTAAATATAAATACAAAAAGCTGTCACAGCCTTTCGAATTCAAAAGCGTATCTTTATATATTCCAGTATTATTTCGGCTGATGCTATTAAAGATGATCGGTTGGTTTTTACACGTAATCAAGAACGAATCTTTTTTGGTGGTATCGTTTACGGTAAGATTTAGATACACAAAACTATCACAGCCTTTGGAATTGACCAATGTATCTTTATATAAACCTGAAGTATTTCGTAAAATGCCATTAAATATAATCGGATTATTAACACAAATCGTCTGGAAGATTTGATTTGTAGTCGTATCATTTACTGTTAAATGCAAATACAAAAAGCTATCACAACTTTGGGAATTGATAAGCGTATCTTTATATATTCCACTTATATTTCGGCTGATGCCATTAAAAATTATCGGTTGATTTTTACATATCGTTAAGAAAGAATCCTTTTTGGTCGTATCTTTTACCGTTAAATGCAAGTATATAAAACTATCGCAACCTTGAGCATTAACTAACGTATCTTTAAAAATCCCACTTACATTTCGGCTGATGCCATTAAAGAGAATTGGTTGGTTTTTACAAATCGTTAAAAAAGAGTCTTTCTTGGTCGTGTCATTTACCGTTAAATGCAAGGTTACAAAACTGTCACAGCCAGAACTCCTTTTTAAAGTGTCTTTATAAATACCTGAAACTGATATCGTTTGACTCCCCATCAAATAGATTTGACTAGAACAAATGGTATCAAAAATAATATTACTTACCGTGTCATTAACAATTATTGTTAAATAAACAAAACTATCACAACCTTTTGAATTCAAAAGTGTGTCTTTATAGATTCCGGCTGAATTTATGATTTGATTATTAAAAAATATCGTCTCGTTTTTACAAATAGTTCTTAGGGTATCTTTTCGAGAGGTATCTTTTACAAAAAGTCGTAAGTAAATAAAACTATCGCATCCAAACCGGTTAATTAAAGTATCTTTATATATTCCCGAATTTATTATGTTTTGATTATTAAATAAAACCGTTTTTCCTCTACAAATGGTATCAAAAATTTGAAAGGTACTTGTATCTTTATAAATAAGATTAAGAGAAATAAAACTATCACAACCAAGATAATTTATTAATTTATAATTATAATTTCCAGATAAAGTATGCAAAATATTATTAAATATAAAAGGAAATCCTTTACACAATATTACCGTTGTATCAAGGCGCGAAGATAACTTAACCGTATCTCTAATATTTAAAGAAATATTACAAAAAACATTATTAACTGAGAGGATTTGAAGAGAAACATCCGAAGCGGGATTAATAAGTTGAATTATAACCGAATCCGAAGTAGGAATAATTATGCTATCGTTTACACCATTTATTTTGAATTTAACCAGATTATTACTTCGGCCTTTAATAACAAATTTAGCAATGGAGTCGCCACAATTAAAAGGCAATTTATACAGTTTTGGGGTATCGCAAACTGTACCACAGATACTAATTACTGGAGGTATGACAAAGTTAACCGAAGTTATTTCGTTATCTAAACCACTGTTATTTCCTATAGATCCATTAACGTGATGCCCTGTATAGCCGTATCGAGTTGTATTAATTTTAACAAAAGCCGAAGTATGTCCACCCACTTCACAAAATAAAATCGTGTCGGAAGAAGCTATTCCATTAGGAAAACCAGTATGATTAACTCCATTATTTACATTACGAGCAATCATAAATCTACTATTACTACCAACAGTTCGAGCTTGTGAATTGGTGCTTAAAATAGCTAAATTCGCAAAAATTGGATCATGCTCATTGGCAGAAATCCAAGCCGTATTATTTAAATCCGTTGTAGCATTTTGTTTGACGCGCACCCAAACATTTCTATCTGTATTGGTATGATCACCTACTTGCCCGACATTATTTCGCCCCAAACCAAAAAGCCTATTTTGATTATCTAAAAGGTAATATGTGGTGGCATTTGAAACTGAATTACCAACAATTTGAGAAGTTGCCTGAATCATCTTTACGGCAGTTACACCTGCTGGTAAAACCATTTGAGTGGCTCGCGCTCTGTCCAAAGCCAAAGATCCATCCCCTAAACGGGTTTGCCATCCCCAAGTCCAAATCGTATTATCATTTTTAAGCGCATAACCAAAATATGTGTTACCTCTAGCCGCAATGACACTTGTTAAAGGTTGGCCATTTGATTGAAATACTTGGCTCCATTGATTTGCATTTCCTATGAGATTATCGCCTCTCATATGCGAAAATTGAGAAAGCGAAAATACGCGCCCCCCGCATGTTGTAATTAAAATGGTACCATGCGAAACAAATAGCATTTTAACACTATCTGGACTAATTCCAAATGGCAATCCATCCGTTTTTCCATTAACTGTAATTTTATTAAATGCAGTATTCGATTTGATTCCTGTACTTATTACAGCTTCAGCTATACCCCCAACAAAAAGTCCATCCGAAGTAAGCACAACAAGTTGTGCATTAGTTATAGAATTTGATCCTATACTTGCTAACAAAACCTTGCCTTTAAGATTTGGAAAATTAATTGTATCAATAAATCTTGGGAATAATGAATGTGTTGTGCCATTAGCCATTACGTTTTCGCCCCAAACCTTGTAACCAAACTCTTCAGCAACAACCGAAGAGTGAAATGAAGAAATCATATTGTCGTAAGCAATAGATGCGGCATTATTATTAGAAAAAACACCTACATTTTGATTACAAGTTACAATACATTGAGAATATGATTTTAAAGAAAAAATCAGTGCAATTAAAAAAAAGATGACGTTCTTTTTTTTATGCATATTGTATTTTACATTTTATTTTTTTTGAATGGCTTTAGCAAAACTTGTTGCATTGTTATTTTGATCTAAAAAATCAAATTGAATGAACGTCGCTTCAGAACATGAGCCACTAAGTGTATATTTTAATTTTGTAGCATGCGTATTTGAAATAAACGGATTGTTAACGCCTGAAATTTGAGTTCCAATACCGGCAGTTAAAAGTTTTAACTCAGGAACTACAACTTTTTGATTTTTATACGTGACAATTTCAGCATTGATTTCTGCAAAATTGTTAGATTGAGCATTTCCACAAATAATTTCTTCTTTGAATTTAACCGTTTGAAGATTAAAAATAATTTTAAAAGAATCTACAAACACAAAAAAGGAATCAGGTAAATGAATCAACGAACAATTTTCATGATCGCCACTCATATGTTTGTGATTTTCAAAAAACTCTGGATTTTCAATACATCGAATTTTGAACTTCCCCGGATTTTGAAACTTATAAGACAATATTTCTTCGGAATTAAACTTAAAAATATTTCCATTTTCATTTAACTCAAAAACATACATTTCTTTAGAAATTTCAATTGGAATAGAATCTCCAAGAGAAATACGAAATTCAAATTGTGAATTAACTACACCATGAATTAAAATACCTATTATTAAAAAAACTTTTTTTTGCATATTAAACAAATAAAGAACAAATTTAAACTAAAAAAAAAGATATTTAATAATTTTCTCTTAATTATTTAACACCATGCATCCATTTTTTAATTAATGGGTTTAATAAAATTGCAATAAAGCCAATACATATCGGAATTATTGTAAAAATCATAAAAAATGTAGACAAGTCAAATTGAGCTGTAATTTTATCAATTTGCCCACCTAATAATCCAGCAAGTTTATTACCAATTGCAACCGCCACATACCAAATACCAAACATCATAGCAATCATGCGCGAAGGCACCAATTTACTTATATAAGACAAGGCAACCGGAGACAAACACAATTCACCTAAAGTATGAAATAAATATGCTAAAATTAACCATATCATACTTAAAGATGCCATTGTAGCACCTTTTGGGACACTTATCGATCCAAAAGCTAACATTCCAAATCCGATTCCAAGAAAAATTAGTCCCAGTGCATATTTAACTGCACCATCAGGATTAAACCTACTTTCCCACCATTTAGAAAATAAGGGTGCAAAAGATATTATAAAAAGGGAATTTAAAATTAAAAACCATGTAGCAGGAATTTCAATTTCATTATTTTTAACTTCAACTACTTTTGCGTTTACAAACTTTGTTTTCACCTCTAAATCCTTTTCTTTGTTAATAATTTTATTATATTTAATCGAATCCACATAGAGGAATTTACCTTTTTGATCAATGTCCATAATCCTAACTTCTTGATTCAAATTAAAAGAAATTGGTTCATTGATTTGTGTTGTTTTCATTGATAACTCTTGATTAACTTCTGTTTGATCTTGATATGACAAAATATAAGTCTTGGAGTTAAAATCTCTATGTAACATCCAAAAGACAATACTCCAAATTATTACAAAACTTGAAATCAAAAACAAACTAGAGACCAGATATTTTTTATATGTTTTACGAACTAATAAAAATACGACAAAGGTTATAATTGCTACAGGTACTACAGTAATTAAAGCATTAATTACAAAGTAAATTTTTGCAAAATCGCCTTTCATAATTCGATTGGTATAATCTTTCGCAAATATTGTCATGGAACCACCGGCTTGTTCAAAAGCCATCCAAAATATAATTGTAAAAATAGCAAAGAAAACTATAGAAAACATTCTTTCCTTAAGAATTTTATCATACCTTAATATTCTTGAAAATAATAAATAAATAAAAGTTATTAATCCTGTAACAACTAATACATTGATAACATCAACTTGATAGTTAAAAAAATTGAAGCTAAAAACTTCTAAATTTAAAACTTTTTGTAATGGATCATTTATCACATAAATTACTCCCGCAAATGCGGAGAAATACATAAGTAATTTATCTTTCAGTGTAAAAATATTATATTTAATATCTGTCTCTTCTTGATTGGGTTTTAATTCTTTTGAAATTTTAGTCCCAATATGTTCGAAAATATCTCTAGCAAACCAAAACTGCAAGGAACCTAACAACATAAATATTCCAGCAAGACCAAAACCGTAACTCCAGCTTATTTTTTCTCCAAGATAACCACATAACAATATACCTAAAAATGCTCCCGAATTAACTCCCATATAAAAAATTGTATAAGCCGCATCTTTCTTTTGTGGATGTTCTTTATACATTTCGGAAACAATACTTGTCATATTTGGCTTAAAAAGTCCGTTTCCAAGTATTAAAAGCAACAACCCGATATATAAAAAAATACTGGAAAATTCCATAGCCATACTTAAATGACCTAAAGTCATTATCAATGCACCTAAAATTACGGCTAAACGATAACCTAAGAACTTATCTGCGATATATCCTCCAATTATTGGTGTAATATAAACCAATGATGTGTATGTACCATATAATGCCATGGCATTTTCTCTTGACCAAGACCAACCTTCGAGTCCATAAGAGCTAACTAAAAACATGACCAAAAGGGCACGCATACCATAATAAGAGAATCGCTCCCACATCTCAGTAAAAAATAAAACAAATAAACCTTGAGGGTGACCTAAAATTAAACTATTAAACATAAAAAAATACTTTTGGATAAAAAAAAAGCCAATACGCATTGCATATTGGCTTTATATAAAATTAATTAATTTTTTAAAAATTAATTTGATGTCTTTTTGGAGCTAATGCTCTTACATTATATGTTGTACCAGTGCTTGATGGAAAAATATAAGAAACGTTAATAATTACAAAATTATTTGCTCTTCTTAATTTATTTGGACTAAAATCATGGCGAACTTGATGACGTACATTTACACCAGAACCAACTGGTCCAGCATTACTATTTAAAGATCTTAGCGTATAAATAACGTTAAATTCATTATCAGAAACTTTAGTTCTATTTACCGATTGAACTTCTACATTATTACCTGTAATAAAGAAATGATTAAACTCTTTAAGACCACTTGAAGTAAGCGAAAAAGTTATATCATCAGCTGGTAGAGAACTAAATGAATTACCTGTTTGAGGCGTTAAGATAGTATGATTTACATAATTTAAATCTATAATATAATTATCTAAATAAATATTATAGTCTGAACATCCTATAAAAACAAAACTGAATAAAAAAGCAAATGAGTAAATAAATTTTTTCATACTTTAATTTTTTTTAATAATTTATTAGTGCAAATTTAATATTTATTTTTTAATAGCAAACTTTTTTTTTAAAAAAAAAGCACTCTAATTATAGAGTGCTTAAAATATCAAAATTAATTATAATTATTTTTGTTCTGATTCTTCATCAGATTTAACTTCATTTTCTGTTACAACTTCTTCTTTAGTATTCTCTTCAGTTTCAGAAATAACTTCTTCTACATCTTCTACTACTTCAGTTTGTTCAACAACTTCTTCAGTAATCGTTTCTTCAGCAATAGCTTCTTCAAATGCCTCAGAAGATGCTTCTACTTGACTTTTTTCGGTTGAAACGGTATTCGACGATGCTTTTCTTCTACTTCTTCTTGTTTTAGTAGAATCAGTAGACTCTGTGTTGTAAACTTCGTTGAAATCAACTAACTCTATCATTGCCATTTCAGCCGCATCAGAATATCTAAAGCCTAATTTAATGATACGAGTATATCCACCAGGTCTGTTTGCAATTTTTTCAGATATGTTACCAAACAACTCCTTTATAATTTCTTTATCTTGTAAATAAGAAAACAACATTCTTCTACTGTGCGTAGTATCTGTTTTACATTTTGTCAATAATGGCTCAATGTGCTTTCTCAATTCTTTAGCTTTAGCTAAAGTAGTTGTTATACGCTTATTTGTAATAAGTGCATTAGATAAATTCTTCATTAAAGCATCTCTATGTGCTTTTTTTCTACCTAAATGATTAATTTTGTTACCGTGTCTCATTTTTTTTTGTTTTAAACTAAGTTACACCGTACTAGGTATGTAAAATAGAAATTAAGAAATAATTTTTTTATATTAATAATTAAAAGTCTTCGTGTAAACGATATTTAGCAATATCCATTCCAAATGATAAACCTTTTTCTACTAAAAGCTCTTCAATTTCAATTAATGATTTTCTACCAAAATTTCTGAACTTTAATAAATCATTAGTATCGAATTGAACTAATTCTTCAAGAGTTTCAATTTTAGCAGTTTTTAAACAGTTGAACGCTCTAACTGACAAATCAAGATCTTCTAATGGTGTTTTCAACAATTTACGCATATACATAATTTGCTCATCCATTACTTCTACTTTTTTAACTTCTGGAGCATCTAAAGTAATTTCTTCATCTGTTAAAAGTAATAAATGCTGAACTAAAACCTTAGCTGCTTCTTTAATTGCATTTTCAGGATGAATAGTACCGTCAGTTTTAACATGTATATTTAATTTCTCATAGTCGGTTCTTTGCTCAACACGGAAATTTTCAATATTATACTGTACATTTTTAATCGGAGTGTATATAGAGTCGATAGGAATAAAACCTATTGGCATATCTGGAATCATATTCTCTTCACTAGGAACATAACCTCTACCTTTTTGAACACTAATTTCAACATTCAATGTTACATTTCCATCAATATTACAAATTACAAAATCAGGATTCATTACTTCAAAGAACGAACTTGCATTTTGAATATCATGACCCGTAAAACTCGACTGACCTTTAATTTGAATACTAATTTTTTCTGAAAGTGATTCACTTCCTGCAATATTTTTTATACGAATCTGTTTTAAATTAAGGCCGAATTCTGTCAAATCCTCTAATACACCTGGTATTGTTGAGAATTCATGTTGAATTCCTTCTATTTTGAAACCTACAATTGCAAAACCACTTAAAGATGATAGTAATACTCTTCTAAGAGAGTTTCCTATAGTAACACCAAAACCAGGCTCTAAAGGCTTGAACTCAAAACTACCTTCAAATTCAGTAGATTTGGTCATTAAAATTTGATTTGGTTTTTGAAAAGGTAATATCGACATTTTATAAAAAATTAGATCATTAAAAAGTTTATTATTTAGAGTACAACTCTACAATTAACTGCTCGTTAATTTTTTCAGGAATTTCATCTCTGTTAGGATACTGCATAAATTTACCATTAAGGTTTTTATCATTTACCTCTAACCAAGAGAAAGAACGTTCTCTATTTGTTACAGCACTAGAAACTAACTCTAGAGATTTAGATTTTTCTCTTACTGCTACAACATCACCTGGTCTTAAAGAATAAGAAGGTATGTTAACAACTTTGTCATTTACAGTTATATGTTTGTGTAAAACAACTTGTCTTGCCTGTCTTCTTGAATTAGCAAAACCCATTCTATAAACAGTGTTATCTAAACGAGCTTCTAACAATTGTAATAAAATCTCACCAGTTACACCTTTTTTACTAGATGCTTTAACAAACGTTTTAAGAAATTGTCTTTCTAATAAACCATATGTATATTTAGCTTTTTGCTTTTCAGTTAACTGAATAGCAAACTCACTCTGCGTTTTTCTTCTTTTAGAAGGACCATGCTGACCAGGAGCATATTTTCTTCTTTCAAAATACTTGTCATATCCAAAAATACTCTCACCGAATTTTCTTGAAATTTTAGTTTTAGGACCTCTATATCTTGCCATAATATTTTATATAAAATAAATTTTTAAATTAAACTCTTCTCTTTTTAGGAGGACGACAACCATTAAATGGAATTGGTGTTATATCCTTAATCATAGTAACATCTATACCATTAGAAGCTACTGTTCGTATTGCACTTTCTCTTCCAGCTCCTGGACCTTTAACGAAAACTTCAACTTTTCTCAAACCAGCTTCATACGCTACTTTAGCCGCATCATCACAAGCTAATTGAGCGGCATATGGAGTATTCTTTTTAGAACCTCTGAAACCTGCTTTACCTGCACTTCCCCAAGAAATAACTTGACCAGTATTGTTTGTAAATGCAATGATAATATTGTTAAAGGTTGCACTAATATGTACTTGACCTTCTTTCTCTACTTTTACTACGCGCTTTTTAGCACTTTGTTTTGTTGCTTTTGCCATACTACTTATTATTTAGTTGCTTTTTTCTTATTTGCTACAGTTTTCTTTTTACCTTTTCTTGTTCTTGCGTTGTTTTTAGTACATTGACCTCTTAAAGGCAATCCTTTACGATGTCTAATTCCTCTATAACAAGCAATATCTTGTAAACGTTTAATACTTAATTGAACTTCTGAACGTAATTCACCTTCAACAGTATAATGATCAGCTACAATTTTATTTATCAAAGCTATTTTATCTTCAGGCCACTCATGTACCTTCATATCTTTATCTAATTCGCTCTTTTCTAAGATTTCTAATGCAAAAGTTTTACCTATACCATACACATAAGTAAGTGCTATACAGCCTCTTTTGTTTTTGGGTAAATCAATACCTGCTATTCTTGCCATAATATATAAAAATTAATTAACCTTGACGTTGTTTAAATTTAGGATTCTTTTTGTTTATAACATATAAACGACCTTTTCTACGAACAATTTTACATTCGTTGCTTCTTTTTTTAATGGATGCTCTAACTTTCATCTTTTTATTTTTTATTTATATCTAAATGTTATTCTTCCTCTATTTAAATCATATGGACTCATTTCAACAGCCACTTTGTCACCAGGTATTATCTTTATATAATTGGTTCTCATTTTACCTGATATTGTTGCAATAATTTCATGATTATTTTCCAAACGAACTCTGAACATAGCATTAGATAATGCTTCTGTTATTGTTCCATCTATTTTAATCAAATCTTGTTTACCCATATTAAATTTTGGACCGCAAAAATAGTATATAAAATTTAAATACTATGTTTTTTTTTAAATGTTTATTAAATTATTATTTTTTTCGATACTTTTTTCAATTGGATCAAAACTAGTTAAAATGTCACAACCTTCTAATTTAACACAAACGGTATGTTCAAAATGTGCTGAAGGCATACTATCTTTTGTTACTATTGTCCAATCGTCATCTAACATTATCACTTCTTTTTTTCCAAGATTTACCATTGGCTCAACTGCAATGACAAGGTTCTTTTTAAAAATTAATCCTTTACCCTTTTTTCCATAATTAGGAACATCAGGTGGTTCATGAATCGATTTCCCTAAACCATGCCCAACTAACTCTCTTACTATTGAATATCCTCTATCTTCACAAAAACTCTGTATTTCAAAACCTAAGTCACCTTGCCTTACTCCTGCTTTTAATATAGCTAATCCTCTCAATAAAGATTCCTTTGTTGTAAACAACAAATCTTTAACTTCATTACTTACTTCTGAAAAAGCAAAAGTATAAGCACTATCACCATGATAACCATTTATATATGCACCACAATCAATAGAAACAATATCCGTTTCCTTAAAAGGTAACTTATCCGGAATTCCGTGAACCACTGCTTCGTTTCTAGAAACACATAATGCTGATGGAAAACCTCTGTAACCTTTAAAAGATGGAATTGCTTTATTATCTTTTAAGAACTCTTCTGCTTTTAAATTTAATTCATATGGAGTTAATCCCACTTCTAATATAGATCCTAAATAAGCTAAGGTTTTAGAAACCATTAGTGAACTTATTCGTATCAATTCAATTTCCTCATCTGATTTTATAACCATAAAAGCTATTATTGTCTTCCAGTTAATTTACTATAATCTGTTAGACTATCATATTTTTTATTTAATAAATAACCTTCTATTTGTGTTACCGTATCTAAAATTACACCTATGGCAATTAACAATGAAGTTCCACCATAAAATGACGCCCAATTCATATCCACATCAAATAATTTAACAATAATGAATGGAAGTATAGCAATTATTCCTAAAAATATAGATCCTGGAAACGTAATTCTAGATATAATTGTATCTATAAAATCAGCTGTTTCACTACCTGGCTTGATACCTGGTATAAAACCATTATTTCTTTTTAAATCATCTGCCATTTGAGAAGGACTCATAACAATTGCTGTATATAAAAAAGTCATAACAACAACCATAACAAATACTATTACATTATATAATAAACCATTTGGATTTGAAATGCTAATCCAAAAATCAGTATTCTGATTAATACCTAAAGCTTGTGCTAGAAAAGTTGGTACAAACATTATAGCTTGTGCAAAGATTATAGGCATTACTCCTGCAGTATTTAATTTTAATGGTAAATATTGACGAACACTGCCTGCCATATCTAATTCTTCTGAATCATTAACTGGAGCATTTCTCCTACCAGGTATTACACTTGATCCTGAAGCAACAATTTTTCTAGCATATTGAACTGCTATTTTACGAACAGCTTGAAGAATAAGTATGGTTATCATAATTACTAAAACAAAGGCAATCATTTCTAATAAAAGAGTTACTAAACCACCTGTTTGACTTGAAACCTTTGAAGTAACTTCAGTATAAAGTGAAATAGGTAATCTTGCCAAAATACCCGCCATAATTATAATTGAAACACCATTTCCTATACCGTTATCGGTAATACGCTCACCAAGCCAAACTACAAACATAGTTCCAGCGGTTAATACAAACATGGTAAGTATTCTAAAAAATACTATACTGATACCCGGTGATGGAATAACTTGCATTTGTGCTAGATATGTCATGTAAGCAGCACCTTGAAACATTGTAAAAGCAATAGTTAGATATCTTGTAATTTGATTAAGTGATCTTCGACCACTCTCTCCCTCCATCTGAAGTTTTTTAAAGTATGGAAATACGAAGCCTAACAATTGAACTGCAATAGATGCTGAAATATAAGGCATAACACCAAGTGCAAAAATAGAGGCATTTGAAAAAGCACCACCTGCAAACATATTAAAAATACCTAATATACCACTAGAAGCTTCTTCTTTTAATCGAATTAAAGAATCTGAACTAATTCCAGGTAAGACAATATGGGTACCGGCACGATAAATCAATAACATAGCCAATGTAAATAGAATTTTTTTTCGTAATTCAACTACACCCCAAATATTTTTTAATGTTTCTAATTTTATCATTTGATCTAATGTTAGATTAATGTTACAGTATTACCTTTTGATTCAATTACTTCTTTAGCTTTAGCACTCATTGCATGTACTGTAAAATTAACACTTGCATTTAATTCACCTTGAGCTAAAACCTTAATTTTTGTAGATTTATTTACTAATTTCAAATCTCTTAGTACTTCAAATGAAAATTCTGTCAAAGTATATTTTTCTACTAACTCATTAATTTTAGAAAAATTAAATGGTTCATAGGTAGTAGCATTAAAACTTTTAAAACCTTTTTTAGGCAATCTTCTTTGTAATGGAATTTGACCTCCCTCAAAACCTCTCTTCTGAGAATAACCTGATCTAGATTTTGCACCTTTATGACCACGAGTAGCAGTTCCACCTTTACCAGAACCTTGACCACGTCCAATTCTTTTAGATTTTTTAACCGCACCTTTTGCAGGTCTTAATTCATGTAATTTCATAACTATTTAAATCTTTACTTAACAACTAAATATTTTCTACTTTTAGTAAATGCTTTACTTTATTTACCATTCCTTCTAATTGAGGATTTAATTCAATTTCTATACTTCGGTTTAATTTTTTTAAACCTAGTGCAATTAAAGTAACTTTCTGATCTTTACTTCTATCAATTGAACTTTTAACTTGAGTAATTCTAACCTTTGACATATCTTAAAAATTATTAACCATTAAAAATTTTATCTAATTTAATACCTCTTTGAGATGAAACCATATATGGTGTTCTCATTTTAGATAGCGCATCAAAAGTTGCTTTTATAACATTATTAGCATTAGAAGTACCTAAGGACTTTGCTAATACATTATGAAATCCAGCACTTTCTAATACCGTTCTCATAGCACCCCCTGCAATAATACCGGTACCCGGAGTAGCAGGTTTCACTAATACTTTACCAGCACCAAATTTGCCAGATTGTTCATGAGGCACAGTACCATTAAGAACAGGAACTGTAATTAAATTTTTCTTAGCATCATCAATACCTTTTTGAATGGCATCAGTAACTTCTTTTGCTTTTCCTAAACCATGGCCAACGACACCATTACCATTACCAACAACTACTGTTGCAGAAAAACTAAAGTGTCTACCACCTTTAGTTACTTTTGTAACTCTTCGTATAGCTACAACCTTTTCCTTCAACTCTAATTCGCCAACTTTATTAACTTGATTTTTATTTGACATAACTACTTTTTTTGTACTGATTAAAAATTAAGACCACCTTCACGAGCTGCATCAGCTAAAGCTTTTACTCTTCCATGATAAAGAAAACCACCACGATCAAAAACTACATTTGAAATACCTTTTTCAACAGCTTTTTTAGCAATATTCTTTCCTACTAATGAAGACATTTCTGTTTTAGTTAATTTATCTTTAACATCTGCAGAAGACGCTGCTACTAATGTAGTACCAGATAAATCATCTATTAATTGAACATAAATTTGTTTATTACTTCTAAAGATTGACATTCTAGGTTTCTCATTTGTTCCAAAAATTTTAGAACGAATTTTATCATGAATTTTTACTCTTCTCTGTTTTTTACTAATCATTTTTCCTATATTTAGTATATATTATCTATTATTTTTTACCTCCAGCTTTACCAGCTTTTCTTCTTAATACTTCACCCGCAAACTTAATACCTTTACCTTTATATGGTTCAGGTGGTCTTACTTTTCTAATTCTTGCGGCAACTTGACCTAAAAGTTGATTATCAATTGATTCTAACGTGATTAATGGTGGTTGACCTTTTGGCATTTCAGCTGTAACCTTAACTTCATTAGGTAACTGAAATACTACTGGATGCGAAAATCCTAAAGCCATTTCTAAAACTTGACCTGTTGCTGTTGCTCTATAACCAACTCCAACTAACTCTAATTGTTTTTTAAAACCTTCACTAACCCCAATAACCATATTATTGATTAAAGAACGATACAACCCGTGCATTGCTTTATGACGTTTTTGTTCCGTTGGTCTTTCTACCGTAACAGAGCTACCATCTATATTTATCTTAATATCACGATCAACTTTAGCTGTTAGCTGACCATTTTTACCTTTTACTGTTACCTCATTTGTGTCATTAGCTACTTTTAGCTCAACACCAGCTGGTAATAAAATAGGATTCTTTCCAATTCTTGACATAATATTTTGATTTATGAAATTGAACATAATAACTCACCACCTACATTAAGTTGACGAGCTTGTTTATCAGTTATAATACCTTTAGGAGTACTTAATATAGTAATACCTAAACCAGACATTGTTCTTGGTATATTAACACTTGAAGCATATTTACGTAAACCTGGAGAACTTAAACGTTTCAATTGTTTGATCATTGGTTGTTTCGTAAGAGGATCATACTTCAAAGCAATTTTTATAACTCCTTGTCCGCTTAATGCTTCTTTATCTAACATATATTTAGAGATATAACCAAAATCATAAAGTATTTCAGTTATTTTAAACTTCATATTAGATGCTGGTACTTCAACTATTCTATGACCTGCTGATTGAGCATTTCTAATTCTAGTTAAATAATCTGATATAGGATCTGTGAACATATTAATTATTTTATTATTTTAATTATAAATATTACCAACTAGCTTTTGTTACACCTGGTAATTTACCATAAGAAGCTAATTCTCTAAAAACGTTTCTACATATTGAAAAATATCTAATATAACCTTTTGGTCTACCCGTAATTTTACATCTGTTATGTAAACGTACCTTTGAAGAATTTTTAGGTAATCTGTCTAATTCTAACCAATCACCTGCTTCTTTCAAAGTCTTTCTTTTTTCAGCATATTTAGTTACTAAACGCTCTCTTTTTATTTCTCTTGCTATTATCGATTTACTAGCCATTATCTAATATTTTATTATTTACAAATTAACTTTTAAAAGGCATTCCTAAAGATTTCAATAACTCTAACGCTTCTGCATCCGTTTTAGCAGTAGTAACAAAAGTTAAATCCATTCCAGAAATTTTATTAATTTTATCTATATTAATTTCAGGGAAAATAATTTGTTCCGTAATACCCATGTTATAATTACCACGACCATCAAAACCTTTATTGTTAATTCCTCTAAAATCTCTTACCCTTGGTAATGAAACAGATATAAAACGATCCAGAAATTCATACATTCTATTTGCTCTTAAAGTTACTTTAGAACCAATAGGCATTCCTTTTCTTAATTTAAAATTAGAAATATCCTTTTTAGACAAAGTTGCTACTGCTTTCTGACCTGCAATAATTGTCATCTCGTCTACTGCGTTGTTTACAAGTTTTTTATCTGCTGTAGCACCTTTAACACCTTGGTTTAATACTATTTTAACCAACTTTGGTACTTGCATAGAAGATTTATATTGAAACTTATCTTGTAAGTTTGAAATTACTTCTTTTGAATATTTTTCTTTTAATCTTGGTGTATACATTTTTTTATACTTTTTTGTTTAAAACAAAATTACTTAATTATAGTGCTTGATTTTTTTGAATATCTAACTACTTTATCTCCTTCTAATTTTCTACCGATTTTTGTTGGTGTCTCACCTTCTAAAAACATAAGATTAGAAATATGAATCGGAGCTTCTTTTTCAATAATTCCACCTTCTTGATTAGCTGCTGACGGTTTAGTATGCTTTTTAACCATATTAACACCTTCAACTACAACTCTACTCGTATTTCTATCTACTCTAACGATTGTTCCTTTTTTTCCTTTTTCAGAACCTGAAATAACAACTACTTGGTCGCCTTTCTTTAGTTTTAATTTAATCTGACTCATCTCTTAAAAATTTATATGTTAAAATTATAGTACTTCAGGGGCCAAAGAAACAATTTTCATATAATTGGTATCTCTCAGTTCACGAGCAACTGGACCAAAAATACGAGAACCTCTCGGATCATCAGAAGCGTTTAAAAGAACGCAAGCATTATCATCAAAACGAATATAAGATCCGTCTTTTCTTTTAATATGCTTTTTAGTTCTTACAACTACTGCTTTTGTTACAGTACCTTTCTTAAGACCTGAACTTGGTAAAGCTTTTTTTACAGTAACAACTACTTTGTCACCAATAGACGCATATCTTCTTTTAGTTCCACCTAAAACTCGGATAACTAATACTTCTTTAGCTCCGCTATTATCTGCAACATTTAATCTTGATTCTTGTTGTAACATCTTATATTATTATTTAGCTTTTTCAATAATTTCTACTAAACGAAAACGTTTTGTTTTACTTAATGGTCTCGTTTCCATAACCTTTACCGTATCACCTACATGACAATCATTATTTTCGTCATGAACCTGAAACTTTTTAGATTTTTTTAGTACTTTACCATATAAAGGGTGTTTTTCCTTACGTTCTACAAAAATCGTAATTGTTTTATCTCTTTTATCACTAGTTACTACTCCTACTAGTTCTTTTCGTTTATTTCTTTCCATTTTATATTAAATATAAATTTATAGATTATTTCTTATTTAAAGCAGTTAGAGCTTTAGCTACATTTCTTCTTTGAACTCTTAATTCAATTGGGTTAGCTAAAGGAGAAACAGAATGATTAAACTTCATTCTCAAATACTTTTGCTTTTCCTCTTTTACTAAATTTGAAATTTCTTCAATAGACATTTCATTTAATTTGTTATTTTTCATATCTTTCTATATTTAACTATTAAATATTTTCAACATAATCATGTCTTGTTACAAATTTGCATTTACAAGGCATTTTTTGAGCTGCTAATCTTAATGCTTCCTGAGCCACTTCTAATGATACTCCATCGATTTCGAAAAGAATTGTACCAGGCTTAACTACTGCTACCCAACCTTCTGGATTACCTTTACCTTTTCCCATCCTTACTTCAGCTGGCTTCTTAGTAATAGGTTTATCTGGGAAAATTTTAATCCAAACCTGACCTTCTCTTTTCATATAACGCGTTAAAGCAATACGAGCAGATTCAATTTGTCTGTTAGTTATCCAACCTTCATCTAAACATTTCAAACCAAATGAACCTTGACTTACTGTAAAACCTCTTGTAGCGTTACCTTTAATCTTGCCTTTAAACTGCTTTCTAAATTTTGTTCTTTTAGGTAATAACATATCCTTATATCTTTATATTCTAAAATTAATTTGTTTTATTAGAAGTTCTTTTACCACCTCTTCTATTATCTCTTTCTCTTGAAAAGCCTTCTGATCTTCCTGAATTTTTAGGTTTATCTTTAGATTCTTGATTTGGACTTAAATCTACTTTTCCTAATAATTCACCTCTACAAATCCATACTTTAATACCAATTTTACCATAAATCGTTAAAGCTTCTTTCCAAGAATAATCAATATCTGCTCTAAAAGTATGCAATGGCGTTCTACCTAATTTATATTCTTCAGAACGTGCCATTTCAGCACCACCCAAACGACCACTACATCTTACTTTAATACCTTCCGCACCCATTCTCATTGCACTTGCTAAAGCCATTTTAACAGCTCTTTTGTAACTCACACGTGCCTCTAATTGTTTTGCTATAGATTCTCCTACGATGTTCGCATCAATATCAGGATTTCTAACTTCAATTATATTAATTTGCAACTCTTTACCTGTTAATTTATCAAGCTCTTGTTTCAAATCTTCAATATCTTTTCCTGCCTTACCAATTACGATACCAGGCTTTGAAGTATGAATTGTAACTGTTACTCTTTTTAATGTTCTTTCTAGAACAATTTTACTAATACCAGCTTTAGGTATTTTAGCGTTAATGTATTTACGAATTTTTTCGTCTTCTACTAACTTTTCACCTGAGTTTTTTGCATCATACCAATTACTTTCCCAACCTTTGATGATACCTAATCTATTTGCTATTGGATTCGTCTTTTGTCCCATTATTATGCATTTTTATTTTCTAAAACTATTGATACATGATTACTTCTTTTACGAATTCTGTAGGCTCTACCTTGTGGAGCTGGTTGAAATCGTTTAAGCATTTTGCCTTCATTTACAAAAATTGTTTTGATAAACAACTGAACATTATCAGCACTTTCACCGCTTTTCTGTTCCCAATTATTTATTGCTGATAACAACAATTTATGTAACTTTCTTGCAGGCTCTTTCTTCGAAAATTTCAAAATACTCAATGCACTAAGTACATCTTTACCTCTAACTAAATCTACAACCAAACGCATTTTGCGAGGTGAAGTAGGACAATTATTTAACTTTGCTACGGCTTCCATTTCTTTTCTACTTTATTATTTTATTTTTTTAGATGAATGACCTTTAAAATTTCTTGTAGGAGAAAACTCGCCTAACTTATGGCCTACCATATTTTCTGTAACATAAACTGGAAAGAACTTATTTCCATTGTGAACAGCAAATGTATGACCAACCATATCAGGAATAATCATACTTGATCTACTCCATGTTTTGATTGTAGTTTTTTTATCAGTTTCATTCATTGCTTCTACCTTTCTCAATAATTTAAAAGCAACATAAGGACCTTTTTTTAATGATCTTGCCATAATTTATTATTTTTTCTTTTTACTTACAATTAATCTAGAACTTGCTTTGTTTTTATCTCTAGTTTTAAGACCTTTAGATTTTTGACCATTTCTAGATCTTGGATGACCTCCTGATGAACGTCCTTCACCACCTCCCATTGGGTGATCTACTGGGTTCATCGCAACACCTCTTGTTCTTGGTCTGATACCTAAATGACGACTTTTACCAGCCTTACCTTTAATTTCAAGAGAATGATCACCATTAGATACAACACCTAAAGTAGCCAAACAACTAGCTAAAACCATTCTATTTTCTCCAGAATTTAATTTGATTAAAGCATATTTACCTTCTCTAGATAATAATTGTGCACTTGCTCCCGCAGAACGAACCATTTGAGCTCCTCTACCTGGTTGCATTTCAATATTATGAATAACAGAACCTAAAGGAATTTCACTTAATGGTAAACTATTTCCTAATTCAGGAGCTGATCCTGGACCTGAAACAATCTTCATACCAACTTCAATTCCATTTGGAGCTATAATATATCTTTTATCTCCATTTACAAAAACTACTAAAGAAATAAATGCTGTTCTGAAAGGATCATACTCTATTGATACAACTTTACCTTCAATACCAAAATTATCTCTTTTAAAATCAATTAAACGATACTGACGCTTGTTTGCTCCGCCAATATAACGCATACTTCTTCTACCTTGATTATTTCTACCACCTGTATTTGATATAGAAACTAATAATGACTTTTCAGGAACATTAGTAGTAATTTCTTTATATGTATTTCCTATTCTATGTCTAGTACCAGGAGTAATCGGTTTAAATTTTTTAATCGCCATGTGAATCTATGTTATAAATTTCTTAATTATAAATATCTATTGATTGCCCTTCTTTAATTGTAATATAAGCTTTTTTAGTAGCTGACTTACGGCTTTCAACCATACCTTTTTTAGTCATCTTAACTTTAGCTTTACCTGGTGTAACCGAAGTATTAACAGCAATTACATTTACATTAAAAAAAGACTCAATTGCATTCTTAATGTTAATTTTTGTTGCTTTTTTATCAACTAAAAAAGCATATTTATTTTGACTTTCAATAATTTGATTACTTTTTTCAGTAACCAACGGTTTGATTAAAACTCTTTTTGTCCCTTCCATGATTAATTATTTTTTAAACGTTCTGTAATAATTGAAATACTACTTTCACTAAACACCAATTTATCGCAATGTAAAATATCATATACATTTAAATCAGCTGCATTAACTGTTTTGCTATTAGGTATATTTCTGCTGCTTCTAATTACATTTGAATTTGAAGAAGGTAAAACAAAAATTGATTTATCATTAGCAATATTTAAATTACTTAGCGTATTTAAATGCAATTTTGTTTTAATTTCGTTGTAATCAAAATCTTGAACTACAACTATACCATTTTCACTAACCTTAGATGATAAAGCAGAACGACTAGCTAATTGCTTTACTTTTTTATTTAATTTAAAAGAATAATCTCTAGGTTGCGGTCCAAAAGTTCTACCATTACCAAAAACTGGATTTTTTGTGCTACCTTTTCTTGAACCACCTGTTCCTTTTTGACGATGTAATTTTTTAGTTGAACCTGAGTGTTCAGCTCTTTGCTTAACTTTATGAGTACCTTGTCTTTGATTAGCTAAATATTGTTTAACCGTCAAATATAATACATGCTTGTTTGGTTCAATTCCAAATACCGTTTGATCTAACTCTATTGAGTTACCTGTAGGTTTACCATCTATATTTATAATATCAATTTTCATTTCTATACTACTTTAAATTTTTATTATTTTTTTTCTAAAACGATGTATGAATTAATAGCACCAGGAACAGTTCCTTTTACTAAAAATATATCTCTATCAATAAATATTTTTAGAATTTTAATACCTTTTAATTTAACTCTATCACCACCCATACGGCCTGCCATACGCATTCCTTTGAAAACTCTACTTGGAAATGAAGAAGCTCCAATAGAACCTGGCGCTCTTTGACGGTCATGCTGACCGTGAGATCCCATACCTACCCCACTAAAACCGTGTCTTTTAACAACACCTTGAAAACCTTTTCCTTTAGATGTACCGTAAAGCTCCACCTTTTCATTCTCTTCAAAATCAGCTACTGTAATTACATCACCAATATTTTTTCCTTCAAAACCATTAATCTCTACAACTTTCTTTTTAGGCGTTGTATTCGCTTTAGCAAAATGACCTTTTAAAGGTGCTGAAGTATTTTTTTCTTTTTTCTCATCATATGAGATTTGTAAGCCGTTATAACCATCTGTTTCGACAGTTTTAACTTGTGTAACAACACATGGGCCAGCTTGAATGATTGTACAAGCAACGCTGTTTCCTTTTTCATCAAAATAACTTGTCATTCCAAGTTTTTTACCAATTATTCCTTTCATTTTTATTTAATTTTATTTATTAATATTCCAACATCGACAAGTTTGGTCTTGCATATTGGTTTTCCGTTATATTTTTATTTCTACATCAACACCACTTGGCAACTCTAAACGCATTAATGCATCAACCGTTTTAGAAGAGCTAGAGTGAATATCTAATAATCTTTTGTACGTACAAAGTTGGAATTGCTCTTTAGATTTAGAATTAACGTGAGGTGAACGTAAAACTGTAAATATATTTTTGTGAGTAGGTAAAGGAATTGGACCCGATACTACAGCACCAGTTTCTTTTACAGACTTTACAATTTTCTCAGCAGAAGAATCTACTAATACGTGGTCGTAGCTTTTTAATTTAATTCTTATTCTTTGATTCATACTTTAATGTATTGATAATTATATTATTATAAAATATTAAAATTTTGAGGGTGCAAAAGTAAGGATAAAAAATTTAATCGGCTGAAAAAGTTTGCATTTTATTTAAAAAAATGCTTTTTTTTACAATTTTCTACTGATTAAACAAAATCCTAGGCACATAACACCTCCAAACGGATACTTGTCTTTTATTTTAAAGAGGTGCAAAAGTAAACTTTATTTTTTAAATACAAGTTTTTTTTTACTTTTCTTTTATATTTATGTTTAAATTTTAATTTTTGCCTTATTTACTTGTAATACTTCTTTATTAGAATCTTTAGATATAAATGTAACCATATAACTGTTATTTACATCCATATTTTGACCATCTGGAGTTTTTAAATCCAATTCAAATTCTTTAATAAACGTTCGGCCTTTTTCATATTTACCTTGTATTGGGAAAGATAAAGAATTACCAGTAGACCTTGTAATTGCATTTCTTAATACTTTATCATGAATATAATCCTTTATTTTAGTAACACCATCTTTTTGAAGTTGAGTAGCCTTAAGTTTACTTTCTGTGAAAAAAATTGAATAGCTTACTTGACTGGTAAAATCTTCAAGAAATTCAATTTGTAGCGACAATATATATTTATTCTTTTGATTATCAAATCGAATCTGTTGAATTATATTTACAGGAATTTGTGTATTAAGTCTTTGATTTATTTTATTTTCCCATGCAGATACTTGATAATTAAAATTATTATTTTCAGGTACTCTGTCTATTGCGGCTGCGGGTTTTGTCGTATTTGTTAAGAAATCAGCGATATCTTTAGCAATAATAGTAATAAAATTTGGTTCATCAGATGCATAGGGACTTGCTAAAAATGGACTATGAATCCCAACAATTGCTATTTTATTTCCAAAAATGTTTTCTAATCGAATGGCTTCTTTGTGTCCATCAGGGCAATTACTACATCGAACACCTGTAAATTCTTCTAATAAAACGACCTTGTCTTGTGCAGTAAGATTACTATTATTTACATACGTAGTATCTTTCAACGGTTTTATAACTTCTGATTCATACACGACTTCTTTACAACTATTAATTAATATTCCTAAAGCTAATAAAAAACTAATTTTTCTCATATATTTTTAATTTAAATTTTTGAATGGTTTTACATCGCTCATATCTTCGCATTCCAAAAGCAATTCGACTACAGTGGTACCCATAAATGGATGATATAAATCTGGAGCAATTTCAGACAAAGGAACTAATGTAAATTTTCTTTCGTGGATAAAAGGATGCGGAATTGTTAAATTGACTTCGCTTATCATTTCATCGCCAAAAAATAAGATATCGATGTCTATTTCTCTTGGGCCCCATTTGTAGGTTTCTTCTCGTTCTAATAAAGATTCGATTTCTTTAATTTTTTCGAGTGTAGTCGTTGGATTTAATTTTGTTTGTATTTCTAAAACAATATTTAAAAAATCATCTTGTTCTTTTTCTCCCCAAGGTTCGGTTTCATATACTTGAGATTTTTTTACAATTTTTCCAATTTTAGATTCAATACTTATAGAAGCTTTTTTGAGATAATCCATTCGATCTCCAACATTACTCCCTAATAATAGATATACAGTTTGCATTTAAATAATTTACAACTTTTTTTGAAAGATTTTTATATTTATAATCTGCAAAATTAAAAAATTATTTTCTATTTATGGATTTCATTTAAACTTGATATTTTTTTCACTTTATATTAAAAAATCCAAAAAAAACATTTTCTAATTAAATTAACCTTATTTTTACACTCTAAAATTAAACTAAATTATAAAATATGCGAGGCTTCATCAAACAATTATTATCTGTAATCCTTGGAAATGCAATATTTTTTGGATTATTTCTATTAACATTTGTACTTATTTTAATTGGTATTGCTTCTTCAAAAGAAGACAAAGTTACTATCCATTCAGATAGTGTGTTAAAAATATCAATTAATGATGCGCTAAATGAATTACCTTCAAATCAAGAAGATATTTTTTCTATAATGAATGAAGATCGAGGAACCAGTTTACACGAAATTATTGAATCTATTGAAAAGGCAAAAGATGATGATAAAATTAAAGCTTTGTATTTAGAATTGAATTTAAATTCAAGTTTAAGTTATTCGCAAATAGATTTATTAAGAAATGCAATACAAAATTTTAATAATAGTAAAAAGAGTTCTATTGCTTATGGTGAGGTTTGTTCTCAAAAAATGTACTACTTGGCAAGTGCTTGTAATAAAATATTTTTAAATCCTATTGGAATGGTTGATTTTAGGGGTTTTGGTGCTGAAATTACCTTTTTCAAGAAAACTTTAGATAAATTAGAAATCACCCCTCAAGTTTTTTATGCCGGTAAATTTAAAAGTGCCACGGAGCCTTTTCGTTATGAAAAAATGAGTGAAGAAAATAAAATTCAAACGAAAGAACTATTAATGGACATTAAAAATAATGTTTGGCAAGAAATATCCAAAGCTAGAAAGATTCCTACAGATTCCATCGATTATTATGTTAATAATTTATTGCTTTATAATTCCGAAAATTTAAAAAAATATAATTTTATTGACAATATTTATTATCAAGACGAAGTAGAAACGTATCTTAAAAAAATCACTGAAAGTAAAGATAAAATAAGCTTTATAGATATCGAAACCTATCATAAAGAAATTCAGGAAAATAAAAAAAATCCAATTGCGATTTATATTGCTGAAGGAAATATTATGGATGGCGAAGCTGAAGAAGGCAGCATCGGTTCTATCAATATGGTTGAAGATTTAAAAAAAATCCAAAATGACGATAAAATTAAAGGTGTTGTATTAAGAATCAATTCACCAGGTGGAAGTGCTCTAGCATCGGATGTTATTTTAAGAGAAATCGAAAATCTTCAAAAAAAGAAAAAAGTAGTTGTTTCTATGGGTAATGTTGCTGCCAGTGGCGGTTATTATATCGCGTCAAGCGCTGATAAAATATTTGCTGAAAAAAATACAATTACAGGCTCTATAGGTGTTTTTAGTATTATTCCTAATTTTCAAAAATTATTTGAAAATAAACTAGGGATTACATTTGATGAAGTGGAATTAAATGATCATGCAATTATGGGACTAAATAAGCCTTTTGATGATACAGAATCTAAATATGCGCAAATTCAAACGGAGCAAATTTACACTCGATTTAAATCTATTGTTGGTAAAGGTCGTAAATTGCATACGGATAGTGTTGAAAATATAGCTCAAGGAAGGGTTTGGAGTGGTGAAAAAGCAAGAAAAATTGGATTGGTTGACCAAATTGGAACCTTACAAGATGCCATAAATTATGTTGCTAAAGAAACAAACTCAGAAGCAAAAGCTTATGTTTTTAATACCGCCCCAAGTTTTTTTGATAAAATTAAGAAGCAAAAGGGTTTAATACAAGTTTTTAAAAGCTATTTTACTGAGATTTTATTAGGAAAAGATTTAGCTAAAAATATTACTAATTATCAAGAAGTTGTTGAAACTAATCTCACCAAAAAATCTATTCAAATGAAGATGTATTTTGATTTAAAAATGTAAAATTGACTACTTTATTGTTCAATAAATAGAAATTGTTTATAATTAAAAATCATCATTAACTATATTATTTTTTAGTTTTGCACGTTATTAAATACGAATTTAGAATTCAAAAATTTATAAAAAATGAAAAAAATAATTTTAGCTACAGCATTTTGGTTAGTTTGTATTACGCAGTATTCTCAAATGAATACGTTAAAAGAAACTATATTTTTTAATATTGGCAAAACCAATCTTACACAAGCTCACAAAAACAAGTTAGATTCTGTAATTATTGTAATTAATGCTTCAGAAACATACAAAGTTGATCTTAAAGGTTATACTTGTAATATTGGTTCTTTAAGTATTAATAATGTTGTTTCTAAATTAAGAGCACTTAATGTATACAATTATTTAGTAGATAAGGGTGTCGAAAGAAAACATATCAAATATGAAGGTAAAGCAATGTATAATCCGCTAGGCGATAATAAAACGGCTGATGGACGTTCAAAAAATAGAAGAACTGAAATTGAAGTGTTATTTAAATTGATGGATCTTGAAAATATTCAACAAAATAATAATTCTTCAAATAATAACGCTTCAAATAACAAACAAAATTCAAATACGACCATTAATAAACCTGCTGCCAAAACAATTGAAATTGGTCCTGAAATGGTAACTGGTCAATTTACAAATGAAAACAATAAATTAATTAAATCTTCAAATGGAATTCAAATCGAAATTCCTGAATATTCATTTTCTTCTCCAAGCAAGGAGCCATTTGAATTTGACATGAAAGATTATACACAAAATTACGATATTATCAAAAAGAATATTTCAACAAAAAGTGGTAAACAAAATTTAATGTTAATGGGTGCTTATTCTTTGAATTTTACGCAAGGGAATGAAGAAATTACATTAAATACAAATAGCCCTGTTAAAGTTTATATTCCGGGAGCGTTTGATCCAGAAGTAAAATTATATACAAATCATAGAAATTGGACACTAGATACGATTAATGCTTTATCTTATGATGATGCCAAAAAATCGTATGTTATTACTACTAAATACTTGGGTCAAATGTTTGGTTTATTAAAACCAATGCCAGAAACTTCTAAAAATATATTATTTAAAATTTCAAATATTGGGAAAGGTGAGGCTAAACCATATGCAATATTTGATAACTGTATGATCGTTTCAGGAAATTATGTTAAAGGAAAACTATATTCATTCCCAATTCCTAGTGACAAATCAAGCTTTAAAATTAGAGCAGCTTATTCTGATTTTTCATCTAAAACGCCAACACACTATTATTTAAGTGAAGATATCAAACAATTAGAGCCGAAACAAGTTTCGAATAAAAAAATCAACGAAAAAGAGTTTATGCGTATTTGTACTCCATCTAAATTTCAGTACAAACAAACTCAAATGGATCGTTCGAGTTTATGCGAAACCCCTCAAAACTAAATACGATCGCTTTAAAATTTTAATTTAAATCTAAAAGAATGTATAATTTATTAAAAGGAAAAAAAGGAATTATTTTCGGAGCGCTTGACTCGAATTCACTAGCTTGGAAAGTAGCTGAACGAGCACATCAAGAAGGTGCACAAATCGTACTTACTAATGCGCCTGTAGCAATGCGTCTTGGTGCAATAAATGAATTAGGACAAAAAATTAATGCGCCTATTATTCCAGCAGATGCTACAAATAATGAGGATTTGAATAATCTTATTAATAAAGCTACGGAGCACTTTGGTTCAAAAATTGATTTTGTTTTACATTCTATAGGAATGAGTATCAACGTTAGAAAATCAAGACATTATACCGACTTAAAACATGATGATTTTTTGAAAGCTATGGATATTTCTGCACTTTCTTTTCACAGAACTATGCAGAGTTTATATAACTTAGATGCTATGGCTAATGAAGGAAGTATCGTGGCATTATCCTATATAGCTGCTCAACGAACGTTTCCTGGTTACAGCGATATGGCGGATAACAAATCGGCTCTTGAATCAATAGCGCGTTCTTTTGGATATTATTATGGAAAGAAAAGTCAAGTACGTGTCAATACAATCTCACAATCACCTACAAAAACAACTGCTGGAAGCGGTATCAAAGGATTTAATGCATTCTACAATTATGCCGAAAAAATTTCGCCTTTAGGTAATGCTAATGCTGATGAATTTGCAGATTACTGCTTAACGTTATTCTCTGATTTAACTAAAAAAGTTACAATGCAAAATCTTTTCCATGATGGTGGATTTTCATTTACAGGAGTTAGCGAAGAAGTTATGGAGTTCTTTATGGATAAAGAATAGTTTATATTTTTTTTAATATAAAAAAAAGCCTCTATTTTCATAGAGGCTTTTTTTATTGAATAATCATAACATCAAATCCTTTTCCATGCGTGAGCACAGGTTCTTCAAAAACCGTACCTTTATCTAAAAATATTGAAATGCATTCTGGAACATATTCTTTAGGATTTAAAACCGGAATAAATTCACTATTATTTGAAGATTCTATATGGCTTCCAGAAGATAAATGAACTATAATTACTTGTTGTTTTTGTAATTTATACTTTCGAATTGAATTAATGAATAACTTATCTTTAATAGATTTGTACTTATACGATTCATAAAAGAATAAATCAAAAATTGGATTTGAGGTATCTTTTAAAGCTTTAATTTCATAATTATTACCTAAATAATTTAAACTATAAATTTCTTTTGAATCATTCTGATATAATTGAACTTCTATACAAGATTTTTGAAAATCACAAAAA
>Ga0208595_1000116_pt1 | contig 28940 bp, 22 predicted proteins | sample LakMenEpi28Jun11_FD_150742 | JGI IMG/M metagenome (GOLD analysis project Ga0208595, IMG submission 150742) | Freshwater microbial communities from Lake Mendota, WI - 28JUN2011 deep hole epilimnion (SPAdes) | ecosystem: Environmental > Aquatic > Freshwater > Lake > Epilimnion/Euphotic zone ...
TTTTTGAAAGAAAAAAATTTGAAAAAAAATTTTGAAAAAAAGGGTTTCTACCATAAAATTGGTTGATGTTTTAGAATCAGAAAAAAATGAAGTTTTATGTATAAAAATATATATAAAGACTCTGAGTTGGCTACACCCCCCTGCCTATTAGTTCTATAGGCAGGGGATACGAGGTAACTGGGTGCTATGAACTTAACCTTAAACAACACTATTTATTATTAAATAGAAATTATGACATATCCAAATGAATACTATAAAGTTCGAATGACAAAAAGAGAATTGGTCTCTAATGTATTTTATAACCAAAAGAACAAAATAAAACTCGTTCCTAACCTACCAAATAAAAAAATTTATAGAATAACCGCCGACCAAGCGCAAACACTTTTTATGACTTTAATGTCGAGGATTGATAGTTTTTAAATTGTCGTTTTTTGAATGTTTTATTAAAATGTTAAAATTTCTCTATTGCACCAAGACCAAAAAGCGCAAAATCATATTTTATAGGATCAATAGGGTCAAAGATCCGTAAAATTGAATCAATCTCATTGACAGCTTTGGCATCATTCTGATTCCGTTTGAGTATCCCTAGTTTTCTTGCAATATTTCCTGTGTGAACATCTAAAGGTAAACTTAACTGAGAGGCTTTAATTGATCCTTTCCAAATACCAAGATCAACGCCTCTATTATCATTTCTCACAAACCATCTTAACATCATATTCAGTCTTTTTGCAGAGCTTCCGCTTAATGGGTCACTAATATGTTTCTTTGATCGCTCTAAATGATCAATACTAAAAAAAATTCGTTTAAATTCTGAAATAGAAAATTGCATTGAGTTTGAATGACTGTGCGATGAAAAAACTTTTTCCAGCCCACCATATTCATTATATATATTCCTTAAGCATAATATAAATGTCCTTAAGTCATCACTATTAAATGTTCGATGAACAAATTTTAAATTATTTAATTCTACTTGTGAGCAGTTCATTACATAATCATAAGGACTATTTTCCATCATCTCAATTAACTTGTATGAATTATTTAAGATACTTTTTCTATTTCCCCATGAAATTGTTGCTGTTAAAAATCCAGAGATTTCGACATCTTCTTTTTTTGAAAATTTATGTGGAATCTGAATTGGATCATTTTCGATAAATTCAACTCGATTAAATTTATCAACTTTTTCATCTAAAAACTCTTTTAAAAGATTAAAATCATCAATTTTTTTCATTTTGCAAAATTATAATTTTATATCGAAAAATACTACTACCTTAATTACCCGTTAATATATGCAGAGTCTCTTGGCCGCCGCTCCTTTGGCTGGATTTGGAATGTGTTTTATGGTCCGGTCGGGGATAGGAGATAATTCTCGGAGATAATGGTTAAAATAATTAAGATGATTAAATATATCAGCTTCATTGGTAAATAATGAACCTCCAAAGGCATATTCCAATGAATCATATTTTTGAAAATGTAGTTGAAAACATTTCAAAAAGTGTTCCAAATCAATAAATTGAAAGGTGCGATGTTTGAAATCAACAAGTTTTTGAAGTTCAGTGGATGATGCATTTTTTATAAAATCAAAAGGCGCATGATCCATAAGTTCCATCAAAAGTGTTGTTTTATTGATGATGATATCGCGGCGTCCCCAAGCAAAAATAGCAGCAAAAAATCCTGCAATTTCTACATCTTGTTGTTTCTTAAATCGATAGGGAATTTGAATAGGGTCTTCTTCGATAAACTCCGAGACGGCTTATTTTTCATATTGCGCATCTAAAAAGTTCTTTATAATAATTTCTGATTCCAAATCTTAAAAGAAAATTCGTGTACCTAAACATAAACCTACCGAACTGATTGAAAAATTTGTTGAAATCAACTTAGAAGGCTCATTGGGGTCCGTTGGGGCGTTATAGTCGATTTTATCTACAAAGCTTATATAACGCTCGGAATTTGTTAAAATCCTAACATTAACTGCATTTCCGTCAATAGATGCCGACTCGAGGCTACCCGTACTTGGAGAAAAATTAGCCATACTATAGCTGATTTCAGAAAATAAATTAATGTTCTCAGAAAGTGGAATGGAAACACCTAAAGCAGAATAAAAACCAAAAGATAAACCTCCCGTAAACTTATATTCACTGATTCGATTCTCATTCGTACTTCTTGTTAAGTATTCCATATTAGTTTCGTTTGAAGTTATCAAAAGGCCAAACTTTGCATATGGATTAATGAATTCTAAACCGGGGTTAATAAGTATTGAAGGAGTAAATTGTATCGAGTTATTTTGAACACTAGCTTCAATGGTTCTAACATTATTGTTGTCCATAAAATTTACTTTATTCCCTTGTTGGTAATTGATTCCAAGTTCAACACCGACATTATCTGAAATTAAAAACCCCATTAAAATACCACCTCTAAAGCCGCCTCCAAGCGTAAATGATTTTTTTTCTTCAAAATTGTTGTTAAAGTTTACAAGAAAATCCACATTTGTTGGGTTCGTTTGAAAATGAAATCCTGTTTGTGCGCCGATATATAAATTTCCCTGACTACTTAAATTTGAATAAATTAAAAGAGTGAAAATGGTGTAAAATAGGTTTTTTTTCATATGATTCGCTTTAATTGATAATGTTTCAACAAAAATACAATAACATTTTGAAATACCCTCAAAAATTCTTAATTTGTATTGTTTTTTTTTTGTTATTATTGCACTCAGAAATTAAGTTATGGACGCCAAATTTAATCTATCAAAGAAGAAAAAAGTTGTTACGAATCCGAAGATGAGTTTCATCGAAAGTCTTTATTTGCCAGCAATTTTTAATGGTATGATGATTACAATCAGCCATTTATTCAAAAGAAAAGCTACGGTGCAATATCCTGAAGAAACGCGCCCAATAGCCGATATCTACAGAGGAAAGCATGTTCTAAAAAGAGATGAAAATGGCGCAGAGCGTTGCACTGCTTGCGGACTTTGTGCTTTGGCTTGTCCTGCGGAAGCCATTACAATGGTAGCTGCGGAGCGCAAATCAGATGAAAAACATCTTTATCGTGAAGAAAAATATGCCGAAACATACGAAATTAATATGTTGCGTTGTATTTATTGCGGTCTTTGCGAAGAGGCTTGTCCAAAAGAAGCGATTTTCTTAACTAAAGAAATCGTTGATCCAGAGTATATGCGTATGGACTTCGTTTATGGAAAAGATAAATTGGTTGAGCCACTTCAAATTGATCAAAGGATAGATGTTACCGTGCGCCAAACGGAGGAAGTTTTAGAATTTAAAACGATTGAAGGCCCTAAACATAATAAACTTTACGAATCAATTCATTCATAATTACTACAATTAATGGAAATCCAAAATATTATTTTTATCATATTGTCTGCACTCACATTGATGTGCGCGCTGGGTGTTGTTTTTTCTAAAAATCCAATTCACAGCGGATTGTTATTAGTTTTAACTATGTTTTCAATTTCAGGGCATTATTTGTTGTTGCATGCTCAGTTTGTAGCTATTGTTAATATCATTGTTTATGCTGGAGCGGTTATGGTTTTATTGCTTTTTGTATTAATGCTTTTAAACTTAAATAAAGATAACGAACCACAAAAATCAATTATGGTGAAAATAATTGGAACGCTTTCGGCTGGAGGTATTATGATTTCATTGGTTGCAGTAAGTAAGATTTTTTTAGTTCAAAAAAGTATGCAAGGGCGACCTATAGCTGAAGATTTTGGTTATGTAAAATCACTTGGTGCATTGTTATTTACAGACTATATATTGCCCTTTGAGTTGGCTTCTATTTTATTTTTAGCGGCGATTGTTGGGGCTGTATTTTTAGGAACTCGAAGTGTAGAAAATAAATAAATCAAAAAAACGAAAAAAAGTTAATCGATATGGATTTAATAGGATATGAAAATTATTTTTGGTTAAGTACGGCGCTTTTTAGTATCGGTATTTTAGGCATTTTAATACGACGAAATATGATTATACTATTGATGTGTATTGAGATTATGCTGAATGCAGCAAATATAATGTTTATTGCTTTTGCTTATAAATGGGGAAATATGGACGGTCATATTTTTGTTTTCTTCTCGATGCTTGTTGCTGCAGCCGAAGCAGCTGTTGGTTTAGCTTTGATGGTTTTAATTTACCGAAAATTTAAAACGGTTGATATCAGTTATCTTGATAAATTGAAATTTTAATTATTTGTTTTCTAAAATTATATAAAGAAAGAATTTCCTTCATCTCATTAATATATATTCAAATATGAATCACCTTTTAGTTGTTTTAGTTGTTTTTTCTCCACTTGTTGGGTTTTTAATTAATGGCATATTAGGAAAAAAACTACCAGAGAAGCTTTCGGGTGCGCTTGGAACTTTGGCGGTATTGATTTCTTTTGTATCCAGTATATTATTATGGAATCATGTAAGTATTCACGGAGGTTTTGAAACGGTTTTATTTAATTGGTTAGCCATTGACACTTTAGTTTTAGACTTTGGTTTTCGTGTTGACGCTCTGAGTATTTGGATGATGCTAATCATTTCTGGAATCGGGACGCTCATTCATTTGTATTCGATTGGCTATATGCATGGAGATAAAGGATTTTCAAGATTTTTTGCTTATCTTAATTTATTTGTTTTTTCCATGTTTTTATTAGTAATGGGAAATAACCTTGTTGTATTATTCTTTGGATGGGAAGGCGTTGGATTGTGTTCATATTTATTAATCGGTTTTTGGTACCATAATGTAGCTTACGGTCATGCGGCACGAAAAGCATTTATTATGAACCGTATTGGAGATTTAGGTTTATTATTAGGCATATTTTTAATATTTAAAGTTTTTGGAACGCTACATTTGGCTACAATTGCCGAATTGGCTGGTGCTAATTTGGTGCAACCTCAAATTATTAATTGGATTACCTTTTTATTATTTATCGGAGCTATGGGTAAAAGTGCTCAGATTCCACTTTTTACTTGGCTTCCAGATGCAATGGCAGGGCCAACGCCAGTTTCGGCTTTAATTCATGCGGCTACGATGGTTACGGCAGGTGTTTATTTGGTCGTTCGTAATGCCAATTTGTATCAAATTGCTACCTTAACTACCCAAATTATTTTAATTATCGGTTTGGCCACTTCTATTCTAGCAGCTTTAATTGGTTTGTATCAAAATGATATTAAAAAAGTTTTAGCTTATAGTACCGTTTCGCAGCTTGGTTTAATGTTTGTTGCTTTAGGTGTTGGGGCATATAGTACCGCTATGTTTCATCTTACAACGCATGCGTTTTTCAAAGCCTTATTGTTTTTAGGCGCAGGAAGTGTGATTCACGCAATGGGCGGCGAACAAAATATTTCCTTTATGGGCGGATTAAAAAATAAAATAAAGACAACCCATATTACATTTCTTATCGGCACATTAGCTATCATTGGATTTCCGCTTTTCTCCGGATTCTTTTCTAAAGATGAAATTCTAGAAAAAGTATTTGAATATTCTCCAATTGCATGGGGTTTCACTTTGTTTAGTGCAGCGTTGACGGCTATTTATATGTTACGTTTGTATTTTGTAGTATTTTTAGGCAATTTTAGAGGTTCTGAAACTCAAAAAGTAAATCTTCACGAAAGTCCAATTTCAATGACACTGCCATTGATGATTTTAGCTATTCTGTCACTTTTTGGTGGGGTATTAAATTTGCCACATTTCTTACCAGAAAATATGTCCCAGTTTTTATCGCATTGGATTGCTTCAATTCCTTCAATGCAATTTATGGCACCATCTTCCCACGAACATCATTTGTCGCAATCAATGATTTTTGGTTTAATGGGACTTGCTATTGTTTTAGTTTTGGTTTTATTATTTTTGGTTTATCGTTTTTATGCATCGCGTCAATTTAATATATTACCGAATCAATCAAGGTTTTCAAAATTAGGAGAAAACAAATTTTTTGTAGACGAAATATATAATCATTTATTTGTAAAACAAATTGAAGCACGAAGTGAATTTTTGTATCAAGTGTTTGAGAAAAAAGCAGTGAAGCCTTTTATTATGCTTTTCCCACGTTTATTTGGTCAATTAGGGAAAGTGTTCCAAAGAGTACAAGATGGCAATGTAGAAAATTATTTACTTTATTTTGTACTAGGAATTATTAGTTTTATATTGTTAATATTATTGTAATCTTTGTTATTTTCACGTTTATAAATTAGAACAAAAAGTATGGCACTTATTTTATTTATACCACTTATAGTTTCAATAATTTGTTTTTTATTACCTACAAAATGGGTTAAAGATTTTGCTTTAGCATTTTCTACAACTTTTTTTGCTTATATAATTTATTTACTTTTTACGGATTTCAATCCTCAAAATGATTTTCATTATACGTTTCAAAATTTAGGTATTCGTTCTTTAGGGGCTCAATTTACCTTTGGTTTGGATGGATTGGGAATGCTTATGGTTGCATTGACTAATTTTGTAGTGATGTATGTGAATATTATGGCTACTAAAAAAGGCTACAGCAGTAGATTTTATGGCTTGGTATTTTTAATGCAATTTGCTTTAATAGGTGTTTTTAGTTGTTTGAGTGCTTTTTTCTTTTATGTTTTTTGGGAGTTGGCTTTAATTCCAATCTATCTTATTCTATTGTTTTGGGGTACGGGCAAAAATCGTAAAGAAACATTTATTACTTTTTTTGTTTATACATTTGTAGGAAGTTTATTGATTTTAGGAGGATTTATATTTTTTCATATTGAAGCAAAAATGGGAGACTATGATGGTTTCCAATACTTAAATATGGTTACTCGAAATTTAGAAGGATATAATGCGCTCATTTTTTCTACGTTGATGATTATTGGGTTTGGGGTTAAAATTCCAATCTTCCCTTTGCATTCTTGGCAAGCTCAAACCTATAAAAAAGCACCAATCGAAGGTACTATTTTATTATCAGCGATCATGCTTAAAATGGGAATTTATGGTATATTCCGTTGGGTACTACCATTTTTAGATTTAAAGCATACTATTGTTCAAGAAATTACGATTATCCTTTCTGTAATTGGAGTATTGTATGGCGCCATAATTGCTTTGAGAAGAAATGATTTAAAGTTAATTGCTGCTTTTTCTTCTTTGTCTCACGTAGGTTTAATTACTGCGGGTTTGCTTACTGCAAATATTTATGGCATGCAAGGTGCCGTGATTCAAATGGTGGTTCATGGAATTAATGTGCTTGGATTATTTTACATCATTGATATAATTCAAAAACAAACGGGTACAAGAAATATTCAAAATTTAGGTGGAATAGCGTCAAAAGCGCCTATTTTTTCAATTTTATCTTTAATTATAATTCTTGGTACGATTAGTGTTCCACTTACAAATGGATTTCCAGGTGAAATGTTACTTTTGTTTTCATTGTATTTGTATAAACCTGTTTTAGCAGTCATAGCAGGATTAACTATCATTTTTGGAGCGGCGTATATGCTTCGTATTTATCAGCTTACGTTTTTTAGAGAAGTTTCTGTAGAAACAGAAGATTTTAAAGAAATTTCAATTTCTCAAATGTTTGCACTTGGTTTTATTGCTTTTTTAGTAATTGCTATTGGGTTATTTCCTCAATACATTCTAGATATCAGCTACATTACTTGTACGCATCTAAAAAATCTTTTAGCAACTCGAATTTAATTCTTAATCATTTTACGCAGTTATATTTAGTTAACTTTTATCTCCTTCGCAGATATTTAAGTCTTGTTTATCTAAAACGTTATATTTTCTTTTAAAATGGATGAATTCGAACTTAGTCTTTTATCCATTTCCTCAACCTATTTATTTCTTTTTTTTAAAAATATTGAGGCAAAGGTATTTTTAAGTACGTTAAAGGTCATTTTTTTTACTTTAAGTAAGAAAATGTTATTTTTTTTCATTTTGGCATGACTATTGATATTCGTAATAGTGTTATGTTTTTAATATATTAAAAATGAAAAATAGTTTAATTGCAATTAGTTTTTTTGTGACTTTATTTACGGATATAAGTGCTCAAAACCTCGGAATTAAAATTCATAAAGAAGGCGCGATGATGATTCATGGTGGCGATAAAAGTATAGTAGGTCAAAATGATCCAAATAATGCGGATGTAGTTCGTGTTTTAGGAGATGTAGAAATCGGTAATTTAAACGATACCGTAACGGCTACTTTAGGTGCTCAAAAAAAAGGTGAATTAATCATCGAAGGTGATTTGATTCGTAATTCAAATGGAAAAGCAAGTTTTGATTCTAGTGATGTAATTTTCCCAGTTTTAGCATCTAATCAACAAATATTAGGAGGCTTTGAATCAAAAGATTCTAACCAATTTTTTAATATTATTTCAAATAAAAATAGTGGCGTTCGTTTAGAAATGGATTCAAACGTAGCCGTGAAAAATAATTTTATTTTTCAAGGAAATGGTTATGTTAGAACCGGTTTAGCTTCTTTTGATAATGGAGAACTTTATGCAGCAAAGTTAATTATAGAAAATTCGAAAAATGATGCCTTAGTAGGAGCTTCAAATTCTTCGGGAGATAAAAATAATATCGTAGAAGGACAGTTGGAATGGAATACAAAATCAGATGTAGAGTATACGTTTCCTATTTCTATTGATCCAAGTGAGCCACTAGGTGGAGCTCAGTTAGTTAAAGTTAAGCCAAATGTGTCTTCGGGAGGTTCTATCTTAGCTTCATTTAATAGAAATATAGGAGGTGTGTTTTCGGCTAAAGATAAAAATTGCGCTACTTTAGAAGCGAAAGAAATAATTAATCATGGATGGTGGAACTTAAGTAATGCCAAAAATGATATTACCAATTTTAATGTTTCGGTATTGGCTTTTAATCCTCAAAATATTCAACTTGGCGATTTATTTACACTGGCTAAGAAAGGCAATAATGCTCCAATTTTGGATTATAAATTAGAAGGAACCGATCCTAATGGATGCAATGGTAATTCAATTTCAGGTTTTATTTCAAGAGAAGGTTATACCAGTTTTTCCGATTTTGCAATAGCAAAATTAACCACGGTATCTAACAATGTTTTACCTAATTATATTAGTCCTAACGGTGACGGGAAAAATGACGTATGGAATATTGATGTAGTTAAAAGAATTTATCCTAATTTAGAAGTAGCTATTTATAATCGTTGGGGAAATATGGTTTATCGTAGTAATGGTGTTTATAAAAACGATTGGAGAGGAAATCATTATGATGGCGAAGATTTGCCAGATGGCGTTTATTACTATATTATTCATCTTGATAAAAATACCGAATTAACCAAAACTGGATTTATTCAAGTAATGAGACACTAAAAATCATTTTTTTAATATTTTTATTTGGGGCCGAAATCTAGTATTTCGGCTTTTTTTATTACTTTTGCCAATAATTTATCTTTTTTTACGTTTATCCTTTTAAATCTAATATTAATGTTTAGCCCTCGTTTTATATTTTTTATATTAATTATATTTGGTATTTATTCTTGTAACCAAAATGAATTTAATAACCCATCGGTTAAGTCTGTTTCAATAAAAATCAATAGGTTTGATAAAGATATAGAAAAATTTGATTGTTCGAAATGGGATAGTTCGGAAGCAAAAATGGTAAATTCATACGGAGATATATATTCGTTTTATATCGAAACCTTGTTAGGAATTGGCGCTTTTTCACCAAAAACACATCCACAATATTATAAAAATCTATTTTGCGATTTTTTAAAAGGCGAATATAAAGCCATGAGCGACACGACAAACAAATATATTGAACCTCACATAACAGAAGTAGAAAAAGAACTGTCATCGGCTTATAGCCTTTTTTTACATCATTTCCCCAAAAAGAAGAAACCCGTAGTTTACAGCTTCTTTATTTCTCCAATGGGCGCCAATCCATCGCCGGCTTTTTCATATGGAAATGACACGATTGGGATAAATTGGTTTAATTATTACGGAAAATCATTTTCATTATATCCTGCGGTTTCTCAGGGGTTAAATTATACAATCGAATGGAATCAACGAAGTTATATAACAAGAAATGTCCTTTTGGTGGAATACAATTTACTGTCCGAAAATAATGAAACCTACGATGAGTTAATATATAATATGATCGAACAAGGTAAAAAGTTTTATATCATTAAGCAATTTTTACCAAAGACGGCTCCCGAAATTATTTTTGGATATACACCTAGTCAGTTTAAATGGTGCGAAGAAAATGAATTGCAAATTTGGTCTTATTTTATTGATAATAAACTTTTATATAGTCTAGATATTATGGATGTAAAACGATATGCTTATGAAGGTCCAACTACGCCAGGAATGCCATCCGAAAGTCCAGGTATGGTGGGTGCATATATTGGATATCGTATTATAGATGCCTATATGAATAAAAATAAAATGACTTTGGAACAATTGGTTGCTTTTGATCCTAAAATAATTTATAAAAAATCAGGTTATAATCCTAAAAAGTAATTCGAAATTTAGTGTATTGTTTTTACGTTGTTTTTTTAATCTTATGGATTCATACTACAACGTTGTCCGCTCAAAAAACAAATTTTTCCAATTTAAGAGTAATTACTTTGGAAATACCTGCTACAGATACGACATTTCAATTAGATACACTTTCTATAATCCCATCTTCTTTTCAAGTTTTTGAGTCAGAAAATTTAGTTTCTCAAGATTCATATTATGTTGACTTTGCCTCGGCATTTATAACGTTTAAAAGTAGCGTTAATAAAAAAATATGGATTAAATATCGCGTGTATCCATATTTATTTTCAAAATGGACCGACAAAAATCCAATTCTTTTTAAATCATATGAAGGCGTAGCTTCTTCCAATCTGAATCAAGCAGAAAATAAAGTCATTTATACGCTTCAGAAAAAAAATACAACACTACTCCAAATGGATGGCATTGCGTATAATGGCTCTTTTTTTCGTGGCGTAACGGTGGGTAATAATCAAGATTTAGCTTTGCATTCGGGTTTTAATATGAGTCTTAATGGTAAATTGCCCAATGGCATTGAAGTGGCAGCCAGTATTACCGATGCGAATATTCCAATACAACCCGAGGGAAATTCCGCTTCTATTCAAGAGTTTGACCGTATTTTTATTCATCTCAAAAAAGATCAACATCGGCTTACTTTAGGAGATTTTGATATCAAAGAAATTAATCCGTCTTATTTTTTGAAATTTGACCGAAAACTGCAAGGAATTCAAGCTAAAACTAAATTCAATTTTGACTCGACAAAGCAATTAGAATTAGGCGTAACAGCAGCAGTTACGCGGGGTCTTTTTGCTCGAAATATAATTGCTCCAACTGAGAATAATCAAGGCCCTTATCGTTTGATTGGTAACGGTGGCGAAACATTTATTGTTATCATTGCAGGAACCGAAAGGGTTTTTATTAATGGGCAATTAATGCAACGCGGCGCCGACCTCGATTATGTCATTAATTATAATTTAGGCGAAATAGTCTTTACGCCTAAGCGATTAATCACGCAGGATTTACGAATTATCGTTGAATTTCAGTATTCCGACCGAAATTATTTTAGATATACTTTAGAATCTCAAGCGCAATATCAGTCTAAAAAATTTACAGCGTATTCACAAATATATTTAGAGAAAGATGACCAAAATCAGCCGTTGTCACAAAATTTAAATGCCTCACAAATTGAAGTTTTAAAACGAATTGGTAACGATATTGATAGCGCATTTATTTCATCAGAACGCAATGTGATTTGGGAGCCCAATAGGGTATTTTATTATAAAAAAGACACGGTTGTTCAAGGAAATCGGTATTCAAATATTTATGAATGGGCAACGCGTCCGGTCGATTCGCCGTTGCAGGTAGTTTTTACTTTGGTGGGCGCCAATCAAGGAAATTATAAACTGAAAGCTACCAATGCCAATGGCGCCGTTTATGAATGGGTTGCCCCGATTCAAAATTTGCCACAAGGTAGCTTTGAGCCCATTTTAAAAGTAGCAACACCAAAACAACACCTTCAAACGGTTTTAGGCATGTCGTATCAAATCAATCCAAATTGGAAAACTTCTGCCGAATTTTCTATGACCCAGCATGATTTAAATTTGTATAGCGATGTTGATAATCATCAAAATTTTGGTTTTGCTTCTATAATTCAATCGGATTATGAAAAGAAATTTCAAAAATCCCAAAAAATTCGATTTAAAATTCAAAATGAATATTCTTCCGCTAACTTTAGTCCTGTTACACGTTATCGAAATCTTGAATTTAATCGTGATTGGGGTTTGAACTTAAATACACGCAATGCCGGATTTCAAAATATTTCGAGTTTAATACTTCAATACAACAACTCGTGGTTGATGTCGAGTTATCAGTTAAATTATTTTAAAACAGAAGGCTTTTTTGAAGGTTTACAACATATTTTAGATCATAAAATGCAATATAAACGATGGGAATGGCATCAGAAAATTGAATACATTCAAAGTGAATTTCTCGACTCTTCGACAACATTTTTTAGGCCTCAAGGTCAATTGAAGTTTTTTTTAGATACGTCAAAAAAATGGATGTTTTCTGCAGGTATATTATTTGAACAGCGTATTAATGAGAATAAAATCTTGCAATTACGTTCGCCAAACAGTTTTTATTGGCAAAATTATTATTTTCAGTTCGGTTCGGCGCCACAATTGCCCAATCGAACCTTGTTTGAATATACCTATCGAACCGAAAAAGGGGTTGAGCGTAATCAATTTTCGGACCCACAGATTACGTCCCATACCTTTAAATGGACGGGGGCTTTCGAAAAATCATTTCAACACCAATTTCGTTATTTACTCAGTTACCGAAATTTTAAATCACAGTTTAATGCAAATAATAATGAGTTGATGCATAATTATATGGGTCGTTTGGACTATAGCGGACAATTTTTTAGAGGATTCGTTCGGCTCAATAATATTTATGAACTCAAAGTAGGGCGTGAGCAGAAAACGCAGATTACATATGTTCGTGCGCCTAACGGTTATGGAACCCACGCGTGGAATGATATTAACAACAATGGGATTTTTGAACTGGATGAAGCCTACGTGTCGCCTTTTCCCCTCGAAAATCGTTATATTCGTTTTTATACCGTATTGCCAGAATTTATTCCTGCTAATGAAATGACCATGTCTCCTTTTTTATGGATACAACCCAAAGCGCTTTGGTTTAATGCATCAGGAATTCGGAAATGGATGTCGAAATTAAGTTATCAATTGCGTATGGATTTGATGCGAAAACAATTGGCGCAGTCGAGTGCTTCGCTTTTTGAATATATGAATCCTGTATCGGATGTTTTGGGACGCGAAGTCGTGTCGTCGCGCTCCAATATTTTTCAACAATTATCATTTCAAAAAAATGAATCGGATTTTGGTATAGACCTCGAATATGCCTATTTGGATCTCAAGAATTTGATGACCAACGGTTTTGATGCGTCGCAAAGCAAGGCTTGGCTTTTGAAAATTCGGAAAGATTTGGGCACTCGATGGGGGCTTTTAAGCAAACTTGGGCATGCGGTCAAAAAAAACCAAAGTGATTTTTTTGCCGAACGAAACTATGGTTTTGTGCATAACCAAGCCGAGCAATCTTTAAAGTGGCAAGCAACTAAAAATATGACGCTAAATTTAAATGCAATGTATTGGTTTAAATCTACGGGGAATCAATATAGTATCAACCGTCAAGCGGATTTAGAATGGGTTATTGCACGAAAAAATAATGCGGTTTTTGAAATTAAAAGTTCTATTTTGAGGCTTGATTACCAATTTACAGCCCCAAATCCACAAGTAGAATTAGCGATGCTCAACGGATTGCAACCCGGAACGAATTTGATAACCACCATCAATATTGGTCAAAAATTAAGCGACATGCTCCAACTCAATATTATTTACAACGGTCGATATAACACCCGAAATGACCTTTTTATTCATAACGCCAATATGGAAGTGAGGGCTTTGTTTTAAGTGTTAAATAATTAAATATATTTATGAATCCAGAAATATTCAGAATCTTTACACTTTTTTTTGATGGTGAAGTCGATGAGATGACGCTTAAATTATGTTTTAACCAATAATATCTTTAATGATTTTTACGTGATGCCAGCTATGGATATAAAGCATACGCTTGGTTTCAAAAACATTCATGGGCCCAAAATAGGGATGCATAAAATAATGATGGGAAGGAATGTTTTTTAATGATTGAATTCGTTCTCTTGTTTCCTTAATATGAATCTCCAATTCAATTTTGTCAAATGGTTTGGGTAAGGTAAAATTTGGAGCTTTAGCCCGTCCACGAGGAATTTTCCCTGTTATTAAAATAAAATATTTGCTAAAACTATGAATAGGTTTATATGGCACATCAGGCGTTTTTTCTATAGCTTTAATGATCAAATCGATTGAAACCAATGTGTGTTCGATATGCCATCCTACCGAACTACTCGAAATGTCTTTATTTACGACGTCAGTTTTATTAAGTATCGTTTCAAAATAATCTAAAATGTGGTATAGCTTTTTCATTCTTTTTTTTGTAAAAGTAAGGAATATATTTGAATTGTATAGAGGTTTTAGTAATTAGACAATAGATATGAGATAATAGATTATAGAAGGGGTTAGGTTTTAGGTATTAGGGTTTAGTGATTTTGTAAATAGACAAGAGACAAGAGATAATAGATTTATTCCAGTACGTCATCCTCGAATTTTTGCAACCCAAGTTTTAAAGTTAAACAACCAACTTCATTCAAAAATATCGGGGATCTCATCATTTAAAGCCAGTTAGAGATTCCCGATAAATTTTCAAATTAAACTATGCGGGTTAAATTTAAATGAAGTTGCTGAAAATTTTCGAGAAGGACGGCGCGGAGTTTTAGTTCCCGAATTGTTTATCTCGGTATAGGCCTTCCTCTCGGGAACGCATCGGTGCTCGTCACCTCAGAAAGTTCTTCTATTCAAAAAACGCTATTTACTGATTCCTAATCCCTAATCCCTTGTCTCCAATCTTACATCTAATATCTCAAATCTAATCCCTAATCTCAAATCTCACATCTAACCCCTAAAACCTAATCCCTAATCCCTTATTTCCAATTTATCCATCCCCTTAAAATAATTTTCTTATAATTTTGCATATGATGCAGTCAATACAAATTATTCAAAAAACGCTACAGTTGCCGATTAAGCATATCGAAAATGTGCTTAAATTGCTTGATGAGGGCGCTACGATTCCTTTTATTTCTAGATATCGTAAAGAAATGACCGGAAACCTCGATGAGGTTCAAATTTATAATATTCAAAAAGAATATCAAAAGGTTCTGGAGTTTGAAAAACGAAAGGCTTTTATAATACAAAGTATAAAAGATCAAGGGAAATGGAATTCGGAATTGGAGCAAAAAATTGCACAAGCCGAGACCATTAATGTGCTTGAAGATATTTACTTGCCTTATAAAGTCAAGAAAAAAACGAAAGCGCAGCTCGCAATAGAACATGGTTTGCAGCCTTTAGCCAACTTAATTTGGAAGCAAGCGCCAATTTCGCTGGAGCAAGAAGCGGTTAAATATATCAATGATACATTTTCCTCCACTTCAAAAGTACTACAAGGATGCCAAGATATTATTGCAGAATCCATGAGTAACGATTTGCAAATTCGAGATTTTTGCCGTACGCAATTTGAAAAGTTTGCCATTTTTATGGCTAAGAAAAAACGAGGCGACCGTGAAGGTCAAGAATTATACAGCGACTACTTTGATTTTAACCAAAAGTTGTCGAAATGTCCTGCGCATCGGATTTTAGCTTGTTTTAGAGCCGAAGATGAAGGTTTTTTGAATGTCAGTATTCAAATCGATCCTTATTTGGTAATCGAAAAAATGGAGCGTCTATTTGTTAAAGGTTTTACCGAGTCATCGCAAATGATTCGTGATACTTGCCTCAAAGCCTATGAAAATATTTTACAACCTCAAATGGAGTCGGAATTTAGGCAGGTGGCCAAAGAGAAAGCGGACCAAGATTCCATTGCTATTTTTGGAGAAAATCTTAAACAATTGTTATTGTCTTCGCCTTTAGGAGCCAAACGCATCTTAGGTATCGATCCTGGTTTTCGGACGGGTTGTAAAGTTGTTTGTATTTCTGAAACCGGCGATTTGTTAGTGAATCACGCTATATATCCGCACCCACCGCAAAATCAAAAATATGAAGCGCAAGAATTGCTTTTTGAATGGGTGCATCAATATCAAATTCAAGCCATTGCAATTGGTAATGGCACAGCAGGCCGCGAAACAGAAGATTGGCTTAAATCTTTAAAATGGCCGTTTGATGCGCCTCAATTGTTTATGGTTAATGAATCGGGAGCAAGTATTTATAGTGCTTCTGCCGAAGGTCGTGAGGAATTTCCTAATCATGATGTAACCGTTCGTGGTGCCGTGTCTATTGCACGACGATTAATGGATCCACTGGCCGAGTTGGTTAAAATCGATCCCAAAAGTATTGGTGTTGGTCAATATCAGCATGATGTCAATCAAGTAAAACTTAAAGAGGCGTTGGATCATGTTGTGGTTATGGCCGTTAATCAAGTTGGCGTTGAAGTGAATACCGCAAGCAAATGGCTTTTGAAATATATTTCTGGGATTGGCCCTCAAATAGCGCAAAATATTATAGAATTTCGAACCAAATATGGGGAAATTGCATCGAGAGAGGATTTGAAAAAAATACCGCGCTTGGGGGATAAAGCTTTTGAATTGTCGGCAGGTTTTATTCGCGTTGCGGCGTCTAAAATTTCTTTGGATAACACTTCGGTGCATCCCGAAAGTTATGCAGTTGTTGAAAAAATGGCAAAATCAGTAGGTGCCAATTTAGAAGATTTTGTAAAAAATAAATCGTTACAAGAAAACATAAATCCTGAAGATTTTATTTCTGAAAAAACAGGCTTGCAAACGATTAAAGATATTTTAAAGGAATTGGCAAAGCCAAATCGTGATCCAAGAGCGACAAGAGAATCCGTAGTTTTTGATCAAAAAGTCCGCACTATCGAAGATTTAACCATTGGTATGGAATTGCAAGGTGTCGTTACGAACATTACCAATTTTGGTGCTTTTGTAAATATTGGTCTGAAAAATGATGGATTGGTTCACATTTCGCAAATGAGCCAACAATTTATTTCGAATCCAAGTCAGGTGGTGCATTTAAATCAAAATATCACGGTTTGGGTCAAAGAAATTGATCAAAGCCGAAATCGTGTGCAGTTAACTATGGTTGCTTCGAATGTTTTATAGATTAGCATTAACTAAAGATTAAATTTCCAAATTCCAATGAATTTTAAATTAGATATTCAAAATAAGTTTTAACTTTGTATGTTTAAAACTCAATTATGAAATTATATTTAACCATAATTTTCTTCTTCTTTTTAAAGATTAATGTTCAATCGCAAACCGAAGTTATATTTAGTGAAAACTTTGGTAATCCACTTTCTAGTACTGTTTTTAAAGATTATACATTCCAAAATGCGCCTCCTGTATATTTTTCGGGCGATGGCGATGTGAGAAAAACAAATCCGGTTTCTAATTACACCAATGCTTCAGGAGAAGGATTTGCTTTTTTTAATGCAAACAGAACCTTAGTCATTTCGGGAATTAAAACTCAAAATTATGAAAATTTAGTTTTAAAAATGGGGCATTTTAAAAGTACAACGGCTACGAATAATCAATTAGAGATTTCAGTGAGTACCGACAGTATTAATTTTAACAATTTAACCTATTCAAGAGCAACGGGTTCTGGAACTGCAAACTGGACTTATATCACACCGAGCGGAACGATTCCACAAACCAATACGCTTTTTATTCGTTTTCTAAATACACATGTTTCTGCTCTATTTAGAGTGGATGATATTTTACTCGAAGGTACATTAAAAGCTGGTTTACCAAATGTTATTAGTAAATTGACAGATACCATTCCTATTTTAAATAATTGGAGTTATAACCTAATTACAACAAATTCGACCTCGTCGGTATCGGTTGAAAATTTACCAAATGGACTTTCCTTTGATAATACAACAAAAGTTATTTCAGGCACTCCAACACAAGCCGGTATTTTTAAAATAAAAATCATCTTGCAAAATGCACTTGGAACGGTCGAACGATTTTTTACGCTTACGGTTACTTGTAAAAGTAAAATGACTTTAAATCCAATATCAGGGCCTCCGGGTACGGTTGTAGAAATGAAAGCACAAAATAATTATTTTACTTTGAACAAAGCTTCTGTTTCAATCAATAATTTATCGGCGCCTTTTACTCAAGAAACTAAAGGCGTTTTACGTTTTCAAATCCCTTTTGAAGCCAATAAAGGACTTCAAGAAGTGGTTGTGAAAAATGAAACCTGTGTTTCCGATTCTACGTTTTTTGAGGTATTGAAAGAAGTGAATCAAGGTTGTCAGTCCGAAGTTCCTGGCACACACTCCGAACTATTTATCTCAGAGCTTTATGATGTAACGGTTGGAGATGCGGGTTATATCGAGTTTTACAATCCTACGAGCTTGCCATTGAATTTAGATAATTATTTTTTAGTGCGTCGTGATGTGATTACAAGTGCACCTTTTCAACTTAGTGGCGTACTAGGTGCCAATCAAGTTCATGTGGTTAATGTTCAAAACTCAAATGCTTGTGGTTTATCTACGCAAGGCACTTATAATTCTGGGTTTAATGCCAATGATACCTTTGATTTGTTTAAAAATACGACATGGTTAGATCGCGTCGTTGCGCCCAATAAAGTAGGGTATAATCTTCAACGAAGAGCATCTGCACAAGGGCCAAAGACTCTTTTTGATTCTTTAGATTGGCGTTCGGATTTCTCTGAAGCTTGTTTTGAGCATGATTTATCTACGTTTTCGTTAAATGTCAAGGTGGCGCCAGTTATAAAAATTCAACCTGTTTATAATTATTTGTGTCGCGCCGATTCTTTTTCTTTAAAAGCCACAGCTACAGAAGGTATTTTAGGCGGATTTGGTTTATTATATCAATGGTATCGTTTGGATTCGGGTGCTTCCATTTGGCAGCCTCTTTCTAATGGAGTTGATTTTCAGGGTTGCCAAACCGACCATTTGTTTGTCAAAAATTTAAAGCTAAAAAATCACCAACAGTTTTTTCTTGAAGTAAGAGAAAATAACGCAACCTGTTTAACGCGATCGAATGCGCATCAAATTGATGTAAAAAGAAATGCTTTTTTGCCAAATATTACGCAAAAACTTTTGGATACAGTCGGATTGTGTCAAAATAATACCATTCGATTAAAAATTCAAGCCGATGGGGCTTTGTATTACACTTGGTCGTTTAATGGTGTTCCAATAGTTTCAAGTAATCGAGATTCATTTTTAAAATTAAACGCTACGAGTGCAGATTTTGGCTTGTATACAGCTCGTGCCCACCAGTCATCAACTTGTTATGATAGCACTTTTACGGTCGTTGTGGCTTCTAGTCCTTTGAGTTGGCTTCAGCAACCTGCAGGAGCGAGTGTTTTACAAGGAACTAATCATACGCTAAATGGAGAAATCAAAGGCGCTGTATCTTATCAATGGCTAAAAGATGGAGTAAGAATAGCCAATGCAACCCAAAAAAGTTATCAAATAAACAATGTCAGTTCAAGTGATATTGGATGTTATACCTTAAAAGGATTTAATTCTTGTGGCGATTCAATTTCGAGTTTATGTGCAAATATTCAAATCACAACGGTTGTTAAATGTCCTAAAATTCAATCAATAAATGCGTCTAAAAATGGATATTGTGAGGGAGATTCTATTGTGTTGTTTGTAAGTGCTTCAGATTATAGTTTTGTTTCTTGGTATTTTAATAATCAACTACTTGCACAAGGCGATACTATTGTTATCAAAAATGTAACTTTAAATCAAATTGGAAATTATCAGGCGATTGCAAATACGTCAAACGCAGCGCAATGTAAAAACGATACTTCTAGTAGTTTAAATGTAAATGTATCAAAACCTCCCGTTTTGTCAAATTTGTTAAATGGAACGTTTTATTGCGTCCCTCAGAATCATATTTTTAAAATTAAAGCGGATAATGCGTCTAGTTACAATTGGTATGTTGATCAAACATTGATAAAAAACACATTTGAAGATTCATTGATTTATAATACATTTTCAAGTCAAGGTAATGAATTTCAAGTAGAAATTGTAGGTAAAAATTCCTGCCCTTCGGTATTTTCAAATTCCGTTTTTATTAAAAATCGCGATCCATTTTATCATGCCAAAGCAACAAGATCTTCCGTTCAAAATCTAGAGCCAATTTGTATAGATAATAATGGATTTGTTTATTTTGCAGAAAGAATTCAACCGGATTCTTTCTTAATTGCTATCCGAAACCCAAATCAAAATTTAGTTTTAGAGCCTTCAATTAATACATATAAAAGCCCTTTCTTGAATCTTAAACCCACTTCGGAATATGGATTTTTAGCAGATCATCAAATGGTGCAAATTAAAAAAATACAAGGTGAGATGAAGCAACCATTTGATATAAAAGTTTTTTATAATGCTTCAAATCGTTCGTTTTATGAAACGGTAATCGAATCTTTAAAAGAGCAATATAAATCCAATATTATTTTTTCAAATAATGCTTATAATGCGCTTGTTTTTATAGAATCTTTAGATTCGGTTGGTTTTCAGGAAGCACAAATTCCATTTGAAATTTCAAATTTTTTATATGAAACCAATAAAAGTGAAGCATTAAATCAATGTCGTTATTTTGATGTTGAAAATATAGTGTTTTATGATTTGACACTCGCTTTTGGTCAGTTTTTCCGTAAACGAAATCAAAGTCAAGTTTTAAATATCAATGCTAGTGGTAATCAATGGTTTAGTATTTTTCCAAATCCAGCAAAAGAATATGTAGATGTTGCGGTGTTATTGAATACGCCTGAATTTTTAACGTTACGCATTTACAATGTTCAAGGACGCAAAATGTCTGAAAAAAATCTCGGTCGTGTTTCTAAAAATGACAATGTTCGTATACCATTAATGGATTTCGCAAACGGAATTTATTTTATAGAAATGCAATCCAATCAACAAAAGGCTACTCAAAAATTGCATATTTCTCGTTAAAAAACAATAAATATAAATTATATCATAAAATTCTATTATTTTTGTGTTTAAAAATTAGAAATTATGAGTAAAATAAAATCTTTTGCAGTCTTTTTATTGTTTTCTTTTTTTAGTTTGGTTGCAAAGTCCGAAATTCCTAAAAATCAAGATATTAGCGGAATTTGGAAAGGAACCCGTTTTCAATATAACTATGAAAAATCAAGTTACAGTGCCACATTTAATTATGAATTCCATTTAAAGCAAAATGGTCAACAAATTAGTGGATTTTCAATAATAAAAAGTGCAAATGGAAATTTTGCTAAATTAAATTTAAGAGGATTCATCGAAGGAAATCAGTTCCATTTTGAGGAATACGAAATCGTTGAAGCATCAAGAACCGAAGGTTTTGCTTGGTGTTTGAAAAAAGGAACTTTAGAAATTACTCAAGAGGGCGATTTGATTGTAATTTCAGGTAAAACGCCTTCATTCATGGAAGTTTATGGATTGGAGTGTACGGGAGGTTATACGTATATTTCAAGAGAACATGTAGCACAGCCGAGCGTAAAACAAGTGGATGATATAATTCAAAAAGAAGATCAGAAAGATGTTGTCGTAAAGGCGTATCCAAATCCTTTTGTAATGCAAACGATCATTTCATTTAACGTAAATGAAACCGCACCGGTATCGGTAGATGTTATAGATTTAAATGGAAAAAGTACACGAATAATGAAAGAACAAACCGTAGAACCAGGAAATTATAAAGTAGAATTTATACCTGAAAATGCGACAACTACTGCGTATTATATTGTAAAAGTTCATATAGGAAATCAAACTTTTACTCAGAATATACAAAAATTTGAAGGTTTATTGAATAAATAGATTTATAAATCAATATTATGAATTAGGCATTTGATTTTCAAATGCCTTTTTTATTTCTTCCAAATATCATAAGACCGATCCGCTTGAATTTCCAGCATTTTGAGACCGTTTAAAATGCCTGCCTTTTTTTCTTTTGCTTTGGATAAAAAGATAGTTTCTTCTGGATTATAGATTAAATCCATAAAAAAATGCGTTTCGTTAATACTATTATAGGGGATAAGAGGAAATAATTCAATATTAGGATACATTCCAAGAGGTGTTGTATTTATAACTATACTATTGTTTTCAAAACCCATTTTCATAATGTCTTCATAGGTATTACCATTTTTTGAATTTCTTGAAATTTTGATAATTCTAGGAATTTTAAAATGGTTTTTTAGTGCAAAAAGAACGGCCTTGCTCGCTCCTCCAGTTCCTAATACATATGCCGAAGTAAATTGGTTTGGTTTTACCAATGGGTTAAGACTTTCAATAAAACCAAGATAATCGGTGTTATAACCATAGCTTTTTTTATCTTTAAAATGAATACAGTTTAAGGCGCCAATTTCCAAAGCGTTTTCTTCGATGTGATCAAGAAATGGAATTATTTTTTCTTTATAAGGAATGGTTACATTAATGCCATCATATGCTTCTTTTATAGCTTCAAAAGTTAATTTTAGTTTGTTTTCTTCGGATTCAATTAAATCGTAAGTGTCTTCGGATACTTTAAAAGAGGGGTATTTATTTTCAAAATAATTTTTAGAGAAAGAATGTGATAATTTCGCGCCAAGTAATCCGTATTTCATGAATTATTATTTTACTTCAAAAGTACGATTTTAATATAAAAATGGAAGAAAAAAGAGCCTCAATACTTTGAGGCCCCTTTTCAAAAAACAAAAATTCAAAAATTATAAAAGTGTTATTGTTGTATAGATGTCATCTCGGATTCTTTTAACATCAAATTGATTTTTTTGATATAATCAGGAAGTAGTCTTAATGAAGCAAAATATTTCATAGCTTGTCGTGCCTCGATAGCAGGTGAGCCAAAATATCTTCGATGTCCTTCCAAGTTTTTATCTACATTACTTGAAGCTAAAATGATCGCAAAGTCGCCAATAGTAATTCCTTTTGAAATACCTACTTTACCATAAATAGTTACATGATTGCCAATTTTTGATTTCCCAGCAATAGCTACTTGAGCACAAAGTAAACAGTTTTCGCCAATCGTTACGCCATGAGCAATATGAATTTGATTATCTAATTTACTTCCTTTACCTATTCGAGTAATACCTGAAACGCCTCGATCTATCGAGCAATTACTGCCGATTTCCACATGACTTTCAATATGTGTATGACCAATCGAGTGCATTTTTTCGTACACGTCATTTTGTTTGTTATAATAAAAAGCATCCGAACCAATTGCCGTATTGGAATGAATAATCACATGGTCTTCAATGATGGTATGGCTATAAATAGTAACATTTGGATAGATTATACAATTTTTGCCAATTTTTACATGTTCTCCAATAAAAACATTCGGAAAAATCTTTGTGGAAGGATCAATTTCGGCGCTTTCCGAAATCATTTGATTTGAAAATAAAAAAGGTCTATGGTCTTTTGCAATTTGATTATAGGTTTTAAAAGGATTCGAACTATATAAAAGCACTTTTCCTTCAGGACAATCTATTTTTTGATTTATTATAATCACAGAGGCCTCGCTATTTAAAGCTTTATCAAAATATTTTGGTGTATCTACAAATGTAATATCGCCAATGGATACTTTATGGATTTCATTAATTCCATAAATCTTGCCTTGATATTGATTGTCAATTATTTCTAATTGATAGTCATTTGTTAAATCAAAAATTTCAAGAGGCGTTTCTAGTTTCATTTATTTTTTTCAATTTAATCTCTTCTTATAACATAAAAGATGAAAAAAGAATTGAAAGGGTTGCATTGTATTGTAAATATTTTATTAAGTTTTTAATTTTGGAAGAAAAATTTGAGCTTCTTCAATTTTTATTCAAACAAATACGCCATTTTTTCGTTATTATTGCATTGAAATATGATTATGACATTTCAGCGATTATTTTTTTTTAATATTATTTTTTTTATAGTGTTTTTGATTTCTTGCAATTCAGATACTTATAATAATAGTCCATATTATGAATTGAAATTTGATCGAGATACCTTATATTTTGATACCGTTTTTCAATCGTTAGGTTCGGCAACAAGAGCTTTTAAAATTTATAATCGTTCGGAAGGAATTATTGTATTAGATGAAATATACTTAGAGAAAAATTCGCAATCCAAGTACCGATTTAATATTGATGGCGCCTCGGGGCCAATAGCTAAAAATATTTCAATCCGACCGGGAGACAGCATATGGTGTTTTGTAGATGTTAAAATTGATCCACAAAATGAATCTTTAATCGTTGAAGATCATATTGTTTTCTCATTTAATACTAAACAACAACGGTTTACACTGAGAGCATTTGGCCAAAATGCGTATTATCATTATGGCGAAATAATTAGTAGTTCTGTGTCGTGGCAAAATGATAAGCCTCATGTAATCATTGATAAACATTTTGGAAACTCAATAGTGCCGGGAATATATGTCAAATCAGGCGCGACGCTCACTATTTTGCCAGGTTGTAAATTGTTTTTTAGTAATAATGCTGGAATTTTAGTTGGGGGGACTTTAAAAGTTTTAGGAGATAAAAATCAAAAAGTAGAAATGGGTGGCTTGAGATTGGAGCAGAAATACCAAAATTTAGCAGGCCAATGGCTCGGATTGCTTTTTTTAAGAAATACAAAAGATAATGTGATTAAATATACGACAATTGATGAAAGTGTTTTTGGTGTATGGTTGGGATTTCAAGATAAAACAGATTTTAATGCCATGAATGATGCAACGCGTGCTGAAATCCGAATTTTAAATAGTACGATTAAAAATGCATATTATTGGGCAATTCGAAGTTTAAATAATAAAATTGTAGCCGAAAATTCTCAGTTTTTTACATCTACCGATTATTTAGTTCAATTGGTTTTGGGAGGCTTATACGAGTTTTCGAATTGTACATTTTACAATTCGCAATCATCCGAGAATAAAGGGGTTTTATGGCTTTCAAATCGAATTTTCGATAACAGTTCTAAAAAGTTCTATAGCAATGGTCTTCAATCTGCACAATTCTCAAATTGTATTTTTTACGGCAATGCTTCCGAACAATTAGATTTAGATTTTGACTCAACCGTTTTGGGTTCAAAAAATTATATTTTTAATAATTGTTTGTATGGTTCAAGAAGCAATTTTACCAATTCCTTTTTTAAAGATTGTATTTTAAACGAAAATCCATTATTTGTGAGTACCGCAATTGATAAAGAAAACTTTGATTTAAATATCAATTCCCCTTGCATTAATAATGGAATTTTTAATAATTTAAATGAAGATTTATTAGGTCGCCCACGAAATGTTGGAGGTGCTTTAGATATTGGAGCTTTTGAAAAACAATAATAAGATGATAAGGATAATTTCTTTTTTTGTGATTTCGATTTTTGTAAGTGATGTAAATGCACAAACCATTCGTTGGGCAGATGAAAATCCGAATTTGCTTTTAAAGCCGTATGAGGTTTTTGTCAGAAACGAAAATAAAATTCAAATTTTAAGTAAACATCAAAATGGAGAACAATGTTTTGTATCTACATGGGATGATTCACTAAGAGTCCTTGATTTTAATAATTTGAGATTTAATAAGGAAAAACCTATGAGGATGCTTCATGCTATTGAACATCCAATAACGAATCAAACTTTTTTTCTTTTGACCCATTTTGAAAATGAAAGTAAATCACATCAGTTTTATTTGTTAGAATTTGATGATAAAGGTAAAATTGTAGGAGATTTAAATTTAATATTTTCAATTCAAGCTGAAAAAAAGGCTTCTTTTACACTTAATATGTCTTATTCACCCAATAAATCAAATATTGCGTTAGTAATACATAAAGTTGAAAATTCAAATCGCACAAGTCTTGAGGATTTTCATAGTTATATTGCACTTTTGGATTCCAATATGAAAATTAAATTCAAAAAAAAATATACGATGCCCAATTTAGCGTCAAAAGTCGAATATGTGTATCATTGGCTTTCCGATAATGGCACAATGCTTTATTATTATAAACTCGACAAAAAAGGAACTTCTGCGTTCTCTTCGGGACCTGAATTTATCAATAAATTTTTAATTGTAAATAATCAAGGACAAACTATAAATGAGTTAGCTATTGAAGAGCCCGAAAAGTTTTTTACCGATTTCAAAGTATATCCAAGTGAAAATAACTTTTTGATTGGCGGATTTTATTCCAATGAAGATAAACGGTCTTCGCTTCAAGGTATTTCAATTTTTGAGATAGATTTGCAAGAAGGTAAAATTGTAAATTCAAGAAGTATTTCTTTTAATTCTAATTTTTATCATAGGGTAACAGGTTCTCAAAATGCTTCAAAAAATGAATTAAAAGGAATTAGCAATACCTATAAAATTGTAGATTTTAAAATTTCGGGAGAGGGAAATGCTATTTTTGTAGCTGAAAAATTTGATAGACAAATAGAATATATCAATCAAAGTCCTGTTGGATTCTATGGATTTGGCATGCGAGATGTTGACTATACTTATGTGTATAGTTGGGGAGATATTTTAACGTTTTCGGTTTCACTACAAAGTGAAATTCTTTGGACTAATTTGTATAGAAAAAAGCAAGTTCTCGAAAGTCAAAATTGGATTTCGTCTTATGATTTTTATAATCGCAATTATCTTGCTGATATTTTGCCGGTTTCTATCTATACTAAATTAGTTGGAAATGAGCTCAATGTAATTTTTAATGATGCAAAAAATAATTACGAAAACCAAATGTCCGAAGACAGTTCATCAAAATTTAAAGTGATGGCGTTGCGCGATTTTAGAGATTCAAGAACGTATTTATATAATATTAATTTAAGCAACGGAGATGAAGTCATCGAAGCTTTTTTTGAAGATGCATATAAATTAGGTTATGTTATTTTTCCAAAGTTATCAAAACGAATTGATGCCAATCAGCTTATAATTTATGGGAAAAACGCAAAATCCGAACGCATTGGTCTCATTCAATTTTAATTTTTTAATATAATGCCTTTAATATCAAACTTTTCTTTAGATGAGCATACCAAACTTTGTGTTTGGAAGATTGAAGAAGATATTGATTTTTTTCTTCAAGATTTAGATTTCACTTCTTTTGATAATAATGAGTTTCATATCATTAAAAATGAAAAAAAACGACTTCAATGGCTGGCCTCGCGGTATTTATTAAAAAAAATGAGTGCTCAAAAAAGTCAGCTCATTCTTAAGAAAAATGCTAATGGAAAACCTTATTTAGATAATTTTCCGTTGAACTTTTCTATTTCGCATTCTTTTGAATATGTTGCGGTTATTGTATCAGATAAAAATGTGGCTTTAGATATCGAAAAAGTAAATGAAAAAGTACTTCGTGTTAAAGAAAAGTTTATCAATGAGGAAGATTTTAGTAAAAATGATCTTTTTGATGTATCTTTAATTTGGAGTGCTAAAGAATCCATTTATAAATATGTGGATCAGCCGAACTTAAGTTTAAAACAAAACTTTAAAGTGTATCAAAAAGAAGCAAAAATATTAAAAGCAACAGCTGTTAATAATGATTTTAGGTTATGGATTAATGTGCGTTGGCTTCAATTTGAAGATTTTGTGATGACTTACATCTGGTAATCTTTGGGTAATAATTCTAATAAATAATGTCTTTGAAGTCCATATTGATGCATCAAAGCTTCGATTTCGCTATATATAATAGATTTGTCCACATGTTTCTTATGTTTTTGAGCAATAATCATCACGTTTTTATGCGTATGAAAATCGCTTATAAATTCAATGGCTTTGCATTGATAACCGAAAGCGTTTAGAATTTTCACTCGAATCAAATCGGTAAGAATTTCGGCATGACGCTCAGCAAAAATTCCATATTTCATAATTTCTTGTAAAGAAGGGTCTGCGTTTTCAATTAAAATATCTTTGCGAACTTGTTGATGACAACAAGGAGCAACAATAATAAATTCAACGTTTTGCTTAATGCCTTTAAAAATAGCATCGCAAGTTGCGGTATTACAGGCGTGAAGCGCAATAATGGCATTTATAGAGTGATTTTCATAAGATTGAATTGTATTTTTGATAAACCTTAGATGATTGAATCCAACTTTTTCGGCATATTGGTTGCAAGTCTGAACTAATTCATTTCGAATCTCAACACCTTCAATGATTGCGTTTAGTTTCTTTTTATTGGTTAAATAATCGTATAAAGCAAAAGTTAAATAGCCTTTTCCGCAACCCATATCGGCAATATGAAGCTTTTTTTGATCCGACCATTTTTCAAAAATTGGACTAAGTATTTCTACAAAACGATGAATTTGCTTGAATTTATCTTGTGAAGCAGCAAAAATTTGCCCCTCGTGATTTGTGATTCCAAGAAGTTTTAAATAATCTGCCTGTTCTTCTACAAAACGATTTTTAATATGATCATGCGAAATCGTTTCAGGTTTTTTCATACTGGCTTTTACGTTTTTTAGCAGCCAAACCCCTTTTTTCCAATTTAAAATAACGTCTTTCGTTTCAAAAAAGAAGTTACCTATTTCAAATTCTTTATGGGTTAGAATGCGCTCTAATTCTATTTTAAAAGACTTAAAATCATAGTTTTTTGTAATGTCTTTGGTTGGATATCGATAGACAAATTGAATATGTTCTTGTTTTTTTACTATGGTTTTTTTTATTAAAATGGTTTTAATGGCTTCAATTTTAGGAACGGATAAAGTGGCCTTAACAAAATGGCTAAAGTCAAATTCTGAAATAAATTTTAAAAGCGCTTCTTTTTCCTCCATTGGGTTATAATTTTATGATTTGTTTTTGAATAATTTTATCAAAATGTACGGTTTCTGTATCGGTTAAAAACCATTGTGATATGAATGTAACATTATTTATGAT
>Ga0208595_1000117_pt1 | contig 28863 bp, 22 predicted proteins | sample LakMenEpi28Jun11_FD_150742 | JGI IMG/M metagenome (GOLD analysis project Ga0208595, IMG submission 150742) | Freshwater microbial communities from Lake Mendota, WI - 28JUN2011 deep hole epilimnion (SPAdes) | ecosystem: Environmental > Aquatic > Freshwater > Lake > Epilimnion/Euphotic zone ...
ATGTAACAACAATTACTTATTAAAAAGGTTAAATGGGATTATTCATCCAAAAGTTCATGAAGTTTTTAATCAATTTTGTGAAAATCATAAAAATAAAATCATTTTATACGAATCCGCATTGATTTTTGAAAATAAGGCCTCCAATTTATTTGATAAAACCATATTAATTACCGCACCAATTCCATTACGAATCGAAAGATTAGGAAAAAGAGATGGATTGCAACCTTCGGCTATTTTAAAAAAAATGGAATCACAGTGGCCCGACTCCAAAAAAATCCCACTTGCGGATTATGTTATTGATAATCAAGATAAAATTGAATTTGAAAAAGCGTTAGAACAGGTTTGGAATGCGATAAAACTTTAGATACTAAAAAAATAGCGTTATTTTAATTTTAAAATACTTATTTTTGCATTCCTTTTTAGGAAATGTTTCCGTAGCTCAACTGGATAGAGCACCTGACTACGGATCAGGAGGTTTGGGGTTCGAATCCCTACGGGAACGCTTCGGCCTTTGTGATATTCACAAAGGCTTTTTTTTTATAATTCGGAATATGAATACCAAGTTTTTAAGAATCGATGCCAATAAACCCGACGAAAGAGGTTTAAAAACGATTTTAGACGTTTTAAAAAACGATGGAATTATTATTTATCCAACAGATAGTGTTTATACCATGGGCTGTTCGATTAATAACAAAGCCGCATTTTCAAAATTGTGTGCACTTAAAGGCGTAAAGCCCGACAAGGCAAATTTTTCAATTATCTGTGCGGATTTTAGTCATTTAAGTCAATTTGCCAAACAAATTAGTAATTCGGACTTCAAAATATTAAAAAAATACTTACCCGGACCCTTTACGTTTATTCTAGAAGCAAGTAAAGAAGCGTCTAAGTTCTTTACTTATCCCAAAAAAACGATTGGCATTCGTGTACCGGAATATGAATTGGTACATCAAATTATAAAAAGAAATGAAATGCCTCTTTTTTCAGCGAGTATATTGGTTGAAAAAGATTTACCCTACGCTACCACTGCGGAGGAAATTTTAGATTCTTATGAAGGGAAGGTAGATTTAATTATCGACGGCGGACTTTGTGGCGAAATTCCGACAACTATTGTGGATTTGACTACCGAGATACCTGAAATTTTACGACAAGGAGCAGGAGATTTTTAGGATATTGTCTTTAAATGCATTTGTTTGAATGTGCAACAATAGTTGCATTTGCTATAAAGGTGTATTAAAATACTATTTAAACTTTTTAATTACATAAGTAACCATGCCCCAAATTAAAAATTCATTATCTTCAGTTACTTTAATGGGTTTGTAATTTGGATTGGCGGGAATCAAATAGCACGCGTCTTTTTCAATCTTTATTTTTTTTACGGTAAATTCACCATCAATAAAACAAACTGCAATTTTACCATCTTGTGGTTCTAGACTTTTATCAATAATCATAATATCACCATCGTCGATGCCTTCATCTTGCATTGAAGTTCCTTTAACCCTTCCTAAAAACGTAGAGAAACTATCACCAATAAGTTCTTTATTAAGATCGATTCCCACTTCTGAAAAGTCTTCGGCTGGAGAAGGAAATCCCGCAGAAATTGTACTTTGAACTAATGGCAATGACAATTCGGTTTCTGTAACTACAGAAAATATATCAATAAATGTTCCGTGTTGAATCAGTTTCATAAAGATTATTTTATTTCTGTATAACATCAAAAAAACCGAGAAAGGATCTCGGTTTTTTCTTAACTAAAATTTTGTTATTGTTGCCAATAACTATGAAAAAAGAATTTATCCACTACAAGTAATACAACCTTCTTCCATGCTACAAGTTCCACCAATAGATTCTTCTACCGTATTTGGAGAAAAATTATCTAAATTGATTTCATTCTTAAAATTATGTAATTCCGGATTGGTTAAGGTTTCTAATGTCTCTTGAACAGGAATTTCCAGAGTGGCTTCGGCTTTACCTATCGAAACAGACTGAGGTCTTGCAGCCGCTTTAGTTCTCAAATAGTAGGTTCCTGTTTTAAGCCCTTTTTCCCATGCATACATATGCATAATCGAAAGTGATTTTGGGCTCGCATTTTCCAAGTGAATATTCATACTTTGGCTTTGGCAAATAAACGCACCACGGTCAGCCGCCATATCAATGACTACTTTTTGTTTGATTTCCCAAACCGTTTTGTATAAATCACGAATATGCTGAGGAATATCTAAAATGTGTTGAATGGTTCCATCCGCTTTAATAATCTCATTTTTCATTTTTTCACCCCAAAGACCTAAATCAATTAAATCTTTTAGTAAATGTTTATTTACAATAATGAATTCACCAGAATTTACTTTTCGTTTGTAAATATTTGACGTATATGGCTCAAAAGCTTCATTGTTTCCAAGAATTTGCGATGTACTTGCCGTTGGCATTGGTGCTAATAATAATGAATTTCTAACACCATATTTCATCACGTCTTGTCTTAATGACTCCCAGTCATATCTACTATTTCCTGGGTCAATGCCCCATAAATCAAATTGAAACTTACCTTGACTAAGTGGAGATCCTTCAAACGTAGAGTATGCACCGTCTTCTTTGGCAATTTCCATAGAAGTTTTCATAGAGGCATAATAGATGGTTTCAAAAATATCCTTGTTTAATTTAAAGGCTTCTTGGCTTTCAAAAGGATATCGCATTAAAATAAAAGCATCTGCTAGTCCTTGAACTCCAATTCCAATCGGACGATGACGCATATTACTATTTCGAGCTTCTTCAACTGGATAATAATTTACATCAATAATTCGATTTAAATTTCGAGTAACTCGACAAGTAACTTCTTCTAATTTTTTGAAATCATAAGAGCGGTCATTACCTACAAATTTATTTAATGCAATAGATGCTAAATTACAAACTGCAACTTCGTCAGGAGCGGTGTACTCAATAATTTCGGTACATAAGTTACTACTTTTAATCGTACCTAAATTTTGTTGATTGGATTTTGCGTTGGCATGATCTTTAAATAAAATATATGGCGTTCCGGTTTCAGTTTGTGCCGCAATAATTTTACTCCAAACTTCTTCGGTAGGAATTTGTTTTACAAATTTTCCTTCGGCTTCATATTTTGTATATAAATCTTCAAACGCTTTTGAATGACAATCTGCTAATCCCGGAGATTGACTTGGACACATTAAGCTCCACATCTCTCCATTCTTAAGACGTTTCATAAATAAGTCTGGAATCCAAAGACCATAAAATAAGTCTCTAGCGCGCATTTCTTCTTTACCGTTATTTTTCTTTAAATCCAAGAAGTCCATAACGTCTGCATGCCAAGGCTCTAAATATATAGCGAAAGCGCCTTTACGTTTTCCACCACCTTGATCGACATAACGCGCGGTATCGTTAAATACTTTTAACATTGGAATGATTCCATTAGAAGTTCCGTTAGTACCTTTAATATAGCTTCCGTTAGCTCTGATATTATGAATGCTTAATCCGATACCACCAGCACTTTTTGAGATTTGTGCACATTGTTTTAAAGTATCAAAAATACCATCTATACTGTCGTCTTTGGTCGTTAATAAAAAGCAAGAAGATAACTGTGGTTTTGGTGTCGCGGCATTAAATAGAGTAGGCGTGGCATGCGTAAACCATTTTTCGCTCATTAAAGTGTACGTTTCTAAAGCCGCTTCGATATCGTGTTTGTGAATACCCACTGATACTCGCATCAACATATGTTGTGGTCTTTCGGCAATTTGCCCATCAATTTTTAATAAATATGATTTTTCTAACGTACGGAAACCAAAATAATCATAATTAAAATCTCTAGCTTGAACAATGGCTCCATCTAAACGGGCAGCGTTGTCCATAACGATTTGGTATACGTCTTCGGAGATTAAACTTGCGGATTCACCTGTTTCTTTCTGAACGTAATGGAATAAATCGTATATAACTTCACTAAATTTCTTTTTAGTATTTTTTTGTAAATTGCTTACGGCAATTCGAGCGGCCAAAACGGCATAATCTGGGTGAATCGTAGTAAGTGTCGCTGCGTTTTGTGCGGCATATTCGTCAATTTGACTTGTCGTTACTCCGTCAAAAATTCCATTAATTACGATTTGAGTAATTTTTTCAGGACTTACATATTGCGGATTAAGTCCATAACACAACCTACGAACTCTTTCGGTAATTTTGTCAAACATAACGGGCTCTTTAGCCCCACTTCTTTTTACTACTTGCATATGATTATTTTTTTAATATTTATTTTTTGTATTCTTTTCCTTTTAAAAGTCCATTTCGCCAGAAAACGAAATTTCATTTTCTTCTGCAGAATTTCCAACACCTGGCTTTTTATATTCTCCAATCTTTACTTCAAAGAAATTTCCTTTAGGTCTTAAATTAATTAATTCCATAAATGAAAAAGGATTCGAAGTGTTGTAGATTTTAGGACATCCTAAATTTTCTAATAAAGCATCAGCCTGGCATTCAATATATTGACACATACTCTCTGCATTCATACCAATAAGAGATACAGGAAGGGCATCTTTTACAAATTCTTTTTCATATTCTACCGCTTCGCTAATAATTGCTTGTACCGTTGCTTGAGGCAATTTATTATTCAACATTGAATATAATAAGCAAGCAAAATCACAATGCATACCCTCATCACGGCTTATTAACTCATTTGAAAAGCTAAGTCCTTTCATTAAGCCACGATTGTTTAACCAATAAATTGAACAAAAACTTCCAGAAAAGAAAATACCTTCCACAGCTGCAAACGCAACAAGACGCTCCGCAAATGAAGTCGATTTTTCAATCCATTTTAGAGCCCAATTAGCTTTTTTCTGCACACAAGGCACGGTTTCGATGGCGTTGAATAATCTTTGTTTTTCTGCCGCATCTTTAATATATGTGTCAATTAGTAAACTATACGTTTCGGCGTGAATATTTTCGATAGCAACCTGAAATCCATAAAAGCATCTTGCTTCAGGAATCGTTACATCCTGCATGAAATTAACAACCAAGTTTTCATTAACAATACCATCGCTGGCTGCAAAAAAAGCTAAAACATGACTAATGAAATATTTTTCATCCGCGGTTAGTTTATGTTCCCAGTCATACAAATCCGACTGTAAGTCAATTTCTTCTGCAACCCAAAAGCAATTGACCGCATCTTTATACATTTTCCAAATGCGCTCGTGTTCTATTGGAAATAAAACAAATCGCTCTTTAGATTCTTGTAAAATCGGCTCGTTTGCATTTTGTAAATCTTGACTCATAACGTTAACTTTTTTAAAGTGTTTTTTCAAAACAAAAAAAATGTTTTAAAACGATTTCATTATTCTGAAATGCGTAATAAAATTTAGTACTTTTTTCGTACTGCAAAATTACATTCGAAATTTGAAAAAAACGAATTAAATATTAACATCATGTTCATAAATTGTTAAAGACTTAAGAATGTATATTTTACGATGTTTTTTATATTAATTTATTGAAAATCAATAAATTAAAAATGTTAAATTATCTTAAAGCAAGATTTTCAAAGCATTGTAAATATTTAAAAGTAACTATTGATTTTCTATATTTAATAATGTTTATTTTAAGGTAAAATTAACTTAAAATATGTAAAAATAGTAGGTTTTGCTTAGTATAAAAATGATACCATAATAGCATAAATTACAATTCAAAATTTATTTGATAATATTTGATAAATTTTAGTAATAAATAATATTATGTAAAGTTATCGATATCCCTACGATCTTTTTTGGTCGGACGACCACTTCCTTTTTCTCTAAAAATATTAGAATTGAAAAATGAGGATTCGACTTTTGGTATGTTTAAATCAATTTTTTCTATAAGTTCATAGCATTCTATAGCTATAGGAGCGGAAACTCTTTTCTCAACTAATTTAAGCACTTTAATTTTATAATGTGCTTCCAGTTTTCGGACCCATATAATATCATTCACTTTAATTTTTTTAGAAGATTTGATATTTAGGTCAAATAACTTAACTTTTCCATTTTCAATTTGGTCCGAAGCTAATGTTCGTGTTTTGAAAAATCGAACTGCCCAAAGGTATTTATCTATTCGAACATCAATTAATTGGCTCATTGCAGATTATTTGGAAATATAAAGTAAATGTTTTTAAACAAACGTTTGGTAAAATATATTAATTTTGCACAAAAATATAATAATTTGGCCAAACAAAAAGTAGATATTGATTTTATTATCAATCAATCGATTAAATTATTTCGAATCAAAACGTATCACAATACGTCGATGTCGGATATTGCTGAGGCGTGTGGATTGTTAAAAGGCAGTTTATATCATTATTTCAAAAGTAAAGAAGAATTAATGGGTAAAGTAATTATTGCGGTTCACGAATATTTTAAAACCGAAGTTTTTACGTTTGCTTTTAAAGAAGAATTAAATGGGGTAGATCGCTTACAATTGTTATTTGAAGCCGCACAGATTGTTTTTGTAAATAAAAAAACGGGAAAAATGTATGGAAATATGGGTGTAGAAAGCGCGATGGTCATTTCAGATTTTACACCACTATTACAAAGTTTTTTTAATGATTTCTTTTTGGCACTGAAACATATTTATCAAACAAAATTTGAAGAATCGATAGCCGAAGAGCTGGCCGAAAGAAGTGTAGCTGAAATTGAAGGGAGCATTATGCTAAGTAGAATTTACGACAATCCACAGTATATATTCAATACTTTTGAACGATTAATCGACCGTATACGATAAGATTTCAATTCTTTTTGTTTTTTTTTATATTTTTGTAAAAATTAAAAAAATGGAAGGTCGCTTTTTTTCAAAACTCATTGCTATTTTCATTAGTTTTCTTTGCATTATTTATTTGATGAACATTACGGCAGGTATTGATTTTATTCCAGATATAATTCCAATTTTTGGTAATATAGATGAAACTATTATTGCTGCAATATTATTTGCGTCATTAAAGTATTTAGGAATTGATGTTTTGGCTTATTTTACTTTATTTAAATCATTAAAAAATAAAGACTAAAATTTAAAATCATTTAAAATTGTATGTTAAAAAGTATATCCATAGAAAATTTTGCAATTATTGATAAAGTTGAAATTCAATTTGATCATGGCTTGCATATCATAACCGGAGAAACGGGAGCAGGAAAATCCATTTTGCTGGGTGCGTTGGGTTTAGTCATGGGACAACGTATACAAAGTGGTATTATAAAAAATCAAGATTTAAAATGTATAGTTGAAGCGCATTTTAATATTAGTAATTATCAATTACATACATGGTTTAAAAATAATGAGATTGATTACAATGATTATACGATTCTTAGGAGGGAGGTTTTGCCTGGAGGCAAATCGAGAGGATTTATTAACGATACACCCGTTTCGATTCAGTTGTTACAAGAATTGAGCGTCAATTTAATTGATGTTTTTTCTCAAAATGACAGCTTGGAGTTAAAAAGTTCGGCTTTTCAATTAGAAATTCTTGATTCGTATGCGCAAAACACAGATTTAAAGAAAGCGTATCAAAATACATACCGATCATTTTTGACAAATAAAAATCAATATGAGTCATTGATTAAAAATATGGAGCAAAATGATAAAGAAAAAGAGTTGATTCAGTATCATTTTGAAGAAATGAGTTTATTTGATTTTGAAGAATGGCAATTTAATGAAATGGAAAAGCAACTCGAAATCATGGAAAATGCGATTGAAATCAAACAAATTATTTCGAATGCCACGTTTGCATTTCGAAGTTCGGAAAATAGCATTTATCAGGTGATTTTGGATATGCTGTTGAAAATCAAAAAGTTTGAACATGTATCTAAAGACGTACAAAATTATAATCATCAAGCTAATGCGGCATTAGAAGATTTATTGGATGCATTTAAATCTTTTGAGCAATTTGAAAATCAAATGGAATTTGAAGAAGAGCAGATTATTGAAGCTAAAGAAAAAGTGGATTTTATTAATAAATTATTAGTGAAACATAAGTTGCAATCATTTGATGAATTGGTTGAGTTAAAGAAATCTTATGAATTGAAATTGAGCAGTTTAAATACTTCTGACGAACAACTAGAATTACTAAAGAAAAATGTAGTTTTGTTATATAAAGAAACGACCCAAAAAGCAGAAATCTTGAGTCAAAGTCGTAAGGCTGTTTTAGAAAAAATAGAAGATTCCATTATAAAAACGTTGAGTTATTTAGGTATGGAAAACAGTCAATTTAAAATATGGATCAATTCAAGTATCGAAAATCTCAAAGAATCGGGTTATGACGATATTCGATTTTTATTTTCTGCTAATAAAGGAATCGAGTTACAAGATATTAAAAACGCAATTTCAGGCGGCGAGCGCAATCGTTTTATGTTGGCTATTAAATCGATTATGGCGGATAAAATGCATTTACCAACCTTAATTTTTGATGAAGTAGATACTGGAGTTTCGGGTGCTATAGCTCATAAAGTGGCATTGATTTTGGAGCGACTGGCTAATTCGCATCAAATTATTGCTATTACGCATTTACCGCAAATTGCAAGTAAAGGAAAAACGCATTTTTGGGTTTATAAAGATCAGTCAAAAGAATCTACAACATCCAATATCAAAATGCTTAACGGCAAAGAAAGGGTGGAGGAGATTGCTAAAATGATTAGTGGAAGCGAGGTGACTGAAACCTCTTTAAATGCTGCTAAAGAGTTGCTTGGTCGTTTTTAACTATTCGATTTTTCTTTTTTAAACTCAAATGTAAAGGTTGCTCCAATCCCATAATTGGTTTCAAAATAAATTTTACCATTCATTTGTTCTACAAATTTCTTTGTAATTGCTAATCCAAGACCAGTACCCGAAGATTTAGTAGTAAAGTTAGGTTCAAATATTTTGTTTGAGATTTGTACCGGAATACCACCACCGTTATCTTTAATAATGATTTTAAAAATTGAATCGACTTCAATCAAATCAACTTCTACTATAGGAATAATATTCTTATCAATTGCAGCTTGAATTCCATTTTTAATAATATTGTTTAAACAACTTACCAATTGATCTTTATCTCCAAGAATACATGCTTCCTTTAGCGAAGTATTGAATATTACATTTGAATCTTTTACCGATTCAAATAAAGCGGTGACATTTTCACAAATACTGACCAAGTTAACTTTTTCCAAATCTGGAGTTTTTAGACGTGCAAAATTTGAGAATTCATTTGCAATATTACTTAAATTATCAATTTGTTCAATTAAAGAACGGCAAACTTTTTCGGTCATTTCTAATGCATCTTCACGTTCTTCTTTTATATTTTTCTGAAGTAACTGGATTTTTAATTTCATTGGAGTCAATGGATTTTTAATTTCATGAGCGATTTGTTTTGCCATTTCGCGCCATGCCAACTCTCTTTGATTACTTGCTAACTCATCCAAACTATTTTCTAAGTTTATAACCATATGATTATATTGCTTAACAAACTGGCCAATCTCATCATTATTTTTGTATTCAATCAATTCATTTTTTTGAGAAAATGCTATTTTAGATAATTTTCCAATTAACATATTGAGCGGTTCGGTAATTAAATTTGAAATCCCTAAAGCAACAATTACAGCTAACAGAAATAAAAAGACATAGATATTAATTAAAGAAATTATAAAATTGGTAAGATCATTTTTTGCCCAATTACTTTCGGCATCTATAGATAAAGTTAAAATAATACTTTGATTTGCATTTTCAAAGTTAATAAAATTAGTAGCGACAAACTGCTTTTTATTATTTTCGGTAATTTTATAAATATTTTTTAATTTGGATTTTTTGTAATTTGACATTAATAGCGGATGTAAAATTTCACTTGTATTTTTATCTTCCAATAAATAGGTTTGATAAAAAAAAGATCCATCAGATTTATAGATGTGAATATTGACATTGTTTGATTTTGACAATTGGCTAATGAATTGTATTAAATTGGAGTCCAGATTGAAAATCTTATTCTCATAAGCTTTATTTAATGATAATTCAATCGAATTTAACTTGTTGATCAAATATTCCTTTTTGTATTCCTCATTTTTCTTTTTGAGATTAATAAAACTTATTAAAGTAATAGAGGCGAAAATGGCAAAAATTAAAAGAATAATTGAAAAAATAATTTTTTGACGAAGTGAAATATTCGAATAATTAAACTTGATGCTACGATATCTATAAAAATTTATAAATGAAGAAATGATATAGTAAAATAAATATAAAATGGTATTAAAACAAAAAATATAAGAAAATAGCGCAAATAAAGAGATGGGCTGCAAAGAGTATGTTGTAATAACCACTTTTAGGTCTTTCCCATAATTATATACTTGGTTTACATAATTTTTAGTTTCTTGATATTCAATGATTTCATTATTTTGATTTAAATTATAATTGAATATTTTGTTGAATGGATATTGTCCGTTATTTTCTTTTAACGTATCATTGATATAAATGGCGTAATTAATATAATTTTGACCAATAACCTGGTTTTGAATACTTGATTTTACATTTGGATTCAGCTTGTTTAAGAAATTTTGATTGTATATTTTATAAAAAATATCTTTATCCGTTTGTTTTACAAGATAATAAGATTGCGTAAGATCACTAATCGAAAATATTTTAAATCGATTATTTTGATATAATTCTTGAAAACGAAGTTCTTTCTTTTTTAAATCAAATGAACTTAAAGTATCTATAGTCAGCTCATTATTGTTTTTTAGCGGATGCGGACATTCTGTATTTAAAATAGCACGACACTCAAAGTGATAAGTAATACTTCTAATTAAGTCCTTGTTAAGTTTAAATGAAATTTCGGAAGCTATCGAATTTTTAACATAAGTTTCTTTTAAGGAATTACTTTCATGTAATAAAAATGTGGTAAGTATAGATGCAAAAAGGATAAATGAAAGACTTGTGGCGTATTTAAAACGTATTTTATAGTAAAAACCTACATATATAATTAGAAAGGAAATAAATAATAAATTTATTACGATAAAATGTGTAATTCCTAATTTAAATAAAAACAATAATGACAATGAAATCAGATATGTAATTACAAAAGAAATAATACGTTTTGCTTTTGAGATTTCAATTTTCCAAATTGTTTTAAGTGCTTTTTTTGATAATAAATAATAATTAGAAAACGTAATCAACATGATACTTAAACCGACAATACTGTATATTGAAATTCTAGGAAAAAAATTAAAATTATACCAAATAGAGCTGTCTAATACTAAGTTTTTGAATATTTTAACAACAGAAAAGGTTTCGCCAAGAAAAAATATCAAAACTAAAGTGTGAACTAGAAATCCAATTTTTAACTTTTTTAAAATGGATAGATTAAAGAAAAGGCGTTTATAAACAAATATGATTAATATTTGATTTAAAAGAATAAATAGTAAAAAATCACCAAGCGTAGGGTTTAAAGCGGTTCCCGAATATAAACTGTTGTTAAAAAGTTTAAGCTGATATAAAAATGATGGAATTTTATGATGCATCAAAAATGATTTGGATGCATATATTAAAAAAATATATAAAATAGTTGAAATTAGTGGGTATTTGTTAACTGTAATTTTGAAAAAATTATGGACCCCATACAATATAAAAGTAGCTTGAAGTATAAATAAAAATATTAAATAAATATTCTGTAGATCGGATGGAATATTAATTTTTTTGATATACAGATTATTATTTTTACTGATATTTATTAAATAATCATTGTTTTCCGCTTTTGTACATATGGTATAGTTTTTGTTTTTATTTTCAGTGTCAAAAATTTGAACACCTTGTCTCCAATATTTATCTACGGTTAAAGAAACGTCAATTAAACAAATCGCAATTTTATTTGAATCAATTTGTTTTTTTAAATAGATATAATTCATATCAAATTTAAAATCATTTTTTGAACTTATAAAATTGGTGTCCCAATTGGAATAATTATTTTGCCAAAAAGATAATGAATGATTTGTATTGGATTTATCAAAGATAAAATAAGCATAATTATCGTTGATAACATTTGGAAATTCGATATTTTTATTTTTGAAATCTAGGGAATCAAAAAATGATTTTGGTGCATTTTTAAATTCTATAGAAATGGTTTGAATATCATTTTCAATTTTTTCAATGGTATTCAAATTATTGAAATCTAATAAACGGTCTAAAGGAGTCAATAAATTTAAGATAATTAAACAAATTCCAATAACAATCGGAATTTGAGTTGCTCGCGCTTGGAATGCCTTTTTAAAAATACTTAAATTGTTTTTGCTTGATTCCATAAAATGTCCATTTCGTTTAAACTCATTTCATTTAAAGGCTTTTCCGCATTATCTTCTATAAATTCAAAACGTTTTTTAAATTTATTATTGGTTTTTTGCAATGCCATTTCAGGATCAATCTTGAGATGACGCGCCATATTGATTAAGCTAAATAAAACATCGCCAAATTCATTTTCTACTTCAATTTTGTCTTGATTTTGAATTGCTTCGTTAAGTTCTTGAATCTCTTCCAGGAATTTACCATAAACGTCTTGGTAATTGGGCCAGTCAAATCCAACTTGTGCCGCTTTTTCTTGCATTCGATAGGCTTTAATTAAAGCGGGTAAAGAATTGGGTACGCCTTGTAAAATGGATTTTCGTCCTTCCTTTAGTTTCAGTTGCTCCCAATTTTGTTTAACAGCTTCTTCGGTTAATTCTTTTTGATTTTCATAAACATGAGGATGCCTATATATAAGTTTATCGTTTAACTTTTTTAATACATCATTTACAGTTGTTCCATTTTTTTCATTAAGAATTTTAATATAAAAAACCAAATGAAGCATAATATCACCGATTTCTTCAGAAATATTTTCTATATTTTCTTCTGAAATAGCATCATAAAGTTCATAAATTTCCTCAATTGTTAAATGGGAAAGTGATTTTAATGTTTGTTTTTTATCCCAAGGACATTTTTCGCGAAGCGTATCCATAATTTCACATAATCTTACAAATTCAACGCTTCTGTTGTCTTTATTTACCATTTTTTTAATTTTTTAAAGTATTCATAAAGCCAAATATTCCATAAAATCAGTAGCATTCCATAGAAATAATCTTCAAATGGAATTGTATAAATTCTAAAACCAATAATTTCTTCAGGATTATAATTTACGATAGAACGATTTATAAATCCTCCGGTTAAAACGCCGTTGGATAAGAAAAAAGGAAAAAACATGATTAGATAAACTAACAAAAATGCAGGAAAAAAAGCCGGTTTATATTTTTTTAAAACCAACCATGAAATACCTAAAAGCGAAAAAGTTACCATTGGATACAATCGGTCGTAATAATACAATCCAATGAGAATAAAAGGAATCCACAACGCTTTTTCTGTCAATTGGATAAAGTAAGCGTTGATTTTGATGTATTTTTTAAAACAATAATACGTAAAAATACATGCATAAGGAATACAAATGAAAAAAAATACTTCTTCAAGAGGAAGATTTACAATTTGTATTCCAAGTGTATATTTTGTATCAAACCACCATACGCCAGCTTTAGTTTTATATATATCCCAAATAATAAAAACGAAAGCAATAATTATATTTGCAGGAAAATAATATTTCCAATCTTTATGAAAATCAAAGACTTTGGTCAATGAAAAAACAAATGGAAAAAAAATACACAAGAAATCAACCCAAAAGTACGTGAATTGATTTTGAAAAAAAAAATCCATAGACTATTTGGTTTCGTTCCAAGCATTTTTGAAAAAATGAAATGGAACCCAAAGCATTCCAAAACATTCTCCGTCTCCTTTTTCTAAATGCTTATGATGATTTTTATGCGCTCTTCGAATGGCTTTTACATAAAAATTGTTAGAATGGGTAAAAAAACGAAAACGTTGATGAATTACAATTTCATGAACTACAAAATAAGCCATTCCATAAGTTAAAATTCCCATCCCGATGTAAAACAAGAACCAAAATTGTGCTACAAAAGTGCCTATAAGGAAGAAACTCATTGATATCACTGCAAATACGATAAAAAAATAATCATTTTTTTCAAAAAATGATTTTGGATTTTTATTGTGATGATCATAATGCCAAACCCAAAGAAAACCATGCATAACATATTTGTGCGTCATCCACGTTATGCCTTCCATAATGAAAAATGTCAATAAAACAATAATGATATTCGTGAGCATAAGATTTATAAATTTGAAACAAATATAATGATTTTCAACTTAATTTAGTTTATTATTTAAAAGATTGAAAAACGGATTCATAAATTGATTTAACCATTATATTTGCATTTTAAAATAAATAAAATATGCGTATTGCCTTTTTTGGAACACCTGATTTTGCCGTTTCTAGCCTTAAAAAGTTGGTTGAACATAATAAAAATATAGTTGCGGTCATTACAGCGCCTGATAAACCGTCGGGTAGAGGGCTTCAATTGCAAAGCTCAGAGGTGAAAATTTATGCCGAAAGCCAAAACTTAAATATATTACAACCTACGAATTTAAAATCGGAAACATTTTTAAAAACTTTTGAAGCATTAAGCGTAGATATAGCTGTAGTTGTTGCTTTTAGAATGATGCCCGAAATTTTATGGTCTATGCCAAAAAAGGGTACATTTAACTTGCACGGCTCGTTGTTACCTAAATATCGTGGTGCGGCACCAATCAATTGGGCGATTATTAATGGCGAAAAAGAAACTGGGGTTACAACGTTTTTTATTAATCAAAAAATAGATACAGGCGCATTGATTCTTCAAGAGTCTTGCCCAATACAAGAACATGATGATTTTGGAACGATGTATCAAAAATTAAAAGAAATTGGAGCTAATTTGGTTTTGAAAACAGTTGAATCCATTGAAAAAAATGAAATTAATTCGATGCCTCAAGATCTTAAAAGTTCAAATCCTGCGGCTCCAAAAATTGATAAAGATATTTTAGTAATTCATGATTTTTCTTCCGCACAAAATATTTTTAACTTGGTTCGAGGATTAAATCCGGTTTACAAGCCTTATTTTATTCATAACGATAAAAAGTATATCATTAAAAAAGGTCATTTGGCAAATCAAAAAGAGGTAAATACAAATTCTGTAATTGAAACAGATAATAAAACCTTTTTACATTTTAATTGTAATGACGGAGTTTACGCAATTGATGAAATTCAAGCCGAAGGCAAAAAAAGTATGGATATTGTCAGTTTTTTTAATGGAAATAAATTAGATTAATTTTTCAACAACTTCGATGTAAATAATAAATCTCCATTTTGAACTTTAATAAAATAAATTCCACTATTTAAATTTGGTATTTCTAATTCCATTTGTTGAAAACCTGTTCCAAAATTTGGTTCCGCATTAAAAACAAGTTTTCCATTCATATCGTATAATTGAATTTGAATGGAACGTACTTTGTCATGGTATAAACTGATTTTTAGCGTTTCATTTGCAAAATAAGCATTTACATCCCATTTTTTAATATGATTTATAGAACTGTTTGGAATTGTTTTACAGTTTCCAATCTTTAAAACTTTATTAAAATCTATACAATCGATCCATTCTGGGAAATCTATAAAAGGATTTCTGTTTTTTTGAACGCTGTAAATTAAAGCATGTCTTGCTTTTTCGTAGGCATCGGGAATATCATTTCGTGCCCAGTCTTTAAGAATTACTTGATTTTGGTTTAATCCATTTGCCGACGTGAAGTTTTCAATACCCCAATTGGCACCAAAAGTGCCATTATAAGCAATGATTTGGTAAAAAATTGATCGAGCGGCATTACCTTTATAAGCATTTTTTGGTTCAAAAACGGTTTGGTTCAACTTATTTTTCCCAAATTTACTTAATCCAATTTCTTGAATGTCATTATCTACGATATCAAGTGGATAATCGCTTCGTTTTGAATTCACCTGAGTTCCTTGGGTCATCGCTAAGTTGTGCCAATCCGCACCTTCATTAAAATTATGCAACAAAGAATTATTCGAAACCTTTCTGTGATTCATCCAATTTTTAGCAAGCGTATGCTCTCGATTAAAATCAATAACGGAATTTGCAAAAGTAAAATTACCATTAAAATAACCCTTCAAGTCCGAATAATCACAGTTTACAAAGCGAACTGGAGTATTATTTAATATGGTATCATAAGCCATTTGCTCTTCCACAATTTGCCCGTAATTAAAATAATGATTTAAAGGTAAGGCATATTGTAATTTAGCCGAAAGTTGGGTTAAAAAATCGGGTTGAGATACATCAAGACCGCTGTAATAGTTATCAAAAGTATCTTTTTCAGTTGTAAATGACACCTTGTATGGTTTTTTAGAATAAAATATAGTCGAATTTGAATCTACTTTATTATAAGGAAAAAAGGCTAAATAATAGGTTGTGTTGGCATCTAAAGATTGTAAGAATAAGTCATTATTACCAATATCTAAATCTCGTGCAACTTTAGCATTATTAATACTTTCACCTCTTTGGTAAAATTTTTGATCTACTAAAGTATCCATAATCGGATTTTTTGAAATCAATACAATAGCACCTTTTGTAGACGTAGGAATGGAAACAATTGCATTGATTTTCCATTGAAAATTTTTAACAATTTTAAAATTCCGAGCGGTATCTTTAGGTGTTTGAGCGCTGAGGCTTCCGATTCCCATCCATAAAAATAAAATGGGCAAATAACTTTTTAATGACATCTATTTAATTTAACAATACAAAAATAAACTTTTTAATCGTAATGTCATTAATTTAAATTTTATAGATAATGCAGTATGTTACAATTCTTATATATAATACTTAATTAATATTATTGATTTACATTAGGGCATACCTCCTTCGCCAAAGTGTTTTTGCAGGTCTGGGCTTCGGGGTCGGGCTGATCGTTGAAAATACCGACATTGAAGCCGTTTTTGAAAACGAAGTTTGAAAATTACGGATGTATGTTCGGTGCTTGTAGTCCTCCGCTTTGCTTCGGAGCTACCGTCACTATCCCTCATGCAAAATATGAAAAATTTGAAATTAATCAAAGTTATAAATAGATATTATTGAATTATTGTGTATATCAATAATAATTATATTTAAAGCAATTATTTCATTTTTACTTTAAATTCTATTTTAGTTTTGGCGTGGGCTGTAAATTGTATTCCTTTTTCTAAAACGCTAAAATCATTTACGTTTAAATCGTATAAAACTCCTGAATTTTCGATTAAGGGATGAAATGGTTCATTAAGTTTTAGGATCATTTTATTCCGAACGGTTTCAATATCACTTTGATACGAATACGCAAATTGTTTTTCGAGTTGATTTTCAATTTTTTTATTCAAAATCCATTGCGCCATGTTGTGTAAAATATTTTTGGTTTTAAGCGTAAAATCGACATTTCGGATTCTTAATTCACGGTTTAAAGTATCTAAATACGGCGTTGCACTCAATTGGATGATACCATTAAAATCCCCAGAAATGTTAATATTAAAATGAAAAATATTTGAATCCGCTTTAAGATCAAGTTGCTCTATTTTAATTTTATATTGATCCTCATTAAAGGTATATTCTTTACCAACCGTTTGTCCTGCAATCATTTGATGTAATGTTTTCATTGAAATAAAACTGTGTATTTTATAACTCGAAGTGTCTTTTAAAGAAGAGATCAGATGTAATTTGGGTAATTTTTTAGGAACTTCTAAGTAATTTACCGAGTCCATTCCAAATATTTGATGCGTTGCCAGCATTGACATTTTGAATTTTACGGCTTCTTCCGTAACTTTAAGAGGGGTTGCTTTAAATTGTAAAGGATTAGAAACGAGCCAAAATTGATTTTCGTCATCAATCGCTATTGGTTTGCTGTATTGCTTGATACTATTTAAAGTATACTCTGAAAAGTCGAGTGCTTGCGTTCCAATTGAATCAATCACTTTGGTAATTAATGGAATTTTTTTCTTGATTTCGCGTTCGACCAAAGAAGCAATGGGGATTTCAAAACCCATCACATCTAAATAAGGCTCTTTGGCCCAAATAAAACCGAGCACTTTAACTTTTGGTTTGACATTCCAAGAAGATTTGAGTTCGGGAAACGCAATGATTTGAAAGGTGACTTCAAAATTGCTCGAATGTCGAGTTTTAATACCCATGGTATTCCATTCTTTTTCGACCCAAGCATTTAGAGGAATCGTAAAATATAAGGTGTCTTTGAGATTCGAAACTCTAAAAGGACTTTTCTTAAAAATTTGGCACTTGATGCGATCATTTTGATTGTCTTCAAAACTGGTGTCGGAGTATAGATTAAAAGGCGCTTTTTCATTCAGCATTTTTTCAATCGTAAAAAGCGGTATCTCAATTTCGATATTGCTTTCTGAAATCTGTAGTACTTTTTTTTGACTAAAAACAATAGGCGTTGCAATCAAGAAAAAATAAAAAAAGAAGGAATATTTTAAATTAAATATATTTGTGAGTTTCATTGATGAATCGTCTAATAATGATTACAAAAGTAATAGAACTTTTTAAAACGAATCAATCCTTTTTTAAAGGTTTGTCCATTAATTTATTTCTAAGGGTTATTGCCGTTATCGCCACATTGATTTCAGGAATTTTAATAACCCGAAGTATCTTAGAGGAGGGGAGAGGTGTGTACAATTTGTTTATTACTTCGCTGACCATGTTTAATTTATTTTTAAATTTTGGATTTAATAGTAGTGCGCTTACAATATCAAATCAATATCCCGAAAAACGGATTTCTTTTTTTAGTTTTAACATTTTAATCGCATTCGTTTCCTCTTTACTTCTTGGATTTTTGCTTTTATTTCTTCCAAACTTAATTCCTTTAAAATCCACCACAATAATCTTTTTATTTATAATAACATATCTGATGTATTCGATTCAATTAACGGTAAGAAGTTTAATGATCGGTCAAGATGATATTATTTTTTCGGGAAAAGTAGATGCTGTCATTAAAGTTTTTTTGCTTTTATTTTGTATTCTTTTGTTTTACATTGATTTATTAAGTATAACATCGTCAATTATATTATTATTTTTAGAATATTTGGTATATACAACTATTGGAATTTTTAAGCTTAAAATCAAAAAACTTGATTTTAAAATGGATTTTATTTTCTTAAAAACGCTTTTTAATTTTAATACCAAATCATACGTTTTTGGAATATTTTTTTTCATTTTATTGAGAGGCGATCAATATATTGTAAAATATTTTTTAGGAAATTTTCAAACCGGAATTTATACGCAATCGGGAGTTATTACAGAACAATTACAGATATTAAGTGCTATTGCCGCAACGATGTTTATTCCAAAATTCTTAAAGGAAAAAGATTTTAGAGTGGTTATACAAAAAACAAATAAGCTATTACTTTTTGTTTTGGTCTTAAACCTAATTATAGGTCTGGTATTTTATTTTATGGCACCTTGGGTCATCGAAGTCTATTTTAAAAATAAAAATCAAATCTCAATTGATACACTTCGTATATTATTAATCGGATTTATTCCTTGGTCGCTTTATGCAGTGCTCAATATCATGATGCACAGCGTTCGCTATAAAAAATCAAATATTGTTATTTTAGGTACCATTACAATTGCCAATATTTTGATTAATTATATTTATGGTCCCCAGTTTGGGATTCGATTTATAGCAATAGTTTCTACATGTTCCTACTCCATTTTGTTTATTTGTAGTTATTTTGATATGTTTTACCTTAAAAAAAGAAATTATATCAAAAAAACAAGCAGACTGGATTAAGAGATTAAACATTTTTTCCACAACTAAAAGATATACTTAACATGATTAAGTTATTAATAGCTAAATTTGTGCAATCGACAACATAAAAAATTAAATAATAAAATGAGTACAGTACAAGAAACAGAATGTTTGATTATTGGTTCAGGACCTGCAGGTTACACCGCGGCTATTTATGCATCTCGTGCAAATTTAAATCCAATTTTATATCAAGGAATGGAAGCGGGAGGTCAATTAATGACAACAAATGATGTTGAAAATTTCCCAGGTTATCCTAATGGAATTAATGGTCCATCGATGATGGAAGATATAAAAATTCAAGCGGCTCGTTTTGGTGCCGATATTCGTTTTGGAATCATCGCTAAAGTCGATTTTTCGAATCAAAAGCCTCCTTTTTTATGTACTGCCGATAATGGTACCCAAATCTTAGCAAAAACGGTTATCATTGCCACTGGAGCTACTGCAAAATGGTTGGGAATTGATAGTGAAAAAAGGTTGAATGGAAGTGGTGTTTCGGCTTGTGCGGTTTGTGATGGCTTTTTCTATAAAGGTCAAGAAGTAGCCATCGTTGGAGCAGGGGATAGTGCTTGCGAAGAAGCTATTTATTTGTCAAAATTATGCACAACGGTTCATATGTTTATTCGTAAAGGAGAAATGCGTGCATCTAAAATTATGCAACAACGTGTTCTCGACACTAAAAATATAAAAGTTTATTGGAATACGGAGACGGATGAAATTTTAGGTCAAAATGCAGTAGAAGGGGTTCGTATTTTAAATAATAAAACAGGAGAAAAACAAACGATTGCAATTACAGGTTTTTTTGTAGCAATAGGACATACGCCTCAATCTAAAATTTTTAAAGAATTTATTAAGACCGATGAGGATGGTTATATTGTTGTAGAACCAGGAACAACAAAAACCAATGTAGAAGGCGTTTTTGCATGTGGAGATGTCATGGATCGAAATTATAGACAAGCGGTTACCGCTGCAGGAACTGGATGTATGGCCGCTTTAGAAGCGGAGCGATATTTATCGCATCACTAAATTAAACTCAAGATTTATGAAAGTAGGAATTAATGGATTTGGTCGAATAGGAAAACTCTTTTTAAAAGAATCGTTCAAGCGCCCTCACATTGAAGTGGTTGCGATTAATGACCTTATGGATATTGATTATCTTGCTTACATGCTAAAATATGACAGTGTACATGGAACTTTTGATAAATCGATACAAATTGAAGGAAATGAATTGATTATAGATGGACATCGTATACGGGTGACTCAAGAAAAAGAACCTTCAAAAATCAATTGGAGCGCAGTAAATGCGGATTATATTATTGAAGCCACCGGTTTGTTTCTATCTGAAGATACGGCTAAAGGTCATATAGAATCTGGTGCAAAACATGTTTTAATGACAGGACCTTCAAAAGATCATACACCCATGTTTGTAATGGGTGTCAATGATCATTTATTATCGCCAAACATCGTTTTTGCTTCAAATGCCAGTTGTACAACGAATTGCTTAGCGCCATTAACAAAAGTGATACATGAAGCTTTTGAAATCGAAGAAGCCTTGATGACAACGGTACATGCCGTAACGGCAACTCAAAAAATAGTAGATGCACCATCTTCAAAAGACTGGCGTGCGGGCCGTTCGGGTTTGGATAATATTATTCCGGCTACTACGGGCGCTGCAAAAGCGGTTGCGATGATTATTCCTGATTTAAAAGGCAAAATTACGGGAATGGCATTTCGAGTGCCTGTAACGAATGTAAGTGTAGTTGATTTAACCGTTAAAGTTAAAAAAAGTACGAGTTATCAAGAAATCTGCGATACCATTTATAAAGCTTCGCAAACCAATATGAAAGGTATTATAGCTTATTCAAACGAAGAAGTCGTTTCAAGAGATTTTATTGGTTTTCACGAAACGTGTATTTTTGATGAAAAAGCAGGAATCATGTTAAATCCAAACTTTTTTAAATTAATCGCTTGGTATGACAATGAAATGGGTTACAGTCAAAAGTTATTAGATTTATTAGAACGTTGGATTAAGCCAATATAATTATGAAGCATACAATTCCTAATAATAACCGCTTTTTATATAACATAATATTACATATTAATTTTGTCCTATAATTTACATTATGTTAAGTAGTAGTTTTGAGATATTTGAATAATTAAGACTTGGAAAATCAAATTGAGCATTTTAAATTTATAAAACGTTGTTTTCAAATTGCTGAAAATGCAAAATGGAATACCCTTTCTAATCCTAAAGTGGGTTCTGTGTTAGTTTATAATAATAAAATTGTTTCCGAAGGATTTCATCATAAAATTGGTGCTCCTCATGCTGAAGTGATGTGTTTGAATAATCCATTATTGGACCCCAAAATAATTGAAAAATCGACGCTTTATGTTTCATTAGAACCCTGCTCTATTTATGGTAAAACGCCTCCTTGCGCAAATAAAATCATCGAAAGCGGTGTCAAAAAAGTTGTTATCGGTTCATTGGATCCAAATCCTAAAGTAAATGGAAATGGCATGAATTTATTAATAAAAAATGGTATTGAGGTATTGAATCTAAATCTAATTGAACTTCAAAATGAAATCAATCTACCTTTCATTGTAAATCAAATTTATGGACGCCCCTATTTTATTGGAAAATGTTCTATATCAAATAATAATAAATTAGGTTCAGAAAACGAAAAAATAAAAATAACTCCTATTGAAATAGATGCAATTTTTCACGATATTCGAAGTGGTGTTGATGGTGTTTTAATTGGTAAAAATACTTGGAGAATTGATAAACCTCAATTAAACAATCGATTTACTTTTACTGAAAATCAGCCAGATGTTATTGTTTTGGATTCAATGCTTCAGAATAGTTACGAAAACTTTGATATTCAACTAAATCGACAGATATTTATTTTGAATAATGTAAAATCAGAAACGTATAAAAATATTCATTATGTTAAATTGGATACTCAAAATATTTCAGAAATGATACGTTTTTTTAACTCAAAAGGTATGTCTAAAATACTAATTGAAGGTGGATCAAAAATCTTATCCTTTTTTTCTAATCATAATTACATTGATGAACTATATATAAATAAAAATTTAAAGTTGAAAATTCCAAATGGAATTGAAGCACCTATTATGAATTTCACTTTTTTCAATAAACTAAATTTAAAAGTATTTAATGGTGTTCAAATTGAACATTATCAGAAACTTATAAATTATTAACTAAAGCAATGATATATCTATTTTTAAGTGTACTGAGCTCCTCTATCCTATTAATTTTCTTCAAACTTTTTGAGAAATATAAAGTAGATACCATTAAAGCAATCAGCTTAAATTATTTCTTCGCATCCATTATAGCTTTATTATTTATCTCCAATAAAACATTGGTTTTTAATACTCAATTATTGAATTCAGACATCTTGTTGCCTTTTATTTTAGGGGCTTTATTTTTTATAGTTTTTAATTTTTGTAATTTATCGACTCGGTCTTCAGGAATTGGAATGACAAGCGTTGCGATGAAATTAGCTCTAATTTTCCCAATATTAATTGGAATATTCGTTTATAATGAAAACACAAATTGGCTTCAGATTGCTGGAATATTTTTTGCTTTCATAGCATTAATATTGTTGACCTATCAAAAAGAAGATCAAGCTATAATAAAAAAAGGCTTCGGTAAATATATCGTTTTGTTGGTTTGGTTGGGTTCAGGGGTTTGCGATAGTATGCTTCAGCTCGTTAATGTGAAATTTTTTCACTTAATTGAATCCGGTGCTTTTACATTTATTACGTTTATAAGTGCTTTCTTGGTTAGCGTTTTTTATCTATTGATAATCAATAAATTAAAATATGATATCAAAAGTGTTATTGGAGGCTTATTTTTAGGAATTCCTAACTATTTCTCGATTTATTTTCTATTAAAAACTCTAGAAAAGTTAAATAAAGATTTCCATCTAACCAGTGCAACAATTTTCACATTAAACAATATTTTAATCATCATGTTTAGTATAATTATAGGTTTAATTATTTTTAAAGAGAAGATTTCTCTTCAAAAAATTATTGGATTTATAATTGCTTTACTTTCAATTATATTAATTACATTATGAATGGTATAAGCATTAATAAATATATTTCTTCAACAGGATTTTGTAGCCGCAGAGAAGCCGAAAAATATCTCGAAGAAGAACGAGTTACAATTAATGATCAAATTGCAACCATATTGCACCGAGTTTTTGAAGGCGATCGTGTAGCAATTGATGGTGAAATTGTAAAAGTAATTGAAAATAAAACGTACATTGTTTTTTTTAAACCTATTGGAGTAACCTGTACAACGGATTTAAAAGACAAAACAAGTATTATCCATTTTATTAATCACTCTAAACGGATTTTTCCAATTGGACGATTAGATAAAGATAGTAGTGGCTTAATTTTACTTACAGATGATGGAGATATCGTTAATGACTTATTACGTTTTGAAAATCAACATGAAAAAGAATATATGGTTCGAGTTAATCGACCCTTAGATAAAGATTTTGTGTCGAAAATGGAAGGTGGTTTGCGAATATTAGGTCAAAAAACAAAACCATGTAAAGTAAAAGTAATGTTAAAAAATCAATTTAAAATAATTTTAAAACAAGGTTTAAACCGACAAATACGAAGAATGTGTTTTCAATTAGGATACCAAGTTACGGACTTGATGCGGGTTCGATTTAAAAATATACAATTAGGGGCTTTAAAAGTTGGAAAATGGCGAAATTTGTCTGAAGAAGAAGTTATAAAACTCAAGTCAAAAGCTTTGTAGCTACTAAATCAACATTTCTTTTTGGATTTACGATTCCATATTTTAACCATTCCTCTTCTTCATAGTTATTCAAAATCATTGGCATTCTTTTCTTTGTATTATGAATTTGAGACATTAATTCATTAGCTTCTGTTGTAATCATGGTAAAGGTTTTTATCTCCTCTTGATTTATAGGATTTTTCCATACATTCCAAAGGCCACAAATAGCCATTAAATCCATATTTTCGTTTTGAATTTCATACTTTTCTTTGACTTTTCCTTTAGCATCGAGCCATTTCCATTCATAAAAGGCTTCTAAAATGATAATACATCGTTGATCTTTATATAATTTAAAACTTGGTTTAGAATCCAACGTTTCAACTTTAGCATTTAATGTAAATTTTCTAATTTCCGTAGTTTGGGACCAACTAGGAATCAAACCCCAGTTAAAAAACTGAACGATATTCGGTTCATTATTAACAATTACGGCAATTTTTGGAAAACTAAATCCATTAATAATTCCTTTAGGTAAATTATTTTCAATTCGAACCTCTTTTCGGAATTGGTTTTTAATTTTTATTGCATTAAGACTTTGATGTACAAAAAAACACATAAATACAAATATATAACTATCTTTGTAAAAGTAATGTTTTTTGGCACATTTTTTGATAAAATATTCGTACATACATCTATTTGAAACATTTATTTTTCTTTTATATCCTTTTTTTTGTTCATAATTTGAATGCACAATGCATTACAAATTGTAACCAAAATGTTGGTATTTTCACTAACAATAATCCTGAAAGTATTGGGTATGACAATATGGTGTCTTCCTTTCACTCTTCTTTAGTTTCTGAAGAAAATGGATATCGTATTTGGGGAGAAAGAATGCTTAATAATGGAACTGGGCATGCTCTAGTCCCAACTAATTTGAATAGTATCAATTATCCTTCTTTAACAGGTTCTGTTTATCATGTCGGATTAGGTTCAAATAGCCTAAACAATGTTCAATTAATTGTTCTTACCTCAACGGGTTTATTTGCAAGTGGCACTCCCGGGGCTGTTATAAGTACTTCTATTAAGAACACAACACCGTTTACTAAAATTACTGTGAATGGTAAAACAGATGGTCTTCCAACTGGAATTACACCAGATAGTGTTAAAATGATGTTCGTCTCTTTTCAAACTATTATTATAACTACTTGTGGAGGGCGTGTTTTTGTTTTAAGTCAAAATATTGCTGTTCGAGGTAGTAGCAGTGGAAGTGCGATTCAATGGAGTCAGGTTGTAACAAATACCGGGCAACCATTGTTAAATATAATTGCAACAAGAGGTAATTCAAGACTTGGTTATGCACTCTCAGCAGACAACAAACTATGGACTTGGGGCGAAAATGTATACAGAGGAAATGGAATTGCTGCCAGTAACTCAACAGTTGCAGTTGAAATGACATTACCTACCTCTACCCCAATTCGAATGATACAAGCAACGAGTCAAACAAGCAATCATTCCTATTATGCAGTTGATACTTTAAATAATATGTATGCATTGGGGTTTAATAATTTTGGGCAAATATCTGACAATACAACTACAAATCGTTTAATTTGGGTTCAAGCAAGATATTCAAATGGAAGTTTTATAAATAATGCAAAATGGATTTCGGCTAATGAACATGATTTTATAAATCCTAATGTTGCAGTTATTAATACAAATTATAATGTATTTACTTCAGGAAATAACAGTACATTTATGATTGCTAGAACTAGTAATGGCGGTGTTAATAATTTAAATCTTCCAACAGGAATTGCTATAAGTGATACAATAACGTTTTGCGAAGTTGGTGGACATACTTCGGCATATATCAAAAAAAACACACCTAGATATGGATATGTCGGACATCATATTAATGGTTCTATTGGAAATAACAGTTCTGTTAATAATATATTAAGTTCAGTTAATTTTATAATTCCACCAGTTGTAAATATTTGTGGCACAATTTGTGACACGCCTATTTTATCTAAAAAACCTTTTAATTGTAATGATAGTATTGCTGTATTTATTATTAAAGGTCGGCGAAATAATGTAATTCAATATATTTCTAATGGTATTTTAGATAGTATTATAATCGGAAATAATGATACTGCAATCATTCAAATATCGAACCCTAATCAAGATGTAGATTTAACTATTGTAAAAGTGAATAGCTTTTTTTGTGAAATATTATTAAGTATTAAAGATACTGTAAAATTATCTTCAACTTCTGATGTTCCAGTTTTAATATGTAAAAATTCGTCCATTGTTATTAATAATCAAATTATCAATCAGCCAGGTATTTATAAAGACACCTTATCGAATTATCTAGGTTGCGATAGTTTTATTAATTATATAGTCAGTTTTAAGGATACATCAAAATTTGATTCTTTTTTCTCAATTTGTAGTCCTAAAACTATTGTTTTTAATAATCAAACAATTAGTACCCCTGGCGTTTATAAAGATACATTGGTTAATTCCGTTGGCTGTGATTCATTTATATATCTTCACTTTTCAAATAACAATCCAATTAATTCTATACTATTTGATACTTTTTGTCAAGGAGATAGTGTTTTATATAATAATATTTGGATAAAAAGTGCTGGAACCTATCAAGATACGATAATTAATTCCAGCGGATGTTTTGAATACCAACAGTTAGTAGTTTTCATAAGACCAAAAGCTACAAATAATATTTTTCAATCTATTTGTCTTGGGGATACATTTAGGGGCAAAATAGTAAGTGGAATATATGTAGATACCTTTAAAAATGCTTCTAGATATGGTTGTGACTCTTTACTAATATTTAATTTAGAAGTATTGTCTGCTCCTACTCCATCTATTCAAAATAATAATACGAATTTATGTCCGGGTCAAAATTCAATAATTCAAGCGGTTTTACCTTCTCAATTTAACTATATTTATAATTGGACAACTCCTTCAGGGTATTCGAACCCAGGAAATATAAATAATTTCACAACAAATGTTCCTGGCCTATATTCATTAAATGTTCGAACAATAACATCTGTTTTATGTAATACCGATTTTGAAGGATATACAATTCCTTCGAGTTTGGGTTTCCAAATTGTGTCGCAAAATAGTGTTCCTTGTTGGAAAACGACAGCAAGTGACGAAATGATTGAATTATGGAAAAATGGCTTTTCTGGAGTACCTTCATTTTCAGGAAATCAATTTGCTGAGTTAAATGCAAATATGGTTTCTACATTGTATCAAGAATTTATAGCTAAATCTGGCAATTTGATTGAAGTATCCTTTGCGCATCGAGGAAGACAAGGTACGGATGTTATGTCAATTGAAATTGGCAAAATTGGAGGCCCTTATGTTAATTTAGGAAATTTTTCTGCTGGAAATACCCAATGGAATTATAATAAAGTCAATTATTTAATTCCAAATAACGTTTCGGATACTTTATTTACTTTAAGATTTAATTCCGTAAGTTCTGCTGGTGGAAATACGACGGTAGGTAATTTTTTAGATGCCGTAGATGTTAAAATTATTGGATGTCCAAGTAGTACGGTTTCAAGTTTGATAATTTTTTCAGATACAACGAAAAAGGATTCTTTTTTAACGATTTGTAAAAATCAGCCTATTATTTTTAATAATATCAGTCGAAATACAAGCGGAATCTATAGAGACACTTTAGTAAACTCCAAAGGCTGTGACAGTTTTTTATATTTACATTTAATCGTAAATGATACGACAAAAAAAGATTCCTTCTTAACGATATGTAAAAATCAATCAATTGTTTTTAATAATATTAGCCGAAATACAAGCGGAATTTATAAAGATACACTTGTGAATGTGAAAGGTTGCGATAGTTTTATGTATTTGCATCTAACGGTGAATGACACGACCAAAAAAGACTCTTTTTTAACGATTTGTGTAAATAATCCGATATTATTCAACGGCATTTTAAGAAACACATCGGGTTTATATAAAGATACCTTAGTGAATTCCAAAGGCTGTGACAGTTTTGTTTATCTTAACCTAACCGTAAACGATACAACGAAGAAAGATTCGTTCTTAACGATTTGTATAAATCAACCCATTTTCTTTAACGGTATTAGCCGAAATACTAGTGGAATTTATAAAGATACGCTGGTTAACGCAAAAGGATGTGACAGCTTTTTATATTTGCATTTAACGGTTAACGATACGACGAAAAAAGATTCCTTCTTGATTACGTGTAAAAACCAACCAATTATCTTTAATGGTATTAGCCGAAATGTTTCAGGTATTTACAAAGACACATTGGTAAATACAAAAGGTTGTGACAGTTTTGTGTATTTGCATTTAACGGTTAACGACAC
>Ga0208595_1000118_pt1 | contig 28653 bp, 20 predicted proteins | sample LakMenEpi28Jun11_FD_150742 | JGI IMG/M metagenome (GOLD analysis project Ga0208595, IMG submission 150742) | Freshwater microbial communities from Lake Mendota, WI - 28JUN2011 deep hole epilimnion (SPAdes) | ecosystem: Environmental > Aquatic > Freshwater > Lake > Epilimnion/Euphotic zone ...
AAGTTGCCTGAAGTCCAAATTTTGAGCACAAGAGCCAACAAAGATTTTGTTTCAACACAAAATACATTAAAAATCGAAACGCTATCGCCTTTAAATTTAGGAATGGAAGCGCCTTATTTACTTCAAAGTTTACCATCGGTTTCCATTTCGAGCGATGCAGGAAATATGGTGGGTTATTCCCAGTTGAATATTCGTGGGAGCGATGCACAGCGTGTGCAAGTATCTATAAATGGCGTAGCGTATAACGATGCCGAAAGTCATCAAGTGTATTGGGTTAATATACCGGATATTTTATCGAGCGCCGAAGATGTTCAAGTGCAGCGTGGCGTAGGATTTTCGATGCTCGGCGGAACCAATTTGGGCGGAATGGTTTCCATTAAAACGACTCAAAAGCATGAAGAATCATTTATAAAATTAAGTAGTCATTTTGGTTCGTTTAATACATTCCGAAATAGTATCAATTATTCAACTGGGGTTTCTAAAAAAGGATGGCAATTGAGCGGAAGAGCCACGTATAACATTTCGGATGGTTATATTGACAGAGCATGGAGCCGTTTAAATTCGCAATATCTTAGTTTGAGTAAGTTTGGACCTAAATATACAATGCACTTAATTGGAATGCGCGGTCACGAGCGAACGTATCAAGCATGGTATGGCGTAGAGTCAAATATATATAAAACCAATCGAACGTATAATGTAGCGGGTACCGATTATGAACAAAAAGCGGGCGCACCATACGAAAACCAATCGGATAACTACAAACAATCGCACTTGCAATGGATTCATAATATTTATTTAAATCAACATCAAAATATTGGTATAACAGGATATTATGTAAATGGTAGTGGTTTTTATGAAGAATATCGAGTAGGACAAGACTTGGGTAGATATTTTAAAAACCAAAACGGCGTTTCGGATATCGTAAGACAATTATGGCTTCATAATCATTTGTTTGGGCTAAATATAGCACATCAATATCAGAAAAAAAATATTCAAAATTATACCGCATTGGCGATGTCGCACTATATTGGAGATCATTTTGGTCGTGTTCCACGAATTATAGACCCAAGTTTTTCGATAGACCAATCGGTGAAAAATTATTTAAATACGTCTAACAAATCAGATGTCACGTTTTTTAACAAATCTGCGTTGACTATTGATAAAACGACATTGAATCTCGATTTACAATTAAGATATGTAAACTACAACGCTGCGGGCACTTTATTGGGGCATGAACCAATGGCTTTTGATCAAAATTTCTTATTTTTTAATCCTAAAGTTGGAGCAAATTATCAATATAATACCAAACATCAAAGTTTTATTTTTGCAGGAATCGGACAGAAAGAACCCAATCGAAGCGACTTCGTAGAATCCAATCAAAATCCAAGACCTGAGCAGCTTTTGAATATTGAAATGGGACATCAAATCAAAACCAATCGTTGGAATGCCAATTTTAATCTTTTCGGAATGTTTTATCAAGATCAATTGATCAATACAGGAGCGATTAACTCCACAGGAGCACCAATTCGAATTAATGTAGGACAGAGTTATCGCGTTGGAGCAGAATGGAGTGGACAATATAAATTGAATTCCAAATGGTCTTTAAATAGTTCGGCGGGATATATTTTTAGTAAAATTCTAAACTTTAATCACATTACGCCAGCGTATAATGAAGATTATTCTATAAATGAAAGCGAAACGCAAATCACGCCGCTTCGCAATGTTGATATTGCCTTTGCGCCAAGATGGAATGCCTTTTTGGAAGTGCGTTACCAGCCATTTAAAGATTTCTCGATTTTGTTAAACACAAAAGCCGTAGGAAGACAATTTATTGATAATACGCAAACAGATTCTCGTTCCATTCCAGCCTATAGTTTTACCAATTTAGCATTTGAGCATATTTTAAGGCCTAAATATATGAAAGAAATGAAATTGAATTTATTAATCAATAATGTATTCAATACCTTAACATATACAAATGCCTATACCTATAACACGGGTATCATGATTATGAATGATGGTTCACGCGTTGATCCAACCCACTTTAATTTTGTTTTCCCTCAAGCGGGTATCAATGTAATGATGGGCTGTAGTGTGATGTTTTAGTTTTTTATAATATAAATGGGTGTTCATAATTTTAAAAAATCCTTCAAACAAATTATTTATATCAAATAATTCATTAGGGTTTATTAGGTATTTTGTATTTTTACATTATGGCATAAATTTTTATTTATACCTTTGCATTTTTATTTAAAATTTGGAAAAATGAGTACACTTTCTTACTTAGGCATTCAAAATCCTAAAAAATTACATTGGAATTTAACTCCTGAAGAATTAGTAGATATTACGGTTGCATCGGGGCAAGGTACACAAAATGATACGGGCGCTTTAGTAGTAATGACAGGAGCGTTTACAGGTCGTTCGCCTAAAGATAAGTTTATGGTAAAAGATTCAATTACCGAATCGCATGTAGATTGGGCTAATGCAAATTTTAATATCCCTTTTGAAGCCGATAAATTTGATGCCTTATACGATAAAGTGATTCAATATCTTGATAATAAAGAAATTTTCAGCAGAGATTGTGTAGCTTGTGCGGATGATAGTTTTAAATTGCCTATTCGTGTAGTTACGGAATATCCATGGAGCAATTTATTTGCATATAATATGTTTATCCGACCTACAGATAATGAAAAAGCCAACTTTAATCCAACTTGGCATGTAATTTGTGCGCCAGGTTTTAAAGCTGATCCTGCAGTAGACGGTACGCGTCAATCCAATTTTGCAATTCTTAATTTTACCCGTAAAATAGCTCTTATTGGTGGAACAGGTTATACAGGAGAAATTAAAAAAGGTATTTTTACCGTACTTAATTTTGAATTACCGGTGAATCATCGTGTATTTCCAATGCACTGTTCGGCTAATATCGGAAAAGAAGGCGATACGGCACTATTTTTTGGTTTGTCAGGTACGGGTAAAACGACTTTGAGCGCCGACCCGAATCGTGGATTGATTGGTGATGATGAGCATGGCTGGACCGAAACAGGGGTATTTAACTTTGAAGGCGGTTGTTATGCAAAATGTATTGATTTAACGGCTGAAAAAGAACCCGAAATTTTTGCCGCAATTAAGCCAGGTGCGATTTTAGAAAATATTACGTTTATCGAAGGAACCAATCAAGTAGATTATTCAAGTGCTAAAATCACGGAAAATACGCGAGTTTCATATCCTATTGACTATATTGAAAATGCCGTTTCGCCATCTGTGGGGGGCATTCCTAAAAATGTTTTCTTTTTAGCTTATGATGCGTATGGTGTATTGCCTCCAATTTCAAGATTGACTATGGAGCAAGCGATGTATTATTTTATGAGCGGATTTACAGCTAAAGTTGCAGGGACGGAAGCAGGCGTTACAGAGCCACAATTAACGTTTTCTGCTTGTTTTGGAGCACCATTTTTACCGTTGCATCCAAGTAAATATGCCGAACTTTTAGGTGAAAAACTTCAAAAAAGTGGCGCCAAAGTTTGGATGATTAACACGGGCATGACAGGTGGTGTTTATGGGGTAGGTTCTCGAATGAAGTTGAGTTATACCAGAGCGATGATTACCGAAGCTTTAAATGGAGGTTTAAATCAGTCTGAATTTTATGCACATCCAATTTTTGGAATTGAAATTCCAAAAACTTGTAACGGAGTGCCTTCTGAAATTTTAGATCCTCGTCAGGCATGGGCAGATAAGTCGGCTTATGATGCAAAAGCTTTAGAATTAGCGGCAGCATTTAACAAGAATTTTGAAAAATTTGCGAGCCAAACATCAAGCGAAATTTTGAATGCAGCGCCTAAAATATCTTTAAATAATCATTAAAAAATAAATTCCATTTCATTTTTTGAAATAGGTTGAAAGCGGTCTTCATGAAGGCCGCTTTTTTTTAAAAATAAAAGTTAATAAACATATGTTTGAAGCCGAAATTTCCAAAAGAAAAACATTTGCTGTCATAGCGCACCCCGATGCAGGTAAAACGACCTTAACCGAAAAATTATTACTTTTTGGTGGCGCCATTCAAACGGCGGGTGCCGTAAAATCGAATAAAATCCAAAAATCGACGACTTCTGATTTTATGGAAATTGAAAAGCAGAGAGGGATTTCAGTAGCTACTTCAGTGATGAGTTTTGAATATCGGGATAAACTGATTAATATTTTAGATACGCCCGGTCACAAAGATTTTGCAGAAGATACGTATCGTACACTCACAGCTGTAGATAGTGTTATTTTAGTCATTGATTGTGTCAAAGGCGTGGAAGAGCAAACCGAACGCTTAATGGAGGTCTGTAGAATGCGAAAAACGCCTGTAATCGTTTTTGTAAATAAAATGGACCGAGACGGAAAAGACAGTTTTGATTTATTGGATGAATTGGAAAAAAAATTACATATTTCCGTTCAGCCATTGAGTTGGCCTATTGGTAATGGTTCCCATTTTAAAGGGGTTTATAATTTAGTAAGCCAGTCTTTAAATATTTTTACTCCGGGCAAACAAAAACTAACCGACGATTATATTGAATTTAAAGATTTAACCGATCCTTTATTAGAAACAAAAATTGGTAAAACAGAAACGGCGCAACTTCAAGAAGATGTAAACCTTATTAATGGAGTCTATCCTCCATTTGATGTTGAGGCTTATCAAGCGGGTGATTTAGCTCCAGTTTATTTTGGGAGTGCGGTAAATAATTTTGGAGTACAGGAGCTTTTGGATACTTTTGTCGATTTGGCACCAACGCCAAAGAATAGAGAAACAAACTTGCGTATTGTAGAGCCAAATGAAAGCAAGTTTACGGGATTTGTATTTAAAATACATGCCAATTTAGATCCAAAACATCGCGATCGAATTGCATTTGTACGAATTTGTAGTGGTGTGTTCAAACGAAATACGTTTTATTTCCATGTAAGAAATGGAAAAGAAATGCGATTTAATAACCCTACCACATTCATGGCAAGTCAAAAAAATGTAGTGGATGAAGCCTATCCGGGTGATGTTGTTGGTTTGTATGACAGTGGGAATTTTAAAATCGGAGACACCCTTACCGAAGGTGAAAAAATGATGTTTAAAGGTATTCCGAGTTTTAGTCCTGAGATTTTTAAAGAAATAATAAATAAAAATCCATTAAAAACCAAGCAACTTCAAAAAGGTGTCGAGCAATTGACGGATGAAGGCGTTGCGCAATTGTTTAGAAGTTATCATGGAAGCCGAATTGTCGTTGGTACGGTAGGAGAGCTCCAGTTTGAAGTAATTCAACATCGTTTGCTTCATGAATATGGCGCGGAAGTGCGCATGGAACATTTAAGTTATTACAAAGCATGCTGGATGACCAGTACAAATAAATCTAAAATTGAAGAATTTATAAAATATAAAGGAAGTAACGTTTTTAGAGATAAAGATGAGAATTATGTCTATATTGCTGAAAGTAGCTGGATGCTGGATGTTGCCATTAAAGATTTTCCAGACATTACCTTTCATCATACTTCCGAATTTAAATTATAGTATTGATTTTTTGTTTGTATATTTGTCATAGGATTTCAAATTTAATTTTATCGTGTATATACTTTCAAAATCAACTACAAAACGTTTCATTTTATCCTTGATTTTATTATGGTTTCAAAACCTTGCTTTTGGGCAATATACGGCTTTATATATTGCAAATAAAACGCCTTATAGCTTGAAAATAAGCGCACTTAATAAAACTCAAGTTGAGCGCGCGGCTAGTTTTTCAAAATGGCTTAATGTTTTAGATCAAACGACTTTTCAATTTGATTTATTTAAAACCAAACGCGAACATTCCTTAAATTATAAATTGGTCAAAAATAATCAGAAAGAACAATTCATAGAAATCGTGATGCAAAATGGGGTACCCAAAATTCTTACAAAATCGTCTAGTGAAAATACAATTTACACCATGTGTATTTTAGAGAAAAAAAAGCCAGAAGTGCCTTTTGTCAAATTATCGGAAAAAGAAACCGCAAAACCTTGCCATATGGATAGCGCTACCTATCGTAAATTACATAATGGATTAAAAAATCTAAAAAATGATACCGCAAAACAACTTTTTGCTTCCAAGCAGTTTTTAAAATATTGTATTGAAATCAAACAAATGGATTCTGTTTTCAAACATTTTAAATCCGAAAAAATGAAATTAAATCTATTGGATTCCTATTACCATATGATTATTGGAATTAATAGACTTTCCGAATTGTCAAATCACTTTAAAAGCGAAATTGGTTCGGCAAATTATGAACTTTGGATTGAAGAGAAAAAGAAAAAATAAATTCAGCGACATAAAATGGCATTGCGTCGTTTTATATTTGCATCAAAATTAAAAATAACTAAATAAAAATATTATGTCAGATCAAAAAGAAAAATTAAAAGCACTCGAAAGTACTATTGGTGTTTTAGACAAAGCGTATGGTAAAGGAACGGTAATGCGTTTGGGAGATTCAAAAATCGTCTCTATCGATGCCATTCCATCAGGTTCTTTAGGCTTAGATATTTGTCTTGGAATAAGCGGTTATCCTAAAGGAAGAATTGTTGAGATTTACGGACCAGAATCTTCGGGTAAAACAACTTTGGCGATTCATGCCATTGCTGAAGCGCAAAAGAAAGGTGGCCTTTGTGCTATTGTAGATGCGGAACACGCTTTTGACCGAACGTATGCCGAAGCTTTAGGCGTAGATACCAACAACTTATTTATTTCCCAACCCGACAATGGAGAACAAGCATTGGAAATTGCGGATCATTTAATTCGAAGTGGTGCAATAGATGTTTGTGTTATTGACTCGGTGGCGGCTTTAGTGCCAAAAGGCGAGCTTGAAGGCGATATGGGTGATAACAAATTGGGCTTACAAGCGCGTTTGATGAGTCAAGCCTTGCGAAAATTAACCGGAAGTATCAATAAAACGGGTTGTTGTTGTATTTTTATTAACCAACTTCGTGAAAAAATTGGTGTTATGTTTGGTAGCCCCGAAACGACTACAGGTGGTAACGCGCTTAAGTTTTATGCGTCTATTCGTTTGGATATTCGTAGAATGACCCAAATTAAAGATAAGGAAGGCAATGTAATAGGAAATCGCACAAAAGTGAAAGTGGTAAAAAATAAAGTAGCACCACCTTTTAAAGTTTGTGAGTTTGATATTTTATATGGAGCTGGCGTATCTAAAGTAGGAGAAATTGTCGATTTTGGTACTGAATTTAATGTTATTGAAAAAAGCGGAAGCTGGTACAGCTACGATGGAACAAAAATCGGGCAGGGTAGAGATGCAGTTTTGCAATTTTTAGCGGATAACCCTGAAGTGAGCAAAGTGATTGAAGGAAAAATTAGAGCTAAAATTAACGAAAATATAGTGCCAAACACCGATTTAGGAACTAAAGAAAGCGATGAACCCGCTACGGAAGACTAAGTTGTATTCTAATTAATATCTTAAGGGCATTGTTTTACAATGCCCTTTTTTTATGTTTGTAATCTTAAAAATGAAAAATTTGATTATTAAATTCTATTCAAACTCAATTAATATCTGATTTTTCTCAACGCTTTGCCCTTTGATAACATTTAACTTCTTTACGATGCCTTGTCCTGAAGCTTTAATGACATTTTCCATTTTCATGGCTTCTAAAATCATCAGTTTATCGCCAGTTTGAACTTCTTGCCCGATTTCTACTAAAAAGTCCACAACAAGACCTGGCATAGGTGCTTTTAATTCATTCATTTTTTGAGTACTATTCATATCAATCCCCATTTTTTCGAGGAGCAAATCAATTTCGCTAGATACTTTTACCTCTGCTTTTTTTCCATTTATTTTTAAATAGATCACTTTTGCATTTGCGTCTACTTCTTGTATTTCAATCAAATGACTTTTTCCGTTTTGAATTATCGAGTAGTTGTTGTCTCCAATATGTTGGCAATCAAACTGTGCTTCTAGATCTTTGAGCATATCATTTTCAAAAACCTTAGCTTCACTATTGTTTATCTGAACTTTAAGCATTTGTTTATTGTTTTATTTTGTAAATAAAGTGTAAAAATACATTTTTTGAACGTATATCTTGTAAAAAAAACAATATGAAAATTCTTTTATCTCCAGCTAAGTCTCTAAATTTAGATGCGTCGTATCCATCGATTGAAACTAGCGCACCCAATTTGCTTAAAGAAAGCAAAAAGATGTATCCATATTTAAAACAATTAAATGAACAAGATATCGCCGAAATGATGGAAATTAGTCCGAAGTTGGCTTCATTAAATTATGAACGTTTTCAGAATTTAGGAAAGACAACTAATTTAAAAAGACCTGCAATTTATACATTTGATGGCGATGTTTATGATGGAATAGACTTCTATTCCGTAAAAGAAAGTCAGTTGGAGTTGGCTTCTCAATCCATTCGTATTCTATCAGGATTGTATGGGATTTTAAAGCCTTTTGATATGATTGAACCTTATCGATTAGAAATGGGAACTACAATTCAAATTGGAGATTTTAAAAATTTATATGGATTTTGGGGAGACCAAGTTACGGACGCTTTAAATCAAGATTTAAAAAAATCGAAAGATACTTTTGTTCTTAATTTAGCTTCGCAAGAATATTCTAAAGTCGTTCAAGCCAAGAAGCTTGCCGTACCTTTAAAAAGTTGTGATTTCTTAGAAAATAAAGATGGAAAATTTAAATCTATATCATTTTTTGCTAAAAAAGCAAGAGGATTAATGACGCGTTTTATTCTGGATCATCAAATTAATCGTTGGGAAGATTTGAGAGGTTTTGATTATGAAAATTATACTTTTAATACGTCGTTGAGTTCTGAAGATAAATTGATTTTTACAAGAGGTTAATAATCTTCTTTTTATAATTGCTCAATAAATTGCTATTTTTGTAAAATGAAGTTATTTTTATTGTATTTAAGTACATTCTTGGTATTAAATCTTTTCGGGCAAGAAAATCTAAAGCCTTTAGAATTGAAGCCGTATAACAAAGCCTTGATTTGGAGAGGATTTAAGCATCTTTGGAGTTATAATCATCGTATTAATCGTTTGGGTAGTTTTGTTTTTTTTGATTCTCTTACTCCAAAAGGAAAGCATTATAGTGCGACAGGTTTGGGGAGCGATAGTACATTTTATAATTTATATTATTCGTATGTCGAAAGTCCAAATTTAAAATTTTTTCAAGGCGAAGCAAAAATGTTGGTCACGGGCAAAGAAACGCAGTTAATGACGAATAGTGAAGAATTTGCGGTTTTAGTTCCTGAATGGTTTCAAAATTTACCTCGTTACAAATCAATTATTAATGGCTTTGAAATCAAATCATTAGAAAAGGCAGACCAACCTGTTTTATTTGAAATTCATATCGATGACCCGTATTACAGTGCTCAAAGTAAAGAAGTTAAATTCACATCCCGATTTAATCTGTCAACGAACTGCAGGAGTGCGGAATGTGCTATTTTAAAAAACAGTTCAACATATGAAGTAACCATTCATTATTTAATCATTGGGTATGAAATCAAAGAAGCGATTGCTTTTGAAATAAATAATAAAAATGCCTATTCTTGGACGACAACAGTAGAATCTAAATTTTTACCCATTCGAAAGACTGTTGAAATTTTGCCAGATGATTATGAATCTGCATTTATAGGCATCAAGTCTTTAAATTTTGTATTAAATGAAGAGCAATGGTTACAAGAACTATACTATATTGCTTCAATAAACAACTATAATAAACCCAAAGGTACTGCAGATATTCAAGTTGAAATGCATTTTTCGGGTTGGAAAGATGGCATGAAGAAATTAGCCGTATCCAAAAAAGAAGCCATGTTTTCAAATAAAAAACCAGGTTGGGTTTCGATGGGTTTAAATAGTGTTGTTTTCCAATTCAAGCAAGGAACGGTATTTGACTCTAAAGTTCAAGGAAGTATGTTTTGGCCAGGAAGAGAACGAAAAGCGAATAATAATGAAGGGATGGACGTGAAAATTTTACCTATTAAAAATTAACTTTTTAAACAAAAAAAGGAAATAACTTTTCGTCATATTTTCTTAATTTATATTAATAAATCTATTGGGCAAATTCATAATAATGGAACTGGGGTATGAATCTATTCAAATTGCGTTAATGCCTTTATAACGTATAAAATTAAAACTCGGACTTGGTTATAAATGGATTTTTATAATGATTCTAGACTAAATCAAGTGGGACTTACTTGGTTGTAGAAATACCATGTTGAATAGTTTTTATACATTAATTTCAATGGTTTTTGGTTTATTTTGATGAATGAAAAAGATTAAATAAACAATTCGAAAACAAAATTTATTTTACATTAGAATTCTATGTTTATCTATCGATATTATATTATTTTTGCAAATCTAAAAATATAAAAATTATATATAATTATGAGCTTTGAAAGTCGCCACATTGGCATAAATCCTAATGATGAAGCACTAATTTTAAAAAAAATTAATGCGAAAAGCCTTGATAATTTAATTGAAGAAACCATTCCAAATCATTTGTTTTCAAACAAAAGTTTTGAAATAGGTGAAGCCCTTTCAGAGCAAGAATATTTGAGGCATGTTGCCGATATTGCTAAGCAAAATAAAGTTTTTAAATCTTATATCGGTCAAGGATATTCCGATACCATTACTCCGTCTGTCATTTTGAGAAATATTTTTGAAAATCCAGGATGGTATACCCAATATACGCCATATCAAGCGGAAATTTCACAAGGTCGTTTAGAAAGTTTATTAAATTATCAAACGATGATTACAGACCTTACGGGTTTGCCTGTAGCGAATGCTTCTTTGTTAGATGAAGCTACGGCTGCCGCTGAAGCAATGACGATGTTTTTCCATATGAGAAACAAAAGTGCTGTTGAGGCCAATAAGTTTTTTATAGATGAAAATACCTATTCTCAAACGATTGCAGTTATTGAATCTAAAGCACATTATTTAGATATCGAAATCGTTGTAGGTAATGTAATGCAGATGGCTATAGATGCTTCATACTTTGGTGTTTATATCCAAAACCCGAATTCAAAAGGTCACGTTTTTGATTATACGAGTCAAATTGAAACTTTCAAAAATAAAGGTATTTATACTTGTATTGGTGCCGATATTATGAGTTTGGCATTATTTAAAAATCCTGGCGAAATGGGTGCCGATTGTGCTATTGGTTCTGCGCAACGATTTGGTGTTCCAATGGGATTTGGAGGTCCACACGCTGCATTTTTTGCAACAACGGATACGTTTAAAAGACAAATTCCGGGTCGTATTATTGGCGTAAGTAAAGATAGAAGAAATCAATTTGCGCTTCGTATGGCCCTTCAAACAAGAGAGCAACATATCAAACGTGAAAAAGCAACTTCAAATATTTGTACTGCTCAAGCTTTATTAGCAAATATGGCGGCTATGTATGCGGTTTATCATGGAAGTAAAGGAGTTTATAATATTGCTAAATCCATTTTCGATAAAGCAAATAGTTTAAGAGATGCATTACGTCAATTAGGTTTTGAGACTTCAAAAAATACTATTTTTGATACTATAGAAGTTTTAAATATTGATACGCCGCAATTAAAAAATCTTGCTGAAAATGCAGCGATGAATTTCTTTTATTCTAAAAATAATGTTTATATCGCTTTACATGAAAATACATTTGATTCGGATGTAAATGATATTTTATCTGTTTTTGAAAAATATAAAAACCAAAAAGGAACGCTATCAATACAAAGTTTTGAAATCCCAAGTCCGATTCAAAGAAGTCAAGCATTACTGTCCCATCCTGTATTTAATTCGTATCATACGGAAACATTAATGATGCGTTATATTAAAAGTTTGGAAGAGAAAGACTTATCACTTACAAAATCGATTATTCCACTTGGTTCTTGTACAATGAAGTTGAATGCCGCTACGGAGATGATGCCATTAAGCTGGCCTGCATTTTCAAGTATGCACCCATTTGCACCTAAAAATCAAACGGAAGGTTATCAAAAAATAATCAAAGATTTAGAAACGTATTTAGCTATAGTTACGGGCTTTGATGCCACTTCTTTACAACCTAATTCAGGTGCTCAAGGTGAATATTCTGGATTGTTAGCAATTCGAGATTATCAAAAATCGATAGGTCAAGGTCACAGAAATATTTGTATCATTCCAAGTTCGGCGCATGGCACGAACCCGGCTAGCGCGGTTTTAGCGGGTCTTAAAGTAGTGGTTTCTCCTGCAGATGAAAATGGTAATATTAACTTAGAAGATTTAAAAGCAAAAGCGATTGAATATAAAGATTCTCTTAGCTGTTTGATGGTTACCTATCCTTCTACGCACGGTATTTTTGAAGCGGATATTATCGATATTTGCCAAATTATTCATGATAATGGAGGTCAAGTATATATGGATGGAGCCAATATGAATGCTCAAGTTGGTCTAACAAGTCCAGGATATTTAGGTGCGGATGTATGTCATTTAAATCTTCATAAAACCTTTGCCATCCCTCATGGAGGTGGCGGACCTGGAGTTGGGCCAATTTGTGTAAAATCGCATTTAGCGCCTTTTTTACCTAAGCACCCATTGGTAGAAACAGGAGGAGAAAAGGCAGACAAAACGGTTTCTGCAGCCCCTTATGGAAGTGCAAGTATTTTATTGATTAGTTACGCATATATAAAAATGTTAGGAACTGGTGGGTTGAGAAATTCAACTAAAGTTGCAATTTTGAGCGCAAATTATATCAAAACAAAATTAGAACCTCATTATCCTATTTTATATACAGGTAATAATGGTCGCGTAGCGCATGAACTTATCGTTGATTTTCGTCCATTTAAACATTCTTTAGGAATTGAAGTAGCCGATGTAGCTAAAAGATTAATGGATTATGGATTGCACGCTCCAACAGTTTCTTTTCCAGTTGCGGGTACGTTGATGATTGAACCAACGGAAAGTGAGGATTTAAAAGAAATCGATCGTTTGTGCGATGCACTTATTCAAATTCGAAAAGAAATCGAAGAAATTGAAACGGGTGTTTATCCTAAAGATAATAATGTGCTTAAAAATGCGCCTCACACTGCTGAAGAAGCACTTTGCGACGATTGGCAATTCCCTTACAGTAGAGAAAAAGCGATTTATCCTTTGACTTCGATTAAGAAATCTAAATTTTGGGTATCCGTGAGCCGAATTGATGACTCATATGGAGATCGAAATTTGGTATGCAGTTGTCTGCCTGTTGAATCTTACATGTAATTTTTAAATTTTAAAGGAGTTGATTTTCAACTCCTTTTTTTTCTTAGTATGAAAATTAGAAATATTGCTTTGGCCCATATTGAACACAACGGAAAATGGTTGGTCGAGAAGGGTTTTGATAATGTGAAGAATGAAACATATTACCGTTTCTTAGGAGGCGGTATTGATTTTGGAGAATATTCTCAAGAAGCAATTCAGAGGGAGTTAAAAGAAGAAATCGGAGCGAATGACGTTGTGGTCAAATCATTGATGTTAGTTCATGAAGATTTGTTTCATTTAAATGGAGAGAAATGTCATTTAGTTGAATTTATATATGATGTAAAAATAGATTCGCATTTTTATGATATTGAAGAAATTGAGCAAAATGAAAATGGAATAATTCGAAAAGCATTTTGGCTCGACAAACAGCTTTTTACCTCCAAGCAGTTGATCTTTCATCCAAAAGTGTTTTTAGAAAACTATAGTTAGTTTTCCACAGGCTTTCCACTCTTTGTTTTGTTTTTGTGGAAAATGTGTTATTTGTTATCAATTTATATTTCATTTTTAATGGTTAAATAATTCCATTTCAATGATTTATTTCATGTAATGAAGTCCTTAAAAATGTTTATAAAATAGCTTAAATATGTAAAATGAAAAACTTAAATTTGCACTTCATAAATTTAAGCCATGCAGGTTACATATTTTGGTCATTTTTGTTTTTTAGTGGAAGTTAATGGTTTAAAATTACTTTTTGATCCATTTATTTCGGGAAATCCATTAGCTAAAAATATTGATATTCAAAAAATTAAAGCGGACTTTATTATTTTATCTCACGGCCATGCCGATCATTGTGCCGACACTTTAGAAATATATAAAAACAATCCCAATGCGACTTTAATTGCCATGTATGAAATTACCGAATGGTTTGCAAATCAAGGGGTCAAGAATACGCATCCGATGAATATTGGGGGCACTTTCTCTTTTGATTTCGGATCGATAAAAATGGTTCAAGCCGTCCATTCTTCAACGCTTCCAGATGGAAAACCTGGTGGAAGTGCTGCTGGATTTTTGATTAAAACAAAAGAAGGCGATTTTTATTTTGCTGGTGATACAGCGTTGCATTATGATATGAAGCTCATTTCGCTTTGGTCTGATACTCTAAAATTTGCAATGATGCCTATTGGAGATAATTTTACAATGGGATACGAAGATGTCTGTATTGCAGCTGATTTTGTAGGTGTAGAAAAAGTTATTGGAGCGCATTATGATTCCTTTGGTTATATTGTAATTTCGCATGAAGAGGCTAAAAATCATTTTAAAAACAATCAAAAAGAGTTGTTATTACTCAATTTAGAAGAAACAATTAATTTATAATTTTAAATATATAAAAGTGGGAAAAATCATTTCAATAGCAAATCAAAAAGGTGGCGTAGGTAAAACGACTACTTCCATAAATCTTGCAGCCAGCTTAGCAGCGCTAGATAAAAAAACACTTTTAATAGATGCAGACCCACAAGCCAACTCGACCTCGGGCTGCGGATTGGACCCAAAATCCATTAAGAAAAGTCTTTATGAGTGTATGGTTGATCAGTTGTCTATCAAAGAAGCCATTCTTGAAACCGAAACACCTAATTTAGATATTTTACCTTCTCATTTAGATTTAGTTGGGGCCGAAATTGAGTTGATTAATCTTGAGGAGCGCGAAATGATTCTGAAAGGAATTTTAAGTCAAATTAAAAATGATTATGACTATATATTAATTGATTGTTCGCCTTCATTAGGTTTAATTACCGTTAATGCATTAACGGCTTCGGATAGTGTTATTATTCCGGTGCAATGTGAATTTTTTGCGTTAGAAGGATTAGGTAAATTGCTTAACACGATTAAAATTGTTCAAAAAAGACTTAATCCCGACTTAAATATTGAAGGACTCTTACTTACCATGTACGATTCGCGTCTTCGTCTTTCTAATCAAGTTGTAGAAGAAGTTCGCCAACATTTTGACGCTTTAGTTTTTGAAACGGTTATTCATCGTAATTCTAAAATTAGTGAAGCACCAAGTTTTGGTAAACCCGTAATTGCATTTGATATCGATAGCAAAGGTGCGGCTAATTATTTAAGCTTAGCTAAAGAATTAATTGATAATAATGAAAAAGTAACTGCTACTTCAAAATAAATATCTAGTAAAAATATGAATATGGCTAAAATCAATCAAAAAAAAGAATTAGGAAAAGGCATTAGAGCTTTACTAGGTGATATCAATCAAGATGTAGACGATGTTTTAGATAAAGAAATAATACAAAATACAGTTAAAGGTTCTTCAACGAATCTCATTAAAAGTGTTTTAATTGAAGTAAATCCATTTCAACCTAGAGTAAATTTTGATGAAGATGCTTTAAATGAATTAGCAAGTTCTATCAAAATTCATGGTATTATTCAACCCTTAACGGTTCGTGAATTGTCAAAGGATAAATATCAGTTAATCTCGGGAGAACGAAGATTAAGAGCTTCTAAAATTGCTGGACTTACCGAAGTTCCTGTTTATATACGAACGGCTAATGATCAAGAAGCTTTAGAAATGGCTTTGATCGAAAACATACAAAGAGAAGAATTAAATGCGATTGAAATTGGTATGAATTATCAGCGTCTAATTGATGAGTGTGATTTAAATCATGATTCGTTAGCCGAACGAGTAGGTAAGAAAAGATCTACAGTTTCTAATTACATACGTCTTTTAAAATTACCACCAGATATTCAAGTAGCCATTCGTGAAGATAAAATAAGTATGGGACATGCAAGAGCATTGGCTGCGGTAGATGAAATAGATATGCAATTGAGTGTTTTTAATGAAGTGCTTTCAAAAGGTTTAAATGTAAGGCAAACCGAAGCCATAGTAGCTTCAAGACAAGAATATAAAAATGCTAAAAAACAAACGCAAACGAAAGAAGCGTCTTTTATAGATCCACATTTACGCAAATGGCAAGATACTTTAACTTCTGAATTTGGAACAAAAGTTCAAATCATGCAAAAAGATGGCAAAGGAAGTATTCAAGTTCCTTTTCAATCAGAAGAAGATTTAGAACGTATTATTGAACTTATGTTGAAAAAATAAAAATTATACATATAGGTTTATTATAAATCAAAAAGCGACATCCATAGGGATGTCGCTTTTCTTTTGGGATTGTGTGTGTTTAACTAAAACAGTTTTAAATATGAAAAAAAACGGTTTTTATTTTAATGCTTTATTACTTAAATTGCAAACTCTAAAATCAACATAAAATTTGTGGGCATCATCGATTAATTTGATTTCATCTAGAGTTATAATATATCCATTGGTATTTCTAGTAATTCTTAATTTATAGTCCTCGATTTTTCTTTTTTGATTATCGGCAAAATAATAATCATCAAGAATTCGAGCTTTTATCATCCCAACCTCAGCACCTGGATATGATATTGTTTCGTTCATTTTTGGTAAATCGACCACGCCTATTTCTAAGAAATTTCCATAACGATCTTCCCAATAAAACTTATTTAAGGATTCTTCAGAATAAACTGATGTTTTTTCTTGTACCGGTAAAAAATATTGGTACCCATTGATACACCAATTGTTTCCTTTTTCGCAAGTGACATCTACACTAGTAACTTGTCGGTCTTTGCCACTTGACAATTCTTCTTTAGCACAAGAAGTTAATAATAAAATGGCTGCAGTTGTAAGTGTTAAAATTTGCTTTTTCATAACGATAGTTTTAGGGATTAATTTACTTTTTAATTTTTGAAATGTTTTTTGTGTCATTTCTTGATGCAAAAGTAAAGCGGTTTTCAGTACTCCTAAAATGTAGATAGTTTATGGCAAAAGAAAAAAAGTTTACGGAAAACGAATGTAAATTTTTACATTTTCTAACTAAAAATTACCGTTTTCTAATTAGAAATCATAACGTGCCGTTAAATAAATGAGAGTGATTTAATTAATTGTATATCAATTAATTAGCGCTTCTTTCTAACCGCCCAATCTCTTAAATTGGCTATAAATGTAATTTGGTGCGCGGCACCGGCTGCAGATAATTTTGAAAAAGAATACCCTAATTCATACTTTTTACCATAAATGCCTAAGCCCATCGCAACGCCAGGAATTCCCCTGTAAAACTCCGTGAATTGTAATTCATTAGCCCTTTTAAAATCATAGGAAAATCCCATTTTAAAGCCACTTCCAATAAAAAATTCTCCTGAAAATACAAAGTGATTTAAAATGCGATTTAATGTGGTGTTGTTTCGTTCATAAAAGGGATCAAGGGGCCAAATTCCATAATCGGTTGTAAAATTATCCGAATCCCATTGATAAATATTATATGCGGTTATCGTATATCGAAAAGGTAAACGCTCCAAACGTTTACTAAAAATCAATTGGATGTCAAATGGTGTTGCATTATTGCTCGAGCCAAAACCTGCAAATTGATAACCCATGTTTTTTAGGATTAAGGCAAACTGAATATTTCTTAAATCATCTATATACATACAAGAAGCGTCGAATGCGACTCCAATATTATTAGCAAGTAGGTAATTTCCATAGATTAACTTAGCCTGACCTCCAAAGCGGTATTTATCAATTTGATGTGCACCCGCCGCATACAGCGAAAGTTCGATAGGCGTAAATGGAATGCCTCGATTTCCGTCTATATCAGTAGATTGTTGCTCGGGGTATGCAATAAAATTACCACCGATCATCAAAGGGATGTCAAACTTGTCATTTGCAGTAAAATAGGCAATATTTGAATAAATCGAATTGAAATAAAAATTAGTTGAAGCCAATAATTTGCCTCGCATTTCATCGTGAATCAAAGAAGGATTAGCGCCTGCAATCATCGCGTCATAATCATATGCGCCTCCAGCACCTTTATTTAAATATTGGTGTCTTGAACTTTGAGGTATATCTAAAAAACGAAATGTAGACGGAAATAATGATTGACAGAACGTATCATTTATAACACTTATGAAAAGAATACAAATAAAAATAAAATTTCGAACCACTTGTTTTTTCCTACGTATTTAAACGAATTTTAATCCAATATATTTTGAATTCAGTACAAAATATATTGTACAAATTTAATAAACTTATACAAAAATAGTTTATTAATCATTTTTCGTTAGAAACACTACTTAAATACTTGCTTGTTTTTTGAAAACTAAAGCCAATATAACCTGCTAAAATACGAATCGAAAGAATAACACTTAACGCAGCAGTCGTATAGCCAAAGGCTACCCAAATTTTTGACAAATATTGATATAAATGGTAAATTTCAGGCAAGGTCATTTTGTTGGATATCGATTTATGATTTATGGCAATATCAGCAAGGTCTTGATTTTCAAAAAGTAAAATAATATCTTGAATTTTAACAATGGAAACAAATGCAAAAACAAGCAAGGTAATTATGGAAATAAATTTTACCCAAGAATTTTTAAATAATATAACATCTTCAAAGAAAATGGTCCATCTAAAAAATTGAATAAACAAAACGATTAATACAAAATGGAAAATAAAAAAACGATACTCTATTTGAGAAAAAATAGGGTAGAGGATTGATAAACCAAAGATAAATGAGAAAATCCAAACGAAAATTTCTTTAATAATGGAATTGCTAAATAGTTGCATAAAGTATAAAATAAAAAACGCTGTGTATGTATAACACAGCGTTCTTAAAAAAAATTCTAAAGAATTAAAAAAAAATAGATTTAGTTCTTAACCGTTTTGCCAAAACCCATTTTGATTCCGAAATGAATATCAATTTGTTTACTATTGTCGCTAAATGCGGTAGTTAAAATAGAACTAGATCCAAAATATAAAGGACCTACTTTCATTCCAGCACCAATAAAACGTCCAGCCGTTTCGGTAAAAGTAAATGGCGTGTAAATTTCGATGAATCGTGTTACAAAACGAGGCGTGATACCCCAATAATTTTGAGCTAATAAATTTCTTGGATTGGTATTATCATTAACACCTTGTTGCCAGTTAAATGTTAAATAAAATGGTTTCCAAATGCGTGCATCAAAATATAAATTCATAGCCATCGGTAATTTAGCTTCGATTTCGGTATTTGAATTTGTTTTAGTTATAATTCCAGCATTTTCTAAATTTGCTTGAATTTTATCTAAATTTCCAGAAATGTAATTGTTAATATTATCTCCTTTGCCACCAGTTGCATCTATACGATACTCTTGGTTGTTTTTTGCGTCAACTTTAAATTTAACAAATCCTATATCCATTAGTGATAAACCGGCTCTGAAAATATATTTTGAAGGATCTTTTTGGTCTTTTAACTGATAAGAAATACCTCCATCCGCACTAAATCCGCTTGGGCTTCCCATAATATTATTTGAGATATCATTGATGTTCGCATTCGAATAAGAAATACCTAAAGTTCCTGTTCCATCAATACTTGCTGTTTTGGTATCTTTATCCACAGTTGCGGTTAGATTATCAGCTCTTAAATAAGTATTCGCATAAATACCCGGGAATAAAACTTTAGCAGTACCACCAATTTTAACTAAATGCTGTGGTGTATTTAATAACGTCGTTGCGCCACTTAATCCCATTTCCATCCAACCCATAACAGTATATGATTGTTGATTGGTAGAAATCGTTTGCCCAACAATATCTTGAGCCGAAGTATTAAATAATGTTTTTCCTAAATTGATATCTAGGTCATTAATACTTACTGCCGTTCGAACTCTTGTAGTTAACGCTAAAGTTGTGTTTTTATTTAATGCAAAAGCTACACTTGGGCCCATTAAATCAATTCCAATACGAGCATTAAAAGGCTTGTCAGAAGTATATTTTTCGAAAAATAATTTCTCAGGTTTGTCAAATTGATCTAAATTGCTTGTTGTTAATGGAACCAAGCTATTATTCATATTGATGTCAAATCCAATTAAATGGACATCGACTTTTTGGGGCATTTGAGCCAATTCTGCAGGATTTAAAAGTGTGCTCATCACACCCGCTCTTTGTGACGTTTTGATTCCTTGAAAGGAAATTTGTGATTGCATCAAATTTGGAAGCATTCCAGCGATACAAGATGCAAGTAGTAGTGTTTTTTTCATAAATATGTTTAAGTTTAAATTTACGCAATATTAATCAAATTTTGTACCATCAATTTATAAAACTAATAATTTAGATAATTTTAACTTATAGTTCATGCTTTGATCTTTATAAAATAATAATATTCAATTTTTTCTGCATTATACTATTTTTGTGGTTTTAAATATTATAATTTAAATTATGACTTTAATTAAATCAATATCTGGTATTCGAGGAACGATAGGCGGAAAAGTAAATGAAAGTTTAACCCCTTTTGATGCACTCAAATACAGTATTTCATATGGCAACATGTTGAAAAGTAAATATGAAAAACCCGTTGTTGTGATTGGACGAGATGCTCGAATGTCGGGAAATATGATTAAAAATATTGTCATTTCGGGTTTAAATAGTATTGGCGTCAATGTGATAGATTTAGATTTAAGTACGACACCGACTGTTGAATTTTCAGTGGTTGAACTTAACGCTCAAGGCGGTATTATTATTACAGCGAGTCATAACCCCAAAGAATGGAATGCCTTAAAACTATTAAATCATAGAGGTGAATTCATTTCGGATGCAGAAGGAAAAGAAATCGTAGCGCAAGCGGATGCTTTGGATGGATTTGAATTTGAACATGTGGATCATCTTGGTAAGTGTGTTTCAAACAATCAGATGCTCGATAAACATATTGAAAAAATATTACGTTTAGACTATATTGATAAAAAAGCAATCGAAGATAGTAACCCTAAAATTGTTGTAGATGCTATAAACAGTACCGGTGCAATTGCTGTTGAAAAAATGCTTGAGGCATTGAATATAAAGGAATATGAAATTTTAAATGCCGAAATGCATGGCAATTTTAATCATAATCCAGAGCCATTGGCACAACATCTTACGCAGATTTCGGATTATATTAAAAAACATAAAATGGACATCGGTATTGTTGTGGATCCCGATGTAGATCGTTTGTGTTTTGTAAATGAAGATGGCTCTATGTTTGGCGAAGAATACACTCTTGTGGCCGTTGCGGACTTTTTGCTGTCAAAAAAGTCGGGAAATACGGTGTCTAATTTAAGTAGCACAAGAGCATTAAGAGATATTACAAATAAATATGGGGGGCAATATTTCGCTTCTGCCGTTGGAGAGGTCAATGTGGTAAAAATGATGAAAGAAAATCACGCTTTGATAGGTGGAGAGGGTAATGGTGGCGTTATTTTTCCTGAAAATCATTATGGCAGAGATGCCTTGGTGGGTATTGCTTTATTTTTGAGCTATTATGCCGAAAAAAACCAATCGATGACTCAAATCAAAAATGCGCTCCCTCAATATTTTATGAGTAAAAATAAAATTGAGCTGACGCCCGAAATCAATGTAGATGAAATCATCAATCAGTTGCATCAGTTTTATAAAGATAAAGAAAGCTGCTCGGTTGTGGATGGGCTTAAAATCGATTGGGAAAATGGATGGGTTCATTTAAGAAAATCAAATACCGAACCTATAATCCGAATTTATAGTGAAGCAAAATCTCAAGATGAGGCGGAAGCGCTTGCAAACAAAATTATTGTTCAAATTAAAGAAATGATTGGATAAGTCGCCCAATAAACCCTTCAATTTTTCGTTTATAAATAAATTATTTTTTTGAAATACGTTTTCATCTTTCTTTTTTCAATGATATACTTCAATTTTTTCAGTCAAACTGCAATTATTGAAGGCATTGTAAAAGATGGTGGCACCGAGCCATTATATTTAGCTCAAATATTTATTGATAGCAATAAATCCAATTCGGTCGCTTCGGATATTGATGGTAAATTTAAAATTGAAGTAACCTCATTAAAATGTACCCTTCACGTTCAAAAAACAGGATATTTCCCGTATTCTAAAATATTTACTTTAAAAGATGGCGAAAGCCGAAAAATTATCGTTGAACTCAAAAGTGCTTCCAAACGATTAAGTACGGTAGATATAAAAAGTAAACGAAATGAAAAAAAATCGTTGGAAGAGGTGAGTACACAACAAATTGTTTTAAAAATTGAACAAACCAATCCTTCGGGAAATGTAGAGCAGGCTTTAAAATTTCAAGGACTCGGTGTCGGAGGAAATAATGAATTGGGAAGTCAATATAATGTAAGAGGAGGTAATTTTGACGAAAATTTAGTGTATGTCAATGACTTTGAAATTTACAGACCGATGTTGATGCGATCGGCACAGCAAGAAGGTTTAAGTTTTGCCAATGCCTCTTTAATCAACAATATGAAATTTTCCTCGGGTGGATTTAAATCCGAATATGGCGATAAATTAAGTTCGGTATTGGATATCGAATACAAAAAGCCAAAATCGTTTGCCGCTTCTATTGAAGCCGGGCTTATGGGCGTCAATGCGCATATGGAGTTGGGCAAAAAAAATGAGTATAGTTTTATTGCAGGTTTTAGATATCGCGATAATTCCTATTTGCTGAGCAGTCAAGAGACTAAAGGGGCTTATTTGCCTCGTTTTATCGATTGGCAGCATTTGCTTACCTACCATTTTTCGGAAAAAGTGCATGTTGATTGGTTACTCAATATGAGCCAAAATCGATTTGTGCTGGTTCCCGAAGACCGTCAAACGAATTTTGGATTGGCCAATTTTGCTTTGGCTTATTTTGTGCAATATTCGGGGCAAGAACGAGATTTGTATAATAATTTGCAAAATGGTATTCATGTCCATTATAATCCATTTAAAAATCTAAAATTGAGATATAGTCATAGCGCTTATTTTATAGAAGAATCTCAAAATTTTGACATTACGGGTCAATATCGTATTGGCGAAATCGAAACCGATATTTCAAGTACCAACTATCAAAATCTAAAGTCGGTGATTGGTGCAGGTACTTTTCAGAATTGGGGCCGAGATCAATATCGCGCGCGCATTCAGCAGCATCAGTTGTTTTTTAATGCCTTAGTAGGTAAAAATAATATCAAAGGCGGATTTGGCCGAAAAACCGAAAATCTTCAAATTAATATCAGTCAGTGGGATCGATTGGATAGCGGTGATTATAATATTCCGATAAGTAATCAAATTGTTTTCCCTTTTGTGGCGCGCTCCAATAGTTTTTTAGAAAGCCATCGTTATGAGTTTTTTCTTCAAAATCAAGTGGAGTTTGACTTAAAAGAAAATCGAAAATTAGGATTTAATTTTGGGATGCGAGGCAATTATTGGTCCTTGAATAAAGAATTCTTTTTAAGTCCCAGATTTCAAGCATTTTTAAAACCTCTAAAAACAGATAAACTGACGTTTAATTTAGCTGTAGGTAGTTACAATCAATCGCCATTTTTAAGAGAGCTTTTTAATCAAACGGCGCAGCTCAATTCCAATGTACAATCTCAAAAGTCATTGCATTATATTTTGGGAATGGATTATATCTTGAAATGGTACAATAGGCCTTTTAAACTTACGGTAGAATCGTATTACAAACATATGTGGGATGTCAACACTTACCAATATGAAAATGTTTTAATTCGTTATCGAGCCAATAATCAAACGATTGCGTATAGTAAAGGTATTGACTTTAGGCTCCAAGGCGAAATTGTAAAAGATGCCGAAAGTTGGGTTAATTTTAGCCTTATGGACACCAAAGAATATACGGGTGACGTGACGATGAAATATTTTGATAGTTCTGGAAATTTCTATCTAAATCCTAATGCCAATGATATTAAAATTACAGACAGTGCCTTATTTGACCGGGGATTTATCCCACGCCAAAGCCAACAGTTTTTTACGTTTAATCTATTTTACCAAGATTATATCCCGATGATGCCAAATTATAAGGTGCATTTGAATTTTATTTATGCGAGTGGATTGCCATTTAGTCCACCCAATAATGAATTATTCCGAAATTCATTTACCATGAAACCTTATTTAAGATTAGATATTGGTTTTTCGGCGATGCTTTACGATCGAAATAAAAAAAATAAAGGCAACCTAACATGCAAAAAAGGAATGGAATCATTAACCGCAACACTCGAATTATTCAATTTCTTAGATTTTCAAAATCAAGTTTCAACAAGCTGGGTGCGCGATTACAATAATAATTTTTTGGCCGTTCCCAATAATCTAACTGGACGTAGAATCAACGCACGTTTGATTTTGAAGTTTTAAGTTCAATCAAAAATGCCCTGTGGAAAACTTTTACTCTATTTTTCAAAATATTTTATCAAATTTGCAATATGATAGAAGAAAAATCGGCTCTCGAAATTGAATACAGCCAGGACGACATTAAAACCCTGGAACCCCTCGAACATATTCGGCACAGGCCCGGAATGTATATTGGTAAGACCGGAGATGGTTCCTCGCCCGATGATGGCATTTATATTCTAGTAAAAGAAATTTTGGATAATGCCATAGATGAATTTATCATGGGGCATGGCAAAAAAGTGGTTGTGGATGTAACGACCGAAGATGTGATTGTTCAAGATTTCGGACGAGGTATTCCGCTTGAAAAATTGTCGGATTCGGTTTCTATTATGAATACCAGTGGTAAATTTGATAGCAAAGCCTTTAAAAAATCAGTGGGAATGAACGGTGTGGGAAGTAAGGCCGTGAATGCCTTGTCGCAATCGTTTAAAATTCGTGCGGTGCGCGAAGGCAAAATGCGTGAAGTGACTTTTGAAAAAGGCAAAATAGTTCATGATTCTTCAATTCAATCGTCTTCATCAAGAAATGGAACGACGGTTTGGTTCAAACCCGACGCAACCATTTTCCAAAATTATCGATTCATCGCCGATTATTTAGATGAGTTACTCTCGAACTATGCCTATTTAAATTCGGGATTAAAAATTGTTTTTAATAACCAAGAGTATTTTTCTCAAAATGGATTAAGAGATTTAATTGACCGCAAAGCGCCTCAAGAAGAAAAACATTACCCAACGATTCATCTTAGAGAAGGCGATATTGAAATTGCATTTACCCATACCAATAAGTATGGCGAAGAATACTACACGTTTGTAAATGGACAAAATACCACGCAAGGAGGTACGCACTTGGCGGCATTCAAGGAAGCGATCGTAAGAACCGTTCGGGATTTTTATAAAAAAGATTTTGATGCGTCGGATATTCGTATGAGTATCGTTGGAAGTATTTGTGTAAGGATTCAAGAACCGCTTTTTGAGTCGCAAACCAAAACCAAATTAGGTACCGAAAAGCTGCATGGCGAAAATATCACTATGAAAACCTTTGTGGGTGATTTTGTTCGTACGCATTTAGATAATTATCTTCATAAAAATCCTCAAGTAGCCGAAGTGCTTCTTAAAAAGATTCAAGCAAGCGAAAGGGAGCGTAAAGACATGGAAGGCGTAAGGAAAATTGCTAAAGACCGCGCCAAAAAAGCGAGTATTCATAATAAAAAATTACGTGATTGCCGTTATCATTTAAATGAATTAAAATATGAGCATCGCGATAAAACTTCGATATTCATTACCGAGGGAGATAGCGCGAGTGGCTCAATAACCAAAGCTCGAAATGCTGAATTGCAAGCGGTTTTTTCATTAAAAGGTAAGCCTTTAAATTGTTTTAAAAACAATAAAAAGAAGATTGTATATGAAAATGAGGAGTTTAACTTATTACAGCATGCCTTGAATATTGAAGAAGGAATTGAAAATCTTAGATACAATCATATCATCATTGCCACCGATGCCGATACCGACGGTATGCACATTCGGCTTTTGTTGTTGACCTTTTTTCTTCAATTTTTCCCTGATGTGGTTCGTTTGGGGCATATTAAAATACTAGAAACACCTTTGTTTAGAGTTCGGAATAAAAAAGAAACGATTTACTGTTATTCGGATGAAGAGCGCGTTGCGGCCATTAAAAAACTTGGTTCCAATCCTGAAATCACTCGTTTTAAAGGACTTGGAGAGATTTCTCCAGATGAATTTAAAGGATTTATTGGAAGCCAAATTAAGTTAATGCCTGTTTTATTAAGCGATGCGATAAAAATTCAAGAATTGTTGAATTATTATATGGGGGATAACAATGAAGATCGAAAACAATTTATAATCGATAATCTGATTGTAGAACTCAATGAAGAGGAATTGCTTGAAGCGTAGTCTATTATTTTAAGTTTTTTTAAACCAATATTACCAAACATTAAAGTACTTTTGCAATATAAAAAATAAGAATATGAAAAAAATTAGTTTGTTTTATGTGTTTCTTTTTTTAATAATCTCAACGTTTCAACTTTCTGCTCAAAAGAAAACGTCGGTAGCACCTAAAAATGATATTTTTAAAATCAATATTAAAACCAATGGACTAAAAACCCATTGTTTATTAGCGTATCATCAAGGATCCAATAAATATAAAATCGATTCGATTCCGTTTAACCAAAAAGGGGAAGCGACATTTATGGATACGGGCAAAAAAGTGCGCGGAGGAATTTACTTATTAGTATTCCCAACGTTAGGAAATAATTATTTTGAATTTTTGGTTTCGAATACCGAAAAAAATATGGAAATGATTATTGATACTTTAGCGATACATAAAGTACAAATTAAAAATAGCGAGGAGAATACCTATTTTTATGATGAAATCAATTATGTAGCACCATTATATAAAGAAATTTCGGAATTAAATACGAAAAGAAATGATGAAAAAATCGACAAATCGGAGAAAGAAAAAATCGACAATCGTTTGCGCGAAATTGAAAAATCAATTCAAGATCAAAGGGAAAAAGTAATTAAAGAAAAACCGAATTTATTATATTCTAAAATCATGAACATGATGAAAGAAATCGATGTACCTCAATCGCCAAAAGATGCCAAAGGAAATATCATCGATTCGACATTTCAATACAATTATTACAAAGAGCATTATTGGGATAATACCGACTTAAATGACGATAGATTATTATATACGCCAATTTTTGATGGAAAATATAAAACCTATTTCGAAAAAGTGATTTATAAACATCCAGACTCTATCAAAGTAGAAATTGACAAAGTTTTAGGTAAAATAAAAGATCCGAATTCGATGATGATGCGTTTTATGTTGGGTAATTTGATTAACGAATATGCCAACTCAAAAATTATGGGTCAAGATGCACTTTATGTACATTTAGTAAAAAATTATTATACCAAAGGAAAAGCGCCTTGGGCAGATAGCGCTACCGTAAAGAAAATGCAATACGATGCGGAAGATTTAGAGCCTATTTTAATTGGAAAAACAGCACCCGATTTCTCCGTTTTTGATACCACACTTAAAACCATTCATAAGCTATATGATCTAAAATCAAAATATAAAATTTTAGTATTTTGGAATCAAGATTGCGGACATTGTAAAAAAGAAGTACCTAAGTTAGATTCGATTTATCCTGATTTATTAAAAAAAGGTGCGGATGTTTTTGCGGTTTGTACGGTTGTAGATAAAGATAACCAAATCGAGCAATGGAAACAGTTTATTAAAGATAAAAAATTACGATTCAAAAACTATGGAGATCCACGCCATCAGTTATATCCATTTTTTCAAGTATTGTATAAAATTAAAGCCACACCGGAATATTATATCTTAGATAAAGAGAATAAAATTATTGCTAAAAAATTAGCACCCGATCAAATGCTTGATTTTATAGACAATTACGAGCGTTTAAAAAAATAACTTTTGTTTTTCAAAAGGGGCTTTCTCTTAACATTTTTGTTACTAAACATCAATTTGTTTAGCAACGACACGCTTAAAATCGATAAGAAAAAATCTCTAGCAGTAACCGGAGCGGCTGCGGGTTTATACGTATCCTCTGGCGCGCTTCTTTATACCGCTTGGTACAAAGATTATCCAAAAAGTGCCTTTCGTTTTTTTGATGACAATCAACAATGGAACCAAAGCGATAAATACGGTCACGTTTTTTTTGCGTATTATCAAGCTAAAGTATGGAATAAAGCCTTTTTATGGTCGGGCAAGTCCAAAATATCAAGCGCCATTTTAGCCGCCTCGATTTCCTTTATGGCTCAAAACAGTATTGAAGTTTTTGATGGTTTCTCAAAACAATGGGGCGCTTCCTATACCGATGTTATCGCTAATGGAATAGGTTCAGGAATCTTTTTAGCGCAAGAGTTGATTTTCAAAAAACAATTGTTTCAATTAAAATATTCGTATACGTTTCAATCGTATGCAAATCCTATTTTGCAAGAACGTTCCAATCAGATTTTTGGCAGAAATTATTTCCAACATATGGTTAAGGATTACAACGGATCGGTGATGTGGATTTCGACATCTCTTGGTGATTGGAAAAAAGAAAAATCTAAATTAGACTTTTTGGGCGTCGCGGTAGGATTTGGTAATGGAGGCCTTTTTGGCGCGTCTATTAATGAATGGGAAAATTACAGTGGCATTTATTAC
>Ga0208595_1000120_pt1 | contig 28595 bp, 20 predicted proteins | sample LakMenEpi28Jun11_FD_150742 | JGI IMG/M metagenome (GOLD analysis project Ga0208595, IMG submission 150742) | Freshwater microbial communities from Lake Mendota, WI - 28JUN2011 deep hole epilimnion (SPAdes) | ecosystem: Environmental > Aquatic > Freshwater > Lake > Epilimnion/Euphotic zone ...
CCATTGTAGCACCAGCTTTGGCAGCTAATAATGCTTGACCTGCGCTAAAAACTAATGTACAATTTGTTTGAATTCCTTTATCCGAAAAATATCGAATGGCTTTAACTCCATCTGCAGTCATCGGAACTTTCACAACAATATTCTTAGCAATTTTAGCTAAAGTTTCACCTTCTTTTACCATCCCCTCATAATTCGTACTTAATACTTCGGCACTTACAGGACCATCTACGATATTACAAATAGCTTCATAATGTTTTATGATGGCTTCTTGACCTTGAATGCCCACTTTGGCCATTAAACTTGGATTTGTTGTTACGCCATCTAAAAAACCCATTGCGTGCGCCTCTTTGATCTCATCCAAATTAGCTGTGTCTATAAAAAATTTCATATTAAAAAATTAAAGTACAAAAGTAAAATTTATTATTTAAATGGTATATAAAAACAATATCTTATCTTAATTCACCGAGCTACCATTTGCAGCTGTTTGATGCGGACTCATTATAAGCAACTTGCCTTCTGATTCTGCAAATAGAATCATACCTTGGCTTTCGATGCCCATTATTTTTCTTGGTGCGAGATTTTTCAAAACTAAAACTTGTTTTCCTATCATTTCTTCAGCTTTAAAATGCTGTGCGACTCCAGACAAAATGGTGCGTGTTTCCGTCCCGATATCTACTTTAAATTTCAATAATTTATTCGACTTTTCTACATTTTCAGATTCTAAAATCGTACCAACGACCAAATCATTTTTCACAAAATCATCAAAAGTAATATTGGATTTTGATTCCACATTTATTTCATTTGCTTTAGGTTCCATAACTTTTTTTGTTTTTTGTTCTAGTTTTGCGATTTGTTTTTCAATTACGGCATCTTCTATTCTTGAAAATAGATGAAACGGCTCTGAAATGATATCGTTAGGCTTCAAAAGATCTTGTCTTGAAATTTGTGACCAATTTAAATCTTCTTTGATATTTAGTTTTTCAAGCATCAACTTCGACGTATTTGGTAGAAATGGCTCGATAAGTAATGTCCAATTTGCTATGAGTTGTAAACAATCAAATAAAACAATAGCTGTAGCTTCAGGATCAGTTTTATATAACTTCCAAGGCTCTTTTTCTGTGAGCAATTTATTTCCACGATCGGTTACTTGCATCACTTCAAAAAGTGCTTCTCTAAATTTATAATTTTCAATAGCTGCCGTTATTTTTTCTCTTTGATTTTTTACAAATAGTTCTAATTCTGAGCATCCTTTTGCCTGCGGAACCACGCCATTGTAATATTTATGAAGTAATACAAAAACACGATTTATAAAATTACCCGCATTATTAACCAATTCCGAGTTATTTTTAGTTTGAAAATCTTTCCACGAAAAATCACTATCTTTATTTTCAGGCATATTTGCAATCAAACAGTATCTTAATTCATCGATATTATTAGGGAAATCTTGGAGATATTCGTACATTTCTAAACTCCAATTTCGACTGGTGCTCATTTTTTGCCCTTCAAGATTCAAAAACTCATTGGCTGGAACATCCTCAGGAAGGATATATTCTCCATGCATTTCAAGCATTATTGGGAAAATAATACAATGAAAAACGATATTATCTTTACCTACAAAATGCACTAATTTGGTATCTTTATCTTTCCAATACGGCTCCCAAGATTTTTGATTATCTATCGCCCATTGCTTGGTAGCGGAAATATAACCAATTGGGGCATCAAACCAAACATATAGAATATTATCTTTATATTCATCTAATGGAACAGGAACACCCCATTTCCCATCTCTTGTCATCGATCGAGGGTGCAATCCAGCGTCAATCCAGCTTTTTGATTGACCATACGTATTTGGCTTCCACTTCCCTTTTTTGTCTTCAAGTAACCATTTTTTTAAAAATGGTTCATATTTATCCAAAGAAAGGTATAAATTCTTCGTCTTTTTTAATACCGGTTTTTGTCCTGTTGTTACCGAAATTGGATTGATTAAATCCGTTGGATCCAATGACTTGCCACATTGCTCACACTGATCGCCATAGGCATTTTCACTTGCACAACTCGGACATGTGCCTTTAATATATCGATCCGCTAAAAATTGTTGAATGGATTCATCAAAATATTGATCGGTAGTTTTTTCTTCAAAAAGCCCTTTATTATATAAATTTAAGAAAAATTCTTGTGCCGTTTCAAAATGAATTGGAGCCGTCGTTCGGTGATAAATATCAAAAGATATAGCCAATTTTTCAAAGCTATCTTTTGAAATCTCATGATATTTGTTTACCAATTCTTGAGGCGTCATATTTTCTTTATGCGCTTGCATGGTTATAGCAGTGCCTAACTCATCACTACCGCAAATAAAAATAACATCTTCGCCTCTTGAGCGCAACATTCTTACATAAATATCCGCTGGTAAGTATGCTCCTGCCAAATGTCCGATATGTTTATATCCATTAACATATGGCAAAGCGGCTGTAACCGTATATCTTTTTGGTTGATTCATATTTAAAAAAAAGCAAATTTAATATTAAATGGCTATTTATTAGGATATTGTTTTGGAGATATAACAATAAAATTGCCTTTATTATTATTTATTCTTGATAATTCCGTTTGAAATAGCCCCAAAACCCCAATGAATTTGGATTGAGCATCTTCAATACTAAGCAAATTCTTCTTTTGGACGTCTGACAATTTATAATTTTTTAAAATCTGAGCTATACTTTTAAATGAAGAAGCACCCAGTGGTTTCACTTTTTGATCGAATGATACATTTTTTATTTTTAAAGGAAAATTGAATGTAAAAAAGTCAATGTAAATATTACCATTTTCAAAATTGTTGATTTCAGTACATTGTTCAATAGTGAAACATTCAAAATATTTATTAATATCCTCAACTTGAATATCAAAATTGACATTTTGAAAAACCATTTCGCGTTCTAAAATTCCATTTTTTAAATAATACGCATGTTTATCAATAAAAAATTGTTTTTTTTCGGTTGAAAAAAGCGCTTTAGATAGTTTTAAAATTTGATCGTTGGTCGGTTTGTATTTTTTTAAAATTTCATAAACTATAAGACTTAAATATGATTTATCTTTATACGAATTTAAATCAATAGTTTCATTTTTTTCAAAATCAAAAACTAAAGATGAGGTTATTTCATTCAGGACATCTTGATATAGAACAGCATTTAATGACAATTTTTCAAATGCTTCCAAAAAATTGGGATTAATTTCTTCTATAATTGGAATTATTTGATTTCGAATTTTATTTCTTTGATATACATTTTCAAAATTACTTTCATCTTGAAAATATTTGATATTATTACGAACTGCGTAATCTAAAATTTCTTTTTTGTTGGAAGAAATCAGAGGTCTTATTATATTGTTATTTTGAAAAGCAATACCTTTTAATCCATCTATTGACGTTCCTTTAATGATTCTCAAAAGCTGCGTTTCAGCGGCGTCATTTTGATGATGCGCAGTCAATAAAAAATCGTATTGCCATTTTTCTTTAATAGATTTAAAAAAATCGTATCTCAATTCCCGGGCAACCATTTCAATTGATTCCTTTCTTTTTTTTGATTCTAATGAAGTATCAAAACGGTCTGAAAAAAAAGGGATTTTAAAGCTTTCACAAATAGCTTGTAAAGACATTTCTTCTTCATCACAATAGGGTTTTCTTAATTGAAAGTTACAGTGAATAACACAAAAATGAAAATTCTTTTTTAGAAGTAAATCAAACAAAACCATACTATCAACGCCTCCACTGCAAGCCAATGCATATGTTTTAGTTTTATCTAAATCCGACAAGGCACTTGATAGGCTTTGCTTCATACAAAATAACATTTATTGTTTGCAAATCTAATTAAAAAAGATTATAAAATAATAACAAAAGAAAAGTATAAGCCTGAATTATTTTGCAAGCAGTAATCGCTTAGAAATTCTTTTTTTGCTTCCATCATTAAAAATGGCTTCGCAAATCAAAACAAAATAATTACTTATTTGTAATTCCGATTTGTAATTTCCATCCCATCGATACGAAGGCGAATTGCTTTCAAAAACTTTTTCGCCCCATCGGTTAAAAATTTGCCAATTAATTTCTTTTATATTTTTATAATCGGGCCCGTAACTGTCATTTAAGAGATCTTTATTTGGACTAAAGGCATCTGGAAATTCTAAAATATTTTGATTTGATGATAAAATATCAATAAATATAGAGTCTGCCAATTTGCATTGATTTTGATTTGTAAAATTCAAATATAACCAAGCTGATTTATCAACCTTTATTTTTGTTTTAAGACAGGTATCACAATTTATAAGATTCAATGATTTCCAATTCAACGAACCCAAAGAAGATGCATCTAAAATAATCGCTTCAATATCTACTTCTTCATTAACAAAAACATCATTTGAATTGATATTTATTTTAATATCAGGATTTGGCAATTGATTTACTATAATTGTATCAAAATCAACGCATTTAAAAGAATCCATGACAACCAAATAATAGATACCCGGACTATTAACTTCAAGACTTGGCTTTGTAGAACCATCTTGCCAAGTATATAATATCATACCTTGATCTGCATTTATACTTCCGCTAACTCCTTCACAAATTGAAACATCATTAATAGGTTTTAAAGGCTTATTTCTGACCGACAAACGCAATTCATTAATTTGTGTACATCCATTTTCACTTATAAAAGTATCAAAATAAATACCTTCATTTTTGTAGCCTTTATAAAAGTCATTATAACAAATAGTTACATTTTCAATAATTTTACCATTATTTGCTACTGTCAAATTTAACGTTCTAAAACGGGTACAACCAAAGTTGTCAATTATCGTATCCTTATAAACGCCGGTTTGCGTATAACCATTATAAGATTCATTTTCACATATTGTTTTGAATTCTACTAATGCACGAGTTCTTATAATTAATTCTAATGTTCGAACACTATCGCAGCCAAATCGATTGGCACCAATTAAAGTATCGACATAAGTTCCAGTTTTTGAATAACCTAAAAAAGAATCTCCTTCACAAATTGTTTGCTTGATAAATGAATTTGTTGAAAGATTTACCGTCAAATGAAGATAAACGAAACTATCACAGCCTTTCGAATTGGCTAATGTATCTCTATAAATTCCAGCCGTATTTAAAAAATTTCCATTAAACAATACAGATTGATTGGAACAAATTGACAAAAAGGAGTCTTTTTTGGTTGTATCATTTACAGTTAAATGCAAATACGCAAAGCTATCACAACCTTTGGAATTCACTAATGTGTCTCGATAAATTCCGCTTACATTTCGACTGATGCCATTAAATACAATCGGCTGATTTTTACATGTAATTAAAAAAGAATCTTTTTTGGTCGTGTCATTTACCGTTAAATGTAAATATAAAAAACTATCACAACCTTTGGAATTGACCAACGTATCTCTATAAATTCCCGTTACATTTCTACTGATGCCGTTAAATACAATCGGTTGATTTTTACATGTCGTAAAAAAGGAATCTTTTTTCGTCGTGTCATTGACAGTTAAATGCAAATACACAAAACTATCACAACCTTTCGAATTGATCAAAGTGTCTCTATAAATCCCCGTTACATTTCGGCTAATGCTATTAAAAATGACGGATTGTGAAGTACAAAGTGTTAAAAAGGAATCTTTTTTGGTCGTGTCATTTACCGTTAAGTGTAAATATAAAAAACTATCACAACCTTTGGAATTGACCAACGTATCTCTATAAATTCCCGTTACATTTCTACTGATGCCATTAAATAAAATCGGTTGATTTTTACATATCGTTAAAAAAGAATCTTTTTTCGTCGTGTCATTAACCGTTAAATGTAAATAAACAAAACTATCACATCCTTTCGAGTTAACTAACGTATCTCTATAAATTCCCGTTACATTGCGGCTGATGCCATTAAATACAATAGGTTGATTTCTACATGTCGTAAAAAACGAATCTTTTTTGGTAGTGTCATTTACGGTTAAATGCAAATACACAAAACTATCGCAACCTTTGGAATTCAACAATGTGTCTCTATAAATTCCCGTTACATTGCGGCTGATACCATTAAATACAATCGGCTGATTTCTACATGTCGTAAAAAAGGAATCTTTTTTTGTTGTATCATTAACTGTTAGATGTAAATAAACAAAACTATCACAACCTTTCGAATTTATTAACGTATCTCTATAAACTCCTGTTACACTGCGGCTAATTCCATTAAAAATTACGAATTGTGGTCTGCAAAGTGTTAAAAACGAATCCTTTTTGGTCGTATCATTAACCGTTAAATGCAAATACATAAAACTATCACAACCTTTTGAATTTACCAACGTATCTCTGTAAATTCCGGTTAGATTGCGGCTGATGCCATTAAAGATTATCGGTTGATTTTTACAAATCGTTAAAAACGAATCTTTTTTTGTGGTGTCATTTACGGTTAAATGCAAATAGACAAAACTATCACAACCTTTCGAATTCACCAAAGTGTCTCTATAAATTCCCGTTACATTGCGGTTGATACCATTAAATATTATTGGTTGATTCTTACATGTCGTAAAAAACGAATCTTTTTTTGTGGTGTCATTTACCGTTAAATTAAATGAAATAATACTATCGCATCCATTAAACGCCCCATTAAAAATTGTATCATTATAAGTTCCGGAAGTTGTTCGACCTTTAAAAGATTGACCAATACAAATTGAAGTGTTAAAGAACGTATCTTTATGAGGCAATACATTAACAATGATTTCCTCAAAAGGTCTACAATTTGGATTTGCTGGCTTTGGAGAAGCTATAGCATAAACAAAATATGTTCCAGGTATATTTGGTAGAGAACCTGAATTACCAAGAATTGGTGGATCATATGCCGCAAAACCATTAAAAGGAGATGCATTTCCTAGAAAAGTTCCACCATTATATACATTGCTATCTGTTTTTTTCTGATTAAAATAAACAAAAGAAATAAAATTGGTATCTGAAGCATTGGTACTAACTGAAAAAGCAAATGGCTTCTTATTTAAACATACATTTTGAGCTGAAGAAGGATTGAATATACTAGTATTTACGGTTATATCAAAGTTAACCGTTTGGAAGGTGTTACAAAAATCGATATAAGAGCATGTTATTACTTTTGAAAAATCAGCTAAAGCAATTGCTGAATCTAATGTAGAATTAATCCCTGAGCTCCACGAATAACTTGAACCTAAAGGTGGTGCTTTAAGCGTAATGGATTGCCCTCCACAATATGTTGGATTGTTATTTGATTCAAATCTAACTTGCTGTAAGTTTGTAGCCCCTCCTGTACTAGCTGAAATTGAATAAAAAACTACGGATTGGCCCAAAAATCGATTTGTAATATGATTACCCGTTGAAACTGCCCTTAAATTATTATTAAAAAAAACTAGAATCTTTTGGGAAGTAGAATTTATAAACTCCCATTCAATTCGAACATTATGCCATTGATCATCTTCTGTGTTTGCACAATTTGAAGCCATACAAACTGGAGTAGAAGTTCCATCCATTATATTATTAGCAGCATCAAAAATAGCATCTCTGTATATAGCAATATGATCATTAGAAATATCATTTACAAAGCTTCCATTATCCCAAGTATCAAACTCAACTACAATTGAATTATTGGTACCCGAAACACCAAGACCTTGACCTCCAGTTAAACTAGGATTACAGTTTCTTGACAACATAAATGCAATTCCATCCGCACCCCAACCATCATTAGAACCTAAATTAATTTGAAATGAAAGCGAGAAGTTTTTTGTTAAATCTAATGGATATAAATTGGTAATCATTCCACTTTGATTATTAGTATTCGTTGTTAATGTATACGTAGTGGGATTGGTTTGAAAAGCCGAGCCTAGCAACTTAAATTGTTGCGAAAAACAATTTAAGTTAAACATGATAAGTAAAACTATAGTAAGCTTTTTTAACATAAAAAATTAAAAATGTATTATTTTTAAAATAAAGCAAAAATATATATTTATTGTTATAATGACATTAGAAATACAATAAAATTAATATGTTTAAAATTATTTTCATCATAAACTGTACCAAAAATACAATTAATTGTAAAAATTAACTTTTTTTTGCACATCATTTTTTTATTTTTGTAAATTAAATAAAACCAATGTACTTCTTTTTCATTTTTAGTTTTTTATTAATTTTCATAAACCAAATTTTAGTTGGTCAAATAGAAATTTCTAAAATAGACCCAAATTATAATAATGACACCCTCTATAAAAGAAGATTAAATGCCGTTTTTATTAAAGACAGTATAAGAATTCGAACGACACAAGAAGAAGAAGCCTATCAAAATTTAAAACGCAAAATAATAAAATTGTACCCATATGCTTTGATGGCAAAACAAGTATATGTAAACTCCAACAATGACTTAAGTTTATTAGAAAAAAAATCTGAAAAACGACGACTAAAGAAAGAAAAAGAGAAGGAACTTAGAAACCGATTTGAAAATGAAATTAAAGGGCTTTACACCTCAGATGGTCCAATTTTGGTTAAACTTATTCATAGAGAAACAGGTAAAACGTGTCATGAAATAATACGAGAGTTTAAAAGTGGCTTTAATACATTTATATATCAAATGATTGCAAAACGATATGGATATTCATTAAAAGAAACATTTAATCCCGAAACGGATGCTGATATTGAACATATGGTTCAGTTTCTAAAATCCGAAGGTCAACTCCCTATTTTCACTCATGAATAACTCACATTTTGAATATACCTTAGAAGAAATAAATTCCGTTGGCAAGCAAATGGAACCATTGCTTAGTTTCTCAAAAATCTTTTGTTTTAAAGGTGAAATGGGTGCTGGAAAAACAACTTTTATTGAAGCAATTTTGAAAGAATGGGGAAGTTTGAATGCACTATCTAGTCCAACTTTTAGTATTGTAAATGAATACCAATGTCAATTTGGTGCCGTTTATCATATGGATTTATTTCGAATAAAAAATCTTGAAGAGTTGCTACATTTTGGTTTTGAAGAATATCTTTTTAGCGATGCAATATGTTTTATTGAATGGCACGAAATAGCTACACCTTTACTTACAATGCCATATTATATTTTTGAAATCGAAAAAAAAGAGGAATGGACAAGATCGTTAACAATTAATAAATATGGAATCTAGCATTGTAATTACCGAAGACGGCTCTCCTACCCTATATCATCCCGTTTTTGAGCAAAATTATCATTCTATACATGGTGCCGTTTCAGAAAGTCAACATGTTTTCATTCAAAATGGGCTTGACTATTGGCTTCATCATAATAAAGATAAAACATGTATTGATATTTTTGAAATGGGATTTGGTTCAGGACTTAATGCAATACTAACAGCCAAACGCGCCGTTGATTTAAAATTGAAAACCATTTATACCACGTATGAATCATTTCCAATTTCAATAGATAAGGCTATCGAAATCAGTACATATTTTGAAAATTCTGAAATGCTTATCAATCTACATCAATGTCCTTGGGAACAAGCCATCGAAATCAATAATTATTTTACAATAATTAAAAAAGAAAAAAAAATGGAATTGATTGATGAAGCAAATAAATATGACCTTATTTATTACGATGCATTTTCTCCTACTTCGCAACCCGAATTATGGACAACCGAAATTTTTCAAAAATTATTTAAAGCGACTAAAAATCAAGGTCTTTTATCAACATACTGTGCAAAAGGTTCGGTAAAGAGAGCACTAAAAGAAGCAGGATGGCAAATTACGGGTTTAAAAGGACCTAAGGGGAAAAGAGAGATGACAATTGCCGAAAAAAAATAATTAAGCAAAGAAATCTCTCATTTTACTGAAAAAACTTTTATCTGTATTATTTGGATCTGGATTAAAATTACTTGAATTTTTCAACTTTTCCATGTATTCTTTTTCTTCTTTTGTTAGTTGTTGAGGTACCCATGCATTTACTATAATTAATTGGTCGCCTCTACCATAACCATTTATGTCCGGAACACCTTTTCCACTTAGTTTTAAAACTTTTCCTGGTTGTGTACCTTGTTTTATTGTCATCTTAACTTTACCACCAACTATAGGGATTTCAATATGATCGCCCAAAGCTAATTGCGCAAAATTTAAATTTAAATTATATATAATATGATTTCCATCACGCATAAAATCATGATGAGGCTCTTCGATAATTTGTATAATTAAATCTCCAGATTGTCCTCCAGATTCACTTTGATTTCCAGCGCCTCGCATGCTCAAGCTCATCCCATCTTGAACTCCCGCAGGAATATCAATTTCTACAAGCTCTTTACCTTCAACTACGGCTTTACCTTTACAAGTTTTACATGGCTTTAAAATTACTTGACCTTCGCCTGAACAGGTCGAACACGTTGTTTGAGTTTGAAAACTACCTAAAAATGTATTTTGGACTTTATAAGTAACCCCTTTTCCACTACAAGATTTACATATTTCTTTTGCATTAGGTACTTGATCGGCACCGGAACCATTACAAGTTCCGCACTTTGTTTTTTTAGTTACATTAATTTTCTTTTTTACACCATTAACTACATCTTCAAGTGTCACTTTTATAGAAACTCGAATGCTACTTCCTCTACTCGATCTTCCTCCTCCCGAATTTCCGCCAAAAAAAGCATCAAAAGGACTTCCGCCGCCACCAAAAACATCTCCAAAGTTTCTAAAAATATCTTCCATTGACATGCCACCGCCACTAAAACCGCCATATCCACCGCCATCGAATGCTTGATGACCGTATTGATCATATTTTTGTTTCTTTTCTGTATTACCTAATATTTCGTATGCTTCTGCAGCTTCTTTAAACTTAACTTCTGCTTCGGGATTATCTGGATTACGATCGGGATGATATTTAATTGCAAGCTTTCTATATGCATCTTTAATTTCTTTTTCAGATGCACTTTTACTTACGCCCAAAACCTCATAAAAATCTCTTTTTGCCATTTTTTACTTTTTTATTTTCCAACAACTACCTTTGAGTAGCGAATAATTTTATCATTTAGTGAATAACCACATTCTACCTCATCAATTACAATTCCTTTTTGAGATTCATCATTTACCGGAATTTCGGTTATTGCTTCATGTAAATCTGGATTAAAGGCGTCTCCTTTTGCATTTATTTTTTTCACACCTTTTTTCTCAAATGATTTATTCATTTTGTCAAAAATCAACAACATACCTTCCTTAACAGATGACAAATCTTCTGAATTTTCATTACTTTTTATCGCACGCTCAAAATCATCAAGAATTGGAAGAAATTCAACAATCATTTCTTTGCCTGCGGTAGCAAATAATTCAATACGTTCTTTTGCTATACGTTTCTTGTAATTGTCAAACTCTGCAAATAATCTAAGAAACTTGTCTTTTTGTTCTGCAAGCTCTTTTTCTAATATTTCAGTTAGTTCTGACTCTTTTGAGCTTTCTATATTTTCAGAATCTTTTCCTTCAAAGATTTCATTTTTATTTTCATCCTCTAATTCAGATTGATTTATATTTTCATGCATAATAGATAATAATTATAAAAGTTAAAATTGTATTTTTTGTTTATATCAACTTTTTTACCAAAAGTATAAAAAATGACAAATTGACATTATTTACACAAAACTTTTAGATAAAGATATAAAATTGGCAAAAATAAGAACTTTTTAACAATAAATAAGGTTTGAAAAGAGTATAATATTTAAATGTATTAATGTGAATTATAATAAATCCGAAACCTATCACCTTGCAAATATTTCGGCAATTGCTCAAAATATTGAAAATACACTTTCTTTGATAGGAGAAAATCCGAAAAGAGAAGGTCTTTTGCAAACTCCAATGCGAGTTGCAAAAGCATTGAGTTTTAACACACAAGGATATCATCTTAATGCTGTTGAAATTCTAAAATCTGCGCTTTTTCATGAAGGAAACCAAGATATGGTCATCGTTAAGGATATAGAACTATACTCTATGTGCGAACATCATATGTTGCCGTTTTATGGTAAGGCGCATATTGGTTATTTACCGAATGGAAAAATTACTGGGCTAAGTAAACTAGCAAGAGTTGTAGATGTATTTTCAAGAAGACTTCAAGTTCAGGAGCGATTGACGGGAGAAATTAAAAATGCCATTCAAGAAGCCCTTGAGCCTCATGGAGTGGCTGTAGTGATTGAAGCAAAACATTTATGTATGATGATGCGAGGTGTTCAAAAACAAAATTCGAGCACTACAACTTCTTCATTTACAGGCGAATTTATGACTAATGATTCGACAAGAAAAGAATTTTTACAGTTGATTACCAATTCGCTTTCTAAATAATTCTTTCAAATTTAATTAAATATTTTAATTTTATACCAAAATCTTAAAACTTATAACATATGAATACGCTAAAAAAAATCCTACCTTTATTATTAATTTCAATTTTATTAAACTCATGTGGATATAATGAGATGGTATCAAAAAGAGAACAAGTATCTAGTCAATGGGCACAAGTTGAGGCAGATTATCAACGAAGAGCTGATTTAATTGATAATATTGTAAGCACGGTAAAAGCAGAAGCTAAATTTGAACAATCCACGCTAGTAGATATTGCAAACGCAAGAGCATCTGCTACTCAAATGAAAATCGATCCAACCAATGCAACTCCAGAACAATTAGTAAAATATCAAGAAGCTCAAGGACAATTGGGAATGGCAATTGGAAGATTATTAAGTGTGACGGAAAACTACCCGAATCTTAAAGCGAATTCAGCTTTTCAGGATTTAAGAGTTCAATTAGAAGGGACTGAAAACCGCATTAATACCTCTCGAAATCGATATAATGAAGCGGTTAGAGACTACAATGCATTTATAAAAGCGATTCCTCAAAACTTTTTTGCTGGAAGCTTTGGGTTTACTGAAAAACCATATTTTGAAAGTGACAAATCAAGTTATACCGCACCAAAGGTAAAATTTGACTAACCCAATCTTTTGATAATGAAAGAAATTCTTACACCTGAAATTTGCGAAAAATTAGCTCAATTAATTTCAGAACAAGAGCAATTCACTGAAGGTGAAATCAAATTACATATTGATCCAATATGTTTGGGCGATCCTTTGGCAAAAGCTTCGGAAGTATTTAAAAAACTAAATTTAGATCAAACTAAAAACGGTTCGGGAATTCTGATTTATCTATCTGAAAAAGATCATAAAATTGCAGTTTACGCTGATTATGGAATCTATCAAGCTGTAGGTAAAATTTCGGTGTGGGATGAAGTGATTCAAATTATGATTCAAAAACTTAGACATAAATTGTTTGAAGAAGCACTCACATTAGGCATTTTAAAATGTGGTGAAATTCTCAAAAAACATTATCCAGCAACTAAAAACAACGTCAATGAAATCAGTAATGAAATTAGTTTTGGGTAAATATGTTTTGATAGGGATTCTATTTTTTTTATCAATTCCTAATATTTTCAATGCTCAAATTGAAATTCCTTCGCCTTCCGATCCGCCTCTTTTTATTAATGATTTTGCAAATATTCTAACTCAAGAAGAAAAGGCTTCTTTAGAACAAACGTTTTATAATTATTTCGATTCAACTTCTACACAAATTGTGGTTGTTACTTTAAACTCTTTAAACGGGAATGAAATACAACCAATTGCAACTGAAATTCATTACAAATGGGGTGTTGGCGACAAAGACAAAGACAATGGTATCGTCATTGTAATAGCTCCAAACGATCGAAAAATCTTTATTTCAACTGGATATGGAATTCAAGAAAAACTCCCTGATTTATTTACCAATAGAATCATAAAAGAAGTTTTTGCGCCGAATTTTAAAAATCAAAACTACTATCAAGGTATTTATGATGGATTTCAAACTATTTCTTCAATCCTATCAGGCACCTATAAAGCGGATAAAAATGACAAAAATAATGGTTTAACTGGTCGAGACATTTTTATCCTTATTTTAGTTATTGTTTTGATTTTAATTTTCATCTCAAATAGCCCAAACCATTTTGACAACAGAGGAAGTACTATTGGAAGTGGATGGAATCAAGGTGGATGGATCATTGGAAACAGTGGAGGCGGAAATTGGAGTAGCGGCGGTGGTAGATGGTCTTTTGGTGGCGGAAGCAGCGGCGGTGGTGGCAGCGGCGGTAGTTGGTAATAAAATAAATAAATTATATGTCGGTAAATAAAGATGTAAAACGAGTGACCACTCAAATTTTACAAAAAATGAAACTACAAGGAGAAAAAATATCAATGCTAACGGCATATGACTATTCTTTGGCTAAAATTGTAGATCATGCTGGAATTGATATTATTTTAGTAGGCGATAGCGCATCAAATGTAATGGCAGGTCATGAAACGACCTTACCAATAACTTTAGAGCAAATGATATATCATGCTCAAAGTGTCATTAAAGCTGCTGAAAGAAGTTTGGTTGTAGTAGATATTCCTTTTGGATATTATCAAGGTGATTCGAAAAAAGCATTAAATAGCGCAATTAAAATCATGAAAGAATCCGAAGCGCACGCAATTAAATTGGAAGGCGGGCGCGAAGTTAAAGATTCTATTGCTCGAATTTTATCTGCTGGAATTCCCGTGATGGGTCATTTGGGATTAACGCCTCAATCGATTTATAAATTTGGAACGTATAATGTAAGAGCAAAAGAAACCGAGGAAGCCAACAAATTGATTGAAGACGCAAAATTATTGGAAAGCCTTGGCTGCTTTGCTATTGTTTTAGAAAAAATTCCGGCCAATTTAGCAACCAAAGTAGCCGAAGAAGTTAAAATACCTATTATTGGAATTGGAGCTGGAGGCGGCGTGGATGGACAGGTTTTGGTTTTGCATGATATGTTGGGTATTACTAAAGAATTCAGCCCAAGATTTATTAGAAGATATGCAAATTTGAATGAAATAATTGATGAAGCCGTTAAGAATTATATTCAAGACGTAAAACAAAAGGACTTTCCAAATACGAACGAACAATATTAATGCTACTATGGAAAACATTATTTACTTAGATATAGAAACCGTATCACAAAAAAGAGATTTTGATGACTTAAGTACAGAATTTCAAAAAATTTGGACAAAAAAAATTCGATTTGATTTAGAAAAAAACCCCGAAGAAACTCCAAGTCAGCTATACCCAAAAAAAGCAGCAATTTTTGCCGAATTTGGCAAAATAATTTGTATTTCCATTGGTATCTTAGACGACTCAAATCAAAAATTTAAAGTAAAATCATTTTTTGGGCATGAAGAAAAAAGTATTTTACAATCATTTTATTCGTTTTGTTTAGGCCTTAACGCTAAAAAAAACTATATATTTTGCGGACATAATATCAAAGAATTTGACATTCCTTATATTTGTCGAAGATTATTAATCCATGAAATTTCACTTCCTTCCATTTTAGATTTTCAAGCTAAAAAACCTTGGGAAGTGCACCATATTGATACATTGCAGTTATGGAAGTTTGGTGATTATAAACATTTTGTATCCTTAGATACATTAACTACTATTTTTGAAATCCCATCACCTAAAACAAATATGGATGGCAGCGAAGTTGGTACATTTTATTACGAACATAATGCGTTAGATCAAATTGTAACGTATTGCGAACAAGATATTTTTGCTGTTTTTCAATTACATCGCAAGATGAGCCAATTACCTTTATTTGATGAATCTCAAATTCAAAGAGTTTAAAAAGAATACATTCTTTACATTATTTCAATTTCTGTTCTTCTGTTTATAGCTCTTCCTTCGGGCGTTGTATTTGGCTGCAATGGTTGTAAAGAGCCAAAACCTTTATATTGCAAGCGGTTAGATTCAACTCCCGCTTTGATTAAAAAATTCATTACAGATTTTGCACGATTTTCAGAAAGCAATTTGTTATTAGATTCCTGTCCTACATTATCGGTATGTCCTGAAATTAAAATATTTAAATCAGGATGCTGCTTAAGCATATTCACAACGATATCCAATTCGGTCTTAGAAGAAGATTTTAAATCAAATTTAGCCGTTTCAAAAAACACATTTCGAAGCTCGAATTTCGTACCTTTTTCAAGCGGCATCATTTCTATAACTAAATTTTGAGCATTTGAGTTATTCTTCTGAATTTCAATATTTTTAGAATACAATGCGAATCCTTGCTTATTTACATTAAAGCCATACATTGAAGACACTAAAGAAATAGGAAATAAAAATTCTCCATTTTTGGAATCAGATTGAACTGTTGCAATCGTTTTTGAGGCTGTTGGATCAAAGACTTTAACTTGGGCGCTAAGTGGCTTTTTGGTTAATTTATGAATAACCAACCCTTTCATATATGTTGCTTTTTCAGGACGATATGATTTTGGGAGCTCAAAACTAAATAAATCTAAATTATTTCTTCCTGGGCCAGATTCGGCATTACGAGCTAGATAAGCTTTATTTCCAATCGTATTCACAAAAATTGAAACTTCATCACCTAATGTATTAATTGCATTACCTAGATTTATTGGTTTTTGCCAGACGCCTTCTACCTTTTTACTCATAAACAAATCCTTTCCTCCATAACCAGGATGACCATTTGAAGAAAAATACAAAGTTTGTCCGTCAGGATGCAAAAAAGGTTTATCTTCATCATAAGGTGTATTGATTATTTCTCCAAGATTTTGAGGCTCCGAAAAAACACCTTTCTCGGATACTTGTGTCACATAAATGTCTATACCACCTATTCCTCCCGGCCTGGAACTCACAAAATAGATTTCGGAACCATCATTAGAAGCACAAGGTTGACTCTCCCAACTTATGGTATTAATTGGCTTTGGTAATAATTTTGGTCTATTCCAAATGCCACCAGATTTACTAACAAAAAACAAATCACAAGAACCAAAACTTTTTGGTCTACCGCATGAAGTAAAAAATAAATATTTACCATCAGGAGAAATAGTGTGAGCTCCATCATTATGAGAAGTATTAATAGAATTAAACGTACCGTCATCATTCATGTCGGGCATATCTATACGAACAGCAGGAATCCAACTACCATTTAATTGTTCACTGACAAATATGTCTTCATTGCCCGACGTATTTCTTGTGAAATATAAAAAACGCTCATCGGCTGAGGTTGATGGAAAATACTCATCATGATTTGAATTGATTTGTGTTCCTAAATTCTCAAAAGGTATTGGATCTGATTTAGGCTGCGACATCGCAAAATCTGCACTTGCAATTAATCTTTTACAAAAAGAAACATTGTTAGCACTTGTACCAGGAGTATTTAAAAATTCTTTAGCATATTTCTTTGCATTCATATAATCACCTAAATAAAAATAACACTCCGCCAATAACTTGGATTGCAAAGGATTAAAATGATCATTGAATTCATATAATTTTAATTGTGTTTCTAGCGCTTTTTGAAACTGACGGCTATCCATTTCAAATTTGGTTTTAACCATATAAATGGGTTCATAATTCGGAAATTGGGTAATGGCTTCGTTAATTTTTGTTTTAAAACCTTCATAATCTTTCATTTGTAATGCATTATTGGCCGCTTGAATCAATCGATCTGCTTTTGCATTTTCTTGAGCATGTAGATTTAAAAAATTAAAAAAAATAATAAATAAAATAATCGTATAAAATGATTTCATAAATAAATGAATGTGCGATAAATAGAATGATACAAAAATAATATTAAAACGAAATTTGATCATAAAAATTATAGAAAATAAAAAAATATATAGTTTATATAATAAACTACTTTATATTTGCATTAAATTTACAAAATATGGACAATACGAATTTAAATGCAGAAACAAGTTTTAAAATCATTACTGAAATGATTCAAATAACTCGACGAAAATTAATTGACGATGGATTTCACTTTCTTTTGTGGGGGACGCTCATTATTTTAGCGTGTTTAACACAGTTTATCATGATACATTTTTTAGATAAAAATGAATTAAGTAATTTAGTTTGGTTAATTATGCCAATAATCGGAGTTCCTGTAAGTATTTTATATGGTTCTAAAAAACAAGAATCTGAAAATAATTCAAATATAATATCTAATATTTATCTCTTTTTATGGAAAGGATTTGGAATAAGTATATTTTTAATTATCATAATTTGTTCCATTTACAAACATACACCAACGGCTTTTATAATGATTTTCATGGGTTTTGCGGTATATCTTTCGGGAAGTATCTTAAAGTTTAATCCATTAAAAATAGGTAGTTTATGTTTTTGGATAGGTGCTATTATTTTTCCGTTTATAAATTATAACGCTTATCAAGTTTTATTTTATGGCGTAATTGTATTTTTAGGATATTTAGTACCCGGAATTTTACTTTGGAATCAATTTAAAAAAAATAAGAATGTTTAATCCACTCAATCCTATTCTACATTCAGAACTTCGTTTAGCGATAATTTCTATACTTATTGGAAACGAGAAAATCGAATTTAATGAGATTAAAGAAAAAACAAAAGCGACATCAGGAAATATAAGTGTTCAACTTCAAAAACTAAAAGAAGCGGAGTATATTATCATTGAAAAACAATTTAAAAATAACTATCCTCTAACGACTTGTAAAATAACAGAAAAAGGAATAGATGCTTTTGAGGAATATGTAAAAACGCTTAAGGAATATATTAAAAAATAAGGAAATGATTAAGATTTAAAACTAATCGTTTGTTGATTCCATCATTTTATTAGAAAAAACATCAAACTCTTCTTCTCGTTTTAATAAATACTTTTGCTTTTCTTGATCTTCTACAAATTCTTCAATAGGATTTGTTTTATGATCCATTTTAACAAAACGAGATTCATTATGATATGAATCACCCGTAATTGGTGCGGTCAACCACATATCATTTCGTTTTACAAAACGATTACCATTATCTACAAATAAAAATTGATTGTATCTATATTTTTCAAGCGTTCCTCTCTGATGTTTATACCAAAAGCTTTGAATGGTTGGGAAGTTCAAAGCTTCATTTTTAAACAAGGTAGTATCTTGAGGGACACCAATATGTTCTAATAAACTTTGAAAAATAAAACGACTACTTATCGGACTATCTACAACTTTTGCCCCGTCACCATTTGGATTTAACCAAAACAACGGAACTCGATTGCCTCCATCATTTACATTTGAAAAATGATAATACCAATTCATTTCGCCAAAGTTATCTCCGTGATCTGAACAAAAAACAACTAAGTTTTCCTTGTTTTTATGAATAGATTCAATAAAATAATTTAAATCATTTTTTATTATTTGGTAACTCGTTAATTGTCTTTTATAAATTAAATCCGCATACTTTTGATCTATACTTGGGTTTTCTTGTAACAAAAAATTCTGATTTGCAATTTTAAAAAGCGTAGTGACTTCGTTTATTTTTTCTAATAAAGAATTACCAGACAATTTAAAAGTATCTGCAATGTGATACGGAAAATGCGTTTCCATCAAATTAATAAAGAAAAAACAAGGTTGACCTATTTTATCATTTTCCTCAATTAATTCATAAACTTTTTGAAATGCATCCAAATGTGTATTTTGCCCCCAACAATTAGCTACTTCGATATCTTCAAGTAATTTTTGACTTACAATATCTTTAGAAAAAATCATATTTCTAACTCGATGTTTACTCATTGAAAGTAAGAAATACATTGTTTTTTTTAACTTTGGAGTTACTAATTTCCACGTCTTAAATACTTGGTCAAAACCTCGATTTAATCCAAAAATTTCGGTAGTTACTGGATTTGCAGTTACTTGAATTGTTTTATATCCTTTTGCTTTCATATGTTCTGAGAGCGTAGATATATTTTTTGGTAAATTTCTTGTGTGTGTATCTGTTTGATGCTCATGAACATTTAAACCGGTAAACATACAAGACGTAGCTGGTAAAGTCCAACATGCACTTGAACGTGCTTGAGTAAACTGTATACTATTTTTTTCAACATAATCCATGCATACACCTTGATTATAAACGGCATCTTTCCGCAAACTATCAGCAACAATTATAAAAATATGTTTTGGCTTTTCCAAGATTATTATTTGTGGCAAAAATATAAAAAAAACCTAAAAAACTTAGATTAAAAAAAAGGGGGCTAAAAAAAGCCCCCCTTCTGTTTCTTTTATAGTAAAGAACTATCGAATTAAAGTTACATTACCTTGTTTAGTTATGGTATGATTATTTAAATAAACTACTTTAGCAGAGTAAGTATAAACGCCTGTTGGTTGCATTTCACCTTTGTAAGAACCATCCCAACCTTGACCGATAGTAGTTGTTTCATAAACTTTTTCGCCCCATCGATTATAAATTCTTAATTCCACTTGTTTAATACCGTTTCCAAACAATCTTAATACATCATTTACCCCATCTTTATTTCCTGGTGAAAAAGCAGTAGGGACATAAAAATCAGCTGGTAAATAAACCGGTACTCGAACGGTAGAAGTAGCTAAACAGTTATTATGATAATAAACATTTACAGTATAATTTGTTGATTCAAAAGGAGAAGCCATTGTTGTTTGACAATTACTACAGCTTAATAACTCAGATGGAGACCATTGAATGCTCTTAACAACTGGCATCGTTCCACTAACTGTATTTTGAGTAAAAGTTAACTCAATTCGATCTCCCATTTTAATGGTGTCAATTGTATTGTCTTTTAATGCTTTTACAAATAATTCTTCGGGTTCATTTATAGTTACTTGTCTTAAAGCAGTACAACCATTAATATCTTTAACGATTACAGTATAATTTCCAGGTTTTAATGATCCGAATGTGTTAGTATAAACATAAGAACCTCCATTATCAATGGAATAACTATACTGTTCGATTTCATTAAATGTTCCACCTCTTGCATTAACTTCTATCTTACCATCATTAGATTTAGGGCAAAGTAAATCTTCAAGTTTTATAGATTCTATCTCTAACTTGGTAGGTTCTTTAATTTCAACCGTAGTTGTGGCTTCACAATTTTTAGAATCTGTTACCGTAACTTTGTATCCCGCATTTGGTTTAAGATTATCAATATTTGGGCTGTTTCGATCATCAGCATTCCATTTGTATGTGAAGCTAGGCGCTCCTCCTTTTACAAATAATTTAATAGACCCATTGTTTGCATTAAAACATGTTATATGATTCACTTCTTGAGCTCTTACTACAAAAGAGTCTGGTTGTTGAACTAGAAAAGTTTCTTCTGCTTTACAACCTTTTTCATCTGTTACATATGAAGTATAAAATCCAGCTTCAAGACCAGAAATACTATCTCCAGCCATTATTGGTGGATTTTCCCATAAAATAGTATATGCACCTCTACCGCCACGAACACCAACTTTAATGTTTCCATCATTTCCTTTAAAGCAATTAACATCTTGAACTCTTCCTACAATAGTAATTGGCAAAGGCTCTTCTATATCTGCTTTAATTGTTGCTAAGCAACCATTTACGTCAGTTACAACCAAAGTATGAGTGCCTGCACTAGTAATATATGTAGAATTATTTGAAGATATATCATCATTCCAAACATAATTAAATGGTGCATTTTGAGGGGTTAATGTTAATGGATTAAATCGAATTGCACCATCATTTCCACCATAACAACTTACACTATCAATTTCAGACTGTAAAATAGCACGACTAAAACGAAGCTTATAAACGGTATCTATAGTAAACGTAGAATCCCAACGACAACTTTTAGAATCAAAAATGGTAGCTCTATAGAATGAACTTGAATTAGTAGCGGTAGTAGGTAAATTATTTGCAGAAGGAGTAGATGAAAAATAATTATTTATATTATTAAACAGACTTACTGATCTTACATAATTTCCTACATTGCCTCCTGAAAACTTAGTTGGATCGATTACATATGCTCCATTATTAGATTCTACACAAGATGAAGGCGTTGTAGTTATATGACCAAAAAACTTATCGGGTTCACCAACAGTTACATTTGGAACTAGATTAGCTACACAACCATTTTTGTCAACCACTTTAGCACTATAAACACCAGGAGCTAGATTATTGAAAGTAATATTTGTTAATTGACTTACTTTAGTACTATTTGCAATATGTTCGATAGTGTATGTATGAGGAGCCGTTCCTGTTAACACACTATTTTTTCTACTATTTAAAATTAATTGACCATTCTTATCACCAAAACAATTAACGGGTCTAACAGACGTTAAACTTAATTCTAATAAAGTAGGCTCACTTACGGTAAATGTATGCGTATATAAACAACTGCTTGCCGAATTTACATCAGGTTTATACCATATATCAACCGATTTTGAACCAGCGTTTAGACCTTTTAATACAGGTGACGTTGTATCTGTTTCTGTACCTGGCTTGTTGATATAAGAAAAAGGACCTACGATTCCTGGCACTGGATCTAAAGTTACTTGAGCATTAGAACCACCAAAACAAGAAACCAAACTATCAAATTTTGTATTTACTGAGGTGATGCCCATAGGATCCGTAAGGGTATAAGAAAATGGTTTAACACAACCTAAACTATTTCTAACTTGATGATTATATACACCTCGAGTCAACGTATTTATAGAGTCAATATTTGAAAATCCTGCACCAAAATTATATTGATAAGGTGGGAAATTATCCGTAACTTCTACTTTAACTTGACCATCATTATATGTTGCACAAGAAGGATTAATTTGTTTAGACAAATTAATTACAATATCTGGATTTTGTGTTAGAGTAATATTTGGTACAACAGTATCACATCCTTTATTTGTTTGTATACGAATTGCATATACACCTGCACCTAAATTATTAAATACGGCTGCTTCAAATTCTACCAGTTTACTTTGAGCATCCACAAATTGCGGCGCTCCAGGCTTTCTGATTGAGTATGTATATAAATTCGTAGTTGGCGCATTTAAATCATCTTTAGCACCTAAAGAAATAGAACCCGTTGTAGCATCAAAACATTCAATATTGATTGTAGTTAAATTTACTTTGATATCACAAACGACATCACGAACCATAAAACTATCTACTTTCAAACAATTATTCGCATCTAAAACATCAATTTTATACTCATTTTTGTTTAAACCAATAAATGAATCCAAAGTATTTAATGGCACTTTATCAGATCCTACTTGTATCCAAGCACCACCCGCATTTCTTCTGAATAATTTTGCACGATAAGCAGGCGTTCCACCAGAAGTATTTATAATAATTTTCCCATCGGTACCGTTCACAACCGTAGCATTAACAACAGTAAATACTGGCGTTAAAGGTGTATTAGGTTGATTCACACGAGTACCATTTCTAAAAATACATCCATTAGCATCAGTTACTTCATAGATGATACTATCTGCAAAAAGGGCATATTGTTCATTATTAAATTGTATAAATTTAGACGTATTTAGTCCATTTGAAGAGATCCAGTTATAAGAATAAAATCCTAAATTTGAAGGTGTTCCTCCACTAGGAATTACTCTTAAAAATCCAGTTGCTTCATTATGACAAAGTACATCATTTTTAACAATATTTGTTGTAATTGCTGTTGGTTGAGTAATATTTACACTTCTAGAACCTATACATCCAGTAATATTATCTGTAGCTGTAACCGTATAAGTTCCTGCAACCTTTCCAGCAATTTTTTGAGTATTTCCTTCTGTACCCCATGAATAAGCATATGGGCCAGGCGACAATGTAGCTGAAGCAGTTGCAACAATGCTATCTGTAGTTCCTGCAAAACATTTTATAGGTGCCGATACGATAGTTACATTAAGAGGAATATTAATAGCTGTAAGCGAAGCAATTCCACTTCCTTTACATCCCACATCTGATTTCAAAGTTAATTGAGCGCGATATTGTCCTACCGCTAGATTCTTTTGAATATGATTTGAAGAATTTAATGGAGTCCACAAAACAGTATATTTAGTAGAATCCGTTCCACTTGGATAAACTATTGAAACTTCTCCATTACTAGCACTACAAGAAGGATCTTTAGTATTAAATGTAAATTTAAGAGAATCCTCAACGGTAATATATGTTGTATCTTCAGATATACATGGTAAATTTTGAATACGAGCAATATACATAAAAGTACCGGTTGTCGTCGGACTAGCCGTTGGATTTGTTATGGATGGAGTACCAAAGTTAGGGTCATTTGATCTCCAAGACAATGTAAAAGGTTGATTTGAAGTTACCGTAGCTGTCAAATTAACAGGAGTAACAGGGCCACCTGCAGGACGACAAACCACATTTTTACTGGCTGTAGCGCGCACTCTAAAGTTTGTATCAACTTTTACTACCACAGTATCATTTCCAAAACATATATTAGATCCATATTGAATTCTAAAAACAGTATCCTCATAAGAAGGAGCACCTACTGCTCTAGGGCTACTTAATACTCTTTTAATAATACTTGTTGGAGTCCATGTTGATGTAAACTGATTATCCGAAGAATCAACCCCCGTCATTGCAAAACGAACCCAAGGTCTAGAAATAGATGCACCTGTTGGATTAATAAATGGATCAGAAGATTGGCAAGATAGTTGTCCTGCGGTATTACTAAATTTGTATGTTACTAAATTATTGGCAACCCCATCCATTGCACGATATCTATTCATTCCTGAAGCGGACTGATTTCGTCTTATACAAAATTCTACAACGATATTACTTTTTCCGTCCCAATCAAAAGTTCTATCTAATGTATATGTATTTAAACCCAATACACAAGTTGTTGCTTTTTCATTAAATACGGTATGTAATGCCACATTTGTTGAATTGTTGATTGTATTAGATGAAATGGAACCCATTTTTATTTCTAAGCCGTCAAAAGCAGATACGGCTACATTGGTTACATTCATGGTAAGACTTCTTATAATACCTGCTCTACCACCTTGCAAAGTTAAATCTGAAGCTCTATACAAAACTCTTGTAGTGCTTGATGCGCCCAATCCTGAAACACCAAAAACATTTGGATAACAACCAGTTCCTGAACAGCCTGCTAAAGGATATTCTGCGTTGGTAGCTTGTGCCATATTAACAATACGATTATCTGTATTTGATTTATATATTGAAGGACCTGTTTTTGAAGGAATAATCGAAGCCGATAGGTTTACGGTGTCTCCTTTACAAACAAAACTCTTATTTGATAAAGCATCCACTTGATGACGAGCTCCACGTAAATTAAATTGAATAGTATCTCTCAAAACACAGCCAAATCTTGATTCCATTATCAAATTTAGAGGTCCTGAGGTATTTGCCCAAATATAAGGATTATTCATATTGGTACCTCGAGATTGATTTGTTCTATTATATAATTGACTACTTCCCGACCCCGTCCAACTATACGTATAAGGAGATTGAGAATTATCAGGTTGTACGACTATAGGTATTGAATCACCCAAGCAACCTTCAATACTTTTACCTGGTTGAATAGTGTATGTAAAAGGTTGAATGGATTTCACAAATATATTTGCAAACACATTACATGATTTGACGGCATCCAAATCTAAACCTCGCGCAGAATATCGTGTTCCTGTAATGGGTCGAACATCAACCCAGGAGCTATCAGGACCTGCCGCAACAATTCCAGTTTTTGGAGTCCAAGAAAACTTTTTTGCACCCTTAGGGGTTAATCTTATCGCATCTCCTCCAATACAATAGGTTAAAGTATCTTGTTCAAACCATACATCACTTACATATACAATATTGATTGGATAACTTTCTGACACTTTTATACCAATACTATTGCAATAATAAAAATCAAAATACATGGTAACATTTCCTGACCCTCTCGTAGAATCAAATTGAAATCTACCATAAACCGTATCTACATTATTACCTCTCACTTTAGTAACCGTAAATTTAGCGCCTAAAATATCTGATGGAGTTGGTGTAACTTGCTTCATTTGCATATTTTGAGCTACAGGGCCGACTCCTTTGAATGTAAAGAAACCTGACCGAGAACCACATATTTCAATATAATTTTTATCCGTAGAAAAGGTATTCACATTTAATGTACTATCATCCAATACACCATCTTTGGTAGCTCCTAGACAATTACTTCTCACCGAAAACTGTAAATCTCGGCACACATATCCTATTCGAGATCTTTGATAACCGCCACCCGCTTTTGGTTCTGCTCGCCATTCCCAAACCATCATTGCCATAATGGCATCTTGATCAATATCCGCAGGCCAAGCACAAATTTCTCCAGAAATAGGGTCCATACGAACGCCACCAGTTCCCACTTTTGTATACAAAAATTGTTCTGCATTAATTCCTGCGGCTAATGTTACAGGCTGATTCCTTCCATTTGCTAAATCAAAAAGTAATGTTGCCGGATCTTGCCAAGGCACATATCTCTCAAATGAAATAGAGTCTCTTAATATTGATTGACCACCAATAGTAACATATTTGGAACCAAATAACATTTCGTCAAAGGTGTCCACAGGTGCATGCGAATAGCAATTGACACGTCCTTTACACCAATATGGTACAGGATCCGAAGTGAAAATTGTAGAATTATTTACGTAATCTGTATTGATTCCACACTGAATCCATAAAGGAGGAGAACCGGGCGAAGTAGTTATAGTATTTCTACAACATTCATCATATCCAACAAAAATCCATCCTCTTTTTCCAACTGTAATTATTGCAGTTCGTATCTCCCGCATAACACCTTTAATACCATTGATTTCTGCGGCATTAGGACCCGGACAATGTGTTGGCGTTTTAGCTAGAACATCAGGAACATCACACAAAGGTGTCACTTCTTTAACTGCCCCAATACTTGGTGCTGTAGTTGGAATAGAAACTGTATTTGGAGTACTTCCAGGTAAAATTAACGTCAAATTGCTATTTGAATAATTAATACCGCCACAATATCTATATCGAGTCAATGTAATTAAATATCTACGATTGTTCGCTGAGGTATCAATAATACGATATGTTATATCTCCACCCATTACGTGTGAAGCTTCAAGCTTATTATTAGGTAAAAAACTTAACAACAATAGAATTGTTATGAATAATTCTTTTACGTTATTTTTCATATTTGTTAATTTTTCTTTTGAAAAAAATGTGTGTAAATATAACTCTATTTTTACAAATTTTATTTTATTTTTTTTCATAGCCTTGTAATTTAGGATTATCAAAATATTTCTATTGCAAAAATAAGCCAAATATATGTGATTTTTTATACAAAAATCAATTTTTGTTACAACTAAACAAGCACAATAAAAATAAATTAAAAAATTTCTTTAGATATCCTAACTGCATTTTCAAATGCTTGCATATCAAAATGGGGATTAAACTTTTGTTTAAAAAAGTTTACAAAATATTCAGTAGCTAAATTGCCCACCAATTCATCTTTAGCCATTGGGCAGCCACCAAGTCCGCCTATTGCTACGTCAAATCGGCGACATCCACCTTTATAAGCAGATTTCACCTTTGGAAGCCAATTATGTGCTGCACTATGAAGATGAGCACCTATTTCCAATTCGGGGAAAGAAGCAATGGTTTGATTAAAAACTTCAAAAATTAATTCAGGAGAAGCTAAACCTACGGTGTCAGATAACGAAAATGTTACAACATCCAGTTCGGCAATTTTTTCAATCCAATATTTTACTACATCATATGAAAATGGATCATTGTATGGATTTCCAAAACCCATAGAAATATAAATTGTTAATTTTTTTTCACTTTCTTTAGCAATTGTTTGAATTTCTTTAACTCTTTCAAATGATTCAGCAATTGAAGAATTCGCATTACGTTGCTGAAATGTTTCTGAAATACTAAATGGAAAACCTAAATGGGTTATTTTTTCGTACTTACTTGCTTCAATAGCGCCTCTTGGGTTTACAACTATAGCTAAAAGTTCTGAAATGGATTCGGAGAGATCAAGGCTTTGAATCACTTCATGCGTATCGGCCATTTGAGGGATTAATCTTGGAGAAACAAAACTACCAAAATCAATAATATCAAAGCCTACTTTTAATAAAGCTTGAATATATTCAATTTTTTTCTCCGTCGGAATCAGTTTTTGAATACCCTGCATCGCATCTCGAGGACACTCTACGAACTTTATCATAAGTACATAACTTTATTTTGCGCTTTGTGCATCTGCACTTGCTTTAAATACTTGAGCAAGCTGCGCTTCTTGGCTATTAGGAAATGTGGTTTCCATATATTCAATTAACTCCAATGCTTTTTCTGGCTTTTTATCTGCTAGATGTGCCTTAACTGCTATAAAAGCTAACTTTGCACCCAATACAGGATTCATCGTTTCTTTTGCGGCTTTTTCATAATTAGATAGCGCTTCATCCATTTTCTTAGACTCTGAATACGCATTAGCAAGATTGAAATAAGCTAAAGCTTGTAATTCTTTTAAATCTGTTGAATAACCTTTTAAATTCTCAATTGATTTATCATATTGTCCTAATTGCAAATAAGAGACACCTGCATAATACGTAGCCAATTTACTAGCTTTTGTAAATGAGTAATTGTCTTTGATGTATTCTAAACCTTTTGATTTATCCATACCTTTTAGAGCGGCATTATAATCTCCTTTTTCAAATAAAAACTGAGATAAAGCTAATTGACCTTGAGCTTCATTTTCGCGTTCTGG
>Ga0208595_1000121_pt1 | contig 28443 bp, 5 predicted proteins | sample LakMenEpi28Jun11_FD_150742 | JGI IMG/M metagenome (GOLD analysis project Ga0208595, IMG submission 150742) | Freshwater microbial communities from Lake Mendota, WI - 28JUN2011 deep hole epilimnion (SPAdes) | ecosystem: Environmental > Aquatic > Freshwater > Lake > Epilimnion/Euphotic zone ...
GACAGGCTCAGGATGCGGGGTTTTGTTTGTTGTTTGTTGTTGGAATTTGTGATTTGTGATTTGGAATTTGTTGTTTAGCCACGGATTAAGGGATTAAGGGGATTTATTTCCTTCGACAGGCTCAGGATGCGGGGTTTTGTTTGTTGTTTGTTGTTGGAATTTGTGATTTGGAATTTGTTGTTTAGCCACGGATTAAGGGATTAAAAGGATTTTTTTTGAACAAGGAATGTTGAACAAGGAATGTTGAATGTTGAAAGGGGAAAAGGGAGTGGTCAGTCGCAGTGGTCAGTGGTCAGTGTGGAGTTTGGAGATGAGAGTTGGGAGTTTAGTCAATTAATCTTTTATGAGCTTGAACTTACTTCTGCGCAATCCAACTTATAGTAGCTTATATGACTTATATGTTTAAAAATTGATTTTGAACAAGGAATGTTGAACAAGGAATGTTGAACAAGGAATGTTGAATGTTGAAAGGGAATAATTATAACCCGTAAGTGCCTTTTGTAGTATTAAAGTTGTTTAGAACTTCTGCAGCGGTTAAAGGTTTGTTGTACATTCTTATGATGCCCACATTTCCTTTATACATAATACCGGGTGAAATTGTTCCACCGGTGCCGAGTCTTGTACCAATTGTAACAGGGCTGGTGTTGCTAACTTGTGTCATACCACTTATGCTTGTAGACCCTACAGATACACCATCTCTGTATAGGGTGAGCGTATTACTCACAAAATTAAAAACACCGACCACTTGTTTCCAGGTATTTACAGGAAAACCTGAAGCACTAACAGATCTAAAATTAACGCCATCATAACACGCCGTAAACATACTACTGGTACTTTCATTATATCTAAATACGAAGGGATACCTTGATTCATTGTTTAGGTTCCATTTTTCTAATAATTCTGCTTCACCCGCGTTTACTTGTCCGTTTGAAGGTCTAAACCAAATTTCAACAGAATATTGTTGTGTGTTTGTAAAATTTGTAACTCCGGCAACAGATGGGATAGTAGCGTATTGATTGCTTCCGTTAAATGTAAACCCTGTAGCTGCATTATGGGATGGTGCATTGTACAAGGTTGCTGTTGTGCCATTACCCGCTAAATCATTGATGGCATTACCCGATCCGCTGTAACTTTCGGTTAACGCGGGATTGTAATATAGGGTTAAGTTACTGGTTGTAATATCTAGTGGTGTTAAGAGTAATCCCAAACGCATCGTAATATGACCACCTGAATTCCATTCCACAGGAAGTACCCGAACCGCTTTTGCAAAAACGGGTGTGGGGAATAAGACGCGCACATCATCAGTTGAGTTAGTGTTTAACAAGGCATTACTGAGTACACGAGTCCAAGGTGCCGCACCGTTTGGACTGGTTTCAATGTGTGCTTTGGTGACCCATTGTCCGCCATTATTCGCTCTTCCTTGTGTTACGATTCCTTTTATAGTGGTAGGTGCATCATAACTTAGTGTAATGGATTGATTGGCATCGTTGGTACCGGCTGCCCAACCTAAGGTGGTGTTATTTATCCAAGGTGTGTAATGTTGTTGGCTAAAAGTAGTTTCGCTATTCCATGCACTGGAAACACTCCAATAGGTGGGGTTGGTGTTGGTTGAAGGGCTGTGAATAGTGTAATCAAATTCGTCTTTTCGAGCTAAATACTCTTGTAAAATTTCTAAATCGGTTAGTGGTAAGTTGTATAATTTGAATTGGGCTAAATTAAATTTACCATACCCACCAGAACCCATATAGGTAGTTTCTGAAGCGCCTATGGCATAATTTTGGGCAATGCTTGGAATGTCTCTAGCAGCCGTTTGTGTCCCTTGTAAAACACCATTAAGATAGGCTTTAACTGCATTACCGTTGTAAACCATGACAATGTGATACCATCTGTTTAAATTGAGTGCAAGAGAAGAGGTTATAATAGGACTATCCCAAACACGGTATTTAATAAATCCGTTAACAATTTCTATGTTTGTAGCATGAAAACCTGAGCTAGGCGTTTGTGAATCTAACTCACTAACTATTACACCGTTTAGAGCAGATGGATACACCCAAAGACTCATCGTAAAGCTCTTTTGAACACTTGAATTTACGGATTTAAAATAAGGTCTAACATTTGGGGTAACAAGATATTCATTGACTCCATCTAATTCAATAAAACCCAATGAATTCATGAAAATGGGTGCATTGACAACAGATGCGTTTCCAGAAGCAGCTATGTTGGTTGCAAATGTATTGCCTCTTGTGAAACTGGCTGGTTTTGAAAAATCGTAATTGACTACCAAATTACTTTTTGGTCGCATGGAATGTTGAATCGGTAAGCCTATTTGGCCTAATGCAGTAAATGGAATGAATAAAATGGCTAGGTAATAAAATCCTTTCATTTTAATTACTCATTTCGCCAGAAACAATGATGTTGTTGCTCCCCATGTGTAGGATACTCACAATAGCGTATTGACTGGCTGTTTTGTTAAAATTTCCTCTGTTAAAGTAGGTTCCAGCCAGCGTAATTTGTCCGGCACCCATTTGTACTACCGTGCAATTGAATCCGACAGGTAAGCCGCTAGGTATGGTGATGGTTAGGGCAGAAGCACTAGTAGATTGTATAACTTTTCCATTGTCAGCAGCTGTTAAAGAATAATTTGCAGCAACGGAAGTAATATTTGCTGTAAATCCAGATAGGGATGAAGTGTCTGTATTACCACCAGTTAATGCACCTGTGGTGGACACATTTCCAGCGGTGTAGCTAATGTTGTTACTTGATCGGGTCCAATCGGAATTTAATCGTGTCCAAGATGGGGTAGTTGTACTACTGTTATTGACATAAAAACCTACCACATCATCGGTTTGATAGACTAATAATCCGTTTGCAGCCGTGGTAAGCGTAATGCTTTCACGTTGTGTTTTTGTCATTCGAGGAATTAATATTCCTTTATCGGTTGCGGCGATTTCTAATTTAGCTGACGTATTAGGAGTTGTGGTACCAATGCCCGTTTGTGCATTCGAATACCAACAACAGCTTATTATGCTAAAAATTAAAATCCACTTTTTCATTGAAAAGTATTATATTAATTTTCAAAGATAATTTTTTTTATGTTATTTAAAAAATATTGTTTGGGATTTGGAATTTACGATTTACTAGTTGTTATTTTTCCTTCGACAATCTCAGGATGCGGAATTTATTTTTTGTTGAGTTGTTTTTTGTATATTTGATTAAAACTAATTGATATGAAATATGTTATAATTCTTGCATTTGTATGCATAAGTAGCTTAGCTAATGCGCAAAAAGTCTTTAGTACGCAATATAGTAACCAAGCAGAAATTAAAGTCTTTGTAGTAAAATACGAAAACCAAGCAGACTTAAAAGTATTTAAAGTGAAGTATGAAAACCAAGTAGGTGAGAATAATGGAAAGTGGTTTTTTTCTAAATATGAGAATCAAGCCAAAAAGAAAATCTATTTTGTGGATTACGAAAATCAAGCGGATTTGAAAATCTTTTTTGTTGACTATGAAAATCAAGCAGGTTGGAGAAATAATGAAAAGAAGTATTTGATGTTTTAGGAATTTGGGATTTACGATTTGGGATTTACGATTTGGTCCTTCGACAAGCTCAGGATGATGGTGTTTGTTGTTTAGCTGTTTATGGTTTGTTGAGATTTGGGATCAATTTTTTGTTAGTAGTTTGTGGTAGTTAGTTGCAAATATAATATCCGTGTTTATAAATAATAGGTAATTTTCGTGAAATGTCTTAGGATTATATAGTATATTTGAAAAGTTAAATGACTTTTAATCAAAAACTTAGCGGAAACAAAAAACTTTATGAATGGTGGATTCAAAAACATATAATATAAATAAAATTTTAGCAATAATAATTGTATTATTTTTATATTTATGTATTTGTTATTGTATGTCTTTAAAACTAACTAATTTATGAATATATTATTTAGAAAAATTAATTTATATTACTATTTCTGTTTTTTTTTATTTACTGTACAATTAAAAGCTCAATGTAATGGAACTTCCCTAAATCAACTAATTAATCCATCTTTTGAAATACCAGTACAGACTAATATTGGAAATAACATTATTACATGGCCATTAAATGGTTGGAATGGATTTGGAGCAAATCCAAATATTGTTAGAACTAATGGAGGACCAAGCACTGGCGGACCAAATAATGCGCACCAAGGTGTTCAATATTTAGATGTTGTTGGTTCGTCAGCTGATTTTTTTCAACAATTCAATTTTCAATGTAATACACAAGTATTCTTTTCGGGTTATTTTTCTGTTCGCGATAATAGAACTTCTACAGGAAGAATTGATTTATTGCGAGTAAATAGCAACAATACTACAACTCTAGTTGCTAGTTCAAACCAGTTAAACATGCCATCTACTGCCAATATATGGTATTTGGCTTCAGGTAGTACTGTACTAATACCAGGTACATATAGGTTTAATATCACAATGGGAGAAGATTCTAATTTTGATGATGCCTGTTTTTCTTTTAACTATCCGATAATTAATACTGGTTCGTATGGACCATTGTGCGAAAATAATGGTGATATTACACTTACCGGTACACCAACAGATAGTTTTGGAACTTGGTCTGGAAGTGGTGTAGTTGATAATGGAAACGGAACTGCAGTTTTCAATCCATCAGGATTAGGTGGAACTATTGTTCAAGTAACTTATTCTCATTTTAATACTGCTGGTTTCGGTTGTACTCAAAGTACTAATATTACAGTAAATCCTAGTATAACACCAATATTTACTCAAGTTCCTTCTATTTGCTCAGGAGCTACATTATCTGCCTTGCCATTAACTTCTAGTAATGGTATTACAGGAACATGGTCACCATCATTAAATAATGCGGTAACAACAACCTATACGTTTACACCTAATACAGGACAATGTGCTAATACAGCTACTATGACTATAACGGTAATTTCTCCAGAAATTAATCAATCTTCGGCTACACAATATTTTTGTCAAGGCGGTACAGTCGCGGATTTATTACCCCAAGGAAATGACATTTTATGGTATACCAGTTTGAACTCAAGTCTTCCATTAGATACCAATACCGTTTTAGAAAATAATGTAGCGTATTTTGCAAGTCGAATAATTAATTCCTGTGAAAGTCAGCAACGCATTCAAGTTCGAGTTTTTACAAATTGTGAAATACCAAAAGGTGTATCTGCAAACGGCGATGGACTAAATGATTGGTTAGATTTGTCATTCATGAACGGTGTAGAATTACAAATTATTAATAGGTATGGTATGATTGTTTATACTAATTCAAACTATTATAAAGAATGGAATGGTAAAGATATTAATTCTAATTCATTACCATCAGGCGTATATTATTATGTGATTAAAAATACAAATAACGAAAACAAAACAGGTTGGATATATTTAACAACAGATTAAAAGCATCTATACACAAACAAAAGATTGGTTTAATTATTTAATAAAGTAGCTGTACCTGAAATTAATTTGGCGATTGAAGTTACTCAAACTTCAGATTTATTTGTCATTGTAGGTACAACGATGCAAGTGCAACCTGCATCATCTCCAATGTTGGTTTTACTCGTAAATACACCTTTGTTAATTAAGTTTTGAGTTGGCTTATTACGCAAGATTATTTTAATTGTTCATATCAAAAAATCTACTATAATTGCCTCTTCTTTTTTTCTTAAATGGATTAAAATCAAAAATTATATATACTTCAAAAGTATTATATGCAGCACCTGCAAATTTATTTCCTCCAAACTGAAATGAATAGTTTGTACCTATTTCTATTTGATCGATAAAAACATTTAATGAAGTTCCAATTTGTGATACGGTAAATCCTTCGAAGTTATTTATGTGTTCATTTATACCAAAACCAACATTACCTAAAATAAATTGTTGATAAAAATCAAATCTTGATTTATTTCCTTGCTTGGTAAATGAATTGTATAAATACATGTAGGAATAATATGGAAGTATATTTTGATTGTATTTATTAATATCTAATTCCATACCAGCTTGTACAGATAAAAGTAAATCTTTTTTGTTATTTACATTTGTGTTTATTGATGTTTCTGGTCTATTAATGTGCTTAATATTTGCTCCAAATAAAGCATTAGTTTGATTTCCAAATAAATCATTTGTATTATAAAAACTTACACCTGCACCTACATCAAAATAATTAACATTATTATTAATTTTAATTGGATCGTTTGATATTCCTACAATAGAGCCCGTTAATACATTAATTTGATCTTCGAAAACAAGTTCATTATAATCTAATCTTGTATTACCATATCCTGCAGAAATAGAAGGATTAAAAACCCAATCTTGATTTAATTCTGTTCTGTAGATATAATGTAAGTTAGCGGTAGATATAGAATATCCAAGAGAACTAATTTGTAATGAATTAATATCCATAGCCATAGAAAAGCTGTTGTCTTCAAAATAATGATGCGCGAATGCAAATTTATTCTCCATTTTAGTATTTTGATTAAACCCTTCTGTACTGTATATAATTCCAGTTTTTGAGGAATCTCCAAATCCATAAAAACTTGGATTAAGAGATCCTAAAACCATATTTTGATTTTTGTATAAATAATCTTGTGCATTACCTATAGTTGAAACTAAAGTAATTAATGCTATTAAAAATCTATTGTTTTTCATATTTTTTTATTTTACAAGTAAGAATCTACCTTCTTTCTCTTCATTTATATCGTTAATTGTTGTACCAATAATATAATATCTATAATCATTATTTATTGGTTCAGTTTTACCTTTTTCTATTCCGTTCCAACCCCAATTTAATTCTAAGCTTGATACGTCTGAAGAAAATTCATAAACTAAATTACCCCATTTGTCGTATATAAACATGGCTACTTTTTTCAATCCAATTGTTGATGGTCTAAAATAATCATTTATTCCATCGTTATTCGGAGTAAAAATTGTAGGTAACATTATTGTTGCTCCAGTTCCTACTTTAATAATTTTGGTTATTTTTCTAGAACATCCAAATCTGTTGTAAACCGTTAATGTAATTTCATAAATTCCATTTGCTGAATAGGTATGGAATACGTTTTTAATATCAATTAAATCCAAATCTTCTACATTATCAAACTCTTTAAATGGTGTATTATCGCCAAAATCCCAAACGATATAATGATATTCTGCTGGAATAAAACTCGTGTTAAATAATTGTGTGAATTCAATACTTTGGTTCACTGAAAAGTAGCCATAATTTTCAAAATCATTTGAAGTAAACTCAAAATCTGGTGTAATTATTGGTGTTGAAATAATTTCAGTGACAGAACAGTTTTGACTATTTATTACTTTTACAATACCGTTAGGGGTAGGAGTATTAATAGATAATTCATAAATACCATTTCCTAAATTTATTGCAGTAACTAGTACACCATTGTAAAAGAAATTTAAATTTAGATCTAAAGAATTTACTTTTACTCTAATTTTTCCTGGTTCATCAGCACATAAGTTGTTATCCATTGTAATTGAATCTATAGATAACGTACTAAAGTCATTAATTACAAACGATGTTGTAGCAGTACAGTTACGGCTATCTTTTACCGTTAAATAATATATACCAGCTTGTAAATTTGTAATATGATAATAGTTGCCAAATGGAGGTGTTATTGGTATTAAATTTCCAGAATTTGGATCTAAAAATTGTAAGGTAAATAAGGTATAAATACCGCTTCCACCTGAAATATTAAAATACATATCTCCTAATTCACCATTACAACCTGTATTTGGTGTTGACAAGGTTAAGTTAGGGCTTACAGTAATTGCAGGTGTATCTAATATGGTGTAAGTCATAGTAACCGGGAAAGGACTAGGACATCCATTTGCATCAGAAACACTTATCGTATAATCACCAGCTTCAAGTCCTTGGATATAAGATTGGTTTTGTTGGAAATTGTTTGGTCCAGTCCATTGAATCGCATAAAGTGCTTGTCCGTTTGCAGGATTAATGTATGGTAATCCACCAGCAATAGATACTAAAATTTTTCCATCGTTTTCCTCATGACAAGATATGTGAGTAATAGTTGAATTTATATAAATCTGAGAAGAAACCTTAATAACACCAGATTTTACAATTGAACATGGCTGCGTGGTAATACTATAATTATATACACCGGAAATAGTTGGTATTCCTGAAATAATTACCTGACTACCTATAATATTTGCTGTTACTCCAAGAGGTAAATCAAATGATGTTATTCCAGTTACTCCTCCAGAAATATCATAAATTATTGGTTGAATAGGACCCGGAATTGCAGTTTGACAAATAGTTTGACTTACTGGACCAGACAAAGCATTTAAAAACAATCCACCATTAGTGTTTAAATTCGAAATATTTATTGTTAATGATTTAGGACATCCAGTTGTGTTAATAGTGAAACTACCTCCAGTAACAGGGTTTCCTTGAATTGTATACGTTGTTGGACCTGTTTGAGTTAATGTTAATCCTAGAGGTAAAGTAATAGGAGCTATACCTGTTGCGCCACCACCAATTGTAAATACAATAGGATCAATAGCAGAACTTTGACAAACCGATTGGGTTATCGATCCTGAATTAACTGTAATTGTTGCTTCAGGACGAACATTAAGAGTAAAACTTGTTTGAGCTGTTAAACCACAACCACCTTGCGTAGAAATCGTGTAGGTTGTAGGTGCACTTGTAGCTGTTGTAGGTGTTCCCGAAATGGTAACTATACCGCCGCCAAATCCGATATTTATTCCTGTTGGTAAAGCCGGTGAAACTGTAACTGAAGTTACTCCTGCAGATGTTAATAAATTAATTGGATCAACAGGAGAGTTTTGACAAGCAGCTTGATTGATATTCCCCGATACATATGAAATAGATTGTAAAGGATTTACAGTTATTATTCCTGGAAGGCTATTCCCACATCCATTATCCGAAATTATAGTATAAGGGAAAGTACCACTTTCAGTTGGTGTACCTGAAATTATTCCTGTTCCTGAATTAAAAGTTACACCATTAGGTAAAATTGAACCTGGCGATAATATCATATTAATCGGTACAATAGGTGGATTAATACCTGTCGAAATACTATATTGAATAGGATTTGTAAATGAAGTATTCATACAAACTGTAGGAGATGCATTTCCAGAAACTAATGAAATTGTAGGAGTATCTTTAATTATAATAGTTCCTGTTGCAGTTGATTGACCGCAAATACCTAACGATTGAACGGTATAGGTATAAGTGCCCGGAGTTGTTGGAGTCCCTTGAATAGTTATTATTTTAGTAATATTATTCCAAGCCCAAGTAATGCCTGAAGGTTGTGGATTAGAGAAAGTCACTATTCCTCCAGTTGCACCTACACTAAGATTAAACAAAATTGGGGTTAATGCAGAATTCGCACATACCGTTTGATTTACAGGTGTAATTGCTGATATGCTTCCATTAGAATTTACAGTAATTGTTCCAGCAGCATAATTAGTATCACATCCATTAGCTGATCCTGTAGTATGAACTACATAATTATAAACTCCAGTTGAAGTTGGTGTTCCATATATGGTAAGTACACCAGAACTATAACTTTGAAGCATACCAGAAGGTAAACCAGTAACATATGCGTTATTAGATGAACCAGCAATTGTAAATAAAATAGGAGTAATAGCAACATTTTGACAAACAGTTTGTGATACCAATGCACCACTAAATGGAGCAACTGTTGCATTTTCTATCACCTGAATAACAGTACTGTTTAGGGCTGGATTCAGAAGAGTAGGACAAGAGTTAGGACCTGAACCCTGAACACTTAATAGTGTTACGGTATAGGCTCCAAATACAGATGTTGGAATTGTAATTGAAGCACTATCTCCTACTGATACTGCACTAAGTGATACCGTATTTGTAGGTGGAGGCCCAACTAACTGATAATTAAAAGTATAAGGGGCAACTCCATTAGAACCGGTAAATGTTATTACTGGTTGAGGTGCATTTTGACATACAATAGTATCAGTAACTCCAGTAATAGAAGCAGTTGGACTCGGATTAATTGTAACCGTAAAGGTTACAGGTGCACCATTACAAGTTAGCCCAGCGTTAGAATAAACAGGTGATACTGTTATTGTAGACACAATAGGAAGGGTTCCAATATTTACAGCTGTAAATGTTGGAATTAATCCAGTTCCACCTGATGAATTTAGTCCAATACTTTGATTAGAATTGGTCCAGTTATATGTGGTTCCAGCAATTGTATTTAAAGCAAGGTTTAGGTTAACTGTATTTCCATTACAGTATTCTAGTGGTAAAGGAGTACTTACTTGTGGAGTAGGATTTACTGTAATTGTAAATGTCATAGGCGTTCCTGTACAAGTAGTTCCTCCATTTTCGAATTTTGGAGTTACCGTAATTGTATGTACTATTGGAGTTGTACCTGTATTTACAGCAGTAAATGCAGGAATTGGTCCTGAACCGGATGCCGCTAAACCTATTGTTGGAATTGAATTAGCCCAATCATAAGTAGTCACTCCACCTGTATTAATAGTTGTAAAGTTAACTAAGTTCGTTTGGTCTCCATTACAAATTACTTGAGGACCTACTGGATTAACTTGCGGTTTTGGATTTACAGTGATTGTAAATGTTTTAGGTGTTCCAATACAAGTAATTCCATTAGCAGTGTAAGTAGGTGTTACAGTAATTGTATGTGTAATAGGAGCTGTTCCAGTATTAGTTGGAATAAATGAAGGAATAGTATTTCCATTTCCAATTGCTGGTAAGTAACCAGTTGAAATACTATTTGTCCAATTATAGGTTGTTGTACCACCAGTATTTAAAGTATTAAATATAACCGTGGTAGTAGGTTGACCATCACATACTACCTGGGAAGCAGGTTGAATTACTTGAGCAGAAGGATTTACCGTAATAGTAAATGTTACTGGAGCACCAGGGCATGTTACTCCAGGATTTGTAAAGGACGGAGTAACAACTACTGAGGCAACAATAGGGGTAGGGCCACTATTGGTTGCAGTAAATAAAGGAAGGTTTAATCCTGATCCATCATTTAACCCTATACTAGGAACAGTATTGGTCCAAGAGTAGGTAGTAGTACCTCCACTGTTAATTGTTGTAAGATTAACATCAGTTTGACCAACTGAATCTCCATTACATTTTACAAATGAACTAATTGGATTTACTTGTCCATTTGGATTTACAGATATTGTAAATGTCATTGGATTTCCAATACAACTTAATCCAGCATTTGTAAATGTTGGTGTTACATTTATAGTTCCTGTAATTGGATTAGTTCCAGGATTCGTTGCTGTAAACGATGGGATAAAGTTGCTTCCTGGCCCTATTAATCCAATATTTGGATTTGAATTAGTCCAAGTATAAGTAGTATTTCCTTGAGTATTATTAGTATTTAAGTTAATAGCATTAGTGCTCAACCCATTACAAAATGCTTGAGTTGTTATTTGATTTGCTTGCCCAGATGGGTTTACAGTAACAGTAAATGAAATAGGCTCGCCAATACAACTTATTCCTGCATTGGTATAAGTTGGAGTAACTGTAATTGTGGCTACTTTTGGCACAGTACTAGTATTAATTGTATTAAATGGAGGAATAATATTACCAGATCCACTATTTAATCCAATACTTGGGTCAGAACTAGTCCATGTGTAAGTTGTAATACCACTTGTATTATTTGTGGTTAATGGAATTGAGGTTACAACATCTCCATAACATTTCACTATAGAGCTAATACTATTTACTTGTGCCTCAGGATTTACAGTAATTGTAAATACAATTTGCGTACCTATACAGCTAATTCCTGCATTTGTAAAAGTTGGAGTAACCGTTATTGTTGCGTCTACTGGAGCAGTTCCAGAATTTGTTGCTATAAACGGAGGAATATTGCTGCCTGAGCCACCAAATAATCCTATACTAGAATTAGTAGTGGTCCATTGGTAGGTTGTATTTGCACCAGTAGTTATTGAATTAAGATTAATAACAGCCGGACTTCCAGCACAGAATACCTGTGATGTAGGAGGAATTACTTGTGCTTTTGGGTTTACAGTAATAGTAAATGTTATTGGAGTGCCATCACAGCTCACACCAGCATTGGTATAAGTTGGAGTTACAGTAATTGTAGCTACCTGCACATTTGAACCAGTATTTAATGCAATAAAGGGAAGTATATCTCCCGTACCCGAAGCCGATAAACCAATACTAATATTGTTATTTGTCCAATTATAGGTCGTAACGCCACCAGTAGTTCCACCGGTATTTGTAGTTGTGAAATTCACTAAGTTTGTGAAATTTCCATGACAAACCACCTGTGAATCAACAGTATTTACTTGAGGTGATGGATTAACCGTTACCGTAAATGTTTTTGAAATACCTACACAACTTAAACCTGCATAAGTAAAAGTTGGGGTTACTACTATTGTTCCAACAACAGGAGAATTTCCTGGATTATCTGCCATGAAGGTAGGAATATTACTTCCAGCACCACTTTGTAAACCAATACTTGGGGCAGTATTCGTCCAAGAGTAACTTGTTACTCCAACTGAACTAGTTGTCGTAAGGTTAATTGTAGCCATGCTTTCATTACAAAATACTTGAGGATTAGGTTGATCTACTACACCAGATGGATTTATTGTAATTGTAAAGGTTTTTGGATCTCCAGTACAGGTAACTCCTGCATAAGTATAGGTAGGTGTAACTTCTATTGTTGCCACTAATGGAATTGGGCCATTATTAATTGCTGAAAATGACTGAATAGAACCCGAACCGCTTCCAAGCAATCCAATACTAGGATTACTATTTGTCCAATTATAAATGGTGCTTCCTAAAGTGTTTTCTGTAGTGAAATTAATTACTGAAGTGTTTGTTCCATTACAAAATACTTGATTAGTAGGATCGTTTACTTGCGCATTTGGATTTACAGTGATTGTAAATGTTACCGGATTACCAGTACAAGTTACCCCTGCATTTGTATAAGTTGGGGTTACAACAATAGTTGCAATTATTGGTTGAGTACCATCATTAATAGCAATAAATGAAATATTATTTCCATCACCATCAGGCAATCCTATACTTGGAGCAGAATTAGTCCAAGAATAACTTGTATTACCAACGCTATTTAATGTTGAAAGGTCAATAGTAACCAAATCTCCATTACATTTTACTATCGGAGTAATTGGATTTAATTGAGCCGATGGATTAATTGTAATAGTAAATGTCATAGGATTTCCTGTACAACTAACTCCTTGATAAGTGTAGGTAGGAGTTACTGTTATTGTTGCACTAATTGGAATTGCACTAACATTAGTTGGATTAAATGAAGGAATAAATCCAGTTCCATTTGCTTGTAATCCAATATTTGGATTGCTATTTTGCCAAGAATAAGTTGTTATTCCTCCTGTATTTGAAGAAGTAAAGGAAATTGTATTTGTAGCACTTCCATTACAAAATACTTTATCATTCATTTGATCTACCTGAGGAGAAGGATTTACAGTGAATGTAAACATCATTGGATCACCATCACAACTTTCACCATTGTAAGTATAACTTGGAGTTACCGTTATATTGGCTACTTGAGGTGAATTTAAAACATTAGTAGCAGTAAAAGCAAGAATGTTATTACTTGTATTTCCTGTAATTAATCCAATACTTGTATTATCATTAGTCCAAGTATATGTTGTAGTGCCTAATGGGCTGTTTGTAGTAGTAAACACTACAGCAGTAGATTGACTTCCATTACATAAAACTTGCGAAGTAGGCAAATCTACTTGTCCAGAAGGATTTACGGTAATTGTAAATGTTTTTGAAACTCCAGGACAGCTTACTCCGTCATTTGTAAATATTGGAGTAATTACTACAGTTCCAACTACAGGAGTAGAAGTTGTATTCAAAGCAATAAACTGAGGAAGTATTCCGTTTCCAGTAGCGGCTAACCCAATTGATGGCTGTGTATTTGTCCAAGCATAGGTTGTAGTTCCTCCAATTACTGGTGTGGTTAAGTTAATGTTTGCCGTTTCTCCATTACAAAATACTAAAGGAGTTGGATTGTCTACTTGGCCAGAAGGATTTATGGTAATTGTAAATGTTTTTGGAGCACCATCACATGTTACATTATTATTAGTAAAATGTGGAGTAACGGTAACCGTTGCTATAATTGGGCTTGTTCCTGTATTGATTGCATTAAAAGTTGGAATAGTACCTGTTCCACTTGTTGACGATAATCCAATATTTGAATTATTTATAGACCAATCATACGTAGTAACACCACCTGAATTTAATGTTGTAAAATTAATTAATGGTGTTGCACTTCCATTACAATATACTTGATCAGCAGGTTGATTTACTTGTGCCGATGGATTTACAGTTATTGTAAATGCCATTGGATTTCCAGTACAAGTTACCCCTTGATGAGAAAAAGTTGGTGTAATTATTACATCAGATATTACAGGAACGGTTCCTGTATTTGTTGCTATAAATGATGGTAAATTGCTACTAGTTCCATTTGCTGGCAATTGAATACTAGGTACTGAATTTGTCCAATAATAGCTTGTGGCACCACCTGTATTTAAAGTAGTAAGGTTAATATTTGCTTGTGAACCATTACAAAATACTTGTGGAGTAACAGGATTTACTTGACCTGTAGGATTTATGGTAATTGTAAAGGTAATAGGAGCACCATCACAATTTAATCCACCATTACTAAACGTTGGAATAACAATTATTGTTGCAACTTCAGGAACAGTTCCCGTATTAATGGCCGTAAATGGGAGGATATTTCCAGTTCCGCTAGCTGCTAATCCAATTGTAGTATTACTGTTTGTCCAAGAATACGAAGTTGCACCAGCTGTATTTAAAGTTGTAAAATTAACAAATGCAGTACTATTATTACAGAACACTTGAGGGTTTGGAGTATTAACTTGAGGCACCGGATTTACAGTAATAGTAAATGTAATAGGGTTACCTGTACAACTTACTCCAGCATTAGTAAAGGTTGGAGTAACTGTAATTGTTGATACTTCAGGTGTTGTTCCTGAATTGGTTGCAGTAAATGCTGGGATAAAGTTTCCATTTCCAGATATAGGGAATAATCCAATATTTGGATTTGAATTAGTCCATGTATAAGTTGTAGTTCCACCAAAATTAGTAGTAATAAAGTTTATTAAATTACTAGAAACACCTTTACATAAAACTTGCGAAGCAATTGGGTTAATTTGTGGTGAAGGATTTACTATTATCGGGAAAGTTGTAGCAGCACTTGTACAAGTAACACCAGCAAAAGTAAATGTTGGAGTAACTGTTATTATTGCAGACTCAGGATCAGATCCTATGTTAGTTGCTGTAAATGGCGGAATAACTCCTGTTGAAGAAGCCGCTAATCCAATACTGGTATTTGAATTTGTCCAGTTGTAGCTATTTATACCACCTGTGTTTATTGAAGATAGGTTAATAATTGCTGGATTTCCATTACAGAATACTTGCGGGCTTGTTGGATTTACTTGAGCCGATGGATTTACAATAATTGTAAATACCATTGGTGCACCAACACAACTTACACCTGCATTAGTATAGGTTGGAGTTACAGATATAGTAGCTGTTTTAGGAGCAGTTCCTGTATTGGTTGCAATAAATACTGGAATGTTATTTCCAGTTCCAGTTGCATCTAAACCAATACTTGAATCACTATTAGCCCAAGAATAAGTTGTTGTACCTACAGTATTAGGTGTAGTAAAATTAATCAAAGTACTAGCTGTACCATTACAAAATACTTGTGGAGCAACAGGATCAACTATTGCCGCAGGGTTCACAGTAATTGTGAATGTTATTGGTGCACTAGTACAAGATCCTCCAGCATTAGTAAAAGTTGGAGTAACAACTACTGTTGCCACTACAGGGAATGTACCCGGATTAGAAGCAGTAAACAAAGGTAAATTAGTACTTGAGCCAGATGCCGCTAACCCTATACTTGAATCAGTATTAGTCCATGCATAAGTAGTAGTCCCTCCAGCATTAGTAGTGGTAAGGTTAATATTTGCTTGAGTTCCTTTACAAAATACTTGTGGACTTATTGGATTTACTTGTGCAGTTGGATTTACAACAATAGTAAACTGCATTGGATCTCCAGTACAATTAACTCCTGTATTTGTAAATGTTGGAGTTACGGTAACTGTTGCCACTTTTGGTATCGAACTGCTATTAACTGCATTAAATGATGGAATTGAAGTTCCGTTACCATTAATTAATCCAATGCTTGGATCAGTATTAGTCCATGCATAAGTTGTTGTTCCGCCAATATTTTGTGATGTCAAGTTAATGGTTGCGTTAGCTCCATTACAAAATACTTGTTGAGCAAGTTGATTTACTTGCGCTTTTGGATTTACTGTAATGTTAAAAGTAATTGGTAAACCTAAACAACTGCTTCCTGCATTAGTATAGGTAGGAGTAACAGTTATTATGGCAACTTTTGGATTATTTCCAGTATTAGATGTAACAAATGCTGGAATAGCACTAGTTCCACCACTTGCAGCTAAGCCAATACTTGGGTCGCTATTAGTCCATGAATAGGTAGTAGTACCTAATGCGTTATTTGTAGAAAATGCAATAGCTGTTGTTGCAGATTCATGACAAACTACTTGAGAAGCAACCGAATTAACCTGAGCTGATGGGTTTACTGTAATAGTAAATGTTCCTTGAGCTCCAATACAACTTACGCCACCAAAAGAAAATGATGGAATTACGCCTACAGTAGCACTTTGAGGAACTATTCCAATATTCGCAGCAATAAATGATGGAAGATTGGTGCCATTACCATTTGCTAATCCGATACTTTGATTTGTAGTTGTCCAAGAATAATTTGTGATACCTCCAGTATTTTGAGTTGTAAGATTAATATTTGCAGCCTCTCCATTACAGAATAATTGCGGTGCAACAACATTCATCTGTCCTAATGGATTTACAGTTATTGTGAATGTTTTACTTGAACCAGTGCATGATACACCATTATAAGTATAAGTTGGAGTTACTATAATAGTTGCAACCGCTGGCGCAGTTCCAATATTAGTTGCTGTAAATGATGGAATGTTATTTGCATTTCCAACAGATGGTAACCCTATACTTGGATTATTATTAGTCCAAGAATAGGTAGTTGTTCCCGGATTGTTATTTGAAGTAAATGCTATTTCAGCTGTACTACTTCCGCTACACAATACTTGTGAAGCAGGTTGATTTACTTCTGCAGATGGATTTACAGTTATTGTGTATGATTTGGTTGGTCCAGAACAAGTCACTCCAGCATTAGTAAATGAAGGTGTAACTACAATTGAAGTTACAACAGGAGTAGCACCTGCGTTAACAGCAATAAATGATTGACTTACGCCAGAACCTGTTCCTGGTAATCCAATACTAGTATCGGTATTGGTCCAAGAATAATTTGTTGTACCACCTGTGTTTAATGTAGTAAAGTTTATAGTTGCTGAATTTCCATTACAAAATACCACTGGAGCTGGTTGGTTAACCTGAGCAGATGGATTAACAGTAACTATAAATGTTTTAGCTGGCCCTGTACAAGTTACTCCTCCATTAGTAAAGGATGGAGTAACAACAATGGTAGAACTAACAGGTGTTGTTCCTGCATTTACAGCAGTAAATGACGGAATAAAGTTTCCTGTACCACCAACTACACCAATACTTGAATTAGAACTTGTCCAAGAATAAGATATAGTTCCTCCGGTATTTAAAGAGTTAAGATTAATTGTTGCACTAGTTCCGTTACAAAATACTTGTGTTACCGGTTGATCTAATTGAGCAGAAGGATTTACGGTAATAGTAAATGCCATTGGAGCACCTGCACAACTTAATCCTGCATTACTAAATGTTGGTGTTACCAATATAGTTCCAGTTACTGGAGCAGTACCATTGTTTGAAGCTATAAATGGAGGTAGGTTTGCACCTGAACCATTAATTAAGCCTATACTTTGAGCCGTATTTGACCAAGAATAATTTGTAGTACCACCAGTATTTAATGATGTAAGTACGATATTTTGGTTAGCGCCATTACAAACTACTGGTGAAGTTTGCATATCAACTTGTCCAGCTGGGTTTACAATAACATTCAATGAAATTGGAGTAGAGTTTACACATCCATTTGCATTAGCAGGTATAGTTAATTGATAAGTTACTGTAATTGGAGCATTGGTTGTATTTGTTAATACATCATTGATAGTCCCACTTCCAGATGCTGGACCTGATACTGAAATTCCAGTCACAGAATTTCTAACCCAGCTAATAATTCCTGTTGAAGAACTTGTTGGAGTATAATTAAATTCTGTTCCAGAACAAATTGGCCCTGGATTTGGATTAGATGTTAATTGTGGCTCTGGATAAACATTTACACTTACTAATTCGGGATATGAACATCCTACCGGAGTGGTAGTAGTAACTTGATAAACAACCGTAATTACATTAGGAGTTGTATTTGTTAATGTTTCATTGATAGCTCCAATTCCAGTTATACCTATAGGTAAAATTCCTAATTGAGTAGTTCTATTCCAAGCAAAAGTAGACCCTGCAATAGTTGAAGTTGGAATGTAATTAAATGCTGTTCCACTACAAATTGCTGCAGGAGTCAATGTACTTGATAAAGAAGGTCGTGGATTAATAGTAATAGGGTACGGTGCAGATACAGTTCCATCTCCACAAGAATTACTTCCCATTACAGTTAAGTTTCCTGAAATTTCAGTTACTCCATATGAAATGGTAATTGAATTTGTATTTGTAGTTACAGTACTTCCATTTGGCAAGGTCCAAATATAACTTGTTGCGCCAGGAATTGAAGTAGCATTATAAACATTACCAGTTGTGCCAGCACAGACAGTTTGTGGCCCGGTGATAGTAGCTACAGCAGTTGGTAAACTAGTTACAGTTATTGGAAGGGCAGAAGTTGAAAACCCACATGCGTTGTTAGCAGTCACCGAAATAGTACCTGAATTAGATCCAATTAAAACTTGAATTGAATTAGTACCTTGTCCGGAAACTATTGTTGATCCCGGTGCCGTCCATATATAATTCTGAACATTATTATTTGTTATAGTACTAAAGTTGTTTTGAACATTATAGGTAATTGTTTGCCCTTCACAAACTTGAGCTGTAGCAGGGAATATTGGACCTAAGTTCGGACTAGCACAACTTAAATTTAATGTAACTGAATCAGTTACTTGTTTGTTTGCACAAGCACCGGTTCCATTTACAGATAAAGTTAAAGTTTCTGTATTACAATTGTTACTGTTTGATTGATATGTATATGGATTTCCTGGAGTGAAGATGCCAAATGCTGATGATGAAGACCAGTTTTGAACTCCTGGATTATTAGTAATATTTACTCCGTTGTTTGTTACAGAAGTTCCATTAATTGTGAAAAGTCCTATAGGAGTTCCTTGAGTATAACACATCCATCCATCTAGTCCAGCATTAACTACTGGCAATGGTTGAATGGTAATAATTAAATCATCATAAACAGTAGAACTTGGTGGACAACCAGCTAATGGAGTTACAATTAATTTTACAACAGTTGTCGTACTCGTTGGTGATCCTGAAACTCCTGAAACAAATGTTGGTTGTAATGGATTTGAACCATTATTAATTATACTACCTGGACCACTAAAAATACTCCAGCTAAGACTTTGATAATTAAATGCACTACCAACTAAAGTTACTTGTGGAGTGTCCATACACATTTGAACATCGGTAGTAGAAACAGTTGGTTTTTTTACAATAGTTAATTTAATAGTACTCTTATCAGCAGGGCAATTTGCACTTGCATTTCCTGTTAAGCTTAAGTAAACATGTCCAGTATTAATATCATCAACACTTGGAGTATATTCTGGATTTAATATCGCATTATTAGTGAAAGTTCCAAAAATATGTCCGCTTGTTGGAATTCCACTACTATTATCAGAAGCAGTCCATATTATAGAAGGGGTTGTATTTGCCTGACTTGTACCTGAAAGTGTATAAGTCATTCCTTCACATATCGTTGCGTCTGAACCTGCAGAAACTGATGGCCCCGAGTTAATAGTAAGTTTTATTATATCTGTAACTACTGAATTACAAGAAGGATTTAAAGCTTTAATTGTTAAATATACATAGCCTAAATTAATATCATCTTGGCTAGGGGTATAGATTGGATTTTGAATAGTAGTATTATTGAAAGAACCTGCATTATAGTTTCCTGGAATAATGCCTGAAGGATTTGGACAACTAGACCAATCTAACGTGGTATAGTTTGCTGCCAATGCTGCTCCTAATGTATAAGATGAATTTTGACAAATTGTAGCATCAGGACCCGCATTTACTGTTGGTTGCCCAGTAATTGTTAATGTTATGGTTTGAGAAACGGTTCCAATACAAGGAGCTATATTAGTCGCTTGTAGTGTAAAAGTAACTACCCCTGTTTCACTAGTTCCAGGCTGATATACTGGATGTATTGAATTCAAAGTTGCTGGTTCAATAGATCCCGTTCCGTTTTCAGTCCAAGTATAGGTTGAATAATTTTGAACTGAGGCAATATTGTTTATTGTTACTAGCTCTCCTTGACAAGCTGTTATATTTGTAGTAGCATTTGGAACAAGATTAATTTTAGCTTTTGGTTGTAAATTTACTCGTATGGTTGTGGTTGCCGGTAAGCTACATCCTGAAATAGGATTTGCTGTTAATTTTAATAAAACAAATCCGTTAGCAATTTCATTAACTGATGGAGTGAAAGTAGGTGTTTCTGTTGTAGCATTTGTTAATGTGCCTGGAGTACCAGATACTCCGGTAATATTGGTCCACAATAAATTAGTACTATTAGAAACAGTAACCAAATCAGGCAGCGTAAATGTTTCACCACACATTGAAATTACATTCGATGTAGTAGAGATAGCTGGATTTTGATTAATAGTTATAGTCATTGCATCCGTTACGGCTACCTGTGGACAATTTGAATTAGGTAATACCGACATGGTTAAGGTAACACTAGAGGTATCATTAGTACCAAATATATAATCTGGTTTAATTCCTCCATTTGAGTAATCAAATGTTCCATTTCCAGTTGACGTCCAAGTTATTGAATATCCAGAATTGTAATTGGATACATCAGCTCCAAGTAATGATACTGAATAATAGTTACCACATCTAACTAAGTCATTTCCAGCATTTATTTTTGGTTTTGCATATAGCGTAAGTTGCATACTATCAGTAGCAGCACTACATCCATTTGTTGTTGTTGCATTTAACGTAATTGTTATAACATTTACACCAGTTAAAGTATTGAAATCACTAGCACTTGGAATGTATAGTGGCGCTAATGGATTAGCAGTAAGCTGTATTGTACCCCCACCTGTAGTTGTCCAAGAATAATTGGTTGTACTAGTCACATTTCCATTTAACTGGAAGGAACCTGTTCCTTCACATAAGAATCCATCTGTTCCAGCTGTTACTGTAGGAGCTGGATTAATTTGAATGGTCAAATTATCAGTAACGGTTACTGGACATATTCCTGTGCCTGTAGCTGTTAAAGTAACTGTAATAGTTCCTGATGCATTTTCATTAGGATCAATTTCTGGATTTAAAGTATTTTCTGTACCAGGAACAATAATTGCTGGACCTGAAACGCTCCACGAATAAAGACTAGCATTTTGAACATCAGCCCCAATTACTGTATAAGTTCCATTTTGACAAATGGTTCCGTTAGTTCCAGCTTCTACAATTGGTTTTGCAATGATGTCTAATATAACATTATCTGAATTGGTTGGACAAACCGCATTTGTAGATGAAGCAGTTAAGGTTAGGGTTACTAATCCTGTTTGACCTGTTGCAGGGGTATAAATTGTTGCTGCAGCATTATTTGGAGTAAATGTTCCTAATCCGTTAGAAGAACTCCATAACAAACTAGCAAAATTTAAAGCTGAAGCATCTGTGTTGCTAATTGTAAAAGTATCTCCTTGACAAATAGTTTTAGTAGGAATAACTGTAACAATTGGTTTTGGAACAATGGTTATTGTTTTTTGAGATAGCGCATTTATTCCACAAGCTGCATGACCAGTTGCCGTTAAAGTTAAAGTAACCGTACCTGTTTGCCCAAGAGCAGGAATGTATTTTGGTGTAAGTGTATTTATTGTAGATGCATCTATAGCACCTGGTCCTGTTGCTGTCCAAGTAACTGATATTGAATTGGCAGCAGTAGCTTCTCCGGCGGATAAGGTATAACTAGATCCTTCACAAATAGAAACAGGGGGTCCTGCATTTGCAATTGGTTTTTTCTTAATTGTAATTTCTGTGCTATCCGAAACTTGACAATTATTATTGTTTATCGCTTTAAGTGTAAGTGTAATAGGTGAGATGCTATTTAAATCAAGAGCACCAGGAATATAATTTGTTATCAAAGAATTCTGGGCACTAAACGTTCCATCACCACTTGTTGTCCAATTGTATATATTTCCAATAGTGGCATTTGTTGCATTACCAACTAAATTAACGGTATCACCTTCACAAATCGTTTGATTTAATCCAGCATTAACTACTTGATTTGGAACTATATTCAATGTAATTGATTCAGAAACACTACCCGTACAAGGTGCTACTGCCTGAGCAGTTAGGGTTAGTGTAATAGGTGTTCCTGCTAAAATTTCAGCCGCACTAGGTGTGTATGTTGGATTTTCCGCATTGATATTACTAAAAGCACCAAGATTACCACCACTACTTGAATTAGAACTCCAAGTTATAGTACTTGCATTTGTTGTTGTCACTCCCGAAATTACAAAAGGTTGGTTAGAGCAATTTGTGAAAGAATTTATCCCTACATTTATTACCGGTTTTTTCTGAACGGTTACTACTTTGTTAGCAGAAACTGCAGCACAAGGCGCATTACCATTAGCGGTAACACTTATTGTAAACGAACCTGTATCGTTTGAACCTTGAAAATATTGTGAAACTAACTGATTTTCACTGGTGAAAGTTCCGTTAGAAGTTCCAACAGTAGACCATAATATTGATGCAGCATTAGTAGATGTAGCCGATGCGGTAAACACCGAATCTTCACAAACAGTATCTGTTGGTGCAGTTACTACAGTTGGTGCTTTGGTTATATTAATTGTGATTTCCTCAAAGTCAGTCAAAGAACATAAAGCATCAGATTGAGCTACTAAACGTAAGGTAACTGTATTTAATAATAAATCAGCAGCAGAAAAATTATAAGTAGTTAGTAATGCTGTGTTATTTGAAAAAGTACCTGTTCCTGTGGTTGTCCATAAATAAGTAGTACTAGCTGTTGCATTGGCAACATTGGCAGCAACAGTAGTTGCATTTAAAGGATAGGATGTTTGTGAATTACAAATGGTAGCCGATGTGTTAGCAAAACTTACCACCGGTTTTTTAATACCATTCAGCGTAAATTGTTTTGTTTCTAATGCCGTACAAGGTAAATTACTAGCCACACTAACTTCAATTACAACCGTTGTGCTTGACGCATCTGGAGTAAATGTTGGGGAAGCATTATTGGCAGGAGATAAAGTTCCAGCTCCAGAAACTATGTTCCAAAGTATTGTTGTTGCATCATGATTTGCAAAGACAGCACTTAATTGTTTTGGCGTATTTTCACAGAATGTATAATTTGTTTGTGTAGCATCAATAGTAGCTTTTTTAGTAATATTTACTCGTATTGTTTTTACTATTGGTGTTGCACAAGGCGCAATTGGAGTTACTGTTAAAACTAAATTAGCAAAACCAGCAGCAACATCTGCATCAGTCGGGTTATAAGTTGGCGTAAATGTTGTACTTCCTGATAAAGAATTTGGATCAGTTGTTGTCCATTGAATTGTATCGATTGAAGTTGGATTAACAACATTAATCTGACTTAATGGCACTTGATACGAATCCGTTTCACAAATTGTAACTGGTGATGGATTAACAGTGATTACTGGATTTTTTGTAATTAAATGTACAACAGTAGCAGTAACTGTTCCAACACAAGGAGCAATAGCGTCTGCAGTTATTGTTAAAGTAACGCTTCCATTTTCAATTTCAATTGGACCTGGTGTGTATTCTGTAACGGTGTTTAAGTTTGAAGTTGAGAACGTTCCGTCTCCACCATTATTATTCCAAGTTAAATTGGTTGCATTACTAGATAAAGCATCGATTGTTGTAATTACATTTCCTTCACATATAGTTTGAGCTGCACCTGCACTTACACTTGGTTTTTTCTGAACCGGAATTCTAACCGTTTTTGTTGCATTAGTACTACAAGGAGCATTAGCGAAAGCAGTTAATGTAATATCTATATATTCATTATTAATATCAATTAAACTCGGAGTTACCAATGGAGTCAACGAACTTGAACTTAAAATAGTTGTTCCAGTAGTTGAAGTCCAATTATAAGTATTAGTAGCATTTTGAACTACTGTACCAGTTACCAAAACATTAGTTTCATCAGCGCATATTGTTGGTTGTGGTGTAACTACAGTAATTACCGGCTGCTTAATTAGGGTTACATCTGTAAAAGTTACTAAAGGCACAGCGCAAGGCGCTTTTGGATTTGCAGTTAAAGTTAATCGAATAGGGTTTGCACTTAATATGTCTGCTGCGCTTGGTGTATAAATTGGATCAATGATATTAGTAAAATCAAAAGTTCCTGTTCCAGAAGTAGACCAAACTAAATTGTCTACTGTTGCTAAATTAACTGTTGAGCCTGTTATTTGAAATGGCAAGGCACATCTAGTTATATTAGGGCCAGCACTAGCAACAGGTAATTTTTGGAAAGATAATTTTAATATACTAGAAACAGGAATTGCACAAGGTGCAATTGAATTTACGGTTAGAGTTAAGTTTACAAATGGTGAAGCTAAATCGGCATTTGACGGGTTATAAATTGGATTTAATGGATCTCCAGATGGAGCGAATGTACCCGTTCCACTTGTAGTCCAAACTATAGAGTTTGGAGCATAATCTGTTACAGTAGTTCCGCCTATTCCATATGAATTTTGAGTCACACAAATAGCATCTGTAGCAGCTAAAGTAATGACTGGTAATTTTTGTAAATTCAATCGAATTACATCGGTATCTGGTGCAGCACAAGGAGAAAGAGGATTAGCTGTTAAGGTTAAATCAACAAATCCTAAATCAATATCTGCCTGGGATGGCGTATAGGTAGCTAACAAAGTAGTGGGGCTAGCAAAGGTACCAGTTCCGCTAGAAGACCAAGTTACATTAGAATAATTAGCAGAAGCAGTAGTTCCATTTGTTACATAGCTAGCTCCTTCACATATAGTTGCTGATACAGGACCTGCTTCAGCAATAGGAGGGCTAATGAAATGTAAGGTAACGGTATTAGATGTAGAAGAGTTACAGTTTAGTGGATCTCTTGCAGCTGTTAAAGTTAAGGTAACCGTTCCTTGAATATAATCAGTTGCTGACGGAAAATAGGTTGGCGCTAAAGCAGAATTATTTGGTGAAAAAGTACCAGATCCCGAGGTGCTCCAAGATAAAGTATCATAGTTAGTAGGAACCACTCCATTAATTATATAAAAAGGATCTCCAACACATAAATCTACATTAGGATTGATAACGGTAATAACAGGAATTTTCTTAATAAAAAGTGTCATTTCATCTACCGCATTAGAAAAGCATGGTGCTTCTTTATTTGCAACTAATGTTAATTTTACCGAACCAAAGTTATTGTCATTAGTACCTGGAATATATATTGGATTAAGAGTGTTTGCTCCTGTAAATGTTCCATCTCCATTAGAACTCCATTGAATTCCAGAATTAACAGGTGATGTTGCAGTTGTAATTTGAAAAGATGCTCCTTCGCAAATAGTATGATCTAATCCAGCATCGGCAATTGCTTTTGGTATAATTGTTATTGTGGTATTAGAAATTGCTGGAATAGTACAAGGAGCTATTGCATTTGCTGTAAATGTTAAATAAATAGTTCCTGTTTCAGTTACTTGTGAGTTATAGGTAGGTGTTGCAGTATTGTCATTTAGAAATGAACCTGTACCACTACTTCTAGTCCAGCTAAAGCCACTTGAATTAGAAGAACTACCAGGCAATACAACACTTTCACCTTGGCATATCACTTGAGCAAGTCCAGCATTAGCAGTTGGATTTTTTTGAATGGTCAATACCATTGAGTCTTGTGTAGCAGTACAGCCAATTGATGGCACACCAGTTAATGTAAATGTAACCGAGCCTGCAAACTTATCACCAGGACTTAAGGTATAAGTTGGATCTTCATTGTTGATATTATCAAATGATCCTGACCCCGTTGATGTCCATGTTAATGGGGTTGTATTGGATGTAGTAGCATTTAAATTAAAAGTAGGATTACTTTCGCAAATGGTAGCATTTCCACCTACAACAATACTAGGTTTTTTGTTTATAGTATAGAGTACACTATCATAAAATGTTTGACCACAATTGTTTATTGGTGTAACTTCAACTGAAAAAGTTACTATTGTATTTAAATCACTTACAGCTGGGTTATAAATTGGGCTACTTGCAGTAGGATTTATAAAAGTACCATTTCCGCTAGAAGTCCATAATATAGTACCTGCATTTTGAATTGAAGAATTTAAGGTAATTGGTCCCTCACAAACTGTGGTAGGAGGTCCAACATTAACCACTGGTTTTTTAACAATGTTAATGATAATATTATCAGTGGCAGGAGTACTACAAGGATTATTACCGGCAGCACTTATGGTTAAAGTAACCGATTCGTTCAAGATGTCATTTGGACCTGGAATATAAGTTGGTGTAAGTGAACCTTGTCCTTCAAAATAACCATCTCCTGTTCCATTAGTCCAAAGAATAGTGCTGTTTACTATGTTTTGACCTGCCAATGGGTTGCTTGGAACAAAATAATGAGATCCTTCACAAATGGTTGCCGATGGTGGCCCAGCATCAACTTTAGGTGCCGGAGTAATTAAAACAGAAACAGGGTCTGAATCACTTTGACAGGTAGTGCTCGATGATGCAGTTAATGAAATTACAATAGGTCCAACATAATTTTGATCACTTGCACTAGGAGTATAAATAGGGATATATGGGTTGCTTTGATCTAATGTTCCTGTAATTCCAGTAGGTAATGTCCATACTAAATTTGATGCATACAATGTACCAGAAGCATTAATTTGTACTGGATTTGTTCCACATGTAATAACATCTAAACCACCATTTGCTATAGGTTTTTTATCAATTATGATAACTACTTCTTCGGAATAGGTTTGTGTACAAGCTCCAATACCTGTTACCGTTAATTTTAATCGTACCGAACCAAAAGAAATATCAGCAAAACTTGGCGAATATTTTGGATTAGCAATATTTGTAAAATCAAATGTTCCAGAACCAATAACTTTTGACCAAACTATTGATGAGGGTGTATGATTCGTTATTGTAGCTTGTAACTGAATTTGTGTTGTAGTTTCACATACATTATATTCTGGCGCTCCAATTATTGTAATTACTGGTTTCGGTTGAACTGTTATAATTACCTGATTGGTTTTTTTACAACCCGTTGCTGTAACCGTTTCTTCAACCGTATACGTTGTTGTAACAACTGGATTTACTGTAGGATTTGAATTAGTTGATGTAAAACCTATTGGGTTACTACTCCACGAATAAGTAGAACCTATTGTTGAATTTCCACCAATAGCTATAGAATTTCCTACGCAAATTGATATGTCTGAAATTACTACTGGATTTGGAAGTGGATTGACAACAACTTGAAATTGATCTTGCACCGAACATCCCGTAATATCGTTAATTATGGTATAGGTGTAATTTTGGGTAACCACTTGATTAAAAAGTATGTTAACTTGTGACTGTTGAGGCAAAATATTCCCTAAATCTGAAGTCCAAGTATATGAGTGATTAGCAATAAAGGACTCACCAAAGGTTTTTGTTGTTCCAATACATACACTTTGATTTGGAATATCAGTAATAATTGGCGTTGCTTTTATGGTAATAGTAGCAACTGAAGATGGTGCTTCAGAACAAACTCCGTTTTTAACTAGTACTCTATATTGAGTAGTGGTAGTTAATGGACCAGAAGTATATGTATTAGTTGTATTTGCAATCGGTGTCCAGTTGGTTCCACTATCAGTAGACTGCTCCCAACGAATAATAGTTCCATTAAATCCTGAAACAGTAAGTAAGCCACTAGTTTCTCCTCTACAAATTGAAGTTGATGTAGAAAGAGTTCCTCCAACACTTTGTGAATTGACATCTATAAATGCAGGTGCTGAATATTCTACAGGCGCTGTTCCACTTTGAACTAAAGCTCTAAAATATGTTGGTGTACTTATATTTGTAGCAGTATAAGTTGCATTAAGGTTGTTTATATCAGTAACATTGGCTGAAAAATCAGCAATTGTAGATCTTTGCCATTTAATA
>Ga0208595_1000122_pt1 | contig 28343 bp, 34 predicted proteins | sample LakMenEpi28Jun11_FD_150742 | JGI IMG/M metagenome (GOLD analysis project Ga0208595, IMG submission 150742) | Freshwater microbial communities from Lake Mendota, WI - 28JUN2011 deep hole epilimnion (SPAdes) | ecosystem: Environmental > Aquatic > Freshwater > Lake > Epilimnion/Euphotic zone ...
TGTTCGCGCTTCCTTAAAACAAACCATCGAATACCTTCGCAAAGACATTACAGTCCTTAAGAAAACAAAGAAACTTGAGGATTATCGAAAACGTGAATTGGCCGAGCTTATTGTATCTTTGAATGCCATGGAAGAGGTGTTCGACTATTACGGAGGTAACTTAAAATGATGTCGCAAGAACAATTCATCTATTGGCTTCGAGGTTTTATTGCTGGCAAAGATTACCTTTGCACGAAGGAAACTGATATTTTAAGAGAAGAACTCGGTAAGATATCTGTAATTACATACAGTACGCCTATTATAACCCCTCTGCACGAACCTTACATTAAGGGTCCGAGTGATTATGACCGCTCGAAAATGCCAATGTTTACTTAATAAAATGAAAAAGAATAAAGATTTAGAACATTACAAGAACGAATGCGAGCGTCTTCGTTTCCAGCTTAACTATAAGTTCCAGATTGACCCTGTAACCGCAAGCGCAGCCAACAAAGAAGATCAGCGCCTTTACCGCAAGGTGGGCAAGAAGTTCATTCCTGCAAACGATCCTTACAGCTACGATGGTCTGCGCGAAGGCTTTTGGCTCATTCATATTAAAGAAGGATGCACTTCTATTCGTCAGCAAATTCATCCAGAAAAGTCTGCAATTACTGCTGCCGCTCGTCTTATGGAAGAAAAACTTATTAAAATTATTCGCGAGGCATCAGCGGCTCGTCCTACCAAAATTGCTCTTACTCCCGAAGAAAAGAAAGATTGGGATAAATTCATTGCAAAACACGGTGACTCGTTTAATACTCTTCACTATCCATCTATCCAGGAGAATGCAGAGAAGATTGTTGCCGCACTAGTCGACAACAAATAATTACCCAAAAGGTAATAAATTAAGCACTCGGAGGAGCCGTTACTGGCTCCTCTTTCTTTTTACCAAGCATTGAGATCTTGCCCGTCTTTGGATCCATCATTACCATCACGATTACAAAGACACCCATGATACTTGCCACGACCCAGAATGGAATGGTTGCTGCAACGTAGGCGAGTCCTAGCATTGCAATTCCCGATACGATAAATGTGGGAGACTTCATCAGAAAGCCGATCACAAGGATTACTATGCCCACACCTAATAAGGCTTTGACAATCCAGCCAACCATCTCGAGGCGTTGCTTCTCTTTGGCAACTGCCACAGCATCTGCTGCTTCCTTCTGAAGCTTTGCTCGCTCAGCATCCTGACTCGCCTTGAGCTTAGCTAGAAGTTCAGTCTGCTGGTCTCGGAGTTTAATCTTTTCCGCTTCTTTCTCTTTGACGAGTTTGTCTGCAGCTTCAAACGCAGCTGCAGCCGCTTCGCCTTCCTTGACTCGTGCTTCGTATTTCTTTGTAATGTCTGCTTCTAGCTTCTTACGGTCCGCTTCAATTTCAGCAATAATCGTCTTCTTCATTGCCTCTGTGATTGGCATAAGGCGAGCCATATTCTCCTTGGACTTTAGATTTGCAATGAGGACGCGAGTGTCCACACTTACAAGTTCTTCAGTGGCTTTAAAAATACCATAATTAATCTCGGAGATCCGATCGAAGTTATCGTTATCGAGCTTCTCTCGATTGTTATATGCAGCCGCGAGCTGTTCACGAAACTTGGCATATTCCAGTTCCATTGCCGCCCGAGTCTCTTCATTCCGCCTGTTAATTTCTGCCATACGATCCACAGCGGCTGATGTTGCGGTTGCTGCGGCTACGGTTCCAGCGCTATCTCCTGTCTTATTAGAGTTAAGATTTGGGAGTTTAAAGCCACCCATCATGCTGCATCCAGTCAAAATCAGTGACATACAGAATATAATTACAAAACGCATATGGCTATTTATAATACTGGGAAATTATAAATAGGTGCACTATGGCAACCGATAAAAATCTAGAATCCCACGCGGGCGAAGATGGAACAGTAATTTCAGACCGCGTTATTGCGCCGGCTGACTGGACTCAAACCTCCGACGTTCTTAAGTTCTCTAACTGCACTAACATTACCGTCGATGGTTGCACCATTGAAGGGGGCAAGGAAGACTGTATCGACGCGGTAAGAGGTTCAAATTACACATTCCAAAATACCATCCTGGCTCCACATAAGAATGGCATCACCATCAAGGGTTCAGTCGATGGTTACTTCATTAACGCCGTGTCGTTTATTACATCAGGTTCCGACTGTGATATGGAATTTGGCCAATACGACAACTATTGGTACATCGGCCGTAAACCAACTCGTAACGGTAAAATCGGTCTTACTAAATCAGTAAGCGGTAAACCGCTCGTTCTCAAACTATGGGATGCAGAAATGCCAAACATTACGGACTCTAACATTAAGGTCGTCAAGGTCCCGAAGATCATTTGGTGGCCATATTTCGTTTTCCGTGCCATTCAAACCCGCGGTATCAAAAACATATTCAAACCAGTAGAAGCTGGTACTTTCATTAAGACCAAATAAAGGATGTACTTTTAGGCTGCGGAGCGGTATAATCTATCTCTGCAGACCAACAAAGACTATTTGGGTCAGGGATAGACAGTTACTCCTAGGATTACCATATCTAGTTTTATATAAATAGCTATACTGAATGCTGCTTTATCTTATGATGAGGCGGCATTTTTTATTTACATCCTATGAAACAGTCGGAATCAACATGTCTAGCTGAGAAGTATGCGATTACTTCATTGCAAGGTCGTATATGGACCAACTGTAATATGTTCTGGTGCTTAGTAACCGGTATATTTCTGGGATCCACTATCGCATCTATCATTATTCTTGCTTTTGAATATGGCCACAAATAATTCTACACCAATCTTCGATTTCGGTTTTACTGTCGTTGACGAAGACGAACTTGACGTTACAAAACAGGTAGACGTAGCCGAGAGGGCTGCGGCTCACCATGAAGATAAACTAAACCGTTTATATCAGGCAATTCGTCCACTCCTTCAGAATCTCAAAAAGAATCCTGAGAAGGAATACATTAAATGGCCGAATCGAATTAAAAAGGTTGAGGAATTCGAAGCTCAGATCGATAGCATTGTAAACGGCTAATGAGTTTCGAAACACTTAGATCATTTGCAGACCTTGGATTCTCAGTTGCCGCAGTTATTGCTGGTGGAGTCTTCATTGTCATTCTCCTCAAGTATATTCTTGCAGGAGTTGTTGACGATGTAAAATCTTTGAATGGTCTTGCTGGAATGTTGAACAACCGTGTGCGTACAATGAACAATGATCTTGTTCGGATTGATGCACTCATCTCATCACGGTTCGGATTACGTGTCGACCTTGAACGTCTAGCACGCAGTGATGGTAAAACGGATGCAAGAAGGGATTAATTATGGATCCTATTGAACTAAAACAGATGATCAACCAGTACGGTATGCCAATGATGGCTGCCGCTGGTATGGGATATTTTATTTACTTTGTTTGGAAATTTGTGACGGAGAACATTAATTCTGAGCTGTCGGAAGCAAAGAAAACTATGATTGCGTTGATTGACCGAATTCGTATGCTTGATAATGATTTAATTAGACTAGAACAAAAAATTAATACAGCTATCGAAATGCAACGCGGGGGTCCACATATTGTGCCACCCGCATCAATCACCAATGAAAAACCTGCTCCTACTTCTACTTCTCTGCCTCCTCCCTGAGGTCGTCTTTGCATCGGATATGGTGCATGGTTTTAAGTCTCCAATGTTTAACGGCATTGGGTTTTCTTCCCATGAAATCACCATTGAGAACCTTGCACGCACCCGAAAGCAATCATTCAAAGATCAGGCAAAAGCAGATGCTGAAACTGCAAAAGTTACGGCACAGAATACCCCGCTTAATGCATTCATTAATAACCTGCAGGCTCGAATCTATTCTCAACTAGCTTCTCAGGTCACGGATGCCATCTTTAACTCCAACGGAGCAAACTTTGGCATCATTAATCTTCAAGGCGGATCTACCGTCACATGGCAAAAGAATGGCGATATGGTGACTCTCTACATTGTTGATCCTGTAACCGGCAATACTACAACTATTCAAGTTCCCGTAGGAACATTGAATCCAGGCGGTGGCTGATCAATGGTTAAATTCCTCTCCATACTCTTACTATCTTTGTTGTTCGGGGGTTGTGCTTCGGTTCCATCCAAGCCCGGCATCCTCGAGACCCCGAAGGTACAAATGTCTCCAATGGCGAAACAGCTATTAGAACTTCCTCCAATTGATGGTCCTCGGATGACAATTGCAGTCTATGGTTTTGCGGATAAAACGGGACAGAGAAAGACCGCAGACGCGTATGCCACATTCTCTTCTGCCGTCACGCAGGGCGCAGAGAGCTGGCTCATTGATGCATTACGTCTTGCAAGTAATGGCACGTGGTTTCAGGTACTCGAACGTGCGAGCCTTGACGACATTATTAAGGAACGCCAACTTATTTCACAGACAAGAGAAACTTTCCTCGGTAAAGACGCCGAGAAACTCACCCCGATGTTATTTGCCGGCGTTATTGCGCAGGGCGGTATTATCGGATATGATAGCAATATCCTTACGGGAGGCGCGGGCGCCAGTGTTCTTGGCATCTCCAGCAGCACTCAATATCGTAAGGACGTAGTAACAGTGTCACTGAGGCTTGTAAGCGTTCAAACAGGAGAGGTCCTTCTGAGCGTAGCTGTTACTAAAACAATTACGAGTATTGCCCTCTCGGGCAATCTATTTAAATTTTATGATCACGGAACAACCCCGATTGAGTCAGAACTTGGTCTCACTGCAAATGAACCGAATGGCATTGCCGTCCGGAGCGCTATTGATCAGGCAGTCATCGAAATCGTAAAACAGGGGCAAACAGCAGGTCTTTGGCAATTCAAAGACACAACCAACAATAACGCTAAAAAGAAATGAAAACAAAACTAAAACTAGGATTCATTCTTGGGCTTATGCTATTAACTCCAGCCTTTGCCCAGAATCAGATATATGTGAATCAAATCACAACCGCGGGTTCCACAACCCTAATTCAGGTCGGCAGCCTGAATCGAATCGGCTCCTCTGGAGTTGCAAGCGACATCACTGGCGATAACATTACCTTTGAAACGCGTCAGATGGGAAATAGCAACAGTACTGACTTCTCTATTATCGGAGCCAACAATCTGAGCTTGCTCGCTGTTGCCACGGGTAATACGAACACTCAGAAATACTTCATGAACGGTGCCAACAACACATTCAACGTGTCGTTGGTCGGAAGCACGAATTCAATAACCGTGAATAAAGATGTGACCGTGGATCATACCTCCGAGGTCGATACGTCAAAGGCGACCATTGCGGACAGCGATGTCACCATTGATGTTGTTGGTAGCTCGAACACGATGAAATTCGGATTCGAAAATGCTTCATTCAACTGGATTGATTATAACATTACCGGTAGTTCAAATATCGTAAAATCAACTCAGATCGGAAGCGTTGGCGCATCAACTCAGAAAGGCGGACATTATCAAGATGTTACCATCCTGGGTAGCACGAATAACCTCACCGTCTATCAAGCTGGAATAGAACAGCAGAAGCTCGTCTATAATTTAACTGGTAGTAATAATACCGTTCAGATTATCCAGACCACAACGGCTGCTGCTCCTATTATGACTACGGGATCCTCGAACTACGGCGCCGCAAATCCAACAGCGACGATTTCGCCTCCGACTCCCTAATGTATGCGCATAGCCGCAGCACTGTTTTTGTTTGCGGTTATTTTTATATCTGAAGCCAGTGCCTCGGTCGGGAAACTGACCGAGGTTACTGGTCCCACTCAGATTGTTCGTGGCAAGGATAAGTTAGAAGGTAAGGTTGGCACGGAGATAGAGCAGGATGATACCATCGAGACCTTAAAGGCTCGGGTATCCATTGAATTCGAGGATCATACAGTAATGCAGATCACTGAGTTCTCGAAGCTCAAGATTGATGAATTCGTGTATGATCCTGCGAGCGGTAAGGGTAAGGTCTCAATGAAGACGGCATTCGGTACCGTTCGTTATGCATCGGGTATGATTGCAAAGAATAGTAGAGAGAACATTAAGGTTCAAACTCCTACCGCAAAGATTTCTGTTCGTGGTACGGATTTTTCAATGACCGTCTCCGAGGATGGTAAGAGTCTCATCATTCTACTTCCTTCGCGGCCCGAATATAGCGCAACTCCTGGAACCGTGGGAGTTATCGAGGTGTCAAATGTAGCAGGAAGTGTCCTTATGACTCAGGCATATCAGGCGACCTTTATTGCGTCAATGCAGTCCGCTCCTACAAATCCCGTCATACTTAACTTTCAAGATGAAAGCAAAATCAATAACCTGATTCTTGTTGAGACTCCGAAACCCGTCACAAGTGCGGTAAAGGAAGCCAAAAAGCAGACACAGGCAAACACATCCGAATCGGCCGATGATAAACCAAACAAAAAATCAAGCGGCAAGAGTGATTCCGCTACTGCGGTTGCTCAGGTTGAACCTAGTACGTCTACTCAGGTTAAGGCTGAAGAAAAGCCTGTGGAAGAAACTAAAACAGCCATCATCGATGTAAAGGCAATGCAGCCCGAGCTACTTCAGGCCGTAGCAGAAGTCATTTTTAAAAATCCAGAGGTCACGGTTGCAACAGCGGCAAGTCCATTACCATCGCTCATTGTGACGTCAACGGTCAATAATGGATTTACTACGGACGGCACAAACGCAATAATGAATCTTTCCACATCCAAAGGAGTCATTCACTATAAATTAAAAGCAGACACAAGCGCAACGTTTAAGATTACCGACTCGAATGGAACTACGGTATATCCACTCAACTTCGGAGACAAACTTAAAGTAAACATCATTCAGAAATGAACAAACACACATTCAGAATCCTTCTTGTTGGTCTTATGCTTCTCACAGTTGCCGTGGGTCTCCGCATTGCAAACCCGTATCCAATCGAGGTAATGCGTCTCAAAGGTCTGGATTACTATCAGAGAAAGCAGGACAAGGTGGTATCGGATAACATTGTGATCGTGGAAATTGATGAAAAGGCACTGGAAAAGAACGGACAGTGGCCATGGAAGCGTACCGAACTGGCAGGCGCAATCAGAAAAGCCATGGAGTCAGGCGCCACCGGTGTTGTGCTACCTATTATTTTCGCGGAACCCGACCGTCTTGGCGGAGATAAGGAATTTATTGAGATGCTGAGTCAGGCTCCTGTAATTACGGGTCAATCGGCGTCATTAAAGGGTAAAGGCGTTCCAATTCCAAGAGGCGTTGCAACAATCGGCGGCACGACGGATGACTGGCTATTTGATTACCCAGCTGCAATCGGACCACTCAAAGAGATTGGTGAGGCGTCCACGGGCGTGGGTATGTTATTGACGGCTCCAGAGCTTGATGGCGTGGTGCGTAGATTACCGCTCATGATTCAGATTGAAAAAGAAAAGTATCCCACAATGCCACTGGAAATCCTCCGTGTCTTTGGTAACCAACCCAGCTTTCAGGTTAAGGTAACAGAATCGGGAGTGTCTGCCATTCGCGTCCCTGGTACGCCGCCAATTAAGACTGATGGCAATGGTCGCGTCTGGATCAACTTTAAATATACCTTTAAATCAGTTCCATACACCGATGATGAATGGCACGTGAAGGACAAGATTGTAGTGATCGCTCTTACGGCCGAGGGGCTTGCAAATACCGTTGCGACTCCATTGGGTACGGCGTACGGACACGAACTCAGTCTCCAAACACTTCAGATGTTGCTCGATGGTAACCGACTTGAACGCCCAGCAGAGTTCGATCTTTACGAGATTGCAATTGGTGTGGGTGCAGCACTTATTCTAATCGGAGCAATCTCCTTTTTGGGCTACGCCTTAAATCTTGGCATCTATCTTATTGCCGTATGCCTTCCAGTGTATTACGGCTTTCATTTATTCGATAAAGGACTCCTTGCCGACTATACCTGGGTTGTGGGTACCGCATCCCTTGTATGGACTGGTTCTCTCTTCATGCGGTTCGTCATGGAGTTTAAACTCAAGCAGCAGATCAAGAAACAGTTCGGAACGTACCTATCTCCAGCCATGGTTGAGAAACTGCAAAAGAATCCCGACCTCTTACAGTTGGGAGGCGAGTCTCGAGAGCTATCAATCATGTTTACAGATGTTCGTGGCTTCACCGCAATCTCGGAACACTATGGCAAGGACGTTCAGGGTCTCACAAAGATTATGAATCGGTATATGACGGCAATGACACAGGCCATTCTGGATAGTCAGGGAACGCTGGACAAGTACATTGGTGATGCACAGATGGCTTTCTGGAACGCACCACTCGACGACAAGGACCATGCTCTTCATGCGGTTGAAACGGGTCTCACAATGCTAGGAAGTCTGAAAGCATTCAACGATGAGGTGACGAAGGAAGGTATTCCTGCATTCGGAATGGGTCTCGGCGTGAATACTGGTACCGTTGTTGTGGGTAATATGGGCTCGACTCAACGGTTCGATTATACCTGCCTCGGAGATTCGGTGAATCTTGCCTCTCGCTTGGAAGGTCAGTCGAAGCCCTACGGCGTCAAATTTGTAATTGGTCCCATCACGCGAGAATATGTGAAGGACGTGTATCCCACGCTAGAACTAGATTGCATCGCGGTAAAGGGTAAGAAAGAAGGTGTGAAGATTTACACGGTATTTGAAAAGGGCACACGCGTCTACAGCAAATCCCATGACAGTTTCATGACTTACTATCGGGAGCGCAATTGGAAAAAAGCAAAAGAATTGGGAGTTGATTTAAAAGCTCACATGGATTTCCTCAATGATTACTACGACATGATGCTGGAACGCATTGCTGACCTAGAAAAAGCGGATCCTGGACCATCCTGGGATGGAGTTTTTAGAGCTACTTCAAAGTGACCGTTGTCAATCAATCACTTAGGACATTCTTAGTGTTTTACTTTTAGTCTGGGTGTTGTATGATTGTATCATAATGAAAGCCATCACCTACAAGGGAGTTTATTCTCCAATCGTCAAGAACAACGGTATTGCCATCACGATCATCGTCGCAAAGGGCGATGCGAAAGGCAGCACTCAGATCGTCAGTTACAAGGAATTCTCTTCTCGCCAGCAGAAAATGCTTAAGCGGAATGTGACTCATACGGATTACAAGGAAGTCAAAAATCTAATGACAGGTACTATCGTCAAGATTCCAGTGGATACTCCTCATTCCTGCGACCCTTCCGGCGAACTTTATTGGACGATGTAAGGATATCAACAACTTAGGTAATTCTTTGTGATTTACTTTCGCGCTGGGTGTTGTATGATTGTACCATAATGAAAGTCAAACATATCGTCGCAATTCTTGCCCTTACCGCTACCGTTTCGGGTCAAAATATTGACCGCTTGGTGGAAGCGCTGGTTCGTACCGAAAGCAACGGTAACGCTGCTGCCATCGGCGACCGCGGTAAGGCGCTTGGAATCCTTCAGATTCACGCGGTGATGGTCCAGGACTTCAACCGCATCACGGGTAAGAATTACAGGCATGCGGACATGTTTGACGAAATCACATCTCGTGAAGTCGCCAAAGGGGTTCTGAATTTTTACTCGAAACACATTGAAAAAACCACGAACCGTAAAGCCACTGAGAAAGAACTCGGCTTCATCTGGAACGGTGGCGGTGGTTCTTGGCGCCGAGTGGCTTCTCCAATGTCCGACACCAAGCAAAAGAACCTTGAAGCCTATTGGGCCAAGGTCTACAAAAACCTAAAGTAATAAATAACCTCTGAAAGCATCGTTTCAAAAGAGCTTACTTTCACTCAGAAGTAGATCATCGATCAACTACGACCACTCATGGTGGTTTATCTCTTATAAAGAATCTTCTTTGAGTAGGCTCCTTTGAAACGATGCTTTTGTTGTTTACATTTGACTGAATTCACTTTAATATATCTACATAATGAAAAAATACACATACGCTGAAATCAAGGATACGCTGAAAAATAATAATCTGGTACTGATCAACTTTACTAAGGTTGATGGTACGGCTCGGGCACTTCGTGGAACTCTGGATGCTTCTATTATTCCTGGTGACCTTATGCCCAAGGGTGAGAAGAAACTGAATCTGAATCTGTCGGAAGACACAGTTCGCGTGTACGACGTCGATAATGAGGGCTGGCGCTCTTTCCGAGTGGATTCAGTTACCTCTATTGAGACCCTCTAATATGTCCGTCGATCACATACTCAAATCTGCTGCGGCAAAGAACCGTAAGAAAGGTCGAAAGTCGAACCATGGCATTGCTGCGGTCGACTCCCGCTACACAGGTGAGGAGCCAATCTGGGATGGTTGGGAGACCTGGCCAGTAGAACAATTCTGGAAGGAGTATTCTCGGTCCTTTAATTTCTACAACTATTACTCCACCGCAAAGGACAGCAAGCCAGCCGTGCTAGAATGGATGGTCAACAATGGTTACACGAAGGAAGATATTTCTGCAGTGAAAGCTGCTCCAGATTATTCTCCTGGTATGACGGCAGGTACTCTTTGTACCTGCATGAATAAAGGAATGCCAACATTTCATCCTGGAATCAATGACTACCTTAAGTCACTTCGGAGCGATGCATTACCTCAGATTGCCTGCGACATCTTTGTGAAAGAAGCAATTGCCACTTCAATCTTTGAAGGCAAAAAGCTGAAACATCGAGATGCAGTGGAAACTATTATTGCTGAAAAGCCAGCTGGTATTTCTCCGATGGATCGCCTCAAGGCCAAATGCACAAGGACCATGATTATGGATCTTGATGTGCTTATGGACGAATGGTGCGACTCTGCTAATGAAGTACGAGTCATTCCAGTCTATAAGACGATGCAGCAGTATGAACTTCCTGCTGCAGCATGCACTTTTGTGGAAGACTATCTTAAGAAGTTGCTGAATGAAATGACTGATGCCCACACGGGCGCCAGTGAGTATCTTGCTGAAGCGTATAGTTTTTATACGAAGAAGCAACTGCTCATGCGCATTGATGCTCTGGCCACAATGATTGATGATCTCACAATGTTTAAAACGAGCGTCAAGGCTGCCAAGGTGCCGCGTGAGAAGAAACCCACGGCTGCCACAAAGCAGATTGCAAAGCTCCAGTACCTTAAGCATAGCGAGGAATTCAAGATTACCTCAATCAATCCTATTCGGATTGTCGGCGCCTACCGGCTCCTCGCCTTTAACGTAAAGACTCGGATATTGTTTGACTATGTTGCCACTGTGACAGGTGGTTTTATCATCAAAGGTACTACAATCCAGAACTATGATGAGGTAGCCTCCCGCTGTATCCGTCTCCGTAAGCCCGATGAATTCATTCCTATTGCTGTAGGAAGCACAGAGAAACAACTTGAAAAGGCGTGGACTCAACTCACCACAAAGATTGCAAAACCAAATGGGCGTATCAATGGCGACATTGTGCTCCTCAGAATACTATAAACTATGGATACTCCAGTAACACAACCACCCGACGTTATGGCCATTGCTCGAATGGCATCCGTGATCGTCGGTAGTAAAGAATCGGTGCTATCAAAACTGAACGAATTGTATCCTCTTGAAGTCAAGAGTGACGCAAATCCAACGCCGAAGTTCTATTCCGATATGAGCTTTGAGGCTCAGTTAAATAAACTTTTAAACTTTAATAAGTATAAGAATAGTCATTTTGTCTATGGCATTATGTATTACCATCAGTCGGAATCAACTCCCGAGATGACTCAAATGGCAAAAGATATGAATATTCCAGAAGACGTTCGGACTTACAGAATTCAGCGCGTAGAACTTCACCGCTAATACTACCATGCTCGACAACATCCTGACAAAAGCCATCGTAACACAACTTGTGGAGAACCTTGTTCACACCGAGAAGATGACCTATATGGAGGCTGTCCTGCATATCTGTAACGAACGCCTCATTGATCCATTAGACATTGGCAAGTTGATTGGTCCCACAATTAAAGCAAAGATTGAGGCAGAAGCAATGTCTGCAAATCTACTTCCAAAGAACAATTCACTTTCGAGTTTTATTTAACAATGTCTTTTCTATTAGACACGCCTTACACTCCGTGCTTTATAAGAAATCAATTCTTCTTTGACGAGCAAGAAGGTCATGGTGAATTTACCCGTGGTTTTGTTTTTGGATTTAGAGCAGAGCCGCACGGCGTACCAGTGTTTCAGGTCATGCTTGAAAATGGAGCACAATGGGCCAGAGTGCCAGTGCACATGATCTGCAGTAAACCATGCGATCCATTACCACTGGATATATGCGTATGGTGGGATGGTTTTAGTAGATGCAGTACCGTCCATCAGTTTAACTTTCTAAAAAATATGCCCGTTGATTGTTATGGAAGAGATAAAATAACTCGTAGGGGCAATTACATATTTACAATTGACTGGGCGAAAGATGGATGGTCGGAAATACCGGATCAGCATAAAAATCACCATATTATCAGTTTAAATACTGGTCAATGGGTGGCCTATCCTAACAATAAAACAGTTTGGCCAGATAATAGCTGGATTAACCCAGAAGTAAATTTTAAGTGGAAAAGCCCAAGTAAAAGTTACAGTGTCGAAAGCAATCCAATAAAATGCAGCCCTGGGACGCCTACCTGATATATAATAGTATCAAACTACATTTTGAGAGCGATTCTTATGACGCGATCAAATACAGTTTTAAGACTTCTGCAACTCAGAAGTCGTTCTTTCAACGTAAGGACAAATACTTCTTTGCTAAATTGGCCAAGAAGTATCCTGACAAACAGATTTTGATTGACTTCCTGGTCGCAAACTTCGCATCCTTGGATACGAGTAAGTGCTGGGCGGGCAATCTAGTCGAACAGTCTGCAGAGGATAACTACAAGTTCTATCTGAAAAGGATAGAATCGATGAGTTATTTCTTTGCGGATCAAGTAGACAGACTGGTGGGGCAATGTAAGGGTAGTGGGCTTTCATTCGATGACTTATTTAAGTCTGAGAATGGTGCTCATCCACGAATTGCCACATTGGTGATGGACAAAACTATTGAGCTTGAAACCTTGGTAGTTCTAGACATTATGGTGGGCTTTATGAAACGCTCAAAGATTACAGAGACCATTCTATGGCCCGAGTTTTCCAAGAAAGTTCTGAAGTTTAAGCCATTCCTCAAACAGAAAGTAGACATAAAAAAGTTGCGAGAAATCGTGCTTTTAGGGTTTACAAATAGGGAATAAGTGATACTATCATATACGTTACTCATACAACCTCAATACTAAAAATACTATGTCATTCGCAGATCTCAAAAAGAATCGTGCAAACGAAATCACTAAGCTTACCGCCCAGGCCCAAAAAGTTGGAGGAAGCCAAGAGAAGAAATCCTATAACGATGATCGTTTCTGGTCACCAGTCGTAGACAAGGCGGGTAATGGTTATGCCGTTATTCGTTTCCTTCCCACCCCAAAAGGTGAAGAACTTCCATGGGTCCGTTATTGGGACCATGGCTTCAAAGGCCCAAGCGGTCGTTGGTACATCGAAAATTCTCTCACCTCGATCGGCCAGCCTGATCCTGTTGGCGAGCTGAATACTAAACTCTGGGCAACTGGACGTCAGGAAGATCAAGATCTCGTACGTTCACGTAAGCGCCGTCTCCACTATGTCACAAACATTCTGGTAATCTCCGATCCAGCCAATCCTGCAAATGATGGAAAGGTTTTCCTTTACAAATTCGGTAAGAAAATCTTTGACAAGATGCTGGATCTTATGCAGCCATCTTTCCAAGATGAAAAGCCAGTCAATCCATTTGACTTCTGGGCCGGTGCGGATTTTAAACTGAAGATTCGTAATGTCGAAGGTTACCGTAACTATGACAAATCCGAATTCGCTTCGATTTCACCCCTCTTTGGCGGTGATGAAGCAAAGCTTGAACAGATCTATAATCAATTGAATCAGCTGAAGGAATTCACTGATGCAAAGAATTACAAGTCCTATGATGAATTGAAGCGTAAGCTTCTTGAAGTCCTGGGTGAAGAAGGTCAAGTTCTTTCAACCGCTGAATCGGTTGAGCTTGATACCACTGCTTCTGCTCCTCGGTATGCCGCAACTCCTGCAGCAGCACCGCAGAGGGAATCATTTAAGCCTGTTGAGGCAGGCAGTGACGATGACGAAGGAAAAGAGGATGATACCCTCAGCTACTTTGCAAAACTTGCAAAGGAAGATTAATCCGAAATTCATTCACCATATAATGCAAAAGGAGGCTCTCGAAAGGGAGCCTCTTTTTTAGTATCCGCCTGGGAATACCCAAGATGGACGAAGAGAAAGCGCAGTCTTATCCGGCAGATTCGATTGCTGAATTGTAACGCTGCTATTGTTTGTTGTGTTATTTTTAGTATTAGTTACTGGAGCCACGACTGAAGATGCTGCTCGCCCTGCCGCATCCTGTACCATATCGGATGTATTAGTGCCAAGTGCAGCAATCTGAGCACCAACATTTTCGACCGTGGCTGGAGTAATTGCAGCTCCTGAAGGATTTGTCGTCCTGTTAAAGTTTTCTAATACTGCTTTATTAAAATCACCAAATGGATCGGATCCAAAAAGATTCACAAGAGGATTGCTTTCTTCTGCGCTTTCCCCAGCCGCGCCTTTCTGCTGATCTTTTGTTTTCTCAAGAACCTTTGCTGCTGCCTTTGCTGCCGTTGTGTCGCCCGCTGCAGCAGTAATACTTTTCGTATCTGTCTGAACGTCTCCTCCAGTTTTTGTGTTTGTGCCGCCGAACAATGAAGAAAAACTAAAATCTCTTACATCTTTTGCAAATGAAGCAAAACCAAGACCTTCCGCAGCACTGGCCAAAAGGTTTTTTGGTATATCTAGAAGGAGCGTTGCCGCAGTTTTTAAAAACCCCCTAAAAATTTCTGCAATACCTCCGATAATATCCCCTTCGTTGAATTTTGTCGAAATATCGTCAAATATGTCGACAAAATTTTGAAAGAATTTCTCAAACATATCCCTGCCCGCTTTAATGAACCGATGAAATAATTCCGCAATAATGTCAGTAAAGCTAAATGAATCAAGGAACTTTTCTACATCTTTAAATCCAAGTGCACCTGCGATCCAGGAGACAGCATCCTTTAATAGATCTAGGATTTCTCCTGTAAAGGCATTTATGAAACCGACAACTCCAACTTCAAGCGCGGCACCAATATCGCCAGTCTTTTGGAAGACTTCAAAGGCCTTGCTGATTGATTCGAATACTGATATTGCAATTCCAACATATCCAAAAAGCTTACCGAATACCTTTCCAACTCGGAAGAATAGACCAAATATTTCTGTTAATTTTGAAAACCAAGAACTCACCTTTCCACCCAGACTAGTAATTTTGCTAATGATTGATCCTTCCTTTGAGAAGAATGCAAATAGATCTTTTAATGGTTCAAAGAATTTTTTGATATTTTTGACCAAGGATGATTCTGAAATGGCAGTTTTTACAAATGTAAATGCCTCACTTATATTCGTGGATATCTTTTTAAAACCGTCAGTTAATGGCTTAAAAAACTCAGCAATTTTAGCCGAACTCAGACCAATTTTAGCAAGAAGAACATCCAATTTTAAGAATTTACCAATTGCTGTCATGACCTTTGTAAAGGTACTCACTAAAGCACTGACGACTCCAGTAACAAATCCAACTACAAGTCCAGCAATTGCAGCAAGAGTTCCCATTATTCCAAAGCTGCTTTCCATTTCTGGAGTTTCAATTACGTCAGCCACAGCATTTCGGTTTTTATTCTTTTCAGCCTCGCGCCGAGCTTCCTCGTTTTTTAAAGCCTCAGATTTGTTCAGTTCAAACGTGTCGCTCATTAACTGGCTTATAGCATTTAACGCAACCACTGTTCTGAGCGAATCTGTTGCAATAAGATTTAAAATAGAAATCATACCCTCAGTCAGAAACTCCATCTGCGGCTGAGAACCGCCCTCGTTGGCTGCAGATCCTCCTGAGTTGCTTAATGACTGATTTGCGACTAATGATTCAAGACTAGCGGCAGCCTCAAGTCCCATCTCAGAGGCATTGAGTGTGTTCGCATTAATCTTATCAAGAGTCTCATTCGAGACCATGAGCTCAAGGAGGATATTCTTGAATGTTTCGTTTTTGTCTTTTGCTTCAGCCATGATGGTATGTTTCTTTACTTAGATGTAGTTCTCTTCCTAGCCTTTTCGTTCTCCTCTTTGACATGATCCACTAAGAGCGCTACGTAGATTTCCCTCTCCCACGGCAACATCAGTTCTAATTCTGATAGACTGTATTTGTGATGTTGCATAAGGGCGAAATTAGTCTGATAATGATTCATCAAACTGTCGTGGGAGAGGGCGATGAGAAAAAACTTTGAATACCCTTGATGAGTACAGAATTTTTAGTCTTGCAATGTGCGCATTCAAACTCAACATTATGTTCTAATTTTGGCATAGCCTCAATGAATTCTTGAATCTTTTTGAATTGATTCTGATTCAATGACTCGAGGAATTCGTGTAATTCTGCTTTGGTTTGATCCTTTGCGGGATAGACCCTCTTGCTATCAAAGATAGATTCAATACATCCAGCAATGATATTAAAAGCCAATTCTGCTTTATTCTGTTTCTCCAGATCACCTTCACCACTAAACTCAGCAACTAAATCAACTTTGGGCCAATTCATTGTGATTCCAATTGTGTCAGTCAGTTGAATTGTGTTAGAAGGAAGATTCTTTACATCAATCTTAATTTCATCTAAATTTACATCAACACGAGTGTTCTTTTCACAGCTGGTACATTTTAGATTGAGCTTCGAGATTTCTCCCACAGATTTTGCCCGAAGCCGAAGAAACATATACTCCAGATCAAAAATAGGTAGTTCACCCGGATCCACCTTATTGTATGTGCATGCTGAAATCGTATCTTTGACTGCCTGCATGATCTGCTTTGAATCAGCAGACTCAAGTGCAATCATGAGCATCTTTTCTTCTTTGACGAGATATGGACGGTAAAAAACCTTCTTTCCGGTGGAAGGAAGCTTTGTTTCATATTTCGGTGTTTCAATAATCGGTAGTGGCATATAGGTATGATTTAGTTGTTAATCAATCGAAAAGTATTATAAAATGTAAAATTTTTACACTCCAAGTTCTAAAACCTTAAGAGGTCCAAGTGTTACGCTTGCGTTTTTGCTTGTAGGAACTTTGTCCACGAAGAAGTTTTCGTAGGCCATGGTCACGGAAAACTTTTGAACTGAATTTTCCGCGGTGTTGTCAAGTACAATTGAATTAAATGTAACTGGATATGCGTTGTGCAAGACCACAGTATAGATGGGAAGATTTTTCTTATTTAACTGGGTTATTGTAACGTCAACTGCAAAGTCTTTAATGTAGTTAAGACGATAATTATTAAATCCCATGATTTCTTCAGACCACTTATCAAAAATTTTCTTCATGTAATAATCGCCAGTGAGAATAAAGGTAAAATTGACCTCTTCGTTAAAGAAACTGTAGGGCCGCTTTACCGCGTGTTTTTCTAACTGATAATCCAAAGTCATGATTTGTCTTCCGGGCAATGAGCAGGATTCGCACAGGATTGTAATGTCTCTGTAATCGTTAATCAGATTCTTTGCATTAAATGTCCCAGAAAGAGCGGATGTGACAATATTACGTAGATCTAAATTAAACAAGGACTGTTTTGGCGGAGAAAAATTTACAGTGAACCGATTTTCATGAGCAACTCCCCCATGTTTAATGAGCGAGGTCTTTAAATTGTCAATCGAGTTACCAAGAATGGCGTTACCGATTTTGGATCCAAGAATATTGTCGACTAGTGTTGCCATTTAGATCAAATTTTCTGAAATTGTTTGCGTGATTCGAGCCATACCTTATTCTTCGTGGCACCTTTAAAGTGTTCGGTTGGAAGAAATATTGCCGTCTCCCATTCCGGAGCAAACACCTGGGAAGCTCGGGTTTTCATGTGGCTCTTGAGGTAATGCTTTAAACATGGCGCAAATTCACGAAGTCTCTTTGCCGAAGCAAGGAGGCTATAACGAACCTTTAAACGAGTTTTCTCTGTGAGTTTATCATCCGAGATTGTTCCCATCAATTTGTCCAGAAACTTTGCACGGATTTTTGGATGTAGATAGTGAAGATTGAGACCCAGAAACCCGCCTTCTGCTGGCTGAATGACTAATACTAAAGGAAAACGGTCGTAATAGGGTAATTCTTTCTTTAGCTTGGGATCATATGCAAACATGTACATTGATCCCCATATTGGCATCGATCGAACTGTTAAATTTTCATCTTTTAACAGTTTAACTCTATTAATTCTACCATTCAGTTCTTTAACTCTTTCAGTGAACCAGGCTCGAGCCTGGGCGGAACGCTTTTCGAATCCCGTCGTGGTGAACTCTTTTTCGAGAGTAGTGAAGAGTGAGACTGCCATAGATCATCTATTTATATCACAATCCTAAAGGATCTTCATACCCAGTTTCCTTAACATGTTTTCATCCCAGATTTCAAAGATCCATCCCCGATCCGCAGCATATTCAGTGGCCGCCTCCCATTTTGAGATATTCTTTGCATACGTCATAACCTCTGTGATGTATCTACGAGTCTTTCTTCCAGTATTCTTTGGCGGACTCACTTCCTTTGACGGTTTCACCTCAATTAACATAATGCGACCATCCGTAAATTCAAACTTGACATCCACAAAGTACCTATGAATTCGACCATCCGTTTTGCATCGGTATGGTATTACAACCTCCTCGGATGACCATGATGCAACAAAAGATTGTTCGTCTAACCACCGAAAAAGTTGTCGTTCCCAGAGCGAGCGATAGACAATGCCAATCACGTCACCTCTGTACTTACTTGGGTTCTTTGGGCTGAATCGACCTCGGTATGCCATATAAATAGTTAAAATGCTATTTATGCAAACCAAATTTAAAGTTAGGAGTGCACTCTAATGCCAGGCTTGTATTTCATGCCAGTTAGTACCACGAATCCATCGGATCCTGCTGGAGCTCTGGTCAAATCCCTGGGTAACTTCTTTGAAAATATTGCAGATGCAACAAGCAATACTCAGGCGATGGTAAACAAAACTGCGGCCATAAAAGCTGCGCAAACGGCCCCTATAATTGCAGAGGCACCGCCTCCAAGTGTTAATGAGTCTAAGATTAATCGTAATGATGACCGTAGTTACGAAAATGAAGGCAATATAGCAGGTGACCCACCAAACACCGCGTCACCTGCCGCATTAACAGAACGACAGAATACTGACGGGGTGACGCTTCGACAACAGAATGGAACATCAATTTCAGAATATGCGGGCGACCCAAAGATATGGACAAGATCAGAACCACCTCTTCTATTTCCATCTAACCTTACTACTACCGCTCGCGCGCTTCCCTTTATAGGTTTTGTTGCCCGAAAGGGTGCTTCTGGAGAAAGATCTATCTATCTTCCAATTCCTCCAGGTATTTCCTTTTCGGACAATATGCAGTATTCCGCCATTGATCTTGGAATTATTGGTTCCACAATCGCAAAAGCAACAACGGCAGCCGTGAATGAAGGTGGATTTATGTCTGGAGCTGGCGGAGCAATTGGTGCTGCTGCCGGAACACTGATGAATAAAATGAGAAGCGCAAATGGTGCTGCAGTTGCATCACTTGCGGCTAAAATTACAGGATTTGACAATGTTAGCAATTTTATAGATTTTGGTTCTCGTCAGGTTGTTGCTCCAAATACAAATACGGCATTTCAGAATAGTACAATAAGACAGTTTCAGTTTTCATTTAAAATGATGCCAAAGGATAAAAAAGAAGCAGATGCAATTACTGAAATTATAAAAAGATTTCGGCAAAATATGTATCCGATGGGAAATGATTTAATTTTAACATATCCTCCAATATGGAATATACATTTTTACGATGGATCCACGGCTTCAGAAAATACAAAACTTCCAGGGATATATGACTGTTACCTTACAGGAATGAGCTCGGTGTATAACAGTAGCGGTAATATGTTTCACGCGGATGGACATCCAGTCGAAACAGATGTTCAGTTAACATTCGAAGAAACCAGAGCGCTTACTCTTGCGGATATTGAAAAATTGTCCGAAGGAAGAAAATCCTAATTTATTCTCATGCCATTCTTTCAACAGTTCCCTAAGATACCATACGATTTTGATTCTAACGGCATCGATACAAATATCGTCGATTTGTTTAGATTTGTAAAGGCGAATGAACAATATTTCGATGAGATTACAACGTATATTAATTATCAGATTAGAGACGGTGAACGTCCAGACATTGTATCTAATTCGCTTTATGGTACATCGGAATATTACTGGGTGTTTTTTCTGATAAACGAACATCTAAAGAATGGAATCTCAGGTTGGCCAATGCCAGACCAAGAATTAATTGAATATATTGCGGAGGAATATCCAGGAATTATAATTGAAACTCGTCCATACATATCTCGAACCGGCGATGGCTTAATTTTTGACCAACCAAATTCTTTAGCCAATCGATTTCTGTTTGGTGAAACGATTTTTGGAAGTACCTCTAGTGCACGCGGGATTGTAATAAGTAAAAATATCCAACAAAGTCAGCTTCAGGCAGTTACTCTTGCTCAATTTCGCCTGACTGTTGCTGCACCTGTTGCAGTAACTGCGGGTTCCTTCGTTATAGGGGCAAATTATAAAATTGTAACAGTTGGGAATACAACATTTCCAGGGGCAGTAATAAACACTGTTGGCTCTGTTTTTACAGCAACTGGAATTGGAACTGGAACTGGAACTGCTCATCCCACATATACTGTGGGAGAAAGTATTTCTATGACTCTGCCAAACGGAACAATTCGATCCGCTCTTATTTTTGAAGTTGAATCACAAACAAGTCTCATGGTTGGATACGTATCTGGGGGTTTTACGGCAGGTCTTTCTCTCATTGGAGCCACGTCAAAATGCTCCAGAGCGCATGTATCAATTACTCAGGTTGAGAGGTTGTTCCAGGATACCGAAATCATTACTGGCCAGAATTCAGGTGATAAAATTACATCATATAAAGTTTATAGTTCTCCGGATGCCCCGCATCACTATTTAAATAGTGAGGGATTAATATCCTATAATAGTGTGCATGTTGATGAACAAGGAATCAATGATGTCGGCCCAGGAAATCAAGTTGGAACAGGCGATGCGGATCTTACTGCAGTTTCAAACCGAGCATATGAAATTGAAGTAAATGAACAAAGATCAAAGATTCGAATCATCCATCCTAATTACATCTATAAGTTTGTTCAGCTGTACTACAGTTTAATTAATAAAAATGCCTCATGAGTAAGACGGCAAATTTAGAAAAAAGAGATGCTAACGAACTTCACGTTCCGGAAGCATATCGAATTACAAGTATTGTTCTTGAAAATCATTATGGTCAAACATATGATTTGACTTCAATGCAAACTGATTTTTCAATTACCGAGAGCATATATCATGCAGGATTGATTCTTTCAATTAGTATAAAAGATTCTATTAATTTTTTCGAAATTGGCGAATTAACAGGCCAAGAAACCATTACAGTAAATTTAACACAGGGTAGTCAGCTAGACGATGCTAATCAAAAGCCTAAAACAATAAGTAGAATGTTTTTTGTTACTGAATATCCGCTCTATGGAAAAATGGAGAATAGAATTCAGGTTTATACTATAAAGGGAGTATCTCGACATATTTACCTATCAAAACTTAAAAAGATTTCACGGGCATTTAGTGGCACTATGGCTGATTTTATTAAGACTACGTTAACCGAGGATTTAAAAGTAAATACATTAGATATTGTTCAGAGTAAACAGTCTTCACCGTTAGTTTCATTTATTGTTCCAAATTTAAACCCAATAGACGCTATTATGTGGGTCCTTCGCCGCTGCTATGATTCTCATGGAAGCCCATGGTATTGCTATGAAACGCTTGATGGAAAAATTCATATCGAATCGCATATGGATATTAATGCAAAAGCCAAAGAGAATAATATTAATGAATATACTGATGGACAGTTCTTTCAGTACAAGGTTGGAACCACTGAAGATTTTAATCAGAGAAAGGGCCGCATTTTAAATCTGGCTTCAAACGTCGGAATATCAAAATATTTGTCTAGTATAAATGGAGCCTATGCTTCAAAATCTGTTTATGTAAATATTTCGTCAAAAAAAATTGAAACTCTTGATTTTGATTATCGTGTAGAATTTCCAAAGATGGCAAAAATTGGAGCAAATTCTTCGCTTTCCGATTCATTTACTCCGGAAACACGCGAACCGTTTAATAAAATAAATGAAGCTACATCCGGATTCGATGGTAAAATTATTAATGCACAGGAAAAGTTATTCGAAACTGGAATTGGATCAGCACTTTCAGATTTTAGTAATGCCAATATCAATTACATTTCGTTAAACGAAAAATCACTTGGAACCAGTAACAATTACCATAGTGCAACAAAAAATAAATTTATAAATATTGCAAATTCAGTGAACGAAAACATGCAATTTATATCCCATGACTTTACTATTACGGGTGACCTTGATTTTCATTCGGGTAAAATTGTCAAATTGTTATTAAGATCAACCTTTAAGCCAACAAAAGATCCAAATAAAAAGGAGATCGTTGAGAATCAGGCAATGTTTAGCGGATACTATTTAATCACTTCGGTCGTTCATAAATTTGAACAACAATATTATTGCGAGGTTCGTGCAAATACCGATGCATATTCGATGGATGTTTTAAGTGTATGAGTTACTCCCCAGATAGTTTTATAGGTGGCGTCTTCTCCTGGTTCACCGGTGTCGTGGAAGATGTGAATGATCCTTTGCAGATGGGACGCATAAGAGTTCGTTGCATTGGTTATCATACAGATGATCGGGGTCTCATTAAAACAGAAAACCTACCCTGGGCTTCAGTTATGACTCCTGTAAATTCTGCATCAATGTCTGGAATTGGAATGTCCGCAACAGGAGTACTGCCCGGTTCTTGGGTAATTGGTTTCTTCCGCGACGGACCATCTGCTCAAGATCCAATTGTTCTTGGTACAATTCCATCAATGACGGAACAACAGCCGGATAAAACAAAGGGGTTTTCTGATCCCGCCGGAAAGTATCCTCTTCCAGCTAAATTAGGAACTCCTGATATTCCGCTTGAGGCCAGAACTAAATTTGCCGAATCTGAGGCGTATAAGTCCAGAGAAAAATATTTAGGCACAGACATTCCAGTTGCTCAGCGTCCTCCCATGACGGGACAGGCGTCAGAACCAGAAGCATACAAAATGACCAATTGGAATATCGGTGATACTGTAAAACCAGAATATCCTAAAAATCACGTTTTTAAAAGTGAATCGGGCCATGTTTTTGAAGTTGATGATACACCGGGCCATGAACGATTACTTGATTATCATAAATCAGGAACATATACAGAAATTGATAAGAAGGGAAATAAAATAACAACGGTCGTTGGATCTAATCAAACAGTAATTATTGGTGATGATTACATACACGTAAGAGCTTCGTCAACTGATGGCGGAGGCAAAGGTAATGTTAACATGACAATTGATGGCAATCTCAGGCAGTACGTTGGAGGAAATTATCATCTCGAGGTGCGGGGAGATAAAACCGAATATATTCACGGTCATCGCCAATCAAAGATAGCGCAGTCCGATCACATTGATGCTGAGCGAGGTATAAATTCATCAAAAACAATTGCAAATACTCACACTAATAAACTTAAATCGAATGGAAATTTAGCCGCAAACAATACGGATGGAACAATTGTGAGTCTCACATCCAATGGAATCAATTTAAACTATGCAACAATAGATCTAAATGGATCTGTCAGATGCGGAAATGGCGCATCTGGAACTGTGACATGCGGTAACAGTGTTGTTCAAATTACGAACGGCATCATTACCGGAATTACACCAATATAGGAAACATAAATTATGACAAACGCATCAAATGATCCAATTGATCAGATTAACAAATTGGCCGATAAAATTGTAGAAATTCCAGATTGCAGTGCACTCGAGGAACTCATAAAAGACATTCAGGCGATGATTAAACTACAGCTTGAAACAATGTTAGAAGAACTTGCGCGTCAGGCCGAGCTCGCAATTCCCCCAACGAGTCTTAAAAAACTAATTAAATGGGCAAAAAAGATTGCTGGCGGAGCATATGCCAAGTATATAGCACTGGTAGAATTATACATGAGGACGGTTGCTGCTTTTACAAAACTACTCACTGCAATACAAGACAAGTTGGCCAAATTAGACTGTCGAAATATAAAACTGCCGACGCTGGATAGCATTATTCCAGCAATACCACAAACAGGCATTTTTCTTCAGGTGAAGAAGGCATATGCCTTCACGCAATTAGTACAGTCTCCAGGATCGCTTCTGTCGAATGCTGGAGCTGCTCTTGATTTTGCAAAAGCTTCGGCGGCGGAACTTGAAGCAGATTCAGCAGCAACTGCAGCAGCATCAGCAACATTAACCACAGAAGTAACTCCGGCAGTTGCAAGTGCTAATGGCGCAGAGGCCAATAAACCTAGAGTCTAGACAATTCATATAAATAGGCTACACTCTTCATGGCAAATTCTGTTCAAACCTTCTCGGATTATAACACATCGGGTCAGAAAGCATCCGTCGTTTCGAGCAAGCGTCTGTATTCTGACCTGGATCTGTCATTGACTCTCCATCCTATTTTTCATGATATTATGCCTTTAACAGATACTGACGCTGTTATTAATGCAGTCAAAAATTTGATATTCACTAATTTTCATGAACGCCCATTTCGGCCAAATCTAGGATCAAATTTAAGTAACATTCTGTTTGAACCTGCTGATATCATTACAATCATCCGTTTAAAACAATCAATTCTTGAAGTTCTTCAAAAAAATGAACCTCGAATCGATTCAATTATTGCGGAGGTGATAGATGATTCGGACAGAAACAGATATCACGTAAATTTATCATTTCGAGTGATATCCCAAAACATTGAAGTAGATATCACGCTTTATCTCTCACGTCTCCGCTAATTTAATTTTTGCCATATGTCTTCATTCAACGTCTCCGAACTTGATTTTGCCGCAATCAAGGATTCAATCAAAGCCCACTTTCGGTCACAATCAAAATACAATGATTGGGATTTTAATGGCTCGGGTCTTTCCGTTCTTCTTGATGTGCTCGCATATAATACTCACTATAATGCAATGGTGGCGCATCTCTCTTTGAATGAGACGTTTTTAGATTCAGCACAGATTCGTGGAAATGTAGTCTCTCATGCAAAGCTATTAGGATATGTTCCAAGATCATTGGCATCATCAAAGGCAGTTATTAATGTTGTAGTCACTCCAGGATCTACAGTTGCAAATCAGGCAACAATCCTACGCGGAACTCGGTTTTCTACTGTTGTGGATCAAGTTCGCTATTACTTTGTTGCTCTTGAATCGCATGTTGAACCAATAAATGGAGGTAAATACACTTTTACAAATATTCCTGTTCGTCAGGGTACGCTCAAGAGAATGATCTATCGAGTTGATACCTCACTTGGAAATCAGAAATTTGAAATTCCAGATGCAAATATTGATACAAGTACAATGCGCGTCAGATTAAAGGCGAACACTGAATCCGATTCATATTCAATCTATACGCAATTTACATCACTCGTAAATATCAACGAGAATTCTCAGATTTATTACTTACAGGAAACTCCTCAGGGACTCTATGAGATTTACTTTGGAGACGGTATTCTGGGCAAGATGCCAACCGCAAATAACATTGTCGAGATCGAATACGTCTATACAGATGGAACAGTTGCAGACGGAGCCAATCTATTTACTTCCGTTGATACCATCTCGGGCTATAGCAATATTGCGGTGACTGTTGCCGTAGACTCATATGGTGGAGGAGTACGTGAATCAATTGAATCAATTCGCTATAATGCACCTCTTACCTTTACTGCACAGAACCGCGCAGTCACGGCGGATGACTATCGTGCAATCATCTTAAAGAATGTAGCAAACGTTGAGGCAATTTCAGTATGGGGTGGAGAAGATGATATTGTTCCAAATTTCGGAAAGGTTTATATTTCTGTAAAACCCATTGGAGCTGAAACTCTTACAACCGCTGAGAAAACTACAATTTTATCTTCTGTTCTTGCGGGTAAAAACGTCGTTTCGATCACTCCTATTCTAGTTGATCCAGAATATACCTACCTCGAGCTGGATGTATTTTTTAAATACAATGGCAATCTAACAGATAGAGCTCTTGTTGAATTGCAGACAATAGTACGCGAAGCAATAATTGCGTATAACAATGACGATCTTTTAAAATTCGATGGAGTGTTTCGTCATTCAAAACTCTTAAGACAAATTGATACTTCGGAACCTTCAATTCTGAATTCTACGATTCGTGTCTACATGTATAAAGAAGCCACTCCATCCAATACAAATAACAATTACTTTGATTTAAATTTTTCAGGTCCGATTTATCAGAGTTCTTCTGATTCATTTGTACTCTCAACAAATGCCTTTTTGGTGGGTGGCATTGAACATTATTTTAGAGATTTTGTGGTTGAAGGATCATACGATAGAAAAATCTTCATGTGCAAACTTGTGAACGGAGCTGTGGAAAAAGTGAAGGAAGTCGGAATGTTATATGCAGCAACAGGCAATATTACGATTTCTGGGTTTATAACAGATACGACTACGCCAATTCGGTTTACTGTGGTTCCGAACTCAAATGACATTGCTCCAAAAAGAAACCAGCTTCTTTCAATTGATTTGCAAGAAGTCGTTGTGGTGGGTGAAAATGATACGATTGCGGTTGCGGGCTCTTCTGGCGCTGTGGTCTATACAACAACGTCACGTCATCGGTAATATTTTATATGGCGTATTCAATCGAAACTCTTGCTAGCACTCGTCGGAAAAGAAAAGAGACTTCTCGCGTAGAATCTTTAATTCCTTCGGGTCTACGCGATAAGTCAGCAGCACTCATTGAGTTGCTGAAGAGTTATTACGACTACATGAATTTGTCCGGGAATCCAAGTTATGAGATTAATTCGATTAACAATGCTCGTGATATTGACCTTGTCGACGAAAAATATTTGACACTTTTACAAAAAGAAATTGCTGCTGCAATTCCTAAAAACGTACAGATTGACAAGGTAAAACTATACAAAAGCTTACTCCAGTATTATTCCGTAAGAGGTTCGGTTGATTCCATTCGTTTATTTTTTAAAATCCTCTTTCAGGATAATGTACAGATATATTACCCTCGTGAGGATATGCTGATACCATCTTCAGGTAATTGGGATCCAAATGCGTTGAGGCCAAACTATAGCGGCAATACGCTTACGGGATATTCTTCGGGCGGTTATGTCGATAACAAAGGATTTCTTTCGGACACCATAAAGCTTCAGGATTCGTATTTTTATCAACAATTTTCTTACGTGATTCAGACGGGCAATAACACGGATACCTGGAAAAATGAATTTAATCGTTTAGTACACCCTGCTGGATTTATCTTCTTTGGTCAGATCGTTATCTTTATTGAAAACGTAAATGCCTTTCCGGTTGACATTATTCAGGACTTAGATCTGTGGTTATCTGGCTATCAGAGAATAAATGGTATTACCGTTCCTCTCACACTCGAAAATTTAAACATTAAACTTTTAGATATCATTGATGGAAGAGACGATGTTCGAATCTATAGTTCGATGCATACTCATCAACCTGGATTAATTTCAGATGAAGATTTGGCAGTACCGGTTTTTGTTGGATTTGCCGAGAGTCTTACCGATGGCATTTCCGGCGAGCCATTTAGTAGAAAAGAACGTTGTGTTGCGGCAACAACAGCAAATATTACTTTGAGTGGCCCTCAGACAATTGACGGTCTGGCTGTAATTGCGGGAGATCGTGTTTTAGTGAAGAATCAAACAACTACCTCTGAGAATGGCATCTATCAAGTAAACGCCGGAGCATGGACTCGTACCACCGACGCTGATACTCGTGATGAGCTGGTTTCAGCATTTGTGTTTATTCCTCACGGGTCCGTCCAGAATCGAAATACTGCATGGTTATGTACAATTGAGGCTGGTACCATTGACACTGCCACGATGGTCTGGAATCAGTCTTTTGTAGTTCCTCAGGCAATGATCCCGTTTCCAAAGAAGAACGCTGATACCGCATATCTTCGGAGTATCTTTACTGGTGCTAGTCTGCTCAGTCCTCATAAACTTGGCGTTATGACTGCGGTTTATGATTCAACAGTATTCAAGGGAACTCACTTTACCCTTCTGTTTGATCAAATACCAATTGTTCCGGCTAATTCTGCACATCCCGAAATG